>Ga0105048_10000096_pt1 | contig 110558 bp, 93 predicted proteins | sample MAT05_FD_78382 | JGI IMG/M metagenome (GOLD analysis project Ga0105048, IMG submission 78382) | Freshwater microbial communities from Lake Fryxell liftoff mats and glacier meltwater in Antarctica - MAT-05 | ecosystem: Environmental > Aquatic > Freshwater > Ice > Liftoff microbial mat | place...
CTTTGAAGAAATGGAAGAATTGAAGTACAAGCCAACATGGCAGGAGATAAGGGAACAGAGCGGAAAGGATGCAGCGCATAAACTTGCTCACCTGGTTAATAATTGCTCCCATACCTCGGATGCGTTCATTGGAGAACTTAAAGTTGAACACCGGACATTACAGCAGTCAGTCACAAGATTGATGCTTGAATGGCTTGAATATGTCGGATCGGATGAATACTGGTATGATGCCAGGAATCATCGTAATCCTGTCTATCCATAAACGTCTGAACACGATTATTAAGATTAAGGGATTAACGGAATTTGGAAATAACTGGAATTATTAAAAATCCTGCCCATCCATAAATCCCTGAAATCATGTTCAGACATTAAGGGATCAATATATTAAAAGCGATTGTTGACATTAAAACCGAATTACCTTCTCAACTTTATTTCTCCTCATCCAGTTATTAATAATCTGTCTGATATCACGGTTATCTGATGCAGGCTTTATGCACTCTTTCAAATCGTTAATTGCCAGGTAACACTCAGTTATTTCAAGGAAGCCAAATCCTTTATAAAGTCCGTCTTCAATACAAACAACAGATCGTTCAGTGGCTGAACGGCCACGGTCTATAATAAGCTGATTTTCTTGAGAATAACCAAAACCAGAGATTAATTTTTCAACTCTCTCATTATAAATTGCCGCAGGTTCTTTCTGAATGCAGGCACCATTACATTGTCTAATATCATAATGAAAACAAGGACCATCTGTATCGTACAAGCCACTTAATTTCTGACAGAGCCAATACTTTTGAACCATGTTTGACAAATATAATATTGCCTCATCTTTATTTTCAAAACAAGTAAGAGGGGAAAGATTTTCTTGTCCTATCTTTTTTATTCTCAGTAAGATATAACCATATTCATCTTTTGAATCATATAAGCCATAAGGATAGGAACTTATCCTTTGTGCCCGGTTATAAAATGGTTTAATGGACTTTATCTCCTGAGATTCTTTTAATAAAGCAATCAATTCACTTCCAGTTAGTTCATATGAAATTCCCGCAATTTTCTGACACATTTCCGACGCCCGCCTGCTGTTTGTATTTCCAATGTGATCTAAAACTCTTTTCCTTATGTTTTTGCTTTTTCCTATGTAAATCAGGTTTCCTTCAGAATCATGAAAATAATATACTCCGCATTCCTCAGGGATTTTATAAATATCTTCAGGTTTCAGAAATTCATTTAGATTACTCATTCTGCCGTTATGCTGATTTCCTAAAGGCAATTCCTGACCTGTCTCGGCTGATTTTTGCATAAGTAACTCAAAAAGCTTTACGGTAGCCAATGCATCACCAGAGGCACGGTGTCGATCTGTAATTCCAATCCCCAGAGTATCACAGAGTTTTCCTAAAGAATAGGAGCGATAACCCGGAATATATTTACGACTTAGCTTAACAGTACAAAGTGTTTTACGATCGAAATCGTAGCCAAGCTGTTTAAATTCACTTTTAATAAAGCCATAATCGAAACTTACATTATGTCCGACAACAATTTTACCTTCTGTTAATTCTACTATTTTCCGTGCAACTTCAAAAAAACGAGGCGAGTGCTCAACCATTTCATTACTAATCCCAGTGAGATTTGTTATGAAATAGGGAATGTTAACTTCGGGATTAATCAGAGTTGAATATTCTTCAGTAATTTTACTTCCATCATGAATATAAATGGCAATTTCAGTGATTTTACAATCTTTAGGACTCCCGCCTGTGGTTTCAATATCCAGAATGGCATACATTGGAAAGACACTCGATTTAGAGGTTAATAATTATTGCTTATTCTATGTTCTCACTAGCTTTAAGATATTCTTTATTCTTTTCAAAAACCTTTTCGATGATAATCATGTTTTTATAAAAGAAATCCATTACTTCAGGCCAGTCTTCCTTGCTGTAAATACTCTTTTCTGATAAAACCATATAAGCCCTACTTATAGATTTTCCAGTAGGAAGGATGTGCTCAAGTTCCCAGAGGATGGATTGCCCAAGCGCTTTTTCCAATTTAGGTTTAATATCTTCAAGCTTACCAAATACTTCGATTCTCTTATCCAAATTACGGGTTTCCACATCTATGCCAACAAGAGCTCTGCAATCGTTGAAATCGAACTTCAGCTTAAGTTGCTTGATGCCAGTATCGTTCATTATCCATTTTGATGGCTTTCGGAGTCTTTTCTTTTTCAAAGCAGAATAACCCTCAAATTCCATCCAGAATTGCAATCGCATTTCCTTGACATCCTCCTTGCTCAGCATAGTATTTTCAGTTTTTATAAATCTGTATTACGCCTTATATGTTTCTTTTCAGAGTTTATTCTTTTACTGTTAAGACGTTTTTCTTTTGAAACACGCGTAGGTTTTGTTGGTCGTCGCTTTTTTGCCGGCGTAAGGGTTTTAGCAAGAAGCTCATAAAATTTCGATAAAACGATTTCCCTATTTCCAAATTGTGATCGTTCAGCTTGGGAAACGAGGATTAATTCTCCACTGATCGTAACTTTATTTATCAACTTCTCAAGCAATACGTTCTTTTCCTCAAGACTTAGTCTATCTGAATCTATAATACTAAACCTGAGTTCAACCCGCGAATTAACTTTATTTACGTTTTGGCCACCCGGTCCACTGCTTCGTGTAAATGAAAACCTGACTTCTTTTTCAAAATCTCTGTTATGCAATTCTTCTATAGTCATGTTGGCTGAAACAGTTTTGAAATGTCTTCAAATTTACAAAAAATGCTGCAATTAAAACGGATCGTAAACGCCCATAAACAACTTGATTATATTATTTGCCTTGGTTCATTTTCAATGGTCTAATAACGATCTCCTTAAGGCAATATGGACATTCGTATATTTCGCAACCTGTGCAGGCAAAGCAGTTTCCGCACGATTTAGCATATCTGGCAGCAAATTCTTTTTTACAAAAGGGACATATAATCATTTCGTTCATGTGATAATCCAAAAAATACAGCGTTCAATACTTATTCGTAAACTAAATCAAACCACTAAGTTATTTTAAACCATTATGGTCAACAATATTAGGCATTATTCATAAACTTTATTAATTTCGCTTCCTGTGAAAGTAAGTATATAAAATATTGCCAGAGGCAAATTTACTATTCAATAAGCACTTTTTGCCGCATCCATTTTTCAATATTTCTACAATTTTTAATTGATTTGAAATGAATAAGTTAGTATTAGTATTTTGTAATTTATGCCTCGTTTTCATAATGGTTTCGTGTAAGAATGAGGTTGTTCCTAAAGAAGAGCTTGGTATTGTTATTAACGAAGTTATGCCATTTAATGCCAATGTAGTTGCTGATCCAATTACTGGGGAATTTGACGACTGGATTGAAATATATAATTTAGCTGCCAAAGATTTTGACTTATCGGGATATTTTCTAACAGACAGTAAAGTAAATCTCACAAAGTGGAAATTTCCTGAAGGAACAATAATTCTGGCAGATTCATTTCTTTGTGTTTGGGCCGACGTTGACACTCTTCAGTCGGGATTACATACTAATTTTAAGTTATCTACAGCAGGGGAGACAATTCTCCTTTTATCACCAGATTTGGAGCTAATTGACAGAGTAAGCTATGATCCTCAGCTTTTGCAACTTTCTTTTGCCAGAATTCCAGATGGGACAGGAGCATTTTCATGGGGTACACCCACTTATAACAGCAGAAATTCTCTTACAAAATAATTTAATCCAATGAAAAACAAGTTTTATTTTTTCAGCATAACTGCCATTTCAGTTTTTGTGTTTACTATTTCTTCAGCATTCGGTCAGAATAGTTCAACAGGTACTATTCCAAAAAGTAAGACGGTTCATGAGGAAAAGATGGTTAAAGGTGTTAAAACGACAGAAATTGAATCAGAGGAGAAGTATGATAATAAAGGAAATGTGGTAGATGAAATTCAATATAAAGATGGTAAGCTTGACAAGCACTACGTTTATGAATACGATCAAAACAATAATAAAATTAAGGAAAGTGAGCTTTTTCCAACTGGGAAGATTAAGAAAACGAGTGAATACAAGTATGTTAATGGTGTAAAAACAGAAAGGCTCACTTTTGATGAGAGTAAGAAACTTATATCCAGGAAGATATATTCATACTATTATTAATCAGTTACTTTCCGATACAGAAATTCTTAAAGATATTACCTAAAACTTCATCTGTAGTTATTTCACCAGTTATTTCACCAATATAGTGTATTGCCTGTCTTAAATCTTGCGCCAGTAAATCGGACGGAATATTAATTGAAATTCCTTCTTTAACTCGATTAAGATTTTCCAATGCATGGTTTAACGCTTCAAAATGACGAATATTTGAGATAATAACTGCATCATTATCGAGTTTTCCTATAAATGATGCCGTCAATAATATTTTTTCTAGAAGGTCTATATTTATATCTTTCCTGACCGATATTTCAATGATATGTTCATTTTTTTCAAGGACTAAAAACTCTGATATTTTTACCAAAATACTCAATGGTATCATGTCAGTTTTATTTATGACAAGAATTAGTTGCTTGCCCTGATTTTCAACTTGTTTTCTTATTTCGAGAAAGGATTCAACAATAGTGGCAATTTCCTCCCGGGCGTCAGTCATTAGCAAAATAATTGATGATTGCTGAATTTTTTGATAGGTTCTGGAAATCCCAAGATTCTCAATTATATCGGCGGTTTCTCTGATGCCGGCTGTATCAATAAAGCGAAAAACAATATCCTCAATCTGTACCGTATCTTCAATTGAATCGCGTGTTGTACCTGCAATTTCAGAAACAATTGCCTTATCATCCTTAAGTAAGCGATTCAACAGACTAGATTTACCTACATTTGGTTTACCAATAATTGCCACTGGCACACCATTTTTTATTACATTACCGTTTCTAAAGGATCCAATTAAGCCTTCAACTTTTCTCATCATATTAACAACCAATAAATTAAGCTCCTTTCGATTTGCAAATTCAACATCTTCTTCACTAAAATCGAGTTCAAGCTCAATCATTGACGTGAAATGAAGAAGCTCTTTCCGAAGATCAGAAAGTTCTTTGGAGAATCCACCTCTCATCTGATTTATTGCGATACGATGTGATGAACGGTTTTCCGATGCAATTAAGTCCGCAACAGCCTCAGCTTGTGCGAGATCCATCTTACCATTTAGAAATGCGCGTTGGGTAAATTCTCCCGGACCTGCAAGTTTAGCTCCATTTAACACCAATAATTCCAAAATCCGCTTCTGGATATAGGGGGAAGCATGGCAAGATATCTCAAGACTATCTTCCCCAGTATAGGAATGAGGGTTTTTGAAAACTGAAATCAGCACTTCATCAATAACTTCTATATCACTTACAATTTCACCGAATTGAATGGTATTACCCTTCATTTCAGAAAGAAGCTTTTTACTCCGTGATTTGAAGATGCGATCAACAATAGAAAATGAGTCAGGACCTGAAAGTCTTAAAATATTTATTGCGCCCAAACCAGAAGTAGCTGACGCACAGATTGTAGTTTCAAAAATCATAAAACGACAATAATTAATGACTTAATGTTATTTCCCAACTACCTGCTTCCCTAATTAAAAAATCAAGTTCATAATCCACATAGGAATTATTAAAAGGAGTAAGCAGGCTGTATTTGATGTTTCCTGAAAATGGATATTGCAACTGCTCAAAGCCAGTAAAAGATCTTTGCTGAATAACAGATCCACCTGAACTGCTGAGTAATAAATTATCAGGATATATAGCGATTCCGTTTCTTATAAGCTTTATCATTACCATATTTCGGGGGTCACTAGTTTTTACAAATGAATACCTCAAAATGTTTTCTTTCCTTATGATTTCATAGGCAGGTTCGGGTTTTACTCCAATATAATTGTCTTCCTTCCAGATTCCATCCTGTGTAACCTTTTTCTCTTCATTCATATAAGTTAATTTACCTTGACCATTACGTTTTCCATTTACAAACATCCCTTCGTAAATTGCTCCGGATGCATAATTATATGTTCCTTTACCATTTGGAAATCCCTTCTTAAAAGAACCTGAATAACTATCTGTTCCAATGGCTTTGCCAATCCCATCAGCTAGTCCTTTTTTGCATCCTCCAGTGTATTCACCGGATAATTCAGGACTCAGAACTTTACAGATTTGTATATCCTGAGCATTTACCATACCTATAGAAGTTGTCAGAATAATAACTAAGAACAGTCTTAAAAAATGTAAATATCTCATAATTAATTATTTAAAACTATTGAAATAATACCCTAAAGAACCAAGATATATTTAAATAGATGAATTTACCATTATAAAGGGGAAATTCTTATGTTTGCACATCTGATTTATTCAGGAAAAGTACTAATAATTTTATTTAAAAATTATTTCATGAGCGTTTTACTTAATAAAGAATCAAAAGTCATTGTGCAGGGATTTACAGGTACAGAAGGTACATTTCATGCACAGCAGATGATTGAATACGGAACAAATGTAGTTGGTGGAGTTACCCCTGGAAAAGGAGGACAGGAGCATATAGGCAGACCAGTTTTTAATACTGTTGAAGAAGCGGTTCTAAAAGCAGGAGCTGACACTTCAGTTATTTTTGTGCCTCCAGCCTTTGCTGCAGATGCAATTATGGAAGCTGCCAATGCTGGTATTAAGTTAATAATCTGCATTACTGAGGGAATTCCTGTTTCTGACATGGTAAAAGTTAAGGAATACCTGACTGATAAAAAATCCCGCCTTATCGGGCCAAATTGCCCAGGTATTATTACTCCTGGCGAAGCAAAAGTTGGAATTATGCCTGGATTTATTCATAAAAAGGGGAATATTGGCATCGTTTCCCGAAGTGGAACTTTAACATATGAAGCTGTGGATCAGGTCACCAAAGCAGGACTTGGACAGTCAACCTGCATTGGCATCGGAGGAGATCCAATTGTTGGAACAACTACACTGGATGCCATTAAACTGTTTATGGAAGATGCTGACACAAAGGGTATTATCATGATAGGGGAGATAGGCGGAAGTATGGAAACAGATGCTGCTTACTGGATTCAAAAGAACGGTACCAAGCCCGTTGTTGGGTTCATTGCTGGACAGACAGCACCGAAAGGAAGGCGAATGGGTCATGCTGGCGCTATTATTGGTGGAAAAGCCGATACCGCAGCTGCAAAAATGGCGATAATGCGTGAATGCGGGATTAGTGTGGTTGAATCCCCGGCAGATCTAGGTAAAACTATAGCAGAACTAATCAAATAACAACAAAATAGAAAGATTGCTTGAATATAAATAGTTGATATTTAAATGTTTAAACAGTTTTGTTTATAACAAATAAACTCCTTTTCTTTGTCTGAAATTTTTAAAAAAAGGTATATATGGAAAACTTAAAAGGTAAGACTGCAATTATTACTGGAGCTGCAAGAGGAATTGGAAGACAAATAGCCTATAGCTTCGCGAAAGAAGGCGCCGATGTTGCTTTTACCGATCTGAAGATTGATGAAAACATGCAATCTCTTGAGAGCGAATTGACTGCTCTTGGTGTGAAATGTAAAGGATATGCTTCTGATGCGAGTAATTACTCACAAACAGATGAAGTTGTTGAGCAGATCGTGAAAGATTTCGGAAAGGTTGATATTCTGATTAATAATGCTGGAATTACAAGAGACACTTTGTTAATGAGAATGGATGAGGAAACCTGGGATTTGGTAATAAAGGTCAACCTAAAATCAGTTTTCAACTTTACAAAAGCTGTTCAGAAAACAATGTTAAAACAAAGATCAGGATCAATTGTTAACATGAGCTCTGTTGTTGGAGTTTCAGGAAATGCAGGACAATCAAACTATTCAGCATCAAAAGCAGGAATTATTGGATTTACAAAATCTATTGCAAAAGAATTAGGATCCAGAGGTATCAGGTGTAATGCCATTGCTCCTGGGTTTATTATCACTGATATGACAGCAAAACTTTCTGACGAGGTAAGGGAAGAATGGATAAAAGGTATTCCTTTAAGGAGAGGTGGCACCCCGGAAGATGTTGCTAAAGTTTGTATTTTTCTGGGTTCTGATCTGTCAGAATATGTTAGTGGACAGGTAATTAACGTTTGTGGAGGCATGAATACATAAATCAATAACTTTTTTACTAATGTGTAAGCAGGCTTTACGGTGATTGGAATTGATTTTTTATTAATTTCATACCGAAAATCCTGCTTATTTTTTTATAATTATGAGAATTCTCCTAATTCTAATGGTTTTGATATCGGTTTCATGTGCGCCAACTAACTGGTTAAACATCGATACAATAAACCCAGCAACTTTTACATTTCCCGATACAGGTAAAATAGTAATTTTAAATGCTTCGTATCTGCCTGAGGTAAATCAAACAAAAACAAACTTGATTACTAAGTTTACGCCAAAGGAGCAATTAATTTATGACACAATAATAATTACACACATCTTTAATGGTTTGTTTTCCGTCTTAAATGAGTCAACAAACTTTTACATACAAGAAGCAGATTATCAGGAAATAAGGACAAGGGATACCAGTAATTTTCTCAATCCTATATCAGCAAAAGGTATTGATTTTCTTTGTAATACATATGACGGTAGCTTTATTGTTGCACTTGAATACTTTGATTTTAACCGGGTTGCGCAAAAAAACATTTTATCTTATGGATCCTGGCAGTCCAATCTGGAAGTATCCCGACGGCTTGTTTGGAGAATTTACAATAAAACTGGCGAAATACTTGATCAATATATTGATACTGATACTTTGTACTGGTACGAAAATATTGAAACAACTGAGCCATTGCCGGAACTTACTGATGCTGTCAGAGAGGCGTTTTATTTTGCCGGAGACCTTTATGCAAAGCGGATTAGTACATATTGGACAGAACTTTCACGTCAATATTTTTTAATATCGATTAACGGAGAAGACGTATCCCTTGAAAGAGAACAATTAATTGCATTAAAGGACAACAAGAAAAAGCGACAGGCATTTAAAGCACGATATAACCTTGCAGTACTTTCTGAATCTGAAGATAAATTAGAAGAAGCAAATTCTTGGCTTAAAGAAGCTTATAAAATTATACAGCTAGAGGAGGTTGTCTATTACCAGAAAAAACTTGAAACCCGCTTAGAAACTAGGAAAATCATAGATATTCAATCAATGCAAAATAAATAAGTATAGAATAATGTATAACTCCATATTTTTTATTATTTTAGGTATTGTTTTACTTAGTTTCCTTTTTGAGAAAGTACTTGATTATTTGAATCTAAAGCACATTTTGCCTGTATTGCCTAATGAACTCGTAGATGTATTTGATCCGGAAAGTTACAAAAAATCCCAGCACTATAAAAGTGTAAATACCCGTTTTTCATTGATTACCAGTACATTTAGTCTTATTCTCACTTTATTTATGCTTGTTTTGGGTGGATTTGGATGGGTAAATAATCTGGCATTTTCATTTTCCACTAATTACATACTTACAGCCCTTATTTTTTTCGGTCTTCTGATGTTTGCATCAGACATTCTCACTACTCCATTTTCTATTTATGAAACCTTTGTAATAGAGGAGAAATTCGGTTTTAACAAAACAAGTTCAAAAACATTCGTATTGGATAAGTTAAAAGGGTGGTTGTTAGGTGCTATACTTGGAGGGGGAATACTTGCCTTAATCATCTGGTTTTATCAACTTTCAGGGAAATACTTCTGGCTGTTTGCATGGGTTGCAGTTGCCATATTTACAGTATTAATGACTATGTTTTACTCCCAGCTAATTGTCCCACTATTTAATAAACAAACACTTCTTGAAGAAGGGGAATTGAAATCCGAAATACAAAAAATGTCAGCGAAAACCGGATTTAATCTTGATAATGTTTATGTAATAGATGGTTCGAAAAGATCTACAAAAGCAAATGCTTATTTTACTGGTCTTGGTTCAAAAAAGCGGATTGTTTTGTACGATACGCTCATTAATGATCTTTCGATTGAGGAGATCATTGCTGTTCTCGCACATGAAATCGGACATTATAAAAAGAAGCATAGTCTGAAAGGAACAATTATCGGATTACTTCAAACAGGCTTTATGCTTTTTCTTTTTTCATTATTAGTAAACAACCCTTCACTTTCAACCGCATTAAATGTTTCAGAGCCAAATTTCCATATTTCCCTTATTGCTTTTGGAATTTTGTATAGCCCGATTTCACTTTTAACAGGAACATTTTCAAGTATTCTAAGTCGAAAACATGAGTATGAAGCTGATGACTATGCCGCAAAAAACGCCGATTACAAAGCCTTAATTACCGCATTAAAAAAACTTTCGGGTAAAAACCTGAGTAATTTGACCCCTCATCCCATATATGTATTTTTTCACTATTCACATCCAACCTTACTGCAAAGAATTAAAAATCTGAACAGATAACTTTGTTGCAAATCTTTTATTTTTATTTCCTTACACGGCTATCTATTTAATTATAAATGATTTATCCTGATAAATAAATACCGCAAATAAATAAATTCTCAGATGTGAATTCATTTGTGTATTATTTCTTGGCAAAACAAAAGTTTGCATGATTTGTTATATGTTTGATTTTGATTAATTTATTAATCTAAAACTACATTTCAATGGCAGAAAATTCCCCTGAAGTTTACATGCCGAATAAAGCACTTTTTAAAGACGCGCATGTATCATCATTTGAGCAATATAAGCAGATTTACGAGGAAAGCATCCGCAATAATTCGGTGTTTTGGGAAAAGCAAGCCCATGAATTTCTTAGATGGCAGCACGAATTTCAATTAGTTAGTGACTGTGATTTTAATGAAGGTTTAGTTTCCTGGTTTCTTGGTGGCAAGCTGAATGCCTGTGAAAACTGCGTAGACAGGCATGTTAAAGATAAAGGGGATCAAACGGCAATTATTTGGGAGGCTGATGAGCCAGGAAATGAACAACGGATTACCTACAGGGAACTTCAAAGGAATGTATCTAGATTAGCTAATGTGCTACGCCATAATGGTATACAAAAGAGGGATCGGGTTGCAATTTACATGCCTATGATTCCAGAGGCAGTTTACGCTATGCTCGCATGTGCAAGGATTGGGGCTGTTCACTCGGTGGTTTTTGCAGGTTTCAGTGCAGAATCATTGAGAGACAGAATAAACGATGCTAAATGTAAGGCTGTAATTACCGCTGATGAAGGCATAAGAGGTAGGAAGATCATTCCATTAAAACGAATGGTTGATGAAGCTGTAATGGCTTGTCCGAGTGTTGAACATGTGCTGGTTGCAAAACGTACTGGTGCAAAAGTCCCCTTTTATCCCCCCAGAGATATTTGGTTAAATGAAGCAATGGAAGGGGAGAAGCCATATTGTCCGATAGAACACATGGATGCAGAAGACACTTTATTTCTTCTTTATACATCAGGCAGTACAGGAAAGCCAAAGGGTGTGTCGCACACAACAGCAGGTTATTTACTTTTTGCCGCTATGACGCATAAATATGTTTTTGATTATAAGGAAAAAGAGGTTTATGCGTGCGTGGCTGATATTGGCTGGATTACAGGTCATACCTATGTGGTATATGGTCCCTTGTTAAATGGTGGAACTACTGTGCTTTTTGAAAGTATTCCAAACTATCCAGATGCTGGAAGATATTGGGAAATGGTAGAGCGATTGAAAATTAATCAGTTTTACACTGCTCCAACCGCTCTAAGAGCCATTCAGCGCGAGGGAGATTCTTTCGTAACTAAATATGATAGATCAAGTTTAAGGATTCTTGGATCCGTTGGGGAACCAATTAATCCTGATACATGGAGATGGTACTTTAATGTAGTTGGTGAAGGCAGGTGTTCAATTGTTGATACCTGGTGGCAAACCGAAACCGGAGGTATATTAATTTCCCCTCTGCCTGGGGCAATTCCAACAAAACCAGGCTCTGCTAGTTTACCATTTTTCGGTATTGAACCCGTAATTCTTGATACTGAAGGTAATGAGGTGACATCAATTGAGGCATCAGGTCTTCTGGCAATAAAAAATCCATGGCCAAGTATGGCGAGAACCATTCAGGGAGATCATATGAGGTTTTACGAAACTTACCTTAAGCAGTTTAAAGGATATTACCTGACGGGTGACGGGGCCACGAGAGATAAAGATGGCTATTACTGGCTTACAGGCCGTGTCGATGACGTGCTTAATGTATCAGGACATAGAATTGGTTCCGCAGAAATTGAAAGTGCGCTTGTATCCCATCCATTCTGTTCAGAAGCCGCAGTTGTTGGTTTCCCGCATGAAGTTAAAGGCGAAGGCATTTTTGCATTTGTTATACTAAAAGATGGTTATGAGCCTGATGAGGAACTTGCTGGTGAACTAAGAAATGAAGTGAGACGGCATATTGGCGCGTTTGCAACACCAGATCAAATTCTCATCGCACCTGCTCTTCCTAAAACGAGGTCTGGGAAGATTATGCGAAGAATACTAAGGAAAATTGCTTCTTCTCAAATGGAAGATTTTGGGGACATTACAACATTGGCAGACCCGTCCGTTGTTGACACTTTAATTAGTTTGAGAGAAAAACTAAACTAGATTATACAACCTGGTATGAAATTTGCAAATCCGATGTTAATGAAAAAGCTTAATTCCTTATTTGATTTGAGAGAAAAATGCATCATTTATTGCTTTGCTTTCTTGTTTTTCTCGACCTTTAGTGCATGCGGGCAGCAATCACCAACAGATACAATTCATTTAAAACAACAAGTGAACATGGATGTGAAAAACGGTAAAGACAAGCCATATAATGAGTTAGATACTTTTGAAAAACAAGTTATACTCGAAAAAGGCACAGAGAGACCATGGACAGGCATTTACACGGAGAATAAAGCAAAAGGGTATTATGCTTGTCGTCAATGTAATGCATTGCTTTACAGATCTGAAGATAAATTTGATTCACATTGTGGCTGGCCAAGTTTTGAAGATGAAATTCAAGGTGCGGTTTTAAGAAAACTGGATGCTGATGGCAAAAGAACTGAAATACTTTGTAGAAATTGCGGGGGACATTTGGGTCATGTTTTTGAAGGTGAGAGGCTTACGCAAAAAAACATACGTCATTGTGTTAATTCTGTATCGCTAAAATTTATTCCTGCATCCAAGGAATAATAATCTGAATTTCAAATTTGGTTTACTACATAAAAGTATTAAATTTGCCATGCTTTTAGCGGGAGTAGCTCAGTGGTAGAGCATCAGCTTCCCAAGCTGAGGGTCGCGGGTTCGACCCCCGTTTCCCGCTCGAAAGAAGACAGGTTTTTGCCTGTCTTTTTTGTTTTAATATTCAAAATTATGCCTTAATGATGGCAATTACCACTTCTGGAAATAGTATTATTACTTTTATAAGCTTATAATTAATTCCAATGAACGCAACAATAATAACCATTGGTGATGAAATCCTTATCGGACAGATAGTGGATACCAATTCAGCCTGGTTAGCTGATAAACTTAATTTACTTGGGATAAAAGTTGATGAAATCATCTCAATTTCAGATGATTCTAATCATATTATCGAAGCATTGACGAAATATGAAGGTAATAAGGATCTGATTATTATCTCCGGAGGATTAGGACCTACAAAGGATGATATTACTAAAATGACACTTGCGAGTTATTTTGAATCAGAGTTAAAATCAGATGAAGAAGTTCTTTTGCACATTGAAAGTCTATTTAAGCAAAGAGGGATTATGGTTTCTGAGGTAAACAGACAACAGGCCATGTTGCCTGCAAAATGTAAGAAATTAAAAAATCCCTCTGGAACAGCTTCAGGCATGTGGTTTGAAAGAAATGGATCTATTTTCGTTTCCCTACCAGGTGTACCTTATGAATTAAAGGATATATACAATGAATCACTCCTTCCTGAACTCAGGAAAAAGATTACCGGTAATACTATTGTTCACAGGACAATCATGACACAAGGAGTTCCCGAATCGGTATTATCGGATAGGATAAAGGATTGGGAAACAGCCCTGCCAGATTTTATTAAACTGGCGTATTTACCAAGCCCTGGTCTTGTAAGATTGCGATTGACCGCAATTGGGAGTTCATCTGATTCACTTAAAGAAATACTTGAAGTCGAAATACATAAGTTATTAAATATCATTGAGAAAGACGTTTTTTCACTTGAGGATATTCCCCTTGAGCAAGTCATTGGAAGTATATTAAAAGAGCGTTCGTTAAGCCTCGCATGTGCTGAAAGTTGCACAGGAGGAGCCATATCACAGTTAATAACTTCATTTCCTGGAAGTTCCGCTTATTTTAAAGGAGGAGTTATTGCTTACTCAAATTCAATTAAGATTGAAACACTGAAGGTTGATGCGTCAAAAATTGAACAGTATGGCGCTGTAAGTAAGCAAGTTGTGGAAGAAATGGCAATTGGAATACGAAAGCTTTTTAATGTTGACTATTCGATTGCAACCTCAGGAATAGCAGGACCTGAAGGTGGAAGTATTGAAAAACCAGTTGGAACGACATGGATTTCCGTTTCTTCAACAAAAAAAACTATATCAAAACAGTTTCTTTTTGGGGAACATAGGGGAAGAAATGTTGAAAAAGCAAGTCTTTTCTCGCTTAATATGCTGAGAAAGATGATTTTAGATATTCAATAATTGGACACGAAAAGATTAGTATTTTTTTTAAATATAATTTTGATTATTAAAAAGAAAATACCGTACTTTGTGGCCTGTTTGAAAAAACCCTAGAAATTCGAAAGAGATGTCACGAGTTTGTCAGATTACTGGAAAGAAAATGATTACAGGAAACAATGTTTCCCATTCCAAAAAAAGAACAAGAAGAAAGTTTTATCCGAACTTATTCGATAAGAAGTTTTATCTTACCGAAGAAGAAAGATGGGTAAGACTTAAAGTATCCGCTAAGGGTATGCGAATTATTAACAAGAAAGGTCTGGGACTTGCATTAAGTGATGCCAAGGAAAAAGGATTTCTTGTAAGTTATTAATACCAAAAACAAGGTTTAAATGGCAAAGAAAAGTAAAGGTAACCGTATACAGGTTATTCTGGAATGTACTGAGCACAAAGAAAGCGGTCGTCCAGGAACCTCACGTTACATAAGTACAAAAAACAGGAAAAACACTCCTGAGAGGATGGAATTGAGAAAATACAATCCTATTCTAAAGAAATACACTCTTCACAGAGAAATTAAATAATAAAATATTTAAGAAATGGCAAAGAAGGTTGTTGCGTCGTTACAGACAGGAAAAGGCAAGAGTTTTACCAAATGTATTAAAATGGTAAAATCAGATTCAGGCTCATATGTTTTTGAGGAAGGAATTGTACATGTTGACCATATAAAAGATTTCTTTGCGAAATAATTTATATTTAAGCGATATTTGAATTAAAAGCTTTCTGTTGTAGAAAGCTTTTTTTATATTAATAAATACCAATCTGATATGGGTTTGTTTTCAAGTCATAAAAAAGAGGGTTTAGATAAAGGACTGGAAAAAACCAGAGAGAACATTTTTAAAAAATTATCGAGGGCTGTTCTTGGAAAATCGCAAGTTGACGATGATGTACTTGACAGTCTTGAGGAAATACTTATCAGTTCTGATGTTGGAGTCGATACAACCATTAAAATTATCAACAGAATTGAATCACGGGTTTCAAATGAAAAATTCCTAAATACCGATGAACTTAATGTGATTCTCAAGGAAGAAATCGCTTTTTTACTGGAGGAAAACAATACGGGTATTATAAAAGGTTTTGGTGAGGATCTGGGAAAAAAGCCTTATGTAATTATGGTTGTTGGTGTTAACGGAGTTGGAAAAACCACCACAATTGGTAAACTAGCATATCATTTTAAGGCCGCAGGTAAAAAAGTTGTTCTTGGAGCAGCTGATACATTTCGCGCTGCAGCTGTTGATCAGCTAACTATTTGGGCTGAAAGGGTAGATGTTGAATTAATCAAACAGCAAATGGGTTCGGATCCAGCTTCAGTGGCATTTGATACCGTGAAATCCGCAATAAGTTCGGGCGCAGATATTGTTATTATAGATACTGCAGGTCGGCTCCATAATAAGGTCAACCTTATGAATGAACTTACTAAAATTAAACGAGTTATGCAAAAACTCATTCCAGATGCACCTCATGAGATATTACTCATTCTGGACGGTTCTACAGGTCAAAATGCATTTGAACAAGCTAAACATTTTACACTAGCTACAGAAATTAATGCACTTGCGCTTACCAAACTTGATGGTACAGCAAAAGGAGGAGTGGTAATCGGAATATCGGATCAGCTTAAAATCCCTGTAAAATATATTGGAGTTGGTGAAAAAATGGCTGATTTACAGATTTTCGACAAAACTGAATTTGTTGAATCATTGTTTCAAAAATAGCAATCTATTAAATGGTAAACAGTAAGAAAGAATCTGGAGTATCTTTAAATATAATTACTCTTGGTTGTTCAAAAAATATTGTTGATTCTGAGAAAATCCTCCGCCAATTCAAGGAAAATGGCTTTAAGGCTAGCCATAACTCTGATGAATTTTCTGATATCATTATAATTAATACTTGTGGGTTTATTCTTGACGCTAAAAATGAATCTATTGAAACCATTCTTAGTTATGCTCAGGCAAAAAAGAACGGGCAAATAAAAAAATTAATTGTTACAGGTTGTCTTTCACAGCGTTATGCAGATTCTCTTAAAAAAGAAATTCCGGAAGTAGATAGTTATTTTGGAGTTAACCAGGAGAAGGATATTATTAGTTCTTTAGGTGGAAATTATCACGCCGGACTCCTAAATCAGAGAATTCTATCAACTCCCTCACATTATGCATTTCTTAAGATTGCTGAAGGTTGCAATCACGCTTGCTCATTTTGTGCAATTCCACTTATCAGAGGAAAACAGATATCAGTACCTATTGAAGATCTGATTAATGAAACGAGATTCCTTATTTCCAGTGGAGTTAAAGAGCTTATTTTAATTGCTCAGGATCTAACCTCTTATGGTACTGATCTTTACAAGAAGAAATATCTGGGAAAGCTACTGGACGAATTAGACAAAATGGATGATTTAGGATGGATACGATTGCATTACAGCTATCCCTTGGGTTTTCCTGCAGATGAGATCATTCCCTTAATGAAGAATAGTTCTAGAATTTGTAATTACCTTGACATTCCTATCCAACATATTAGCGATAAGGTATTACATAAGATGAATAGAGGCCATGGTCGCAAAGAAATAGAAGAAGTTATAAATGGTTTCAGGAAAGAAATCCCTGATGTTGCACTTAGAACCACTCTTATAGTTGGTTTCCCAGGAGAGACCGAGAAAGACTTCAAGGAACTATACGACTATGTTGAACAAACTAAATTTGATCGTTTAGGAGTTTTTACTTATTCTGAAGAAGAAGATACCATCGCAGCTAGCAGTCTTAAGGATTCTATTCCACAAAAAGTTAAGGAAGAACGGAAAAGTCAGATAATGACGCTACAGGAAAGCATTTCACTTCAAAAAAATCTTGACAAAATCGGGAATAGATATAAAGTACTGATAGACAGTGTAGAAGGTGCGTATTATGTTGGAAGAACTGAGTATGATAGTCCAGAAATTGATAATGAAGTCCTAATAAAAAGCGATAGTACTATATTAAATTCTGGCGAATTTTGTGAAGTTGAAGTAATTGATGCCCAGGAATTTGATCTTTACGCAAAGGTTTTAAAATAGAGATTTGTATTTGAATGAGGTTAAATTTTCGATAAAAAAAGAAACCCTGAGCAATATAGTTCAGGGTTTCTTTTTTGAGTAATTTTAGGCTTGCGATGGAAGATCTTCCTTCTGATCCTCAATAGCTTTGGCTGATTTCAAAACTTTTATCTGGATATTTTCCTTTTTCTTATCAAGGCCTACCATCAATGTATTGCCTTCGGATACATCAGATTTAATAATTACTTCAGCCATTGGATCTTCTAAATATTTTTGAATGGCTCTTTTAAGTGGACGAGCGCCAAACTGAATATCATATCCTTTTTCAATAATATAATCCTTTGCCTCAGCAGAGAGTTTAATTTTGTATCCTAGGGTTATGATCCTGTCATATAAGCCTTTAAGTTCAATATCAATGATTTTATATATGTCTTCTTTTGTAAGAGTGTTAAACAATACAACATCATCAATACGATTTAGGAATTCAGGGGCAAAGGCACGTTTCAGGGCTTTCTGAATAACACCTTTAGTATGTTCATTTTGTGCTTCAACTTTCGCACTTGTATTAAACCCAACTCCTTGTCCAAAATCTTTAAGCTGACGCGATCCAATATTAGAGGTCATGATAACAATAGTGTTTCTGAAATCAACTCTTCGACCCAGACTATCAGTTAATTGGCCTTCATCAAGCACCTGAAGCAGGATATGAAAAACATCAGGATGCGCCTTCTCAATTTCATCTAAAAGGATAACTGAATAAGGTTTTCTACGTACTTTTTCAGTAAGTTGCCCACCTTCTTCATATCCTATATAACCCGGAGGTGCACCAACCAGTCTGGAAATGGAGAATTTTTCCATATATTCACTCATATCTACTCGAATAAGGTTATCAACACTATCGAATAAATACTTTGAAAGCACTTTCGCAAGTTGTGTTTTACCAACACCTGTTGGGCCAAGAAAAATGAAAGTTCCAATTGGTTTATTTGGATCTTTTAGTCCAGCTCTGTTTCTTTGTATAGCTTTAACAACCTTTGAAATAGCTTCATCCTGACCAATAACACTTCCTTTAAGCTCATCAGCCATTTTTAAAAGGCGCATACCTTCAGCCTGAGCGATTCGTTGTACCGGCACTCCTGTCATCATTGCAACCACTTCGGCTACTTTCTCTTCATCAACAACAATGCGGTTTTTGGCAAGATCATGTTCCCATTTCTGTTTTTCATGTTCAAGTTTCTCGAACAAATCCTTTTCCTTATCACGGAAGCTGGCAGCTTTCTCGAAATTTTGATTTTTTACAGCTTTGATTTTCTCTTTTTTCGTATCTTCAATTTCATGTTCCAGTGAAACAATTCTTTCAGGTACAACAATATTTGAAATATGGACGCGGGATCCAGCCTCATCTAATGCGTCGATTGCTTTATCCGGGAGGTGTCGGTCAGAAATGTATCGTTGAGTAAGTTTAACACATGCCTGAATTGCTCCTGGAGTATAAGTTACATTATGATGATCTTCATACCTTTCTTTTATATTGTTAAGAATCTCAATAGTTTCTTCAGCGGAAGTAGGATTTATCATAACCTTTTGAAATCTTCTTTCCAAAGCACCATCTTTTTCGATATGCTGGCGATATTCATCAAGAGTAGTTGCTCCAATACACTGAATATCTCCTCGTGCCAGAGCAGGTTTGAGCATGTTAGCAGCATCCAGAGAACCTGTAGCTCCACCAGCTCCAACAATAGTGTGAATTTCGTCAATAAACAATATTACGTTATTATTTTTAGCTAGTTCATTAAGGATAGCTTTCATTCTTTCCTCAAATTGGCCACGATATTTTGTCCCGGCAACGATTGATGCAAGATCAAGTGTAACAACACGTTTATCAAACAATACCCTCGATACTTTACGTTGTACAATTCTATTTGCCAGTCCTTCAGCTATTGCAGATTTCCCAACTCCGGGTTCACCAATTAATATTGGGTTATTCTTTTTTCGTCTGCTCAAAATCTGCGCTAAACGTTCGATTTCCAGCTCTCGGCCTACGATTGGATCAAGGCGGTCCTCTTCAGCAGCCTTAGTAAGATCAATACCAAAGTTGTCGAGAACAGGAGTTTCAGAAACTGACTTTGAATTTTGCGGATTTGGGTTAGGTTTACTTTGCCCAAATGGATTTTTTTCGTCATCATCATCACTTGGGAAATCAGCTTTACTTTGAGGTCCTGAGTTTTCCAATTCTGAACGAACGGCTTCATAATTCACATTTTTTTCATTCATAAACTGTGTGGCAAAGTTATTCTCATCCTTAAGAATGGCCATTAGTAGGTGACCGGTATCTATCATAGAATCTTTTAGTGCTCTGGCCTCCAGATGCACCATTTTAAGCACACGTTCTGTATTTTTCAATAATGGAAGGTTATCGACATCGCTTATACTAACAATATCATTCTGCCGGATACTGTTTTCGACAGCGCCTCTAACTTCAGGTAATTCAATTCCCAGCATAAGGAGAATATCAATAGCAACTCCTTCGCCATCTCTTAAAATACCTAAGAACAAATGTTCTACACTTAAATGATTATTGCCCAGTCTGACAGCTTCTTCCTTACTGTAACTCAGCACATCTCTGATTCGTTGGGAAAATTTCGCATCCATATATTTTGCTTGATATTTTCTTTATAATTAATCGTTTGAAATTACGAATATGCTTACAAATATAGGAATAAAACAATTATCAATTATAAACAGTTCAATGTTGATAATTTTGGCAAATGAGTGCTTCAAAGAGGAGCAAAATGATTACTTTCGTAGTTCTGTAATTTTAACGGATTTTACAGGTAAATTATTGATTTTGTATTACTAAAGAAAATATCTAATGATTTCAGATGGCGAGAAGATTTTAAAGGTCAATATTGAAGAGGAAATGAAGTCGGCATATATCGACTACTCAATGTCGGTAATAGTTTCACGTGCACTTCCTGATGTCCGCGATGGTTTGAAACCTGTTCACAGAAGGGTTTTATTTGGGATGTCAGAGTTGGGTGTAAATGCTAACAGAGGATACAAGAAATCAGCCAGGATAGTGGGAGAGGTTCTTGGGAAATATCATCCACATGGCGACACATCTGTATATGACGCTATGGTTAGAATGGCTCAACCTTGGTCATTACGTTACCCATTGGTTGACGGACAAGGGAATTTCGGTTCAGTTGACGGGGATAGCCCTGCTGCAATGAGATATACTGAAGCCAGATTGAGAAGAATTGCGGAAGAAATTATGGCCGATCTGGAAAAAAACACTGTTGATTTTCAGAATAACTTCGATGATACTCTGCAAGAGCCTACTGTTATGCCAACAAGAGTACCCGTTTTAATGATTAACGGTGCATCAGGAATTGCTGTAGGTATGGCAACTAATATGGCGCCTCATAATTTATCTGATACAATAGATGCTATTGTCGCCTATATTGATGACAAAGAAATTGAAATTGATCGTTTAATTGAAATTATTAAAGCTCCTGATTTTCCGACCGGAGGGATAATATATGGTTACCAGGGAGTAAAGGAATCCTATGAGACAGGCCGCGGCAGAATAGTTGTCAGGTGTAAGTCGGAAATTGAAATTACTGATACCGGTAGAGAAAAAATAGTTATTACTGAAATCCCATACCAGGTTAATAAAGCGGAGCTAATAAAGAAAATAGCAGATCTGGTAAACGAAAAGAAAATTGAGGGTATTTCTTATGTTAATGATGAATCAGACCGAAACGGTATGAGAATTATCATTATTCTTAAGAAGGAAGCACTTTCAAGTGTTGTAATGAATACCTTATTAAAATATACACTTTTACAAACAAGTTTTAATGTTAATAACATTGCGCTTGTAAAGGGCCGTCCTAAAGTTCTGAATTTAAAGCAACTAATAAGTTATTTCGTTGATCATAGACATGAAGTTGTTGTAAGGCGTACACAGTTTGATTTAGATCAGGCCGAAAAAAGGGCGCATATTCTTTTAGGCTTGCTAATTGCATTAGACCATTTGGATGAAGTAATTGCCTTAATCAGAGGGTCAAAAACGCCTGATGATGCCAGAACCGGGCTGATAGAACAATTTGAGCTGAGTGATTTACAAGCAAAAGCCATTTTGGATTTAAGACTTCAGAGACTTACCGGACTTGAGCGGGATAAAATTCGTGAAGAGTATGATGAATTAATGAAGCAAATTGAATACTTCAAACAAATACTCTCAGATGAAATCCTTCGTATGCAGATTATAAAAGATGAATTGCTTGAGATCAAGAACAAATACGGTGATGGTAGGAGAACTGAAATTGTTCCAAATGCTGAGGAATTTAATCCTGAAGATTTTTATGCCAACGATGAAATGGTAATTACTATTTCAAATCTGGGATATATTAAACGTACACCTTTAACCGAATTCAGAACTCAAAGTAGAGGCGGAATCGGATCAAAAGCAACAGGTACGAGAGATGAGGACTTCCTGACCCATTTATTTACAGCTACAATGCATAATACAATGCTGTTTTTTACGGAACGGGGAAGGTGCTTTTGGTTAAAGGTTTATGAAATACCTGAAGGAACAAAGACTTCAAAAGGAAGGGCGATTCAAAACCTTATTAATCTGGAACCTGGAGATAATGTTAAGGCATATCTTAACGTCAAGAGCTTAAGTGATGAAGATTATTTGAATAATAACTTTATCGTAATGGCTACTCGGAAAGGGACTATAAAGAAAACATCACTTGAAGCATATTCCAGACCTAGACAGAATGGAATTAATGCAATTAATATTAAAGAGGGAGATACATTACTGGAAGCTTTGCTAACTAATGGCAAACACGAAATTCTTCTTGCTGTTAGAAGTGGTAAATCAATCCGCTTTAACGAATCCACGGTAAGAGCGATTGGCCGCACAGGATCTGGTGTAAAAGGAGTTACTCTTGCAGGTAAAGATGATGAAGTAATTGGTATGATTTCCATGGAAGGTTTAACAAACGACGTCCTTGTAGTTTCAGAAAAGGGCTATGGTAAAAGATCTTCAATTGAAGATTATCGTATTACAAATCGGGGAGGGAAAGGAGTTAAAACTATAAATGTTACAGAAAAAACCGGTAAACTAATTGGTTTTAAATCGGTTACTGACAACGATGATTTAATGATTATTACCAAAAATGGTATTATTATAAGACTTCCAGTAGAAAAGCTTAGGGTTATGGGACGAGCAACACAAGGTGTTAGGCTAATTAATCTCCGGGAGGGTGACGAAATTGCTGCACTTACGCGTGTACCGTCAGGTGTCAATAATGACGGGGAAGAGAGTGGAGAGATTACTGAACAAATTATCGTAACTGAAGAATAATTAAATAGATTGATTTCAAATTTGGCATCCTATTTGAGTATACTAGTTAAATAATGTATTTTTAGCGAAAATTTTTAAAAACGAAAATAATGAAACGCATCTTAATTTTTTGTTTAACCGTTATTGGCATAACAAGCCTAAACGCTCAAGACGTATTTGTACCAATAAATTTCAGCTCGCTTGAAAAGAAAATTATAAAAAGTGAAGCGGAAATTGCAGACCCAAAAAAATCATTAGATCCAAAAATCTGGGTTAAAAGAGGAGAATTAATGCTTAGTGCTTCTGATGTTGATCTGGAGCAGGTTTACGAAGGTATGAATCCTACTAATTTAACATTGTTTTACAAAAATCCCATTATTACAACCGAAGATTTTGATGGGAAAAGCTTTTCCGTGTATACTTATGAAAGGATAAAATTCTATTTTGACAATAATGCACTTGCTATGTGGAATAGAACTAAGTCTGTTTATGAGAATCCAACTTCCGAGGCATTTAAATGTTTTAATAAAGCCAGTGAATTAGACAAGGCTGGAAAATTAAACCTGAAAATTTTTGAGGATTTCAATAAACTGAAGGTTCAGTTGAAGAAAAACGGCATAAATGCCTATTATAGAGGCGATAAAGAAGAAGCTTTAACTTATTTTGAAATGGTGTTGATTATAAACAAACTGCCTGTTTTGAATGGTCAGATTGATACTATAATGATTCAGTATTCGGGCATAATTGCAAGAGAAATGAATCAATATGAACGTGCAATTAAACATTATGATGATCTGGTCTTGGTTGATAACCAACCTAATACTTATTTGCTAATTAAGGAAGACTATTTAAAACTAAAGGATACTGTTAGTGCTGTCGCTACAATGGAAAAGGCGCTTTTAAAATATCCAGACACTTTAAATGTTGTGGCAAACCTTGTAGATTTATATATTAGAACAAATAGAATTTCTGACGGACTAAAGACAATCGAGTCTACAATTGCGAAAAACCCAGAAAAAGGAGAATTCTATTATTGGAAAGGGCGTTTACAGTTAAACACCACTGACGAAGATCGAATCACAAAGGCATTAGCATCTTATGAAGAATCAATTAAAAAAACTCCTTCATTATATTATGCATATTATGACATTGGATATATTTATTTTCTTCAAGGACAGGATTTATTTGAGAGAGCAGGAGATGAAAAGGATAAAGTTTACAGAGAAGAGATGATTACTTTAGGAAATGAAAACTACAATAAATCATTACCAAATCTTGAAAAGGCACTTGAATTAAATACTTCTAACAGAGATATTCAAAGAGAAACACTTGATACTCTTAAAAGGGTATATTACAAACTGCAAATGACTGAGAAATACGATGAGGCCTCGCTAAAGCTTAAGAATTTATAAAATATGATAAAGGGAGGCCAGAGGCGGCCTCCCTTTTATTACATAAATTCTATTTAACATAATATTAATTATGGGACTAATTAATGAGCAAAAATCACTTATAACTTCTTAACATTTACAGCATTCATTCCTTTAAGCCCACGCTGTAATTCAAAACTAACCTTATCATTCTCTTTTACATCTTCAGTTAAACCACTTACATGAACAAAATATTTTTCCTGTGTCTGGCTATCAATAATAAAACCAAATCCCTTAGAATCGTCAAAATAAGAAACTTTACCCTCCATAAAATCCGGAGTACTTTTATCTTCTTTTTTCGGCACTCCAATTTCAATTGAGCTAGCTTTAACCTTGATTTTTTTTGATGGATCTGGTGGTGTATCAGTAATCATACCATTTTCATCGACATAGGCAATCATACTTTCAAATCCACCGCCTTCTGAATTAGCCTTACGTTCTAACTTTTTTGTAAGCTTATCTTTTTGTTTTTTCAAACGTTTCTTTTCTTTTTCACTTTTGTTAAAGCTGGGTTGTGATTTAGCCATTCTTTTTTATTTATTTTTATTCTTATTTTTCACAAAGATATATTTTCCATTTTAACTCCACTTATAATAGCTCACATATTATGATTTCTTTGCTAATTACCTGCTCATTTACTGTTCGGACAAATAAAAAGCTACCTTTGTTGCTATGGGTATGGCTGAAAAATCGTGGGAACTTGCAATTAATCGTCTGGGAATTGAATTTCTGACTGATATGCAGAAAAATGCTCTGGATGCATTTACCAAGTACAATAACATTATTATAATTTCCCCAACAGGTTCAGGAAAAACTTTGGCATTTCTATTGCCATTGCTCAACCATTTGGACAAAAATAAACAAGCCGTCGAAGTATTAATAATAACACCTTCAAGAGAATTAGCGCAGCAAATTGAAGGTGTTTTTAGGAATATGGGGACAGAATTTAAAGTAAACTCCTGCTATGGTGGGCATTCTATGTCAACAGAAAAGAATAACTTTATCCTCCCTCCTGCTGTATTAGTTGGAACCCCAGGCAGGATTGCTGACCATTTGCGTTCCGGAAATATTTCAATGGCATCAGTGAATACCCTAATACTTGATGAATTTGACAAGTCCCTTGAATTTGGTTTTCAAAATGAGATGTCATATATAATCAGTCGATTACCTGCAGTTAAAAGAAAAATTCTTAGCTCTGCAACGAACCTTAATGAAATTCCTGAATTTACTGGAATTGCTAATCCAATAATATTGAATTATTTGGTTCAGGAGAAGGATGGTAATAATCTGCAAATCAATATAGTAAAATCTCAAAAAAAAGATAAACTGGATTGCTTATTTCATCTTTTATGCAATCTGGGATCAGCACCAACATTGGTTTTCTGTAATCATCGGGAGGCCGTGGAAAGAATCAGTATTCATTTAAAGGAGATGGGTATTGCAAATGATTATTTCCATGGAGGATTGGAACAAACTGAAAGGGAACGAATGCTTGTGAGATTCAGAAATGGTAGTTCTTTTATTTTGATTACAACTGACCTTGCATCCAGAGGACTTGATATTCCTGATATTTCATTTATCATTCATTACCAGCTCCCTACTACAGATGAGAGTTTTATTCACCGAAATGGAAGAACCGCTAGGATGCATTCAAGTGGATCTTCTTACCTGATACTTTCGGAGGAAGAGAATATTCCAACCTATATTAAACCCGGATATAGTATCTACAAATTATCAGAAGATTTGATAATGCCTGAAAAGCCCATCTGGCAGACTCTTTACCTGGGTGGAGGTAAAAAAGACAAGATTAACAAGATGGATATTGCAGGTTTCCTTTTTAAACAAGGTGGATTAAATAAAGATGAACTCGGCTATATCGATGTAAAAGATCATCATTCCTATGCAGCAGTCAAATATGACCTGATCCATTCTGTTATAAAACGGATCAGGGATTCAAAAATTAAAAATAAGAAAATCAAAATCGAGATTTCTTATTAATACATATTAGACTTTCACCCAGGTATTTCCTGAACTGTTCGATTTCACAACCGAATGAATAAATTTCATCCCTCGCACTCCATCATGAACCGTTGGGTATTCGCCCAAATCAAATGATTCATTCCGTATGGATTTTGAAACGCCCTTATAAATATTTGCTAGTGCTTCATAAATACCTTCCGGATGTCCTGCCGGCATTGAATGACTTCCTTCTGCAAGTTTTTCATTATAACCATGGGCAGGCTTATAAATTTTTGTTGGTTCAGAATCACTTAGCATATACAGGTAATTGGGATTTTCCTGAGACCATTTAAGGCTCGCCTTTGAACCATAAACAGCAATAGTAAGTGCATTTTCCTCACCGCCACAAACCTGACTTGAGCGAATTACTCCTTTAAGTCGTTCGCTGAAACGCAGCAATACTGTTCCATCCAGATCAAGTTTCACATCTTCTTTAACAGAACTTAAATCAGATAGAACTTCTTTTACTTCAAGGCCAGTTGTATATTCAATAAGGTTAAAAGCATGAACTCCAATATCTCCCATACAACTACTAACTCCCGCATGTTTGGGATCAAGTCGCCATACGCCGGTTATTCGACTTTCAGTACCATGGATTATTGAATTAATCCAACCTTGATAATACTGGGCATCAATTCTCTGAATATTTCCCAGTAATCCCTTTGAGATTATATCTCTCATCTGCCTGATCATAGGATAACCGGTATAAGTATGAGTCAGTGCAAATGTGAGTTTCTTTTTTTCCACAAGTTGCTCCAGGTCAATCGCTTCTTCAACGGTCATTGTCATCGGTTTCTCACAAACAACATGAAAACCTGCTTCAAGAGCTTTTTTAGCAAATGAATAATGCAGGGCATTAGGCGTAACAATTGTAATTACTTCAATACGTTTTTCAGAAGGCAGAGCCAACTCGGACTTGATCATTTCATCTACTGAAGAATAACAACGGCCCACAGCAATATTTTCAGACTGGGCAAATGATTTGCTTTTTTCATAATCTGGGTCAAAAACTCCGCATACAAGTTCAAAATCATTTGCAATCCTTGAAGCACGACGATGGGCATCTCCAATGAATGCTCCAAATCCGCCGCCAATCATTCCCATTTTTAACTTTTTCATTTCTGTATCTTATATTAGTTGATATCTAAAAAAATGGATTTTATACATGTTTTCTTTTCCATATATGAAGAAAAGAAAAGAAAACAATTAGTACAGCAGGTACAAAAGCAACATATCTCAAGGTATGGGCACCGCCTTGAAGTTGAGCGCTAGCCCAGGTTGCAGCTTCGACAGTGCCATAAAGAGCCGTTTTCAAAATCTCCACCGATTGCCCCGCAGGTATTGCAGATATGGTTTGTGCATCAAAGATTGCTCCCAATACAGGCTGGGCAATTGCTCCACCCAGAAAACCGATTCCACCCATTATGGCAAGACCCAATGCGCCGCTCTGAGGAATGTTTTCAGAAACAAAGCCCAGCATTGATGGCCAGAAGAATGCAACTCCAAGTGCAAAAATCCCGGCAGAAGCAAATACCATGGCTCCATTTGTATATCCCATCATGATACAGCCAACAAATGCCAGAATCGAAGAAACTAAAAGCACAATTGTTGATTTCATATTATGGATTAATGTACCTCCAAACTGGCGTGCTAAGGCCATGATACCTGAAATCCATACCAAAAGCAGTATAGGATTATCTGAAACATTGGCTAATAAAGCTGCAATCCATTGATTGGTTCCCAGTTCGGCACCTCCTGTAAGTATCATACAGAGTGCCATGAAAAGGAATAATGGACTTACACAAGCTTTTAACATGTCTTTATAAGAAAATCCGGATACAACTCTTTCTGTTTGGGGAAATTGCTTATTCAAAAACATATAACCATAAACGAAAGTGGGAAGAAGCATAATTCCCATTGCATAACGCCAGTCAACAATACCAATTTTATTAAAAAGGTAAACAGCAAGTCCGCCAATCACAATCCCTGTTGGAAACCATGCATGAAAACGATTTAGACGACGGGTTTTCTGATCGGTGTACATACTTGTAATAAGTGGATTACAAGCTGCTTCAACACTTCCATTTGCAATTCCAATTAAAAGAGTGGAAATAAAAAGTGACCAAAATCCGGTTGCAACAATCGTAAGAACAATCCCTGCAACATGACAAATAAATGCAATTGAAATAATCCTGCCTAATCCAATGATGTCAACAAGAGGTCCGCCAAAAACCATGGCAATTGTAAATCCCCAAAAAGCCGTCCCCACGATCCATCCTACTTCTGTGTGACTTAAATTAAATTCTGTTGCCCATGCTTCAACAAATGATCCACGTGTTGCAAAAGCTAAGGCGGTAACAACAAGTGCAACACAACTTGCATTAAATAGTTGGGTTTTTTTAATGGCTTCCATTTTAGGTAGTTTTAAAAGTTAAGAGGAATTGTTTCTTATTTTTCAAATGCTGCATCAAAAGAGATGTTGGAAGAAGGAAAATCAACCGACCTTACAAAATCACAGGCTTCTGTTGCTCCATGTTCACGCTCCATACCGCTATCTTCCCATTCTACCGACAAGGGTCCCTGGTATTTAATATAATTCAAGGCTCTCATTATCTCTTCAAAATCAATATTTCCATGACCAAGACTTCTGAAATCCCAATAGCGACCATAAGTGCCAAATTCGGTATGTCCCCCAAAAACACCAGCTTCTACAGGCGATTGTGACCAGCCAACATCCTTCATATGAACATGAAAAATCTTTTCAGAGAATGTGTAAATGAATTTCACATAATCAACTCCCTGGTAACCCAAATGGGATGGATCGTAATTGAAACCGAAACTTGGATGGTTATTGACAGCTTTAAGAGCTCTTCGGGCAGAAGAAATATCAAAAGCAATTTCTGTGGGATGTACTTCTAAAGCAAAGCGAACTCCCAATTCTTTAAACCTGTTGAGTATAGGGATCCAGCGGTTGGCAAATTCCTTGAATCCATCTTCAATCATAGCTACAGGAACAGGTGGAAATGAGTAATTCAGATGCCAGATAGGACTTCCTGTAAATCCATTTACAACCGAAACGCCTAAACGTTTTGCAGCTTCACCGGTTTTAATTACTTCCTTAGCAGCACGTTGTCTGACTCCTTCTGGATCTCCATCTCCCCATACATAATCGGGAAGAATGCTTTTATGCCTGATGTCGATTCTGTCAGAAACTGCCTGTCCAACCAAATGTGTGGAAATGGCAAACACTTTAAGTCCATACTTTTTAAGAATTTCTTTTTTCTTTTTGCAATAGGCTTCGTCTGCCTTATCCACTTCAAAATGATCACCCCAACATGCAAGTTCCAGTCCGTCATATCCAAAAGTTTTTGCTTTCTGACAAACAGTTTCAAATGGCAAATCTGCCCATTGTCCTGTAAAAAGTGTTACTGCACGGCTCATAATTTAGTAATTTGGTTCATTAATTTTTAAAAGTTAAGCTGCTATTCGCTTCACAAACAACACGAAATCCAATTCCTTTAATATCAGAATACCACCAAAGACTCTTAGGTTGCTGGGGGTCTGTTTTAAGCCACATCTCAGAATCTGTTTTGCTTCTGGCTGAGGATCGCAAATCAATTGCCTCTGAAGTGTAATTCCCTCCCCTTACCACATGTTCAGTTCCGGAAACTGGCCCCAATGGATTACTTATATTTTTTCCAGTTTGTGAATAAGCATCAGCCGCATACCAGTCGGAACAATATTCCATTATATTTCCACTCATATTTTTAATTCCAAATGGATTAGCTTTTACAAAAGAAGGTTCCTGGGTTTTACCTCCAGAATTCTGTTTGTAAACAGCGAAAGTATTGATATCAGTGGTGTCTATTCCAAAAATCTTGTTGTGAAACGAAGAAGAGGAATATTTACCAGGATTTCCCGGGAAGAAATAATCCGTTTTAGTGCCTGCCCTGCATGTATATTCCCATTCTGCTTCCGTGGGAAGCCGGTATTTTTTCCCGGTAACTTTTGATAACCACTGGCAATATGTATGTGCAGCATAATGTGTCATAGTAATTGCAGGACGATCGCCACTCCCCCAACCCTGATCGGGGATTCCAAAAGGAGGAGTCGGCCCGCTGATTGCATCCGGGTTATTGGAATTATGTTCAATAATTTTATTTGGATCAATTCGGCCTTCCGACATTGTTGAACCATAAAAAGTCCAGAAAGCATCCCAACTCACTTCCACTTCCGCCATAAAAAATGGCGAGAGAGTAACGTTTCTGACTGGGCCTTCATCCGATTTACTGAATTTATTTTCTGAACTTCCCATGTTAAAACTGCCACCATTAACAGCTATCATATTAAAAGCAATGGATGTTCCGGGGATAAATTCCTTGTAATTTTCAAAATTAGTTACAATTGCAGGAAGGCTGAAAAGTACCTGGTTTCCTTTTTTGACGGGGATTCCAGTCATCTTTTCATGTTTATAATCCGGATTGTAATGACCCGCATCAAGGTGACAGTTTATACATTGAAGGTTTAATTTCTCAGCTTTTTGTTCATAATAAAGATGAGCTGTTCCTCCTTCAGTAGATAATCCTTTGGGAAAAAGATCCTTATGGCAATTCAGGCATGATTCATTGAATACAATTTTCACTGCATATTCAAGCTGTCTTTTTGATTCCCATTGGTATTGACTGCTATCTTTAAAATAGAATGCATATAAATCATGCAATCCGGTTCTGGTTTTTGCCGACAGATGTTTAAATGTCCCTTTCGGGGGAAGATGACATTGCACGCAACTAACCCGTGTTCCGCTTTCATTCCAGTAATGGACCGATTTTTTCCAAGAATCATCAGCATGAGGATGAACATGGCATGACTGACAATATTCATCCGTGCTGGTATAACTAAGAACCTTATTTCCTCCTAAAGTAAGCAGAAATCCAATTAAAATACCTGATACAAGTATCAAAAGGAGCCACTTGGTAATTCCCTCTTTAATAAGCATTTACAACTAATATATGAATGAATGATTTAAACAATTAATTGGCTATAACGGAGTTCCGGGGAAACGACCAGGAATTGGTGCAACACCTTCTTTATAATCGGGTAAAGGACCTAAAGCATATTCAGTTGGACCATATCGTAGATCGGAAGCCATTATTTCATCCCAGGTAATTGCTTTACCGGTATATGCGGCTTCACGACCAAGAATAGCTACCATAGTGGAGTTTGCAAGATCTTCAGCAGTGTTAACACCTTTATTCAGTCGAATAGATTCAACAAGATGAATATGTTCCTGATCGTAAGCGCTTTTAAAAGGATTAGCTTCGTAATCATATTTCCAGATTACTTCCCCATTAAAATTCTCAATTCTTATTCCACCATCGGTATAGAGAACGCCTTCAGTGCCCATTACAGATTCAGAAACATTAGTATCGCAACCGTCGATCTGACGTGCTGTAGCCATCATACGTTTATTATTGGCATATCTGTAATCTACGCTGAAGAAATCGAATATATCACCAGTCAATCGTCTTGCTCTTCCACCATATCCAACAGCTTTAACCGGAAGCATTCCTGTAAACCAGGTGGCAACATCAATATTATGGATTCCCTGATCAAGAAGATGATCCCCACTAAGCCATTTAATGTTGAACCAGTTACGGATATTGTACTCCATATCGGTCCATTCAGGTCTTTTGGCTTTATTCCACCATGCTCCCTGGTTCCAATGTGCAGTGGCAGATAATACATCACCAATTGCACCATTTTTAACCTGTAAGTATGCTTCCCAATAGTCACGCTGATGTCTGCGTTGATTTCCGGTAACAATTGACAAACCTGCAGCCTTAGCCTGACGCGCAGCAACCAATACTGTACGAATGCCTGTAGGATCCACTCCGGCTGGCTTTTCCATGAATACATTCTTGTTTGCGGCTATAGCAGCCTTTAAATGTTCAGGGTGAAAATGAGTTGGAGTGCAGATTAAAACAAGGTTAATATCTTGTTCGAGGACTTTATGAATTGCATCAAAGCCAAAGAAGCACATATTGTCGGCAACAACATTATTTCTCTCTTTTGCAAGTTTCTCACGACAACTTGCCAGCCTGTCGGGGAATAAATCTCCAAGTGCAACAATAGACAGATCGTTTCCTGCATTTAAAAAATTGAATGCGGCACCTGTTCCTCTATCACCACAACCTACCAAAGCTGCACGAATTGGCTTACCATCAGGAGCTTTTGGCACAAATGAAGGCATCCCTAATTGTTCAGGAGAAAATTGTACTTTATCACCTTTCCCTGTATTACTGCATGATGTAAGTAAAGGGGTTATTCCTAAAGGAATTGAAGCGCCCAGTATTGCTGAAGTGGCAAAAAAATCTCTTCTTTTCATTGACTTGATATTAGTTTAGTTTCAAAACACCTAGTTTCAGTGTACCAAATATAAACCTAAATTAAAGAGTTTAATTTCAGAATTGAAAAATATTTTCGATAATATAGCCAACAAGATACTAACAGTGTAATTTTTAGCTCTGAGGAATACTAATAAAAAAGGGAATCGGTTATTGCAACTGATCCCCTTGAGATATACAATTTAAAAAAAATCTACTTCTTGTTTTTGTATTTACTAAGCTCATCGTAAAGTTGTCTCACAGCATCCTCTTTGCTTTTTAATGCTTTTTTTCTGTAGTTCTCATATTCATCTTTTACTTCATTCAAATCTTTCTTAATTTGAACAGTCACAGAAAAACTTCTTCTAAAAGCAGCGATCATAAATCCCAGACCTACAACTAGTCCAACTATTATTGACCACATTATAGTATCATAACCTGCTTTGCTTACCATAATTCCGAAAAAGCTAAAACTATTTTTCTTAAGCAATTCTGATTGCGAATTATTTAGTTCTGAACGTAGATTTTCAATAGTTTCAGATTTTTGTTTTAGCAAATCTTTAGATGTGTTCAGGTTTGCTTTAAGAGCTAATAAAGTATCGAGTGTGTTTGCTTTCAACTTAGTCATCCAGCCTTGCTTAATAACTTTATAATCCTGAAAATTGCTAGATTTATCAATTGCATAGGAAAATTGATCTGCGATATTTAACTCATCTGCAAAAGGTTTTGGTTTTGAAGCACTTGTAGTTTGGGATTGACTTTTATTTTCCTGAGATCCATTAGCAGTCAAAGATTCCTGAGAATTCTGTGATGATTGATTCTCTTGTTTTACCTGCTCCTGAGCAGATATGCTGAGATTCAATATAACAGAAGACCCTAAAATACAGAAAATGAAGACTTTTTTCAATGTAAATTTCATTTTAGTTTAATGTTTTTGATTGTTAGTTTATTTTCAGACCTCGTTAAAGTATTTATTCAAAGATACATGAAAAGAAAACTGAATTTAAGACATCAGGCATATTTAATAATATAATACCTTCTTGCTTGCCAAACGTTTTTCTTATTGTAAAATTGCGATAAGTACTGCTAATCTCCAAATAAAACGATTTAATCAAGTACATTTGTGCAACAAAAAGTTATTTTATGATTGAAATTGGTAAAATAAATCAGTTACGTATAGTAAAGGAGGTTGATTTTGGTCTCTATCTGGACGGAGAAGATTCTGGAGAAATATTATTACCAAAAAGATATGCGCCTATAGTTTTCGAAATAGGCGAGTCTCTAAGTGTATTTATTTACAAGGATTCAGAAGACAGAATTATAGCTACCACAGAAGTTCCATTTGCAATGGTAGAAGAATTTGCTTTATTAAAAGTTATTTCAGTTGACAGAATTGGAGCATTTATGGATTGGGGATTGATGAAAGATTTACTAGTTCCCTTTAGTGAGCAACAGGTTAGAATGGAAGCAGGGAAAAACTATATAATCAGGGTTTTATTGGATGAAGAAACCGATAGATTAATTGGTTCAGCGAGGATTGAAAAGTTTCTTGACAAAACTCCTCCAACCTACACCACTGGCGAGGAGGTTAATGTTTTAATTGCGAATCAAACTGATTTGGGATATAAAGTTATTATTAATAATAGCCATACAGGAATTATTTACAAAAATGAAATTTACACAACCATACACAGAGGGCAACGCTTAAAGGCTTATATATCAAAGGTTCGGGAAGACAATAAAATTGATGTTTGTATTAACAAACCCGGATTTGAAAAAATAGATCTGTTAACTGACAGGATTCTTAATATGTTGAAAGAAAACAACGGTTTTTTACCAATAAGTGATAAAAGTGAATCCGAAGAAATTTACAAAATCTTTGGCGAAAGTAAAAAGACCTTCAAAAAAGCAGTTGGGGCGCTATATAAAAAGAAGAAAATAAGCATCGAAGAAAAAGGAATTCGCTTATCTTCAAAAAATTAGGGTTAAAAGCTTAAACCCCCTTTAATTCTTTTCTAATGATTATTCCAATACCCAATTAATGGATATTTTTGAGAAAATCCGGAGTTTCTAAAATCAGGTTAGATTTTAAATAAAAATCAGGTGCAACTATTGTTTTGAAACTCATTTCAATCTCGGTGTTTTTCTTTTTTTCAACGACTACTCCGGTTATAAGTTCAATAGCTTTTGCAAGCATTGGATCAGAAATATCGCCAAAAGCTTTAGCTTCCAATAGTCTGTCTTTTATGTAAAAGTCTGGTGCTAATCCTTCTTTAAAATCAGTTAGCCCCGCTGAATTCGAGTATTTGCTGACTATTGGCACAATTGCCCAATTATGTTCAGGTGGTGTATTTTGATCTGGCAAAACCCAGGCACCGGTATATTTCCCGTATGTGGTGTCCCCTATCTGATAAACATCCATGTATGGCTTCAACCCAATCATAAGTAATTCACTTGCAGAAGCAGACCGATCGCTGACAAGAAAATAAACTTTATTAAAATTAGCGTTATGTCCTGCAGGTATAAATCGATTAATTAGATAGTCAGATTCACTTCCAAATTCGGTTTCAAAGTATAACTGAATCTGTGGATTGTAAATAAACTCAACAAAAATTTTTTTATTGGCAACAACTGCCTCAGGCGCAATGCAAGAAGCCAGATAATTTGCCGCTGAAATCTCGCCACCAGGGTTATAACGTAGGTCAATCACTAGGTCGGTTGCACCCTCATTCTTAAATTCATCCATGAGTAACCCAAATTCGTTTAATAAGACCTCATTTGTTCCTGAAATAAACTCAACATAAGTCAGATAAGCAATCTTACTATTATTTATGTTTAAAACAGTATCAAAAACTATTGGGTTAGAATCAATAACCTCAGCTACAAGAGCAATTGTCTTTGATGTAAGGGAAATTGAACCGTTGTAATAATGACCTAATGTAACAGAATATTTACTTTGACTAAAAAGTGAGTAATAGTTTTCTTTTGTAAGTTCCTTATTATCAATTCTCATAATAATGTCACCTCTTTTTAATCCTGATTTAGCAGCTGGTGAATCAGGGTAAACATAAGCAACAACAATAAAAACTTTATCTGAACCTGAAAACAACCCAGGGAATGGTGAAATGCCCATAGATGTAGGAGTTCCGGCAAATTCCTCCTGAAGAGCAGCGTAATCCTTAGTCAGCCATGACCATTTATCTTCAGGTGTGTAAATAAGTTTATCGAAAAAAACTTCAGGATCGGTTTCACCTTTCACACTATTAAAGGAAGGCAATTTGCTATTCCAGAAGTACACTTCATCCATTGTATCATACATCCACTGCATGATTTTAGTGTTAAGACGTGCCTCAATTTCAGCATCTGTCAATTCCTTTTTACATGATGTTGAGGTAAGCAAGAAACTAACTAATACTATTGAAAGAAAAGCGTATTTTAAATTCATAATTTTAAATTTTGATAAGAAAGGGATTAGAATCAGCAAATTCATTTACATTACAAAAATATATAAAATGTAACTAAGGAGCTATTTGTTGGACAATAGTTCGCATGAAATCAGAATGAAATAATAACTATTCAAGGGATTGGTAGTTATTAGCCATCAATATAACAAAGCACAAAAGTTGGTCAGAATACTATATTAATTTATTTATAAGAATCCACATGTACACTTTTCACCGCTCTCCCTGAAGGATCTGGATTGTTTTTAAATGATGCGTCCCACGCAAGAGCTTCAGGCGTACTGCAGGCTACAGAGGGTACTGACGGAACACATGAAGCAGCTGAATCGGAAGGGAAGTGTTCAGTGAATATCGTGCGATAATGGTACTCTTCTTTTGACATTGGAGGATTAATTGGAAATCTGTATTTTGCGTTTGCCAGTTGTTCATCCGATATTTTTTCTGATGCTACTACCTTAAGTGTATCGATCCAAGAATATCCAACTCCATCTGAGAATTGTTCTTTCTGTCTCCAGGCAATACTTGCAGGAAGATAATCTTCAAATGCTTTACGCAGAATCCATTTTTCCATTTTTCCATCTATTGCCATTTTATCTTTTGGGTTTAGGCGCATTGCTACATCCATAAATTCTTTATCTAGGAAAGGTACACGACCTTCGACACCCCATGCAGCCATTGACTTATTTGCTCTCAGGCAGTCGTATAAGTGAAGTTTTCCAATTTTCCGTACAGTTTCCTCATGGAAAGATTTTGCATCTGGTGCTTTATGGAAATAAAGGTATCCACCAAATATTTCATCTGCCCCCTCCCCTGAGAGAACCATTTTTACTCCCATAGACTTAATTACTCTAGCCATTAGGTACATTGGTGTTGAAGCCCTGATAGTAGTAACATCATAAGTTTCAAGATGATAAATCACATCTCGAATAGCATCTAGACCTTCCTGAACTGTAAAATTTATCTCATGATGAATAGTTCCAATGTGATCTGCAACTATACGAGCTGCTGAAAGGTCAGGTGATCCGATAAGGCCAACAGCAAATGAATGTAATTGCGGCCACCACGCATCTTTTTTATCTTGAGTTTCAATTCTATGAGCAGCATATTTCTTCGCTATGGCAGAAATCACAGATGAATCAAGTCCACCAGAAAGCAGCACTCCATAAGGAACATCAGACATTAATTGGCGGTGAACCGATGCTTCGAGAGCATTTTTTAAATCATTCAGATCCGTTGTATTACCCACAACGGCATCAAATTGCATCCAATCCCGAACATACCATTTCTTCATGATACCTTCTTTACTAAAAAGGTAATGACCAGGAAGAAACTCCTGAATTTTATTACAAACACCCTCAAGTGACTTGAGCTCAGATGCCACAAAGAAATTTCCATACTCATCCCAACCCATATAAAGTGGTATTACACCTATTGGATCCCGTGCAATGAGGTATTGATCGTTTTCCTTATCATATAATGCAAATGCAAAAATACCATTCAGGTCTTCCAAAAAATCGATTCCCTTCTGCCTATACAAGGCAAGTATTACTTCACAATCAGAGTGAGTAAGAAATTCATAAGTACCATTAAGACTTTTACGGATTTCCTGATGGTTATATATTTCCCCATTAACTGAAAGAATCAGATTTCCATCTTTACTAAAAAGTGGCTGGCCACCAGATTCCGGATCAACTATTGATAGTCTTTCATGAGCAAGAATAGCATTTTCACCGCACCATATTCCTGACCAGTCGGGTCCACGATGACGTATTTTTTTGGACATTTGAAGAACCTTTGGACGCAAATCCGCAGATTTCTGTTTTAGGTCAAAAACTCCAACAACTCCGCACATAATAGTATTTTTTAAGAAATAATAATTATAACAAAATCACTCAGGATTCGATTGTGCGAAAATAGAAATAAATTCTTTAATATTAATCAATTTAATGTAATTTATGTGAATATTATTATAATATGTAAGTTATTCTATCACATACGTTACATTTTATTAGTTCAAAAGGCATATTATTGTAATTGTGTAAAATTTGGAATAAGACGAATTTTAGAATATTGAGGGAGATTTTAGTTTTGGAGAACAATGAAGTGCAGTTCGTTATTTGATTAATTCATCAAACTCTAGCCATTTCGTGCCTTTTTCATCAAGCAGTTCAATAATAACAGCAATTCTGGATGATATTTCCTGTAATTTGGTATAGTTATTTTCACCTGAATTTAAAATACTTTCAAGATCAGATTTTTCTTTTTCGAGGGAAGAAATTTCCATTTCAAGTTTTTCGAGTTCCGATTTTTCTTTAAAGGTGAGTTTTTTTCTTTCAGGAGTTTTATCCTTGCTAATTTCAGTTTTCAGAATTTTCGCTTTTGAAGTGCTGAGTTTATCTTTTTCGTTTTTCAGTTCATTTGCCTCGCGATACTCTGAATAAGTTCCAGTGAAGTCTGAAATTATTCCATTACCCTCAAAGACAAAAATATGGTCCACCAGTTTATCAAGGAAATAGCGATCATGAGTTGCAAGAATAAGACAACCATTGAAGTTTAACAGAAATTCCTCGATTTTATTTAATGTGATAATATCAAGATCATTTGTTGGCTCATCAAGTATGAGGAAGTTTGGATTTTTAATAAGAATTGTTAATAAGTAAAGGCGACGACGTTCTCCCCCGCTAAGTTTTGAAACGAAGGAATACTGCATTTCAGTAGTGAACAAAAAATGTTGCAGGAATTGCGAAGCTGTGAGGCTTTTTCCGTCGTTTAACATGATAACTTCAGCAATATCTTTCACTACATCAATTACACGTTTATCATTATCTAACTGAATACCGTCCTGTTTATAAAAACCAAATACAATGGTTTCACCGCTTTCAATAATACCGGAATCTGCATTTTCATTTCCAGTAATGAGATTTAAAAAGCTTGATTTTCCAACTCCATTATCACCGATTATTCCAATTTTTTCTCCCTTTAAAAAAGAATAGTTGAATTTTTCAAGGATTTTAATATTCTTATAGGATTTACTAAGGTTTTTAAGTTCAAGGATTTTCCCACCCATGCGGTTCATTTTAATATCGAGCTTCAATTCGGAAACCTTTTTACCGCTGGTTGCTTTATCTTTTGTTTCATAAAAGGCATCGATTCTGGATTTCGATTTAGTTGTTCGAGCCTTAGGCATCCGTCTAATCCATTCAAGTTCCGATTTCATTAATTTTCCGGCCTTTTCAATTTCGGTATTTTCAACAATTTCTCTAAGAGTCTTTTTTTCGAGGAAATAGCTAAAATTGCCCATGTGAAGGAATAATTTTCCTTCACTTATTTCCAGAATTTTATTACATACGCGATCCAGAAAATACCTATCGTGCGTCACCATGAGAAAGCTAATTGTTGTTTGTTGAAGGTACTTTTCTAACCATTCAATCATATTAATATCCAAATGGTTTGTAGGCTCATCAAGTAACAGAAGATCAGGACTGTCAAGTAATAATAATGACAGAGCCAGTCGCTTTTTTTGTCCGCCTGAAAGAGTGTTAACTTTTTGCTCGAGATTTTTAATGTTGAATTTATCAAGAATCTGAACCATACGTCTGTCGTAATCCCATGCATTCAGATGGTCCATTTTTGATGTGGCAATAGTAAGCAGGTGTTGGGCTTCCTTGCTATGATGCAATGATTGTTGGTCTAATATAGAATTGTATTCCCGAATAACCTCTAAAACCTCAGAACCAGCAGTTTTAATATAATCAGAAACAGTTATATCGCTGTTCATAACTGGTTCCTGTTCAAGGAATCCAATTCTAATACCATTACGAACGGCTACTTTACCTTCGTCATCAGAAACATCAATTCCCGCCAGAATTCGCAGGATGCTTGTTTTACCTGCGCCATTCGCAGCAACCATTGCCATTTTGTCGCCCTTTTCAAGGCCAAGGTTTATGTTTTTAAAAAGGATGCGTTCTCCAAAAGATTTGGTAAGATTTTCAGCAGAAAGGAAGTTCATTAAGACAGGCCTATAAGTTTAAAAGAAATGCAAAGTTACTTAATTTTGCTTACAATCAGAGGCAGGTCGTTTCGATAGAAATAGAGTGAAATATCGTTATAAACATACCTTGTAGTATTATTTCGGCCATTAAATGGAAAAAAAGCTTTTGATGAATAATCAAGAATTTCCTTTTGCCCTGATAGAAAGCCGTGATTAAAAGCAGTACTTATGAATTTAATCTGATAGGTTTTGTCGTATTTGAAAACTAGCGGGTAAATTATTTTCAAAATATCAAACATACAATTGGCGTATACTATCTGATATTTCAATTGTTTCAGGCGATTAATTCTAACTTTTCGGATTTCAGAAATATTAATTTTATCCGAAATAAGAAGGCTGTCATATTTCGCAAGTTTTTCGGGCTCTTTTTTTATCGTTTCTTCCAAGTCTTCTACAAATGAAGGTTTCATTTGAAAAAACCCAATTGAAAAGTCAGTTGAACCCGAATATACATATGCAAGTTCAAGGGATTTTGTTTCAAGGTAATCAGAAACCATTGAATATCTTATGGCTTCTGGGAAAAGGACAGGCATTATGACTTCAGGATCGGTTTGAAAGGAAGTTGAATATCTGATAAACAAATCAGCATTTTGAGCCATGAAGTCTCTTGCTTCAATATAGTTCTTGGAAAAGACAGTCTCATAATCAACTGACTGTACAAATGAAAGAGAAAGAATAATACTAAAAATCCTTAACATCTTTTTTCAGCAAGTTAATTATTATCTAGGAAATAGGAATTGTATTACAGTGAAACCAACTATTTAAGTTTTTCGCTATACTTTTTCTTGAATTTGTCCACTTTGGGTTTGATAACGTATGAACAATAGGCTGCATCAGGGTTTTTCGCAAAATAGTTCTGATGGTATTCTTCAGCTTTATAAAAAGCTGTAAAAGGGGTAATCTGAGTGACAATTGGATTTGAAAAAGTTGAGTTGTCAGCAAGTTTATTAATTATGAATTCAGCTGTTTGCTTTTGAGATTGATTATGGTAAAAAATTACAGATCTATATTGGGTTCCTACATCTGCTCCTTGCTTATTCATTGTGGTTGGATCGTGCACATGAAAGAAAATATCAAGTATTTCGCTGTAAGTTATTATTGAAGAATTATATCGTATTTGCACAACTTCAGCATGTCCGGTTGAGCCATTACATACTTCCCGGTAAGAAGGGTTTTTAACAAAACCTCCGGAATAGCCAGATTCCACAGAAATTACTCCCTTGAGTTCCTTGAAAACAGATTCCGAACACCAGAAACAACCACTTCCAATTGTGGCAACTTCAAAAATTTCTATTTGGGGCAATGTTTTTATGTTATTTGTTAAAACGTTAATTTCGACTGATAGCAGGCTTAATATAAAAATTAATATCATAATTTAATGAACTTCTTGGTGTAAAATTTATTAGGATACATTAAGGTTATAAAATATATTCCCTTTTTGAGAGAACTTGTATTAATAATCTTTTTATCCTCAGAAATACTAATATTCTCTGAGTTGAAAATAGTTTTGCCTGAAATATCGTATAAAGAGACTGAATTTGGTTCAACATTTTCCATGTTTTTTATATTCACCTGATTGATTGCAGGGTTAGGAAAAAGTTCAAAACCTGAAGTTGATACTTCCTGCTTAATTCCAGTTGCAACTGACACGATAATTTTACCTTTCATTCCAGAAGCAATATGGTTAGTGCAAACATAATAATAGGTACCAGCAACACTTGTCTGGTAAGTACCTGAACCAGAAGGGAAAGCGAAACCTCCAGCCAGTGCTGTTTTTCCATTTGCATTGTAAGTAGCCTCACTTACCTGAAGAACGGGATGAAAAGAGCCAACATTAAACGTAACCTGGTCGCCAACAACTGCATTGACAATTGCCGGTGTAAATATTGATCCTGAATTAGTTACTAAAAATGTTTTCTGGGCAAAGGCCGACATTCCCATAATATTAATCGCTAGTAAAATAAAAAGTCTTCTCATATTTTTTATATTTAACTAAATGAAGATATAAATATCTGAATATTTTATAATAACAAGAATATAATGAAAATGTTTAAAATTTCTGTTTGTAGAAATAGATTTATTCAGTGCCTTTTTCTGTAAAAACCAAGAAAATGAGATTTGAGTTATAATTCTCACTTGATGTTATTATCTTAGAGCTCCAAAAATCAACAAAAAAAACTAACTATGGCAAAAGAAAAAGTACTACAAAACAAGACATTAGTCTTTATAATAGCCACCATTGCAGCTACCGGTGGTTTGCTATTTGGCTTCGATACGGGAGTAATTTCCGGTGCAATTCCATTTTTTCAGAAAGCATTTAATATTTCTGATGGTTGGGTAGAAATCATTACTACTGCTGGATTAGCTGGTGCTGTAATTGGAGCAATGTTCAGTGGTCGAATCGCTGATATAATTGGCCGTAAAAAAGTTATTCTAGCATCTGCTGTGATTTTCGCCATCGGGGCGTTATGGTCTGGTGCCTCACAAACTGCAATGGGTCTAGTGTTTGCCCGCTTTTTTTTAGGTATAGCAATTGGAGTTTCTTCATTTGCGGTACCACTTTATATTGCTGAGATTTCCCCAACAAAAAGCCGTGGTACTTTAGTTTCCATGTTTCAGTTGTTAATTACAATAGGAATTATGGTTTCGTATTTAAGTGATTCTATGTTTGCTGTACCTGATGGCGATCCCGCTTTCACAACATGCTGGAGACCAATGTTTTATGTTGGCGTTATTCCTGCATTAATTATGTTTATTGGAATGATTTTCCTCCCTGAAACTCCAAGATGGCTGATAAGTAAAGGGTATGAGGAAAAATGTCGTCAGGTATTACAAAAAGTTGAAGAACCTGCGCTGGTTGAGGAGGTTATTTCTACAATGAAAGCAGACCTTGAAGCTGATAAGAATAACAAAGTGTCTTGGACTCTTATTTTTAAGAAATGGCTAAGAGTGCCGCTATTTATAGCTGTTGGAATAATGTTTGTTCAGCAGTTCACTGGGATTAATACAATAATATATTACAGTCCAAAGATTTTTCTGATGTCAGGGTTTGCAGATGCACAAGCGGCAGTATGGGCATCAGTAAGTGTTGGAGTAGTTAATGTTGCATTTACCATTCTTTCATTATTTATGATTGACAGATTAGGTCGCAGAAAACTATATTTTATTGGATTGTCAGGGATGGTAGTTGCATTAATTGCGATGGGAACTTGTTTTGCTCTTCAATCAACTTTAGGTGATTCCATTAAATGGTTAACTATTTCTTTAGTTTGGGTATATATTGCCTTCTTTGCTATAAGTTTAGGGCCTTTAGGATGGTTGATTATTTCGGAAGTATTTCCTTTAAGAGTCAGAGGAATTGGCTCTAGCATAGGAGCTCTTTCCAACTGGTTATTCAATGGTGTTGTAGCGTTTACATTTTTTAAGATTGTAAAGGGACTTACTATGTCTGGAACATCAATAACGTTAAAGGGAGAAGACCTTGGGAATCCTGCCGGGGCATTTTACCTTTATGCACTAGTAGGAATACTTGGAATTATTTGGGGATATTTCTTTATCCCTGAAACTAAAAATGTTACACTTGAGAAAATCGAAGAACATTGGAGACAAGGGAAAAAGCCAAATCAACTCTAATCACAAGGCATTAAGTGGTTTGAAATCCATTTATAAAAATATAAATCAAAAAAGAATTAAGGCTGCGAAATTTCGCAGTCTTATTTTTTTAAAAATGACCCCGCCTCTTCTGAAAAGAATAGCAAACAAGTAATAAATTTAAAAATGTTCATGTTTGGCCTGAATTTTGGATAGTACCCTTTATACAATATTTAATTAACTAAAACCTGAAGTCATGAAAAGGTATATATTAATAAGCGCAATGTTAGTAGCTGCGATAGGAGTAAATGCTCAGAGAACGAATACAGGCACCAGACCCGCAACTACAACAACAAGAAGTGTTGAAGAGGAAAAGAAGTCAACTCCTGACAATACGGAAACACGAACACGTGAAGCACAACCAGTAAGACAAAACACTAATAACGAAAGCAGACAAGAATCTCCAGCAAGAACAGCTCCCTCTGAAAGGAAAACTGAACCTGCTTATAATGAGTCGAGAAATAGGGAAACACCTGCTGTAAGACCAACAAGTAATACCAGAGTTATCGAGGCGCCTTCTAATGAGAGCCGACCAATCGAAAGGAATGTGGAAAACAGGAAGGTTACAACAGTTCCGGAAAATAATCAGGAAAAACCACGGACAACTGTCAGAGAAACTGAGAGGAAAGCAACCGGTACAACTGTACCAAGGGAATCAGCTAAACCTCAAAGTGGCGACAGACCAGTAGTTAATCGAGAAGTAAATGTTGACAGGAATAGAGAAGTAAATGTTGACAGGAATAGAGAATATGTCCCTAGAACAGAGCATGTATATGTTGAAAAGAGGCAAGCCTACAGGACTCCTGAACGCCCAAGAACAGTGAGGACAGTAAATCAACATACTAATTATGTTTATCATCCTGTAGAATATAGAAAAAGTTACTATCCATATGCAGAGCCTAGAAGAGTTGAGATCATATGGGATTATGACATGTATAATGAATACAGGTACCTTTACCCACATTATGATTACTGGTATTATTCCTATGGTTACCGTATTCAGACTGTATCTGCTTATGACGCAGGTATGATGATAGGTGAAGTTGCAAGGATATATGGAAAAGTTGCTGACGTTTGGTATGAAAGAAATACAGATGAGTATACCCTTTATTTTGGTGATCCGTATCCTTATCAAGATTTCAGCATTATCCTTTCAGGGAAATTCGCCAGAAGATACAGTTACCGTCCGGAACGATATTTTATAAATAGGACTGTTGTTGCAACTGGCTTAGTTAGCCTTTGGGATGAAAGACCAGAATTGTTAATCAAAAAAAGAAGTCAGCTGGAAGTTTACTTATAATGAATGTAAAAAATCTAGAAATGCAGTAAAGTATTTTTAGTTGGAATTAAAGATTTTTCAAAAGCGCAAGGTAAAATACTGTTGCGCTTTTTTATTTTGGGGACTAGAAAAATATGAACCTTTTTCTGAGTTTTCGACTGGCTTCGGAATCCAGATACCAAAATAGTTCACCATTTTTAGGTTTAACGTAAGCTGCAGGATAATTAACAACTTCCTTTTTGTTTTTCGCAATAGCATGAATAACATCACTTTTGGATTTCCCAGTAACCATAAAGAGTATTTTTTTTGAGTTATTTATAAGTCTTAGGGAAAGTGTAATTCTATTTTGCTTTGTTTGAGGGTGGATTGCTACATAGCAAGAGTTATCAGAATTCAGCATTTCCATAGCGTTGGGAAAAATTGATGCAGTATGTCCATCCTCTCCTATTCCAAGAAGCATCAGATCAAATCGAGGAAAGCCATTTTCAATTGGTATATGGTTTCTCAAAGTGTCGGAATACCTTTTACTTTCTAAAAGGGGGTCATCTTCACCCCTGATCCTGTGAATATTTTCTTCGGGGATATCAATGTATCTGATAATGGACTTCCAAATATTTCCATAATTACTATCCTTGCTGTCAGGTGCGACACATCTCTCATCACTCCAATAAATATGAAGAAAGTGCAGGTTAATCCATGTACGTTGTTTTCGAGCAAGAAATTCAAAGATTAGAAGTGGCGTATTGCCTCCAGAAAGAGCAATATTACAAGTTCTATTCTCAGATTGAGCACAAGATAATTCCTGTTCAAAAAGAAGAAAGAAAGCTTCAGCCATTTCTTCAATTTTACTGAAAACTTTCAGACCATGGAGTTTTTCAGAGTTCACAATAGATTCCATCATTAGATAAGTTTTTGCAAGGATGTCTCCATTTTAGCCATGGTTCTTCGATGAGAGAATCGGCAACATCAGGTCCCCATGTACCTGAAGGATATCCATAAAGAGGAATCGATGAGTCATTTTCCCATGCTTCCAAAATGGGATTAATGAACTCCCAGGTTGATTCTGCAGCATCACCACGGGCATATAATGTTGAATCGTTAAGCATGCAATCAAGTAATAATCTTTCATATGCTTCCGGTATTTTTTTATCGGTGAGAGAGGAATAATGAAAATCCATGTTAACATTCTGAACTGTGAACCCAGCTCCTGGTACTTTCATACCAAACTTCATAAGCAAACCTTCGTCAGGTTGAATTCTTATTACCAATTGGTTGGAATCATTTGGCTGGCCTAGATCATTGCAAAATAGGTGATGTGGAGTTGTTTTATAATGAATTACTACTTCAGTGACTCTTGTAGGTAATCTTTTTCCAGTTCTGACATAAAAAGGAACACCACTCCATCTCCAATTATCAATGAAAAACTTCATGGCAGCATAAGTCTCTGTTTTAGAATCGGGTCTTACTCCTTCCTCTTCTCTGTAGGAAAGAACTTTCTCATTATTTATTGTTGAGCCAAGGTATTGGCCACGAATTACATCCGTTCTAATTTTATCCTGGCTTAAATGCCTAATTGATTTAAAGACTTTTAGTGTTTCGTTACGAATGTTAATAGAATCTGCAAGAATTGGTGGTTCCATTGCTATCAATCCAACCAGTTGCAGTAAATGATTTTGGACCATATCCCTCAATGCTCCTGAGTTATCGTAATATCCACCACGTTTTTCCACACCAAGAGATTCAGAGCTGGTAATTTCAACATGGTGTATAAAATTTCTATTCCAAATAGGTTCGAAGATATGATTTGAAAACCGTGTTACAAGGATATTCTGAACGGTTTCTTTTCCTAGATAATGGTCAATTCTATAGATCTGGTCTTCATTAAAGAAATTTAGTAAATCTCTGTTAAGCTTCTTTGCGGATTGCAAATCAGTTCCAAAAGGTTTTTCAATAATTAATTTATGTGTCTTCTCATTTAATCCTTGATTTGCCAGAAAGGCTGGTATTTTATCATATAAATTCGGGGGAGTCGCAAGATAAAAAATGATATTATTATCCAGATTTAAATCAATATTCAATTTCCTGATTTTATCTTTAAGTGCAGAATATGCATCCTGATTAAATGTATCAATTGAAATGTAGTATAAAAAAGAAAGAAACTTCGTAAGTATTTCTTTGTCTTTAATGTCAGTAATTTTTGAAAATGAAGCAATTGCTGATTTCATATCATCTCTGAAACTCTCATCTACCATTGGGGTTCTTCCAACTCCCAAAACAGCAAAGTTATTCGGCAAAAGATTTTGTTTCTTTAAGTTAAAAAGCGCAGGTACCAATTTTCGACGGGTCAAATCCCCTGAAGCTCCAAAAATTACGATGAGATGATTTGTGTTTGCTTGCATAAGGTAACAATCAAGGCGTTGAATATAAAACAAATATCGCAAATCATTGGGTCAAATCAATAGACTTGCGAATATTATGCATCAGCGAAATTTTATTATTTATGGTCTTGAAAATACTTGGGTACAATAACAGTGGCTCGCTTAATATTTACTGCTGCAAAAAAGCCCAAGGCTCCATTTGTAAGATTTGTAGAAACATTAGCTGGCGGACCGCTAAACATCGGGTTTGAACCTCGGAATTCGGTTTGAGCTTCTATAATAAAGTTGAAATAATCCTTTGAAATCCCATACATTTCAAAAACTATAGTATCTCCAGCAACAACTTTTTCATCTGGTTTTGCATCATCTAAATATTGCACTGCAATCCCGTTTGTATAGCTTCCATTGAAAAGAATATCATTTTGAGCAATTATTTCAGAAAGAGAATCTGTTTGTAACAACCCATTTTTCATTGTTTTAAACGCATAGTAATCAATTGTTTCAGCTGGGTCCTGAGCATATAATAGAATTTCACTACCTTGAAAAAACGGGTAATCTGCATGGTTAAGCTGGATAGAATCCAATGCTCCTAAAAATGGCAAAACAGAAATTGCATGATATGACTCCTTTGCTCCGTCCTTATCTATGTCAACTTGATCAATACTTAAATGATAGGTTCTTCCCGGAACACCATAATAATCAGGAGGGGTTTCGTATCGTCCGGAATTCAATGGGTTCTCAGAAAGGCTTATTTCTGTTACACTATCGTTTATTTTCACAATAGCACCTGAAACTGATTCCGCTGGTTTATTGTAAAAATAGTTTGCAGATCGGGTTAAACGGATTACATGAATTGTTGTATCGGTAGATATTTCTCCAAAAACTATTAATCTGGAGTAACTATTGCTTAGTTCAATATCAATCGGTTCAGTACAAGAAAAAAGGGATGTTGCTATAAATGAAGTGACTAATGCTATATTTTTAAAATGAATTTTCATTTCTAGAATTTAAAATTGTAAGTAATTGATGGAATAAAGGAAAAAAGATATGTCATTTCAGCCCTAGTTATTTCTGGATTTGTTTCATCCTGAGTAAAATTTATAGACCATGCATTATGTCTTCCATAGACGTTATATACCGAAAAATTCCATTCACTTTGCCATTTTTTTCCTGGTTTTGGCGTTTTCGCATAGGTTAAAGACAGATCAAGGCGATGATAATCAGGCATTCTATATTCGTTTCTATTACTATAAACCGGAATTACGGCGCCTAAAACTTCATATCGACCAGTAGGAAAAGTTACAGGGTTTCCAGTTGAATAAACCCAGTTTAAACCTAACTGAATATTCTCAATTATAGGATAATTTAATACGATGGAAATGTTATGAGGTTTATCATAGGGTGCCGCATAAGGGTTATTATTATTTATTCCCTGAATTGTTCGTGACGTTTTTGAAAGTGTATAGCCTACCCAGCCATTTACTTTTTCCATATTGAGTTTAACTAAAAACTCAAGTCCTGTTGACCATGATTCTCCAATTCTGGTTTCACCTTCTAATTTTGGATTAAGCAGCAGAGCAGCATGATCTTTGAAATCAATTGTGTTATGCATTTTTTTGTAATACCCTTCTATTGATGTTTCAATAGTATTATTTCTAAAATTACGAAAAACACCTATTGATAACTGATCTGAAATCTGAGGTTTGATATTTTTACTTGCCGGAAACCAAATATCCAATGGAGTTCCAGCGGTTGAGTTCTGAGCAAGCTGAACGTATTGCCGAGTTCTGGAATAGGAACTTTTTATTGAAGTAGATTCGGAAATAAGGAAAGTTATTCCTAATCTTGGCTCCAATCCTCCATAATTGTTAAAAAAGTCACCTGATTTATATACAGTTGAATCGATCGAAATAAAGTTTTCATCAAAATTATAGACAGTTGCTTTTCCAAAATTCTGAAAAGCCGAAAATCTAAGACCGGATTTAATAGAAATTCTCTCACTGATTTTGTTTTCGGCCATGAGATAAATTCCATGTTCAAGTGCATAACTGTCAGGCAGAACAAACTTTGAAAAGAAAGCATCTGATCCGATTCCTTGAGCAGTTCCTGGCAGGAAGTGATGATAAGTTGTAATTTCGCCGAATTTTAAAGTGTTATTTGGATTAATGTAAAAAATAAAGTCGGCCTTTATACTATGATCTTTAAGATTGGATTTCCACTCGAAAGCCTCTGGTCGCCCTTCAGGAGTAGCGAGTTTATAATCATAATTTGAATGAATTAGCGTAAGATTGCTGAATAACTGGCTATTGAATAAATGATTCCATCTAATAGTGACAGTACTGTTTCCGTAATCCATTCCAGCAAACTCACTTTTAAAGACATCCCTGCCTGCGTAGGCAGACAAAAAAATCCTGTTATTGTCATTTATGATATGATTTACTTTTGCATTTAAATCATAAAAATGAATTTTATTCTTTCTGATATCTGGATTACTTGCCAATGGTAAAAAAATATCCGCATACATTCTTCGCCCTGCAATAATGAATGATGTTTTATCCTTTATAATTGGGCCTTCAATAGTTAGGCGACTTGATATTGCTCCAATCCCACCGGTTGCCGAGAATTTTTTCGAGTTCCCGTCTTTCATTCGAACATCCAGCAAGGAAGATAATCGGCCGCCTGTACTTGCTGGAATATCTCCTTTATATAATTTAGCATCTTTAATTGCATCATTATTAAAAACCGAGAAGAATCCCATAAGATGTGATGCGTTATAAACAGTCGCCTCATCAAGTAATATAAGATTTTGATCACTTGCACCTCCTCTTACACTGAATCCTGAGGATCCTTCTGAAGTTGATGCAACACCAGGCAAAAGCTGGATAGCTTTAATAACGTCTACCTCACCCATGAATGCAGGAATTCTCCGAATGGATTGAATCGGCAACTGGTTGGTTCCCATTTCCAGTGAGCTGACATTATCATTCTTTTTAATCCGGGAAATTTGAACCTCTTCGAGTAGTTTCGTAGCCGGCACTAGTTCAATATCTAATACCAGGTTGGAATTCAAGGATACTTTTCGTTCAAAAATTTCGAAACCAACATAAGAAACTCCGATGGTGTAACTTCCAGGCATAATGCTTATAGAATAATACCCATAAGAATTTGTTATTGCACCTGTGCCTAGTTCCTTGATGTAAACACTTGCAGCAATCAGAATTTCCCCGGAAGATGAATCGTTTACATGTCCGGAAATGCTAAAAGTCTTGGGTGGTTCCTCACTATAATTAGTTGTCGCTAATAAACTAGCTGACAAGATAATAAGGGAAACAAATATGAAAATTCGCATCATAAGCTCAAAATGAAAATGTTAAAATCTGTCAGATGTCTTCAAATCTTATGCCATGACGCTCTCATTAATATTAAGGAATAGTTAATATATGATGCGAGTCTGTAAATCTCACTAAAAAACTAGAATCCTCCCGAAGAATCATCCATATTCATTTTAGATTCATCGGATTTACGTTCCTGACTTTTAAAGTTATTTAGTTTATAACTTAATGTAAGAGTAACTACCTGATGTTCTCTTTCGAATTTCATCGTATTGTTTAGCGTTGAGCTATATGCGCTAAATTCGTGTTTCATAGTTCCAAAAATATCCTGTACTGACAATGTTGCCGATAATTTTCTATCAAGAAAATCCTGTCTGTATGCAAGATTTGCAAAATAAAATGCACCTCTGTTTCCCTGAGCAGTAACTGAAGGTCCATTATACATTACATTAACCTGAAATCTGGATTTTGTTGACAGAAAGAAAGATGTATTAAGTCTCATATCCCAATTATTAGATTCTTTTGTAACATCCTGACCATCAATAACACCATCAAGCCAATATTTATAAATATTTAAACTGGAATTAAGGTTTAGCCATTTTTTCACTGTAAGATTCAGCATAAATTCACCTCCAAGTGAATTGTCGCTATTTATATTTTTTGAAGTCATAATCACTACACCTGGAAGCAAAGGATCCTGATAGATTAACCTTGTTATGAGATTTTGTGTATTTCTATAATAAGATTCAACAACGAAAAATGATTTTGCGAAGTTTTTCTGGTAACTTAATTCGAAAGAGTTTACATATTCAGGCTGAAGTTCCGGATTACCTTCTCGAAGAGTATATGAATTCATGTATGTTCGGAACGGTTCGAGGTTCCCACCTCCCGGACGATTAATCCTCCGGCTATAAGATGTCAAAACCTGCTGTTGGCCTGAGAATTGCCGGCTTAAATGTGCACTTGGAAAAAAGTCTAATCTCTCAAGGGTATATGGGGTAGATACTTTGTCCTTGCTAATATTTCGGTTAGTATATTCAGCTCTCAATCCTAATTTGTATTCAAATTTCCCGATTTTATCAGAATAGGTCGCATATGCTGCTTGAATATTACGTTTAAAATAATTACCACTACTATATGTCATATTTTTTGTCCAGGAATCCGTATCAGGGTCATAATCTTCAAAAAGGTACTCTTCTGTTTCTTTGTCGAGGCGCATCTGATAACCTGCTTCCAATAAGCCATTTGAAAAAATAGGCCTTGTATAATCAATATTTAATCTGAATTCTTTTTCATCCCCAATTTCCCCTGATCTGACTCTGACAACCGGTAAAGAATCTATTATTATAAACAATGGGTTAGTTGGATATTCATTTTCCATGTCAACATCATTTCCATTTTCATTTTGATAACTAACTGACGCTTGCAATTCATGTTGTGGCTTATCAAATTTTAAGGTGTAATTTGCATTTAGATTGTAGTAATCCCCTCCGCGGGTTGCGATAGCCTCAGCTAAATTGTATATATCAAAGGATGATGGTGAGGTATAGGAATGCATATCCGCAAACATTTCTGAATTATGGCCATGATTTCCAAAATCGCCCGAGACGGAAAGAGTTGATTTTTGATTTAAGTAAATGTCAAGTCCCATTTTAAATACGAGACCGTTTCTTGAATTATTTCGGTTTCCATTTATAGATACCATTTGAGAAGTATCAGAATTTGGATTCATTTGTCGTAAGGAATTCATGGAACCAAAATTTTTGTTATTCTGATAATCTATTCCACCGAAGACATTAAATGCCTTTGTTTTGTAAGAAAGAAGGAAGTCTCCTGAGTACTTTTCCTTAGTACCCACTGATGTATTAAATATCCCTGACAAACCTTGCAATGAATTTTTCTTGGTTACTATATTAATTATTCCTGCCATTCCATCAGGATCAAACTTTGCTGAGGGATTTGTGATAATTTCTATATTTTGAATTGAGGTAGCAGGAATTTGCTGAAGGGCATCATTTCCAGCCAAAGGTGAAGGTCTACCATCGATCAATACTGTGAAATTACTACTTCCTCTTAAACTAACATTTCCATCAATATCGACAGTAACTGAAGGAGTATTCTGCAATACATCAGCAGCAGAGCCTCCTGCCGCATTTAGGTCCTGAGAAACATTAATCACTTTTCTGTCAATTTTATACTCAACCCTGTTCTGGGTTGCAACAACCTCTAATTCATCAAGGTTTTGGGAGGTTGATTTAAGGTTTAAAACGCCAACATCTATCAGAGTTTTTCTTTCAGAAATTATTATTTCGTTTACAAATAACTTTTCATATCCCATAAAATTTGCGATCAGGAAATATTTACCATCTGGGAGACTTTTTATTGAAAAACTACCGTCGTTTGCGGAAATTGTTCCGGTTATCAGACTTGAATCAATTGCATTATAAACTGCAATACTAGAAAACTCCATTGGTTTGGAGATATTTGCATCAAAAACTCTTCCTTTGATTACACCATCTTTTGGTAATTCATTTACAGGAGAAGGTTGTGCTGTTATAATTAAAGTGACAAAGATTAGTAGGCTAAAGATTATTGAATGCTTCATTTTATAATAATATTTATTAGTGTTTACCTGCTTTAGACAATCGCATTTAAAATTATATTCAACATTAATTGTTAAAAAATGTTTAAAATATTGAAGACGCTAAATAAAAAATGGAGATCAATGCGAAAAAGATCCCATTAATCTCCACTTAAATAAACACTGAATTATTTTACCTGGCTTAATGCATCTATAAAGGCTTCAACAGAAGCTGTGATTATATCAGTGGATGCAGAGAAACCGTAATACATAATCCCTTTATTTTCAACCTGAATATGAACTTTTCCCAAGTCATCGCTTCCGCGTGTAATAGCCTGAATTAGAAATTCCTCCAGTTTAGCCTTTTTAGTAATAATTTGTCTAACGGCAGCAAATGCAGCATCGATCGGGCCATTTCCGGTAGCGCTGGCGGTGTGTTGAACACCAAGTAAATTAAGAGTTACTGTAGCCATCGGAACAGTACCTTTTCCTGATAATACCTGAAGTGCAACGAGAGAGATTGGCAAATCTTCAGCTTTAACCTCTTTACCGGCAAGAATTTTCAGATCATCATCGGTTATATCCTTTTTCCGGTCGGCAAGGGTGATAAACTGCTCATAAATATGCTCCAGCTTTTCTTTTGTAAATTTATACCCAAGTCTCTCTAGTCGGTGTTTCAGGGCAGCTCTTCCACTTCTTGCAGTAAGAATAATACCGGATTCATTGACTCCCACAGACTTTGGATCGATAATTTCGTAGTTTTCACGGTTTTTAAGAACTCCATCCTGATGAATGCCAGAAGAATGAGCAAAAGCATTTCTACCTACAATAGCTTTATTAGGTTGAACCGGCATTCTCATGAGAGTAGAAATTAGCCGACTGGTTTTGTAAATCTGTTTGGAATTAATATCTGTATACAATCCCAGATGTTTTCTACTTTTCAATATCATTACAACCTCTTCAAGAGAAGTATTACCAGCTCTTTCACCAATTCCATTTATTGTTACTTCTACCTGTCTAGCACCATTAATAACACCTGAAATTGTATTTGCAGTTGCCATACCAAGGTCGTTATGACAATGGGTTGAAATAATAACATCATTAATTCCTTCAACATTATCTATTAAGTATTTGATTTTTTTCCCAAATTCCTCAGGTAATGTATAGCCAGTTGTATCGGGAATATTAATTACAGTAGCTCCAGCACGAATAACTTCTTGAACGACCTGAGCGAGAAATTTATTATCTGTTCGTCCAGCATCTTCGGCATAGAATTCAACGTCATCAACAAAGTTTCGTGCGTATTTAACGGCTTCAATAGCTCTCTCGATAATACCCTCGGGAGTGCTCATAAGCTTATGATATATATGATAATATGAAGTTCCAATTCCCGTATGAATTCTTCCTCTTTTGGCATATTTTAATGCTTCTGCAGCCACTTCGATATCCTTTTTCACTGCCCTTGTAAGTGCGCAAATTATAGGATTTGTTACTGCTTTGGATATTTCAACAACAGAATTAAAATCTCCCGGACTTGAAATTGGAAAACCAGCTTCAATAATATCAACACCTAAAACTTCAAGTGCTTTTGCCACTTCAATTTTTTCCACAGTATTAAGTTGACAACCCGGAACCTGTTCACCATCCCTAAGGGTAGTGTCGAATACATAAACTTTATCTTTTGCCATTATTGGTAATATTTTAATTAAAACAGAGGATTAAACTCTCTGCGTTAAGAAATTTGATTACAAAACAAGCAATATTTTTTTTATTCCTTGCAATATTCGTATAATATTTATCAACCTTTTACTATATATCTTACAGATTGAAAGTTTTAGGCCAATAAAACAGATAAAATGTAACAAATTGAAAGTTGACGCCATTTTTTATTGTTATGACTTGTATTCCTCAAGATAAAAAAAGTCATTATTGGAGAAATTTAATAAACTTGAAAATGTGTAAAATCAAAAAAAGATCCATATCATATCCCAATAAAATATGAAATGGATCTAAATTTAAATATATCAACGAGATGTAATTCCTAAAATGCTGAAAGAAAATAATTATTCAAACTCTCTTTTTAATTGTTCGACCCAATTTGAAACTCTCTCTTTATTTTTTGTTCCCTGATTTTCATAATCAATAGCTAAACCTTTGAACTGATTACCAGCTAGCGCCAGAGAAGATTCAAACGTATACCCTTCAATAGAGGTGAAACCGACAATAGTACCTTGACAGCTTTCAATTATATCATACATCAGACCAACACCATCAATAAAATTTTCCCCATAATTTTTCTGATCTCCCAAACCAAAAATTGCAATTTTTTTGTCTTTTAAATCAATTTCTTCCAGATCGGGAATAAACTCATCCCAATAATTGGGTAATTCACCGTCAAACCAAGTTGGAACACCCAGAATAAGATTATCAAAGGATGTAAAAACTTCCTTAGTAAGGGTCTCAGCGTTTATCATCTCAACGAGGTCAACTCCGAAAGCTTCTTTGATCTTTTCTGCAATTTTACCCGTTTTGACTGTATTAAAACTATATATTATGGCAATCTTTTTCATTATTCGAGTGATTAATAATTTATTAATTCTAAGGTTGCAGCTACAATTTTTTCTGTATTAGGTAGAATAGCCTTTTCAAGAATTCGGTTAAACCCAACTGGAGTATAAGCGGATCCAACTCTTTTTACAGGTGCATCAAGGTATTCAAACGCTTTTTCAGTAATTAGTGAAACCAATTCTCCGCCAAAACCACCGAATATTTTATCCTCATGTACTATGAGTACTTTACCAGTTTTCATAACTGAATTGAGAATAGCTGTCTCATCTAATGGACTAAGAGATCGAAGGTCCAAAACTTCTATACTAACACCTTTTTCCTTTTCCAGTTTTTCAGCTGCCTCAACACACATATGAGTAGTATTTCCATAAGTAATAATACTAATATCCTTTCCTTCTTTTCTGATTTTTGCTTTTCCAAAAGGAACTTCAAAATCATCCGGTATAGGTGTTGCAGCTTTGGGGCTATTGTACAAGGCTTTTGGCTCAAGGAACATGGTAATCCCTTTAGACCTTATGGATGTCCGTAAAAGTCCGGCAGCATCGTCTGCATAAGATGGATACACTACCCGGATTCCTGGAAAAGTCGTTAATGTTCCTTCAATGTTCTGAGAATGGTATAGTCCTCCCCCGATATAACCACCTGAAGCAATTCTGACAGTTATATTTGGTGAGAATTGTCCATTTGACCTCCAGTAATCATGGGAAGAATCAACCAGCTGTTCCATTGCAGGCCAAAAATAATCAGCAAATTCTGCTCCTTCAACAACTATTCGAATTTTCTGGTTAAAACGGGACATTCCATTTGCTGTACCCAAGATAAAATCTTCGGCAATTGGGGCATTGAAAACTCTTTCTGGTCCAAATTCCTGTTGCATTCCCTTGCTTACGTTAAAAATTCCACCTTTATCCTTATTCGCCATATCTTGTCCCCAAATAAATGTATCAGGGTTATGCCGGAATTCGGCCTTAAGAGTTTCATTAAGTCCTTCAATGAGTTTTTTAGGTTCTCCTGTAAATTCATGAAGGCCTTCAGGATATTTTTCAGAAACATAAGCATCTGCAATTACAAAATCATATATAGATTTAGGATCTGGGTCGGGTGCAGCCATACCCACTTTATGCGCTTCTTTGACTATATCTTTAGTTTGTTGCTCAATTTCCAATAATTCTTCTTCAGTAAATCTTTTGTATCGTAATAATAATCTGCGATACTTAGCGAGAGGATCATACTGAAGGACATAATTCATTTCATAGTCGTCGCGGTATAATTCATGTCGGTCAGAATTTGAATGAGAATGAATTCGCACGCAATTAGCTTGAACAATAACCGGATGTCCGTGATTTTCAATGTATTCTTTTGCTTCATACATTGTGTTCATAGAATCAAATACATCCTTTCCGTTACAATGGAATATTTTCAGGTTTTTAAAGCCAGAGAAATTGTCTGCGACTTTTCGGTTTGCAGTTTGGTCTTTTTTTGGAACAGAGATACCATAACCATTATCCTGAAACACAAAAAGCACCGGAAGTTTTTCTGTGGAAGCACCGTTAATTGCCTCATATACATATCCTTCAGAAACTGATGACTCGCCCTGAGATGTTATAACAATTCCTTTCACTCCATATTTCTTAATAGCTCTTGCCGTTCCAACGCCTTGTATGGGATGATTGCCGGTACAAGACGAAGAGCTGTGAATATTCCATTCCGGTTTGGCAAAATGGTTCGACATGTGCCTACCTCCTCCTGCAACATCTGTAGCCTTTGAAATTCCATTTAATACAATCTCATTTGCAGTTAATCCGGCAGATAAAGTTGTAAGTAAATCACGATAATAAGGAAACAAATGATCATTTTCACGGTCGTAAGTCTGACCAATTGCTAATTGAATTCCGTCATGTCCTGCGTATGGTGCGTGGTAGGACCACCCGATTGCCTGTTTCAGGTAATTTGGAGCTTTATCATCTAATGCCCTTCCGAGGGTCAAAAGGCTATACCATTTTTTGAGTGTCTCTTTATCTGTCCTTTTAATATGAAATTTTCTTTCCTTAATCATAACGAATAATATTGTTTATTTTATAGATTTTCAAATTGTGCGGCTCGAATCAAATGACTCAATATAATCAGCAACTTTACGTAAAAATGTACCTCCAAGAGAGCCATCAATTATCCGATGGTCGTACGTTAGCGACAAGAACATTTTATGTCGGATAGCAATAACGTCCCCTTGAGGTGTTTCAAGAACTGCAGGCTTCTTTTCAATATTCCCTATTGCAATTATGGCAACCTGTGGTTGATTGATTATGGGCGTTCCGATGGTGTTTTTAAAAGACCCGAAATTTGTAATAGTAAAGGTACCATCCTGAATTTCATCAGGTTTCAATTTATTGTTTCTGGCAGCATTTGCTAGACGGTTAAGTTCTTTTGTTAAGCCTGAAAGATTAAGATAATCAGCATTTTTAATTACAGGGACTATCAGATTATAGCCAGGCAATGCAACAGCAATACCAAGGTTTATTCTTTTTTTAATGATAATTTTATCTCCATCAACTGATGAATTTATCATTGGGAAATCTTTAAGTGCTTTAACTATTGACTCGAGGAAAATTGGGAGGAAGGTGATTTTCTCGCCTTCTTTTTTCTCGAATTCATCTTTAACTTTGTTTCTCCAGTTAACGATTTCAGTTACGTCAGTTTCGACCATATTAGTTACATGAGCCGAAATCTGAATTGATTTTATCATGTGTTCTGAGATAATTTTGCGCATTCTATCCATTTGCACAATTTCATCCCCTGCATTGATTGAAGGTGGCGGTGATGTTTTTTCTACAACAGGTGTTAAAACAGCACCAGGTATTTCCTGGATTAGCTGTCTTGTTTCTGGTTTAGGCAAATCTGAAGATGATTTATCATTTTTAATAAAAGTAAGGATATCCTGTTTTTGAACCCTTCCTTCCCTTCCACTTCCAGGGATAGAATCTAAGACTCCCTTTGAAATATTTTCTTCTTTCGCAATTTTGCGAACTAAAGGTGAATAGAATCTACCTGTTGAAGATTGCTTATTGGTTTCTTCAGAATCACTAACACTTTCTTGTTTCGAAATTGGAGTTGATTGAATAATAACGGGCTTCTCAATTTTTGTATCAGGCAGATCTTCAATCTTATGATCAATATCCAAATTAATTATTGCAATTACTGAACCAACCGGAACGACTTCATCCTGTTGATATAATAGCTTTGTAATTACTCCTTCAACCGGGCTAGGAATTTCCGAATCAACCTTATCTGTTGCAATTTCCAATAGAGTATCATCTTCAACAACTTTATCACCAACTTTCACAAACCATTTGGTTATTGTTGCCTCTTCGATGCTTTCTCCCATTTTGGGCATTATTACTTCATATTGTGCCATTTATAAAATATTTTAGGGATGCAAAAATAATAAATTAGTATTCTTATTTAAATTGTTTCTAAACTAAATGTAGGTATTACCAAATATACACAACAAAAAATATAAAAACCTCGGCCTACTAACAATTAAGAGCAAAAAATGTTTAAAGAGCAAGAATTAAGAGGGATAAAAAATTGAATCTTTAGAATTCAATATCATCTGAAACGAATTCAGCAGCATATATTAATGGCTCGGAGCATTGAATTCTATCAGATGTGGATGAATTGGCTCCTGAGCTTACTCTAACTACATTAATATCAGGAAACCTTGAGGCCAAGAGTAATGAGAGTAATGAAAGAACCTTAGGTCCCAATGGCGCAATTACTACGTTATATTTTGTACGCAAACCTAAGCACAGACTTGTTATCAGGCCATTTGTTTGATCAAGACTAATTAGTGGGAAATTGTATAAGTTTCTAACTTCCGTTTCCTCAATAAGTTCCTGATTGTTTTTAAAAACTTTTTCAACGTATTTAATGTCTATTGATGGATCGGCATATAAAAGAATGGTTAGAGCAGGATTAATCGTTTTAATAATAAAATCTGCATGCGATTTTTCAAGTCCTAATCCAATTAACAAAGCAGTTGGCTTTGAGATTAAGTTGTTTTTTTTGTATGCATATGAAACCGTGGAATTGACTTTGACTGGTCCCGCTTTTTTTAATTCTGTATAGAGTGCCGGAGTGTAAGAAAAATGTACCGAAACGTATTTACAGGTTTTGGTGCTACCTATCAAGTGATTGATAATTCCGGCATACCATACCTTTGTCATGCTTGAATAATCGACAAGAATATTAACATGTTCGTTTCCGGACTTCTTATTTATTTCGGACAAAAGCAATTCAAAATCAATGTTTTGGTCTCCAGAAATACTTATTAATTCAAAGCCTTGACTTATAAGGTAGGCATCATTATTTTTCCTGTTTAGCTCTTTTGTCTTTTCATAAAAAGCGAGAGCTATTTTGCGTTTTGCATTTATATGGAAGTTCTGAGGGAGGTATATACTTCTTTGTTCATATCCTGATGCAAGGATAAAAATATCGTATTCTGTTTTGTGAAGATTTTCAGGAGAAATCTGTTGTGCGCTTTGGAATTCCATTACAAAAAGTCTCAAGTACCAGTTGTAAAGATAATATATAAATCCTTGTCTTCAAGTGAAAGTGATATCAAAATCTGAATATTGGTTTATAATTCAGGATTAAAAACAGGGATTTTTCCTAAAGGAGATTTAAGTGTTACATTCTTTGTTTCAAACAAATTAATATCCGGCCAGTTTTTAGTAGTATAAACAGAAGTGAACATTGTTCTGGATAGTCTGCTATGCAATCTATTTCGCTTATATGCAGATGTATTTAGAAGGATGACCCAATTAATTCCATTTTCTTGCCTCATTACTAATGCAGTTGTGCCTGAAAGTGTACCAGTTCGCCACCAAGTTCCATGTTTATCAGCCCCTCTCCAACCAAAAAGTCCTGCGCCTGCAATTTCATGGTTTGTCATCATTATAACAGTTTCCTTTTTTAGAAAATCTGGTTGATTTTCAAACCCATCAATATAGGTCAATAATTTCGCTAATTCAGGAGCAGAAGCAACCCAGCCACCAGCTGCGCCAAGCAGATTAAAGTCATTACCCCCGTATGATTTAGGTACCATCAAATCTGATCCGTCCACTGATTCACAAAAGGCAGATCCAGCAGGCTCAAAATACTTTACTTCATTTGGGAACTTCTCATAATACATGTTATGCCCAATATGCATATCATAAATTCCTATTGGCCGAAGAACATTAATTGCGACATAATCCTCATACTTCATTCCAGTAACTTTCTCAACAATTCTGCCTAAAACAGCATAACCGAAATTGGAATATGAATATCGTCTTCCTGGTGATGCTGAAAGTTTTTCTTTTAGAGTGCATTCAATCACCATATCCAAATCAGAAGGGTTCTCTGCCTTCATCATTTTAGCAATAAAAACAGAGTTGAAGATTGGATCACCTATGCGTTTACTCCATCCGGCAGTATGATTTAAAAGATTAGCGACTGTAATCTGTCTTATTCTTGGATCTTTAAATTCCAGAAATTTAGGATCGTTGAGAATTCCATTTACCCCAAATACAGTATCGGAAAGAGAGATTATTCCCTGCTCATACAAGTGCATGATAGCAACGGCTGTAATAAGTTTAGATACGCTTGCAATTCTGAATAAATGTCCGGGTTGAACCTTTTCCCCTGTTTCGTCATTAGCAATTCCGAAACCTTTAGCATAAACAAGCTTCTCATGGTCAGTAATAGCCACAGAGGCTCCCATAATATCATTTTTCTCAAGAAAAGATTTTATCAGTACATCGATAGCCTGAGTTTGAGGATTGTCTGAGTCAGAGTTATTGAGCTTCATCGCAAAACTAATTTGATTATCAGGTTTGAAAATAATCTCTTCTTTTTTCACGGAAAAACTTATTGCAGTCTCCAGAAAGAAAAACAGTATTACCAGGGCTGAAATCAGATAGAATTTACTTTGCACTTTTTTATAATTTACTGACCATTATTTACTGGTGCAAAAGTAATAGAATTCCTGTGTTGAATTGAATTATTGATTTCAACAAAAATTAGAGTAATTAACAATTGTCTGGAAATGCCCGAAAACAATGGAATCTAAGAGGGTGTTTAAAAATATAAATTATTATAAAAGCATAAAAAAACGCATGCTTCGCAATGAAATTATTGTATTTGGAGACTAGAATTAGTAAATTAGAAGAATGAAAAAGTGAATTAATCAAAAGAAAAAAGGAACTTTTGGATAAGCAGAAAACAAAAATGGGAACTAAATCTTGCGATTTAATTCCCATTTCATTCTTTAGATACCGTAGCATCTAAACAATGCCAAGCTACTGTTATTATGGTCGGTTCATCTTTTCCGGACATTTCAGACCGTTCCAGAGAGGAACCCTGTCGCAAACATGTTTCGGGTTACCCCGATTCTGTTTCGCTCCCTCTAAGCCATCAGGCAAGATTGGGTCTTACGATCCGCACCTGGCTGCTGTGAAAACTCCAGATGCATATTACAGCCTTCTTTCTGTTTTCCGCCCTTTGGGCCAACCACTCAATGAACACCTTTCGATAATTCAGGCGTTGGGTGAGCTCTACTCGAAGTATTTTGCTCATTTTAACTCCTCAAACGTTCCGATGTAAGTCTTGCGACTCGATCTTTTGGGTAGTTTCTGCTTTGTCGTAACTCTACTTCAACTTTCCCCCGTTTTTCAGAGCGATCTTTTATCGCTTACTTGGTTTAACAAATATATAGAGGCTGGAAGGAAAATGCAAATAAAACAGCTTAAAACACCTAACACGATTTCGACAAGAGTTATTAACAAATTGTTGAAACCAATAAAGGTGAATCGGAATAAGTATTTTGATGATTTTTACACAGAATAATTGCAGGTTATTAACCATATTTAAGACTGTGGTTTTCTAAATTTTGAGGGTTGTTTGACAAAAAAAGAGAACTAAGACAAAGGAATTTCAAGTGACAAAAAATAGCGTTCTATCTAAAAATGAAAATTTGGAAAATATCGAATGTTCAAATGCTTAGAATTGCAGATATGGAGTAATCAAAAAACAAAAATTGAGGTTCAGACACTAAAAATGCTTCTTCACAGAGGCATACCTGAAAAAGAACCTAATAACCAAAAAAACCTAAACTAAACCTAAGCTTCGTGTCTGAACCTCACAACTGAAACAAGTTGAGTTCATTTTTGTTTTGGTATATAGCTGATAGTTTAGGGGGCTTACAAATCATGACAATAGAATCTAAAATCAAAAGGCAAGAAAAGCTTGTATATGCCTTATATATAATGGAATGCAAGCTTCTGCTTAAAAAGTCTCAAATAAGGTCTAAATAACAGATTCGCTTAAAAAAGTCTAAGATCTATTGTGTTCTCAACTTTTTCAATGAGTTTAGGGTTACTACCATCCGTGTTTCGTTCAGAAATTTTCCTTGAAACTACATGTGCTGCCATTAAATCCTGAGGAAAAGGCTTAAGCAATTCCATTAAAATACTTTTTGGACTCACCGGATCTATCCATTCAAGTTCCTTTTCTTTATGAAGTATTACGGGCATTCTTTTTTTTGTATTATGGATTTCTTCCATTAAGGGATTTGCTGCTGTGGTTAAGATTGAAAAAGTATTAAAGATTTCCCCGGTTGCAGAATTCATCCAATGGTCGCAAATCCCTGCAAATGCAAAAATTTCCTCAGTTTTTAATCTTATATAATAAGGTGTCTTTTGGTTCGATTCCGTATGGTATTCGAAAAAGCCATGTGCAGTAATCAGGCATCGGCCCGATTGCATAGCTTTCCTAAAAACAGGTTTTCCCCATACAGTTTCAGCCCGCGCGTTAAATCTTGATGATCGAATTTTTTCAGCATCAATATAATCCGGGGACCAATGTGGAATTAATCCCCATTGATATAACTGAGCAATACCTTTTTGATCAGCTGTAATAACAGGCATGAAAGGTTTAGTAAAAGCTGACTGAAAAAATGATGGTGAATACCGCACATCTTCAGTGAATTTAACATTAAACCTTTTTTCTAATTCTTTACGCTGAATATTATGTTCAACAAAATAACACATAGCTTTTAATTTTAAATAAGCCGAAAATCAATCACTATTTAGCACAGTCTATATCATTAATCTACAGAGATTTGAAAATCAAATAATAAATGAGTTTTAGTCTTTAGCAAGAATTGGAATACCTTAGAAAATAAACAATTAAAGAATTAATTTGTTTCTTATTTAGGTTTATGAACAGCAATTTACAAACAAATGAATGATAACGAAAAAATAATTCCATATTTTCCTTTGAATATAAGCCTGTTGCCTGGTGAAGATATTCCATTGAGGATTTTTGAGCCGAGATACAAGCAACTTATTAACGAATGTAATGAACAAGATAAAAGTTTCGGTATTCCATTTGTTAAAGATTCCAAGATGCAAAGTGTTGGTGCAGAATGTAAAGTAAGACAAGTAGTTGCAACCAACTCTAAGGGCGAAATGGTTGTAGTTGCAGAGGGCATTGCACTGTTTGAGGTACTTAGCTTTGAAGATACAATGCCTGAAAAACTCTATAGTGGTGGAAAAGTAAAACTTTTAGAGCCTGATCAGGAACTAAAAAATTCTGAAGTACTACGACTAATTATTCATTATACTGATTATCTGGATACTGACTTTCTAAAGAATGTTAAAGGGAATGTAATAAGGACTTATGATATAGCTAAAGCTCTTAACCTTTCCTCGGAGGAAAAATATAGATTTATTAATCTACGGTCTCATAAAAAACAGGAACTTTTCCTTTTGAGTCAGATAAAATATTTGTATAATCTCAGAGAGCAGGAAAAACTACTTAAAAATGACTATTTTCTTAACTAACTATGTTTGAGAGCCTCCCTGCATAAAAACTTTAGAAAGAATCGTATTGCAAATACAGATAAAATTAGTCATCTTGTGGTCACTGATTAAGCTATTTCAGTAAAAACGAGAAACTAAACAAGAATATCATGCGCAGCAGATCCTACCTGATTCTCCTACCCCAAGTATTATTTTGTCTATCATTAAGCGCTTGCAGTAAGAATTCAAACGCTCCAGGTGGAAATCCTCCAATAATTAAGAATGTTAGTTGGACTGAGTTAAAACAACCCAATGCAAAAATTATTCAGAAGGAAATAAAAAACTTTCAATCTTACAATTTGGGAAATAACAGGAGTCTGCGCATTCTTATACCCGATTTCTATGAAAAGGACTCCGTATACATTAAACTTGATATCGAGGTTGAAAATGACATTGGAAAAATTGTGGCTTATTATTATGGCACAGAAGAAGAGAATTTCAAATTGCTTCCGGAAAACAAAATAATCCTAGTTAAAACAGGTGTCAGCAGAATCAGTCTATATGCGATGAACGCTCTCCAGCAGAAAAGCGATACTCTTATAGTAGAAGGGCTGAGTGTTAACTCGGATTATAAAGTACTGTATATGAATGACGGACAGGATATTTCCGCATTAAATTTTAAGCTAATAATGGAAAATGTAATAGCCGACAGCTCAACTGAAAAATTCATTGTTGTTGGAATAGATGCGAGTTCAAACCGTTTGAATGAATATGGAACAACAGATACTTCGGGTAATACAATAATTTGTTATTCATCAATTGGGCAGATTGGTACTAAATCCAAAGAATACAGCAAATTTGTGACAGAAGAGCTTGTACCTTATATCAATCAAAATTACAGAGTTAAAACCGAACCAGAGAATACTAGTTTTATGGGTTCTTCATTGGGAGGGCTCTCTGCTTTTAATATAGCTTGGATGAATCCTGAGATATTTGGAAGAATTGGTGTTTTTTCAGGTTCATTCTGGTGGCGCGGGAATTCAGGCAGTAATCCCAGTGGCGAACAGATAAATCAAGCCAGAATCATGCATAAGCATGTAAGGGAAAGTACACAAAGAGTTGGGATGAAGTTTTGGTTTGAGGCAGGAACCAATGATGAGGCTGATGACAGAGATAAAGATGGGATAATAGACGCCATAGATGACACCAAAGATCTGATGCATGAGCTGCAGGTTCTGGGATATAAAGAATCGACTGATTACTTTTACACAGAAGTTGCAGGCGGACAGCACAACCAAGCTACATGGTCAACGGTGCTGCCTGATTTTCTGATTTGGAATTATAAGAAGTAAGCTCAATTGGCTGGATTCTTAATATTCTGGTCTCCGCTAAAAAGTACTTTATTTTTAATTGCCTCCATATCGTTCTTAAGTCCGGCCACAGTGCGGTAAAGTTCATCTTTCGGCATAACAGGGTCGGGAATTTCCGCGCTGATATAGTGAATAAAGCTCCAAACTTCCTGAATGTCGTGAACATGCACATTAAAGGGCTCATAAATGGTATTCAGAGAATAAAGAGTCAGTAACCCGTCATTACGGATATGATTATCAGCGATTTTAAATACAATGCCTTCATTCAAGGTAAGAATAATATATGCATTACCACTTAATATGTTATTCCAGTCCTGTACAAACTCTCCTGTAACCCAAGACTTATCTGGTATTGGAAGCATTGAATCCCCATTAAGCTGAAACGTCCTGTATTTCTTGCTATTAGAAAGAAATGGTAGACGAAAAACCGTTAGTTCTGAGATGTACTCTGGGTCTGCGAAGCCATTGGTATAGCCTGCTTTTGCTTTTTCAGGAACGAGTTCAATATTTTCCTCATTTTCTGGAGTAACGGTGGTAGCGAGTATTCTGATTGTTTTACCACTTATAAATACATCCTGGCCATTTTCCAGCTGGTATAGTTGATTCCCGGTAAGCTTTGACATATCCACTTTAATAAGCGTGTCGATTGCAATTCGGAAATAAGCGGAGAATTTCATGAGTTCGTCAATACCAGGTTGGGCTACATTGCTTTCATAGCCACCGAGGGTGGGTCGTTTCATGCCTAATGCGTTTGCAAGATCGTCCTGGGTCTTGCCCCGACGCTTGCGGAGGAGTTTTAGGTTGGTGCTGAAGTACATGTGAATTTAGAATTTAGAGTTTAGAATTTAGAGTTTAGAATTTGGAATTTAGAATTTGGAAAAGACGCAAAAACCAATTCTAAATTCTAAAATCAAAATTCTACTTTTTTTGTTGTTCTTATAAATATGATTAAATTATAATCGTAAAAATGATTAAATATTAATCAAATATAAAGTGAGGAAAACTAAAAAGCAAATTTTTTTTAAAATTTTTAAAGAATCAGTATTTGGAAGATGGAAGATAGAACCCGGAAGCTACCAAGAACCAATTCTAAATTCTGAATTCTAAATTCTAAATTTTAAATTCAGAGATGGACAGGAATATCGTGCATATGGATCTGGACACATTTTTTGTGTCGGTGGAGAGGCTTCAGAACAGCAAGCTGAATGGCATTCCTGTGATTATTGGCGGTGGTTCTGATCGTGGGGTGGTTGCCAGTTGCAGCTATGAAGCTCGTTCGTTCGGGGTACATTCGGCCATGCCCATGAAGCTGGCTCGTAGTCTGTGCAGTGAGGCGGTGGTGATCCGCGGCGACATGGAGCTTTACAGCAAATATTCGGGCATGGTTACTGAGATTATTGCTGAAAATGCGCCGGTTTACGAGAAAGCTTCGATTGATGAGCATTACATTGACATCACGGGCATGGATCGTTTTTTTGGCTCGCAGAAGTGGACTCATGAGCTCAGGCAGAGGATCATACGTGAAACGGGTCTTCCTATTTCATGTGGCCTGTCGGTAAACAAAACTGTTTCGAAAATTGCCACTGGGGAAGCCAAACCTAACGGGGAAAAAGAAGTGGGAACGCAACTGATAAAGCCATTCCTCTCCCCTTTGTCGATCCGCAAGATACCTATGGTGGGGCAACAGACTTATCACCTTCTGAGGTCTATGGGTATTGTAACTATTGGTACCCTGAGTGATATTCCGCAGGAGATGATGGAGAAACTTCTGGGGAAGAATGGTATTGATATCTGGAAAAAAGCCAATGGTATTGATCACACTCCCGTAATGCCTTATTCGGAACGGAAATCAATCAGCACCGAGCGTACTTTTGAGAAAGACAGCACCGATGTATTGCGCATGCGGGAGTTACTGGCTGTGATGGTTGAGAAATTATGCTACGAATTACGGAGCAAGCAAAGGCTCACATCTTGCATAACCGTTAAGATAAGGTATTCTAATTTCGATACGCACACTCTGCAGAGAAGAATACCCTACACATCTTTCGACCACGTTCTCATCCCGATGGCCAAAGAACTTTTCGAGAAAATTTACCAAAGGCGTATGCTGATACGACTGATTGGTGTGAAATTCAGTCACCTCGTGCAGGGGTCACAGCAACTCAATATGTTTGAAGATACGCCTGAGATGGTGAATTTGTACCTGGCAGTGGATAGGATGCGAAATCGTTATGGAAAAGATGCGATCGGAAGGGCGGTTGGTATTACCCGCGGATTAAAAGCCGAATAATACACCTCTGTGAACCTCTGAGTCTGTGAAATAATTTTTTTAGCTATCGGGATCACAGAGTAGACACAATGTACCACAGAGAAAGAATAACACATTTTAGTAAACAAAGATGTATTTAAACAATCATTCATATTACAGCCTTCGCTATGGCACCATGGAACTGGAGAAGCTCATTGAGCAGGCGCAGAAGAATGGTGTAAGGGCTATGGCATTGACGGATATCAATAACACCATGGGAATGCTTGATTTCGTTAAGATATGTCTGGAAAACAGCATTTATCCTATAGCCGGAATTGAGTTCCGAAATGGCGACAAGCATTTATACACCGGTCTGGCTCGGAATAACAAGGGTTTCCAAGCCATGAACGAATTTTTATCCCTCTGGAATGAGAAAAAAGAAGATATGCCGGCTCGTGCGCCAAAGATTGATGATGTTTGGTTCGTATACGACTGGAACGGCAAACCTGATAAGCTTCGAGAGAATGAGTTGGTAGGCGTAAAAGCCTCTGACATCAACAAGCTACACTCCTCTCCTCTTCGTTACGCTCAGCACAAGCTCATTGTATGGCACCCGGTGAGTTTTTCGAAGAAGGAGGAATACGAGATACACCGTCATCTGCGGGCCATAGAGCACAATACTCTGCTTAACAAACTAGAACCTGTTAACATAGCATCAGAACGGGAGATCATGGTTCCCATTGACCTCCTGCTGATTGCTTATGAGGATTACCCGGGGATTATCCGAAACACGGAGAACCTGATAGCCGATTGTCATATTATGTTTGATTATAAATCGGTTAAAAACAAGCAATGTTTTACCAGTAGCCGGTATGATGATAAAATATTTCTTGAAAAACTGGCAATGGAGGGAATGGTATACCGCTACGGCAAGCGCAACAAAGAAGCCCTGAAGCGAGTGAAGCATGAACTAGAGATTATCGATAAACTTGGGTTTTCGTCGTACTTCCTCATTACATGGGATATGATCCGGTATTCCATGAGCCGCGGGTATTACCATGTAGGCCGGGGAAGCGGTGCCAATTCGGTTGTGGCATATTGCCTTAAAATCACCAATGTTGATCCTATTGAACTTGATCTGTATTTCGAACGCTTTATTAATCCGAAACGTACGAGTCCACCGGATTTTGATATCGACTATTCCTGGAAAGAGCGTGATGATGTGCTCGATTATGTTTTCAAGCGCTACGGGAAGAAGCATACAGCCCTTATTGGCACGATATCCACTTTCCGTGGGAGGTCTATTTTTCGTGAGTTAGGTAAGGTTTATGGTTTGCCTAAGGAAGAGATAGACCGCTTGGTGGATGAGCCCTCCAATCCCATGAACGAGAACCAGATTACAGATCAGATTTTCCGCATTGGCAGTATGATTGCCGATTTCCCTAATATGAGGAGCATTCATGCAGGCGGTGTCCTTATTTCCGAGGAGCCTATAACCATGTACACTGCGCTGGACATGCCTCCCAAGGGATTACCAACCACACAGTGGGATATGTACGTTGCGGAAGATATTGGCTTTGAGAAGCTTGACATTCTGAGTCAGCGGGGTATTGGTCATATACGTGAGGCAGTGGAGATTATTGCGCAGAATCGAGGAATCGATGTGGATGCTCACAAAGTCAGCGATTTTAAGACCGATCCGCTGGTGCTGAGGCAGCTTGAGGATGGAGAAACCAACGGATGTTTTTATATTGAAAGTCCGGCCATGCGGGGGTTACTGAAAAAACTGCGTTGCAACAATTATATCAGTCTGGTGGCAGCCAGTTCAATTATTCGTCCGGGCGTGGCACGTTCAGGGATGATGAAGGAATATATTAAGCGGTTTCACAAGCCTGATGGGTTTGAATACCTTCATCCCATTATGAAAGAGCAGTTACATGAGACATACGGGGTTATGGTATTTCAGGAAGATGTGATCAAAGTTTGTCATCATTTCGCAGGATTAGACCTTGCCGATGCTGATGTTCTACGCAGAGCAATGAGCGGGAAGTTCAGATCGAAAAAGGAGTTTGAAAGGATAACTGATCGATTTCATGAGAACTGCAGGCAAAAAGGATATCCCGATGAAATCACCAATGAAGTGTGGAGGCAAATTAGTTCTTTTGCCGGATATTCGTTTTCCAAGGCACATTCAGCTTCCTATGCGGTAGAAAGTTTTCAAAGTCTATATCTCAAAGCTCATTATCCACAGGAGTTTATGGTTGCTGTTATTAATAATTTCGGGGGATTTTACCGAAGCTGGGTTTATGTAAATGAAGCTAAACGCTGCGGAGCCAACATTCTCCTCCCCTGCATAAATAATAGTGATCAGACTACATGTATAAGGGGAAATGACATTTATCTGGGATTTGTGCATATTCAGAATCTGGAAGATAAAATAGTACAGGCAATCCTTGATGAGAGAGACAGAAATGGCTTGTTTGCTGATCTTGATGATTTTACCCGCAGAGTTCGAATCGGTAAGGAGCAGATTGTGATTCTTATTCGTATTGGCGCATTCCGTTTCACGGGAAAAACAAAAAAGCAACTGTTATGGGAAGCGCATATGTTGCTGGGTGCAAATAAGAAAACGGAACCGGGAAATTCGCTATTCGAGGAGAAGCCAAAGAAATTTGTTCTGCCCGATCTGGAGCAGAGCAAACTTGAAGATGCTTATGATGAGATTGAGCTTCTGGGTTTTCCGGTGAGCATGAGTCGCTTTGATCTGCTACAGACCAGTTTCAGGGGAGAAATACTGGCCAAGGATATGATGCAGTACCTGGGGAAGAAAGTGAGAATGGTTGGCGATCTTGTTTCACTGAAAAATGTGATTACCATAAAGAAGGAATGGATGCATTTCGGCGCTTTTGTGGATGCAGAAGGAGAATTTTTTGATGTAGTGAATTTCCCTGATACGCTGAAGAAATACCCTTACAAGGGCTATGGAGTCTATCTAATTTTGGGCAAAGTTGTTGAAGAGTTTGGCTTTCCTAGTATCGAAGTAGAAAAAATGGCGAAACTTGGGGTTATTGGGGATACCAGATATTAGGCTTGTACAAATGCCTAATTAAACCTGTATTTTTTTTCTACTAAAAATAAAATCAGTTATCAAAAGGATGAAAATTGCCGATGCAACCACTAAGATAAATGGCGAGAAAGTAAAACTTAACAGAGATTGAATAAGTTGAGTGAAAATTGAAGTTATTGAGCTTAAGTATGCGAAAAACGGGCCAAAGAAATTTAGGACAATCCGCAAAACTTCCGGGAATGCATAAAGGTACCAACCTCCGAAAAGCATAGCCGGAAAGACAAGCAAAAGCCAGTTCCAGCTTTGTTTTGCTGCTTCATTTACAGGAACAGGAACAGCCAATACCGATTGCATAACCGAATCAGTAAAACCAGCAGAAGGCTCATCTACACTGGATTTCTTTACCAGATTGCCAGTAAGTTTGTCGAGTTCTTTTTCATTTTGCACCATATTCCGGTATTATTATGTCATTAAAAGCATATCTCAGTTTCTCCCATAATCGTTTTCTGGCCCTGAAGAGTTTAACTTTTACATTTGATTCTGAATAAGTCATTATTTCAGCAATTTCCTTTATACTGCATTCCTGAAGATAAAACATGGTAATAAGGCTACGCTCATCATCCGGGAGTTTATCAACTGCATTTCTAACAATTATCTGTCTTTCCTGTTCATTTAATTCATTCAGGATATTTTCTGTTTCGCTTACTTCCAAAAAACTGAAACGGGGTTCGTCAATTGACACCAATTCGAGTTTCTTTTTTCGCAAGCGAGAAACACTTTCATTAAATGCAATTCTGTACAACCATGTAGAGAATTTACTTTGGTTTTTGAAACTTCCCAAAGACTGATATGCTTTTACAAATGCATCATGGGCAATTTCTTCAGCATCTTCAGGCACTTTTACCATTTTGAGTGCAAAAGTATAAATCATTTGCTTATGTCTTTCAACAAGAACGGCATAAGCATTTGCATCACCTTTTAGAATCCGGTCTATATAGTATTTATCATCTTGCATCTGTAAATATATAGACGCCATTTTTCGAAACGAAGTTACAGTTTTTTGAGACTTTGTTTCTAATTATTTTGAAGACCTTAATAATCTGTGATTTAAGTAGAATTTGGAAATATACTAAACTAGATATCATTCTTAGCAAGGCAATTTATAATTACCGGACGATTTTTGTAACCTGTTGAAATGTACCGTCGTCAAAGATTGTGTACTTCAAATTCAAACTTAATAATTTTATCATGGAAAACATTAGTCAAATTCTTATGACAGCTATAGTATTTACTGCTCTATATGCTGCACTTCAATTGTTTGTTCGGCGAAAAGAGAGGATTATGCTTATTGAAAAAGGCACCAATCCTCCGGAAATGAAATCTGATCTCCCCTATTTCTCAGGCCTTAAATTCGGAATGTTCTTTATCGGGATCGGAATTGGTGTATTACTTGGTAGTATACTAGCAGCAACCACTGTTATTGATCCTGAAGTTGCATATTTTTCAATGATTTTTCTTTTCGGCGGATTAGCTCTGGTAATTCATCATTATGTGGAAAAGAAACAAGAGCAAAATCAAGGTTAGTTTATCTTGATATTAGGTACAGACATTTTCAAGAAAGCAGAATCTATTGGTTCTCTGTGTAATACAACGCGTTATTTCACAGAGAACCATTTGTTTTATCATTTATTCCGCTAAAAGACTTTCAGATTGAAGATGATGTTTCCCGTTTTTTTCCACAAGTTGTTCAGTATTAATTTTGAAGAATTTCCACCAATTTCGATGGCATTCAAGAAACATTAATTTTTTGACAAATAGGGTTTATCAAAGTACAGTTCATCGAAAAATTCAGGCTCTTTTTGGTCTAAATTTTTAAATTTATCTAAACATTATCCGTAACTTTCTGTTTTCTTTTGAACTAAAACGCATATTAATTGCTTACTATATACTCAACCATAAAATCATGATGTGATGAAAAAAATTCTTATTGGGATATTGGTTTTATTTATTGTATCAGTCGTATTTATTGTGTTTTCAAATTTTTCAGCTTTAAAAAGTAAGGCTGGAATAACAAGCATCCATAACTCTGGAATTCTGGATACTAGTATGGTTGTTGCCAGACAAAATTATTTAAATTACTGTGCAAGTTGTCACTATGATAACCTGAGCTGGTTCTCAAGCCGGAAATGGAAATACGGGCATAGCCCCGATGATATCAACCAGAGTATCCGCACAGGTTACCCTGAATTCGGTATGCCATCCTACAAGGATGCATTATCTGAAGAGGAAACCGATGCAATCGCGAAATATATCCATCAGACACTTGAACTTGGGCAACAGGAAAAACTCAACAGTCTTGGCGACAAGGATTACTATTCCACTGAAAAGATTAAAATCAGGCCTGATACCATAATTACAGGACTAAATGTTCCTTGGGGAATGGCTTTTCTTCCGGGAGGAGATATGCTGGTAACAGAACGAGAAGGGAAATTATTACGCTTCAGGGGATTAAAACTTATAGCTGAAGTAAAGGGTTTACCAGAGATACATTCTGAGGGACAGGGTGGTTTGCTGGATATCAGGCTGCACCCCGAATACAAGAAGAATGGTTGGATATATTTTTCTTATGTCTCCCCTGCTAAAAACATTTCAGACGGTTGGGGTACTGCCATAATGAGAGCCAAACTCAAGGATAATGTACTAGTTGATAAAGAATTAATATTCAAGGCGTTTCCTGACTCAAAGACCAACTATCACTTTGGCTGTAAAATTACTTTTGATAGTAAAGGACATATATTTTTCGGCGTTGGCGAGCGTGGAAAATCTGATAATGCACAAAGCTTAATGAATGACTGTGGCAAAATTCATCGTTTGAATGATGATGGAACAGTACCTTCCGACAACCCGTTTTACAATTCGCCGGATGCCAGAAAAAGTATCTGGAGTTACGGCCATCGCAATCCACAGGGATTAGTTGTCAGTCCTTTTAATGATGAACTATGGGAAACTGAGCACGGTCCAAAAGGTGGTGATGAACTCAATCTCATCGTTCCCGGTAAAAATTATGGATGGCCAGTTATAAGTTTTGGCATAAACTACGATGGGACAATTCTTACACCTGATACTGCGCGAGCTGGAATGGAACAACCTGTTACCTACTATGTTCCTTCAATAGCGCCCTGCGGAACATGCTTTGTTACAGGCGACAAATATAAAGGATGGGAAGGTAACATTATGATTGGTTCCTTACGTTTTAGGAATCTGGAGCGTGTCGAACTATCTGGCAATAAAGTTGTGCATAAGGAGACAATTCTCTACAATATTGGCCGTTTGAGAAATGTTGAAGTAAGCCCTGATGGATTTATCTATGTAGCAGTGGAATCTCCAGGAATGATTATAAGGCTCACCCCCGTTGATTAACAACTATAATTTTTTGACATTTTAATAATTCAGGTTGGAATTTGAAAAATTATTTAAACTGGAACACTAAGCCCACACTATAGTTCCGGGGTAAACCGGGGTAATAATACCGAGGTTCTGCGCTACCAAATGACGGTGCGTTCACTAAGATCATTCCAGCAAAATTTGTATTAAATAGATTTTTTACGCCTGCATAAAACTTAAAATAATGATTTTTAAGGTCGAAGTGTGTTGAATAGCTCAGACGCAAATCAGTGACATTCCAACTTTGGTAATCTTTGGTGTTTGAATCGTTCATAAACTGTTTGCCTGTATATTTATTAATTACAACCACTTCCAGCACTTTAATAAATTTTAAACGCAGCTCATTGTAAAGAATTGCCGATGGAATTCCGGGTAGGTTATTACCCGAAAAGTCAATGTTGTTGTCTGAAAATATTTTAAAACGGTTTTTTGATACAGTAAATGAGGTGGTAATGGAAAACTCTGATTTAGAGCTTATTTCCGGAGAAAGCAGGTTAATTCTCGTCATAAACTCCAACCCTGTATGGCTTGTTTTACCTGCATTTATTCCTGTAAATACACTTTCACTTAAACGCTTGGTAACAAGCAGATTTCGCAAGTCAATATGATAAAATGTAATATCATAATTGACATTTTTGTTGAATACTTTCCCTCGAATTCCCAGATCGTAATTCCAGCCGGATTCGGGTTTAAGGTTAGGATTAATTTGTCCGTCAGGCAATAGTGTTTCTTCGAAGGAAGGTGCAGAAAAGCCATGACCAAGGCTGGTATGCATATTCATATCCGTGCTAAGTCTGTAATTTATCCCAAGACGCGGTGAAATTACTGGAGAATACGAGAATTTTCCACTGAGATTAAGTGAATCCCCGTTAAAATTATCAATTAAGGAATAATTTAAAATGTTCAAATTTAATCCCAATTCGGAAGTGAGATTCTTGGTTGCTTTAAGCTTTGCCAGAGTAAAAACATTCAGGTAAAAACGTTTTTCCCGATTATTTGCAAGAAGATTTCCTTGGTAGCCATTATTTGTTTCAAACACCTTTGAATTATAATTTTCCAAAAAAACTTCACCTCCAGTAAGTATTTCAAGGTTTTTGGCCTTAAAGCTTATGTTCTCGCGGATTCCTGAGTATCTGGAATATTCATCCAAAATATTGAAAGGGCGAGATTCGTAAGGATCTGAAAACGAACCAAAAACTGAGATTTTATTGGAGATCCCAGAACTCAATTCAGTTTCTGCCGTAATTCCTAAAAGCAGTTTGTAATACTGTTCAAATCCCTTAACAGCTAACCAGTTAGGGGCGGCAGTTTTGGGATCCGAAATGAAATTATTCCAGGTAAGAGAACTTGGTATCTGAGCTTCAACATCGGTATAAAGCATGGTAAGTTTCAATACCGTTCTATTAAAATTCCGGTTTGCTGTAATCAGTATTGAATTTCTTGAATAATTGCTATTTTGTCTGTAACCATTACTATGAGAGTTCGCATATACAAGAGAAACAGAGCCATTGGCAGATTTATATCCTGTTGTTATTGCAGATCGGAACGTCCCGAAAGAAGCCATTTCAGATGATAATCCAATTGAAAAATTTTCATTTTCGGGCTGGTATGTTGACATTCGAATTACTCCCCCTAGACCCGAACCATATAATGCCGACGACGGGCCTTTTAATACTTCGATCCGGCTTATTGCTGCGATATCAATATCTTCAATACTTGTGATACCATCACCTGTGGTCAGGGGAATGTCGTCTAGGAAAGCACGTATTCGATTTGAGGAATAAGGACTTCGAGAGCCGATTCCACGGATAGTCAGGCGGTTGGTATTATAACCTCCCCCCGACATATAAACCCCTGGAACCTGATTAATTGCATCATTCAGAACAATGCCATTGTGAATTTGTAAATTTTGCTGAGTTAAAGAACTGACTGTCCCGGTAGATTGACTAATACTCTCCGGAAATCCGGAAATCTTTATAACTATTTCCTCGACATTTTGTATTTCTGGTTCCAGAGTGACGAGCAGATTTAGTGTTTCCCCTGAAATTTTAACAAGTTTTGATTTATAGCCTACGAATGACACTCTAAATTCGTGAAGATTTTCAATTTCTCCGCTTATAAAGAAATACCCGTCAGTATCAGAAGTAAGGCCTAATTGCTCATTTATAGAAATAGTAGCAAATTCAAGTCCAATTCCTGTTTTAGAATCGATTATACGCCCTGAAACCTGCGCAATAACTGCAGATGAAGCGAAAAGTAAAAGCAAAGAGTATAGAGCATTTTTCCACATTTTCAGGAATTGTAGTATTTAAATTATCGATGAAAGTTTTGTGAAACGAAATCCAGTACTGCTGGAAGAGACTCTCTCCAATAGCTCCAGTTATGAGCACCATCTCTGACCCTGTATTCATGGGGAATTTCCTTTTTTCGCATAGCTATATGCAGCAAAGCGTTTCCCTCGTAAAGAAAATCATCATCACCGCAATCGATATACCAGCGAACTTTTGTTTTCTGGTCATCAGGCATATTTTCTACCAGATAAACCGGATCAAGGTTTTTATAGTAATTATCGATTTGTTCGGAAGTAAGTTTCAGGTTTGCATTTTCAGAAGCCTGTCTGTCGCGGCTTTCACTAAAATTTCTTGCTGCAGCACTTAGCGGACAAGCAGATCCAAATACATCCGGGTGATGTAGAGCATAGATCAAGGTTCCACCGCCCCCCATTGATAAACCTGCTATCGCACGAAACTGCTTTTCTGCACGAACCCGGTATGTTTTTTCGATAAAAGGAATGAATTCCTGAAAGAAAAAATCTTCATACCGGAATTCGCCGTTTATACTGTTGTAGTATCCTTTTTTCCCGGTATTCGCATCCGGCATAACAATGATCATGGAAGTCGCAATACCTTCCTTAATTGCTTTATCAGCAATATATGCAACTTCTCCAAACTGAACCCAGCCGGTTTGGTCGTCTCCGGAACCATGAAGTAAATAAAGAACTGGGTAACTTCTGTTGGATGACTCGTAATCAGGAGGAAGGTATACAGAATATTTCCGATCCATATTTAATATTTTGCTTGGGAGGGATAGGTTATCCGCTATCTTTCCTGACTGAGCGAAAATCAGTGAAGGCAAAATCGCAATTTGCAAGCAAAGAAGAATGATTCTTTTCATTTTGTTTAGATATTTAAAGCATTTATTCAATACGTTTAACTGACATTACGCCTTTTACTTTAGCCATTTTTTTGATCAGAGCATCCAGATGACTTGTATCACTAACAAAAACGGTTAAAGTGCCTTCAAAAAGTCCATCATTACTATCGATTGCAATAGATCTCATATTGACTTTCAGGTCTTTGGAAATTACATCAGAAATATTACTTACAATACCAATATCATCAATTCCTGTTATGCGGATAGTTGCCAGGAAAGTTCGGCTTCCTTCTGTGTGCCGCCATCGGGCTTTTACGATCCTGTAATCATATTTCGAAATAAGTTGTTTGGCGTTGGGACAATTTAAACGGTGAATTGTTATTCCTGCTCCAATGGTAACAAATCCAAAAATACCATCTCCAAAAATAGGATTACAGCATTTACCCAATCGATATTCTACATTTGACAAACTGTTATCAATGACAAGGTAATCATCAGTTTCAGCCTGTGTATTTTTAATGAGTTTTTCAAGGGCCAACTCTTCAATAGGAACAGGTTTAGCTTCTACGGATTTTTCCGGCTCGGTTACAATATCCTTTATCTCCAGAAGGTTTAACTTTTCTATAGCTATATCATAATATAAATCAATAGCATCGTTGTATTTATAATGATGTAGAAGTTTACGAATATACATATCCTGAAAATCGATCTTCCAGTTTTTGAATCTTCTTTTTAGTATTTCTTTACCATTTTCGGCTTCTTTAAGCTTTTCCTCCTTCAATGCGAATTTGATTTTTGCTTTTGCCTTTGAAGTAACAACGAAATTTATCCAATCCTGTTTTGGTTTTTGCGTTTTTGAACGAATGATTTCAACCTTATCACCGTTTTTCATTGGGTAACGAATAGGTACGTTCTTACCATTTACTTTTGCTCCTACACAACTAGAACCAACAGCAGTATGAACTTCGAATGCAAAATCAAGCACAGTTGCACCCTCAGGGAATTTTTTCAGATCACCGTTTGGAGTAAATACAAAAATTTCTTTCGCATACAGATTTAGCTTAAAATCATCTATTAGATTGACAGCATCAGTTTCCGGATTTTCAAGCAATTCCCGCACTTTTCCTAACCATTCGTCCACTCCCTTTTCGCTTTTAATTCCTTTGTACTTCCAGTGAGCGGCAAATCCTTTTTCAGCTATCTCATCCATTCGTTTACTACGTATCTGCACTTCCACCCAATGTCCACCAGGTACAACAACTGTAGCATGGAGTGATTCATAACCAGTACTTCGGGGAACCGATATCCAATCACGCATTCGCTGTGTGTTTGGTGTGTAAAAGTCAGTAATGATTGAAAAGACTTTCCAGCAATCGGCTTTTTCATTCTTAAGAGGAGTGTCTAGAATTATGCGAATTGCGAACTTATCATAAATTTCCTCAAAGTCGACCTTTTGCTGTTTCATCTTTTTCCAAATAGATGATATAGCTTTTGGTCGGCCTTTGATTTCCGCTTTCATGCCTTGTTTTGCAAGTTCGGCTTCAATTGGAGCGATGAATTCTGTTATGAACTTGGAGCGTAGGCTGTCTGTTGCTTTTAATTTATCGAAAATGTTTTTGTAGGGCTCTGGTTCAAGGTACTTCATTGTGAAGTCTTCCATTTCAGACATCATATTGTAGAGGCCAAGGCGATGAGCCAATGGAGCATAGATATAACTAGTTTCAGAAGCAATGGCAATGCGGAGTTCATCAGGCTGACTTTCCAACATTCTCATTTGATATAATCTATCAGCAAGTTTTATAAGGATAACCCTAACATCTGAAGCCAATGTAAGAATCAGATTTCTAAGGTTTTCAGCCTGCGATGAGGTTTTCTCAGTTTTTATACCTAAGATTTTAAATAGACCGCCTGATATTTCAGCAACTTTCGGCCCAAATTTTTGAGATATTTCAGGAATTGTTAAGCCAGGTTCATCAACAAATTCACTTATAAGCGATGCAATAACGCTTGTTCCGCCAAGACCAATTTCTCGTGTAACAATTCGAGCAACAGACAATGCATGAAAAATGGTAAATTCCCCCATTCTTTTTGGCGTCTGTTTACAAGCTTCATTAACCATTTCAAAGGCTACCCGTATATTTTGAATTTCTTCAGTTGTAGAAATAGGCTTACATTCCTTCAACAACTGACGGTATTCTGAGAGAACCTTTTTTTCGATATCTGTATAAGAAGTCTGCATAACGGGTTTAAAGGTACACTGATCAAAAGAAAATACTCGAAATATTATACTTTTCTCAAAAGTACTTATCATTTCTATAATCTGAAATATGTTTCGATTTTTTAGTTATGTAAAAATTACTTCTCAGAACTGGAAAAAATTATGTTTCCACGCAACTAAATTTTGAGTTAAAACATCTTATTACGTGAAACCCAATTCGTATTGAAGAAACTCATTATATTTTTCACATATAGTTTTATTCTGATTTCTTGTGAAAAAAACATAATTCCTGCAATTCCAGATAATCCTTTGTGGCTTAATCAGGAAATTATTGACATGGAAAAAGGCCCTTCGTTCGGAGGCATCAAAATTAATTTATACCTGTGGAACAGCGAATACTATTATCATATATTAAATCCGATTTCCTCATGTTTTTTATGCACTTTATATAATTATCAGGGAGAGTTACAAATTTGGGATGAAGAATTTCCAACTAATTTTTTTAAAGATGGAGTTTTTGTTGCAACGATTTGGAAACACCATAATTCAGTAGGAAAACTAAAACCTGATAACCGAACTAATCCTTTGCGAAATTTTAGCATCAATCCACTAATTGATTAGGTTAAAAAAGTAAAAAAAACATAATAAATGTTAAAAGAATTAGCGTTGACAATTATTTTGAGTAAATTTTGTGAATGCATTCATTTCGTAAATTTTTACTTCTTCTAATTTTTATCCCGGTATCATGTCATTATTCATATGGACAAGAAACAGATTCCTTGCAAATTTTCCGTGGAATAATTTGTGACAAAAAGGATACTCCACTTCCCTATTCGCACATTATAAATTTAAATAGTGGACGTGGATCAACAAGCAGTATTAATGGGATGTTTGTTATCCAAGTTAATAAATCTGATAGCTTACTATTCCGCAATATTTCCTGTCAAGACTTAATTATCTGTCCTTACAATTTTTCCAATGGAGATACCTTTCATCTTGAATTCAAGCTATATAGTATAAATGAAGTCAAGATTTTTGAATGGGGATCAAGTTATGAGGATTTTAAGGCAAAAATTCTAAGCATGCCTGTTACTGAGAGTTTGGGGCAAAAACTCGGCTTACCTCAGCAAAAAGGGAATGTATTGCCAAATTATAAAAATGTTGATGTTCTGAAGAATCCAATTTTCGCGATTACCAATCCTATTGATTTTTTATACTTTAATCTGAATAAGAAACAACAATCTATCCAAAAAGTAATTGAATTACAGAATAATGAAGAGTTACTTGATCGGTTTGAATCTGTATATAACCGGAGAAGCATAGGTTCACTTACCGGACTTTCTGGTGAACCATTGGATACATTTCTGATATTCCTGAATCTTAATTTTAAGTGCGATTTTAGATGCAGTGAGATTCAGATTGTTTCAGAGATTTTTAAACAATGGGCGTTTTATAAACTCACGAAAGATATTGAACTTAAATAGCTCCCTTTTTAACTTTTCTTAGATGCAATATCCACATAAGAAATGCAGCTGAGAAAGACATGCAAGCGCCAAAATAGAATGGCACAGAGGAATTCACCTTATCATAAAGTACACCGGCAATAATGCTTGCAGGTAGCAATGTTAAGCCAAGCATTGCATTATAAATCCCCAAACCGGTTCCTTTTTTATTCTTATCAAGCTTATCAGAAATCATTGCTTTTTGCACGCTATCCGTAGATGCTGAATATATACCATAAAAACCAAATAAAATTACGATTACAGATACTTGCTTTGTATAGCCGAAACCAAAATACACAAGCGAATAAATAATGTATCCAAATATCAGTAATTTCTCTCTTCCTATCTTATCAGACAAAGCTCCCATGGGTACAGCAAAAATTACCGATACCACATTAAAAACTAAATAAACAAGTGGGATATATGCCAACTTAACACCTACTTCATTTGCTTTGACAATTAACAATGCATCCGTTGAATTTCCTAGTGTAAAAATGAAAATTATAAAGAGTACGATATAAAAATCTGCTGAAAAATCCCGAAAACTGAATTTTTTATATAGGTTTTCATCCTTTTTTCTAGCCTCTTTTATAAATATTAGTATAATAATTATTCCAAGTACAGCAGGTATTGCAGATACGATAAAAATGAGAGGAAAATTAGCCGGAAAGGAGCGCAAGAGGAAAAATGCGATCAGCGGACCTACGATTGCACCCGCATTATCCATTGCTTTATGAAATCCGAAGCTTTTACCAACACTTCCTCCGATTGCTGAAGCAGCAATAAGACTGTCTCGCGGCGCTGTTCTCATCCCTTTTCCAAAACGCTCGATAAACCTAAGGTAAAGCACCTGAACTGGAGAAATTACCCAAGCATAAAACGGCGTAACAATTGCTGTTAGTGCGTAACCGATAAACATCATAGGCTTGTTCTTGCCAATTTTATCGCTCCAAAACCCGGAAAGTGTTTTAATCAAAGCTGCTGTACTTTCAGCAATTCCCTCAATAAGTGATAATGTAGTTTTTGATGCCCCCAATGATAAAAGAAACATTGGCATTACCGAATACACCATTTTAGTAGATGTATCTGTAAAAAAGCTTGTAAGTCCAGTAAAGAAAATATTTCTGTTAAAACCCAGAATTTTTTTTTCAGGATTTACCTTGGAATTTTTGTAATGAGTTTTTCTCATTAGTTTTTCTTTACGGATTCAGGAAATTGCATATTAGTATATTGAATTGATTAAACCTGAAATAATCCGTTGAAATAATAATTACATAACGTCAAATTACTTCAATACTTTCCTGAGGTACCCATCCTGTGCGACCATCACTTAAACGAATCTCTTGCCAACCCCCAGCCTTATCCTCAAGCCATACTTTAGCGCCTTCATGAAGTACGAATAATCCTACTCCCGTTTCTCTGGGAGCTGATTTTGCATTTACAGACAATTCGGTAACTATTGCAGCCTCCGGACTTTTAATCTTTACATATTGTTTCCAGGAGGCAAAAAGGAACAAAATGCTCATAACTAAAAATAGTATTGAAGAATAAAATCCAAGTCTTCTGACAGTCCGATTTCTCATGAGAAGATAAAAGGTTAATGCCATTGCACTAAAAATAAATGAAATCATTGAGATGTAGGCCCAATTGTTTGAACTTTGCGAAAGGACAAGAGATTTATACCACTTTTTGTAAAATATTTCCGGCACCTCATCAAAACTATCAGCCAACTTACTTTTCAGGTATTCGAGATTGATCTTTGCATCTTCATCTGAAGGATTCAATTTTAATGCTTTTTCATAGTATAGACGAGCCTTTCCTAACTTATTGGATCTGAATGAAGCATTGCCTAAATTATAATAAAGTGTGGACGATTCGAATCCTGCGAAGACAATTGATTGATATGATTCAATCGCCTCTTCGTAACGCCCTTCCTGGTATAATGTATTCGCTTTAAAATATGATGAATCAGATTGCGCACAAAGTCCAAAATAGCTGGTAAATACGAATAATATAAGTAATAAACTCTTCATGATTAGCTGATTTTTTCCTGTAAAACACTAATTAATGCCATTGCTTTTTCATAAATTTTCTGTTTGTCACTTTCACCCAAACCACTTGCATATCTCGCCATTTCACAATCGTCAAGCAATTCCCATAAGGATATCTGAATTGAAGAATCAATTTCTTTAGACTGTAATTTGGCTGAGATTTTCTCTCTGGACAAGTCGGAAACATTTACTCCGAGTTTATCAGACAGATATCCCCATATTGCCTTTAGTATTTCGTCATAAAACCCATTATCGTTGGTGGTAAGATAAACTGAAGCATTTTTCAATCGTTTTTCCGCAAGTTTTCTTGCTTTTCTATTTCTGACAGCATTAATATCGGCATTTCTTCTTATGCGTTCCTTTCTGAATATTACCAAAGAAATTATAAACAATATAGGCAGAAGAAATGACGCATAAAATAAGCCTGAATCAAAAACAGTTTTCCCTATTTTCGTAAGTTCAGGAGAAGTAATTCTTATAAATTTAATATCACCTGCGAGAGAAACAACTTCTTTACTGGTTTGACGTACATTTCCTGAAGCAAGAGGTGAAGTAATATACGCTTCATCGTTTCCATCTGCCTTTTCAATAACGAAATTGAATTCAGCAGATTTAACTGTCTTGTATTTTCCTTCATCCGGATCAAACCATGAAAAAACTATTGGCGAAATCCTGAAGTTCCCTGCATGTCTTGGTATAAGAATATATTCATAATCAAGACTTCCATTAGTACCATTATCAGAATGTTTTAAATTTTGTGTGGTTTTTGGATCGAAAACTTCAAGGTCAGGCGGGAAATCGATTTTAACAGGTTTAAGTAAATCCAAATTACCTTTGCCAGAAATATGAACTTTTACAGTTATTGCATCATTAACTTTAAGCTTTTCCTTATCTACATTAGCTTTCATATTAAATGATCCAACTGCCCCATCAAATCCGGCAGGCGCTCCAGAAGGTAATGGCTTCACAGTTATTGAAACAGCGTTTGTTTTAAAACCCTGGGGAACATTCTCATATCGATCGAAAAAGGAATCATTAAAAAAAGGATCATTAAATCCGTTCTGTCTACCCTGAGAGACTTTTTTCTTAACTAAACACTCAATATCTGCAGGTTCAATAGAAATAATACCTGTCTTTTGCGCAGTTAGCAAATCTCTTTTAAAAACCTGAGAAAGATAGACTTCGCCATTAACTTTTTCCTGAATTGCAGTATTATCTCCCTCCAATTCCTGGCGCCAGAAACCATCAAATCCCGGAGCTTTAAAACTTGAAATATTAAGAGCTTCCTGAGTAAATATTTTTGTAGAAAGCACAAACTGTTCACCCAGATAAATACTCGATTTGGTTCCTATTTGCCTGATAAAAACTGATTCAGTCGAGGTAGAAACTTCAGATGAAGAACCTTTTTCTCCACTTTGAGTGTCTTGCCTTGAATTAACCACTTTGATAGTAACTTCATTAGTCTTAAATACTTTTCTTCCAGATGTAACAGTTGCAGGCGGAAATACTAAATCCCCTGCTTCTTTTGCCAGAAAGGTATAAGTGTAGGTTACTGTTTTCACACTTTCTATGCGTCCATTTATCATGCTTGATTGCTGACTAACAAAGGTTGAAGGCCCACCAACAAGTTTTAATCCTTTTACTTGCGGCAATACAACATCTCCGCTAAAATCACCTGAAATAGTATAATTGAATGCCTCACCAATTACAACTGAGGATGGCGCTGAAGCCTGAATTTGTGTATCCTGGGCAATTAAATTTCCCTGGCAAGTAAGAGTTGCAAATGAAATCAGAAATAAATATTTTGATAAAAAGTTCTTCATGTAAAAAATATTATCAATTAGGTTTTAATTACCAATCTTTTTCAGCGCTCACTGGTCTTGCAACAGCTTTTTTCTTGTCTAATTTTGCTTTTACATCCTTTTCCTGATTCTGAACTGCATTTAACATTTGTTCAGCCTCTTCTTTGCTAATTTTTGGTTCAGATGGGTTTTGCTCTTCTTTATTCTTCTCATCTTCTTTCTTTTGCTGATCTTTATTATCCTTGTTTTGATCTTTTTGCTGATCCTTATCCTGTTGATCCTTATTATCTTTTTTGTCTTTATCCTTATTTTTATCGTCCTTATTTTGTTCCTGGTTCTGCTGTTGCTGCTGTTGCTTTAGATTCTCAAGGGCATAAGCAAGATTATAACGAGTGTCTTCGTCATTTGGCCGGATACGCAAAGAGTTTTTGTATGATTCAATACTTTTATCAAATTGTTGTGCCATGAGCTGAGAGTTCCCCAAGTTATGGTATAGATCTGCTCTTTTATTAGGCTCATTGCTTTTTTGTAATAGCTTATCGTATTCATTAGCAGCCTCTTCGAACTTTTTCTGTTTGAATAAGGAATTTGCAATATCATATTCAGCCTCAAAAAGTCCGGGTTTTTCATCAGTGGCTTTTCTAAAGTTCACCTCCGCTTCGGAGAATTTCCCATCCTTATAATCCGAGACTCCTGTTCTAACTATTTTTCTTTCCACCTGACAAAATGAATTTTGCAGAGGTCCAAAAAATAAAATTGATATTAGAATTAAGCGTGTCATAATTGTTATTAAAAAAAGTTTGAGTCAAAAATTTTAAAATTATTAAGCCATGAGTTTTTCCTGAATCGTATTAAAAGTTCAATCAGAAGTAAAAAAATTGCAAATCCGGTAAAGTATTGAAAACGTTCATCAAATTCGGCAAAAGTCTGTGTTTTGAATTCCTTTTTTTCCAGAGCGTCAAGTTGTTCCATTAATGAGAACAGTCCAATAACGCTGGTACCTGAATGGATGTATATACCTCCGGTAATTTCAGATATACGCTTCAGGGTTTTGTCGTCGAGTTTACTAACTATCACACCTCCCTGTTTATCTTTTCTGAAATCTTTGCTTCCATATGAGAGAGGGATTGGAACACCAGAAGGATTGCCAATTCCAACACAATGTACCATTACTCCCTTTTCCTTAGCTCTTTCAGCAGCTTCGAATACACCATTTTCATGATTTTCTCCATCAGTGATAATAATAATTGCCCTCGATCTGTCGATTTGTTGATCATCCTGAAGCGGTGAAAATGAGTTTAGAGCGAGATCAATGGCTGCGGCAATATTTGTACCTTGTTTTGAAACTATATCAGTATTAATTGACTCAAGAAACATTTTTGCTGATGAATAATCATTTGTTAGAGGGATTTGGGTATAAGCGTCTCCCGCAAAAATTATCAGTCCTAATTTATCATCCTTGAGCTGATCAATCAGACGAGATACGCTTTGTTTGGCCCGAATAAGCCTGTTGGGAGCCATATCCTCTGCAAGCATACTATTAGAAACATCGAGTGCAATAATTAATTCCCGTCCTTTCTTTTCAACATTTTTAAGTTTTGAGCCAACCCTTGGCCCTGCTAATGCAATGATAACCAGCGAAAAAACTAGTATACTCAAATAAAATTTCAAGCCTGTCCTAAATCCAGATACATCAGGGAAAAGAGTATTATGAAGAGATTCTGCGGCAAAAATTTTGAACTTCTTTTTCGTTAATCCCCTGCCCAAATGAAATATAATTGCTAAAAAGGGAATCAGCAATAAGCTCAAAAGTATCTCTATATGTGTGAATTGGATCATTTTCTTAGCATTTCAAATTAATTCTGAACGAGTTAAGGAGTGGTTTTTACAAAAACAGCCCTAAGAAATATTTCGATCAATAAAGTGATTGCAGCAATCAACAACCAGAGGAAATATTCTTCTTTTCTTTTGCTAAACTTTTGAACATCGAGGATGGTTTTCTCAAGTTTATCAATTTCACTGTATATCTGCACCAGCTTATCATTATCTGTGGCTCTGAAATAATTCCCACCGGTTTTCTCAGCAATTTTCTGTAAAACGTCTTCGTCAATCTCAACTTGTACATCCTGTGTTCTTGTTCCAAATACAGTATTCACAGGCATTGGAGCAGTGCCTATTGTTCCAACTCCAATTGTATATACCCGGATATTATTTTGAAATGCAATATCTGCTGCAGTAAGAGGACTTATCATTCCGCGGTTATTAACTCCATCTGTAAGCAGAATTACCACTTTGCTTTTTGCCTGACTATCTTTAAGACGGTTTACTGATGATGCAAGGCCCATACCTATTGCTGTTCCATCTTCAATCATACCAAATTTAATTTCACTCATAAGATTTAGTACAGTTGCCCTGTCATTTGTAAGTGGACATTGAGTAAAACTCTCCCCACTGAACACGACAATTGAAAAACGGTCACCCTGACGGCCGCTAATAAATGCAGAAGCAACTTTTTTCGATGCTTCTAATCTATTGGGAGTAAAATCCATAGCCTGCATACTTCCTGAAGCATCCATGCACATTACAATGTCGATCCCTTCAGAATTAACCTGTTCCCATTCATTGGCTGACTGCGGGCGAGCAAGAACAATTATAAGCAACGAAAGGACAATAAGTCTCAGAGCAAACAGGAATTCACGCAGATACCATCTAACGGGCCGTCCCAAATTATTAAATGGGCTAAGTGAGGAAAGTTTAACGGAAACATTTACCTTTTTGCTTTTCCAGATATGAAAAGCAATTATTACTGGCAACAATGCCAGAAGGTAAAGAAACTGAGGGTTAGCAAATACAGTTGTTTTCATTCCTCAGAAAGTTTAATATTTTCTGTTTTCTTTCCAAATTCATCAGACTTGTTCTCAGAACTAACTATTTCTTCAATTTTGGTTTGTTCGATGAATAGGAAGGCATTATCTATATTACTTTGATTTTCTACCTGAATTGGATCGGCCTTAGCAAACTTAACCATATCAGCTGTTTGAAGGATATTTCTCAGCAACTCACTAAGCATTTCACTTTGAGGCATTAACTTGTTAAAGGAATTCAATGTCTCTGAACTTACAAATCCCATAGCCGGAATTTCAAATCTTTTTTCAAGGTAATTCCTCATAATATCAGAAAGTCTTGAGTAGTATTCCTTTATTTTTCCATTCTGCGAAAGCTTTTCGGCTTTTAGTTTATTCAGATCGCGAATTGCGATGACATGTGGCGGTAATAATTTCTCAATTTCTTCAATTTTATTTCTCTTCCTGACTCTTCTGAAAATAAATACTCCAATTATAACAAGGATTATAAAAATTGCTATAATAATTCCTAGTTCTGACGCAATTTCTCCTAATCTGAATGGCAAACTCAATATTGGTTTGATATCCCGGATTTCGGCCTGAGTGTCAATTTTAGGAGAAAGTACTGTTAACAGAAGTTCTGGAGAATAGATAGTATCAGTATTATTATCATATTTGAAAACTAATGGAATACCAGATATTGAATATTGTCCAGGTTTGAAGGATGTTAGTTTTAACTCCAATGAAAACGAATCATCTGTTTGATTTTTAAGTGAATCCAGCACTTCAATTTCCTTGTTAAGACTATCACGCAAGGGGAAAAAACTTAGTTTAGCCCCTTTCTGATTTATAATATCGAGGTGAAGTGATGTTGCTTCTCCAATAACAATGGTATCCTTATCAAATTTTAGATTTAGCTGAACAAGCTGAGCATTTAATGAAGATAAGCCTAATAGCAGCAATAAAAATGAAAAAAATACTTTGTTTTTGATTTGCATTAATCTTTCTCGAGACATATTCTATCGTTTTTTAAAAAGATTAAGTAAAGGTTTAACATAATCTTCAGCAGTGCTAACCGATGCGAAATCGACCCCAGACTTGTTAAAAATATTTGTCAGCAGTTTCTGTGAAATATTCCAGTTTTGGCTATATGATTTTCTTACAGATTCAAGTGAAGTATCTACCCATTTTTCCATATTTGATTCACTGTCTGAGAATCTAACAAGACCCATATCAGGAATCTCCTTATCACGTCTGTCATACACTTGCAATGCGACAACATCATGTTTTTTACTTGCAATTTTTAGAGACTCTTCAAATGCCGGAGCAATAAAATCAGATAATATAAAAGCAGTGCAACGTTTTTTTATAGCGTTAGTTAAAAAAATAAGGGCTTCGGACACATCAGTTTTTGAACTAAGAGGTTCAAATTCAATCAATTCCCTGATAATATGGAGTATATGCTTTTTACCTTTTTTAGGGGGAATGAATTTCTCCACCTTATCGCTAAATAGAATTAATCCAATTTTATCATTATTTTGAATTGCGGAAAATGATAATACTGCAGAAATTTCGGTAAGGATATTTTTTCTGATTTGGCTTACCGATCCGAAATTACGACTTCCGCTAATATCAACAAGTAACAAGACTGTCAATTCCCTTTCCTCTTCAAATACTTTAATAAAAGGATGGTTAAAGCGTGCAGTAACATTCCAATCAATATTTCTTATATCATCACCGTACTGATATTCTCTAACCTCAGAAAAAGTCATTCCCCGGCCTTTGAATGCAGAATGATATTCACCTGCAAAGACCTGTTGTGACAATCCCCTGGTTTTTATTTCTATTTTCCTGACTTTTTTAATCAGCTCTGAAGCATCCACTTTAGAAACCATGACTTTTTAACATGTTGAGTTACTTTTTTTTTGTGGTAACAACGAAATACCATTCTTTTTCCTCCAGATTGATAACATATATTTCATTATTGAAGGAAAACTCCCAGCTAGTTTTGGATAGTTTTTTATACTTGTCATTTAACTCTTCGACAACAAAATCAAACTCAGAGAAATCGCAAACCAGTCGTGTGTGGGTCGATACATTCTCTTCTGAGAAAAATACAATAAGTGTCTTTGTTCCTGCAGAATTAACAAATTTTAGATAATTGAAAGATTCATTTTTGGAACTATTATCCAGATTAAAACCCTTCATCACTTTCCTTACAACTTCTTCGGCACCTTCTTTCGGAATCCCAATGAGATCCTGTCCAAAACCGGAAGCTATAAGAAATAAAAGCAACAAAACACTTAGAAATGTATTTTTCATATTTCAGAGTTTTATGGAACCTCTATTTTATTCAAAATTCCCGTGATTATCTCTTCGGTACTAATATTCTCAGCTTCAGCCTCGTAGCTTAAGCCAATTCTGTGTCGGAGAACATCATGGCAAACAGCCCTTATATCTTCAGGAATAACATATCCTCTACGTTTAATAAATGCATAAGCTTTTGCCGCTTTAGCAAGATTGATACTTGCACGAGGTGAACCGCCCCAGGAGATCATTGGAATGTACTGTGACAGTCCAAATTTATCAGGTTCGCGTGTTGCAAATACAATATCAAGAATATAGTTTTCAATTTTCTCATCCATGTAAACTTCTTTAACCAAATTCCGTGCTTTGAGAATATCAGTTGGTTTAAGAATTTTATTTACAGTAGGGAAATCCTTTCCTGTGTTCTCACGAATAATTGAACGTTCCTCTTCACGAAGTGGATAAGTGATTATTACTTTAAGCATAAACCGGTCTACCTGAGCTTCTGGTAAAGGGTATGTCCCCTCCTGCTCAATTGGATTCTGAGTAGCAAGAACAAGAAATGGATTTTCCAAAGGAAATGAATGCTCACCAATTGTTACTTGTTTTTCCTGCATAGCTTCCAAAAGAGCCGACTGCACTTTAGCCGGAGAGCGGTTTATTTCATCAGCAAGGATAAAGTTGGCAAAAATCGGACCCTTTTTAACTAGAAATTCTTCTTTTTTCTGGCTATAAATCATTGTTCCTGTTAAGTCAGCAGGAAGTAAATCAGGTGTGAACTGTATTCTACTAAATTTTGCATCAATTGTATCAGCCAGAGTTTTTACTGCTAGTGTTTTTGCCAGACCAGGAACACCTTCGAGTAATACGTGACCATCAGAGAGTAAGCCAATTAGTAACCGTTCAATGAGATGTTTTTGTCCAACGATTACCTTTTGCATTTCTAACTTAATCAGATCTACAAACTCGCTCTCGGTCTTAATCTTTTCATTGAGTTCTTTAATATTAACAGTATCATTCATAATTATAGAATTAAAATGTCAAAAATTTGTCACAAAATTGTGCAAATATAGAATATTTTTAAAATTGTAATTAAGTATAGAACACTTGAATGCACTATAAAGTAAGGATAATTTAGTTAAAAAATGTTAACATGAATTAAGGATTGCTTTTTCAAAACAAGAATTAGGATCCTTTTAAGCAAAACTTTTCAAGCACAAGTTAAGTATTTCTTCTATTTTAACTTGAATTACTTATGCAAATCCATATTTTTCGATGCTTCCACATAAAGCATAATAACGCAGTAGAAAACTTATTTGTTCAAAGAGAACAATTGGAATAAAACAAAGACAATATTTTACTACTTTTAATCAACTATTTGGGTCTCTTTTTTTATATGTGGAGAATGCATATACGTGTCAGCTTGATCGTTAAATAGTTTTAACAACCTGATTTAAACCAAAATATAAAGACTTGAGCCGTTTTTTTATAATACTTTCCTTTAAGGGGACAAATTTTCATGGATGGCAATCACAACCCGGCAAAACAACTGTTCAGGATACTGTTAAAAACGCTTTGCAACAGATTTTACAGGAGGAAATACTTTTGATTGGTGCGGGAAGAACAGATTCAGGGGTGCATGCCATGAATTTTGTGGCCCATTTTGATTCAGGGAAAATAATTAGCAAGGAGATTCCCGATGTTGTATACAGATTGAACAGATTTTTATCGTACGACATAATAATACATCATTTAATTCCTTGTGAAGATGCTTCACATTCAAGATTTGATGCTATTTCGCGAACTTATCATTATTTAGTGTCAACAGGAAAGAATCCTTTTTTGTATGATTATTCATTATATTATCCTCAGAAACTTGACATTTCAGTGATGAATGAAGCCAGCAAAATATTATTAGTTAATAATGATTTTGCAAGTTTTAGTAAGCTTCATGGCAATAATAAGACGACTATCTGCGAGGTTAGAGAAGCAGAATGGAGGCAAGTAAGTTCTGATTTACTCGTATTCAGGATTACGGCTGATCGTTTTTTAAGAAATATGGTTCGGGCGATTGTTGGGACGATTCTAGGGATCGGATCTCTAAGGGATCGGATCCCTTACTTGCAGGAAATAATAGATAAAAAAGATCGAAGCGCTTCTGGCACTTCTGTTGATGGAAAAGGCCTGTTTCTGACCGACATCAGATATAAGAATATTAGCTTACCTGAACACCGAAACTATTTCATTAATGAATCATTTTTTTTCTAAAATGAAATTCAGCCCTGCAAACCTCCTTTTTTAAAGTCTCATTGTATGCGGAAAAATAATAACTGGAATTTTCATTTTGAATAATTGAGAATCGTATTTTATTATCAGGCAAGCTCTCACTTAAATAATTTACTGTAATTTCGTCAATTTCATGTGTTTTCCAAAGTTCTGTCGCCACAAGATCTGAAAACCATTCAACGTATTTAGCGTTGTTAACATGCTGGTAAATATCAATATCTGAGTTAGTTACCTCTCTGAATTTCACATACTCATATTTCGCTAAAACTGCTAAACGTTCGGGTTTACCAGAACCTGAATCAATTCCTCTGCGAGGGATTTTCTGATATTCCGGAGTTATACGATTTGGTCTATGGTTAGAAATATTTATCAGTAACCAACTTGTACACCCGCTTACTATCTGATTTCCATTCCTGTCAAGTAGCTCAAAATCCCTATATGCAAATGGGTCTTCGTAATCATTCCCCCATGTATTCATTGTAATTTCATCTCCCCAAGATGGGTAGACTTCAACTTTAATTTTTATGCCAGATAATATCCACATTTTCCCAATTTGCATGAGATCATTGTATCCAATACCACAAGCATTTGAATGCAACCATGCACTTTCCTGAAGAAAACCTGCAATAACATTTATTCTAAGTTTGCTGTATCGATCGGTGTGATACGAATGAACTTTGTATTTATCAGACCAGATTTCAGGTGATGGCATAGCTTTTAACTTTTTGTAAGCTTTAAAAATTAATATTTCAATCCTGATTCCAGATTTCCCAGGATTTTAATGCTTGGTATTCCAGCATTTTCAATCCATTACTTACCGTTGCACCCTGCGCCAATCCCTTTTTTAGAAAAAGTGTTTGTGCAGGATTGTAAATCAAATCAAATAATATGTGAGATTCATTAAGATAGTTATAAGGTATATCCGGACACTCTGATTCATTAGGAAACATGCCTAAAGGGCTTGTGTTAATTATTAATTCCGAGTTGCGAATTATATCCCCAGTAATATTTTTGTAAGTTAATTCCGATTTTTCGCTTGAGCTTACAAATAAATATGAGATTCCCAATTGTTTAAAAGTATAAGCAACAGCTTTGGACGCTCCACCAGTACCTAATATAAAGGCGTTTGAAATTTTTCGGTTAATAGGTAGTATTTCTTGAAGTGACTTTTTGAAACCAAAGGCATCTGTATTAAAACCGGTAAGAATTCTTTTTCCGCCAACAATGTCAAACTTAATTGTGTTTACCGCCCCTATTTCTTCTGCAATTGAATCAATTCGGTCAAGAAAAGGAATTATTTTTTCCTTATAGGGAATGGTTACATTCAATCCAAGTAGTTGACTATTTGATTCAACCAAGTGCGGAAAATCAGAAATATCTGGTAATGGGAAATTCCTGTAATCGACACCAGTGATTTGTTCGTCAGCAAACTTTTTTGTAAAAAAATCCTTTGAGAAAGAATGACTTAGAGGATGTCCAATTAAACCATACATATCATTACTAAATTTTTCGATTCGGAAATTGATAACATCAGAAATTACCTTCATTTAGTATTATGAAGCTGGTTTCAATTGAGGAAAAAATATTCAAGAAAATACCTATATATAAAGTATGCTTCACGTTACAATTTCCGATCCTGGAACTGCTTTGGTAAAAAGTCAAAAAGTGTATCACCCCGAAGTCCAAGACGCAATGCTTCAAGCGCCACAACTTCATTACTTGCAATATTTCCAAGGTTAACATTGGCTCCAAGAAGGTGAATAAACCAGGTTTGTTGCGCCTTGTTTGGTGCTTCCCAAAGCACTTTATCAACTGAGACATGTTCAACTATATCGTCAATTAGTGAAGTATTTGCACTTCCATCTGAATTATAAATACCAATGGTACCGCTTTCTCTGGCTTCAGCGATTACCATCCATGCACCAGCATTCAGTTCAGCTTTCATAAAATTAACCCATTCTGCTGGTGGTATTTCTACATCCTTTACTTTCGAACCTACCTCTGAAAGTACTGTAAAATCTTTACTTAGCTTGAGAATATACTCAAGTTTTTCATCGTGATTCAAAAGAATTGAACCGTCAGAAACTTCAACGAATTCAAGGCCAGCTTCAGACACAAAGCGGCGATATTCATCATACATTCCCCTGACAATAAAAAGCTCAAAAAGTGTTCCTCCAAAATAGGGCTTCAAACCTGCTTTTTTGTAGAGTTTGATTTTCTCTGTCAATTGAGAGTTAATAAGGGCAGTTCCGAAACCAAATTTTACTAGGTCAGTAAATTCAGAGCTACTCTGGATAAAACTCTCAACTTCAATAAGACTGAGGCCTTTGTCCATCATCATTGTAACACCTGTTTCCCTGTTTTTAACTGAACGTTCGGGAAGATAAGGAAGTTTAAAACTCATGCTTCGGAAAATTATGATGGTTTGTTTAAAAGGATTTGAATTCTTCTATTACGCAATCCTTCAGGAAAGATTTTGTAAAAATCGTCTACAATTTTTTCATCCAATGCAACTGCTTTTTTAAGGGATATAAAACCGGAAATCCAATCTGCAAGTCGAAAACGACATGCAGCTTCAAGGCTCATAGTTTCAGCATCCTCCGCATTAACTTTCAGAGATTCCGCGATTATTTCAAGAGAAGTAATATAATCTTTTTGATTATAATATATTGTAGCAAGATTTAACCATGCTTGCTCATCTTTAGGATCTAAAAGAACTGTATGCCGATAGCATTTAATTGCTTCAGGCATTGCTTCTGTACATTCGTAACTTTCTCCAAGGTGAAACCAATAATCCGAGTTTTCACTATCGAGCTCAATTGCTTTCAATAGATAAGATATGGCATCGTTATGGTTACCACGAGCGAGATATGCAAGCCCAGCACCAAACCAGCCTTCAGAATATGAGTTATCAATTTCAATGACTTTCTTATAGGTTTTCAGAGCCAAATCATGTGCTTCAATCTGATCATAACATTCACCAAGATAGCACCAGCCCTGGATATGATCGTCTTCCAGACTTAAAAAATCATGGTAAACAGCAATAGCGTTTACAAAATCGGAATCGTTAGCGTATATGTTCGCTTTATTAAAATAAGCTGATGCGTAGGAAGGATTAACCGCTATAGCATAATCATAGGATTCAAGTGCTTTCTTAGGTTGATTAATTTTATAATAAACGACTCCAAGATTATACCAAACGTTGTCGGAAAATGGATCCTCGTCAAGATATTTATTATAAAACTCAATACTGGTAGCATATTCATGCATTCGCTCAAAGTAAAAACCCAAGTCATAAAGAATCGTAAGATTGTTGGGATCCAAAGCAAAAGCTATTCGCAAATATTTTATAGCAAGGTTAAACTTCCTGGCATTTTCAAATGCCATTGAAATGTTAATCAGAATTTCAACCTTATCTTCTTCTGTTTTACTAAGAGCAATATCAAATTGTTTTTCTGCCTCCGGGATTTTACCTAACTGAGCCAAAGCCGTACCTCTAAGTAAATAGATTTCAGCATTTTCCATATCCCACTCGGGTATTTCTTTCAACAAATCTATTGCTTGTGAAGGCTGATTTGTTTCAAGGAAAATCTGAATATGTTTAATAGTAAGCTCACTTGAGTCAGGATGCTGCTTACCTGCAATTTCAATAGCTTCATTTGCTTTTTTGAAATTACGAATATCCAGGTAATAGTCAATTATCGACTCAAACTCTTCAATATCAAAAAAGTAGGATGATTTTCTTTCAACCATATCCTCAAATCGTTCAAGAACTTGCCTGAATTCATCCTCATCTTGCATTTGTTCCCTGAATCTGTCCATTGATTGGAAATTTTGTCAAAAGTAGCTATTATTTGTTTTCATTCTTTGCTATTGGAAAGAAAGAAATAAACAGGTGTTAATAAATTTTAAACTACATGCTATATAGGTCAAACAGCCGAAATTGTTTCTAATGAATCGTGACTAAATCTTAAAATATGAAAATGTTAAGGCTTTAATAAGCTAATAGAAAGTATAAATCGGGTGGCAATAGATATTCATAGGATGTCAACTGATGAGAAAAGCCGAAACAGAGTGGAATTTTCTATTGGTTCTTGAGTCAATTTTCTTTATTTTTGCCAGCGTTAATAAAAATGGAATATGTTCGAGAATTTATCCGAGAGATTAGAAAAATCCTTTCAAATATTAAAAGGTCATGGTAGCATTACGGAAATCAATGTTGCAGAGACACTTAAAGATGTCAGGAGAGCCTTGCTTGATGCTGACGTAAATTACAAGATTGCTAAAACATTTACTGATACCGTAAAAGAAAAGGCAATTGGGCAGAATGTACTTACATCTCTGAAACCATCGCAACTGATGGTCAAAATTGTTCATGATGAACTGGTATCATTAATGGGCGGTTCAGGAGTAGAACTCAACATAAAAGCAAATCCGGCGATTATTCTTATTGCCGGACTTCAGGGTTCAGGAAAAACAACTTTTTCCGGTAAACTGGCAAAATACCTGAAAACCAAAAAAGCTAAGAATCCTTTGTTGGTTGCTTGTGACGTTTATCGCCCTGCAGCTATTGAGCAGCTTAAAGTTTTGGGATCTCAGATTGAAATCCCTGTATATACCGAAGAAGGAAATAATGACGTGGTTAAAATTGCTAAAGCTGCCATCAAGCACGCCAAAGCAATTGGTCACAATCTCGTAATCATTGATACTGCTGGTCGTCTTGCTGTTGATGAAGAAATGATGAACGAAATTGCAGCAATTAAATCAGCTGTACAGCCAGATGAGATTCTGTTTGTTGTTGACGCAATGACGGGACAGGACGCTGTGAATACTGCGAAAGAATTTAACGATCGTTTAGATTTTGATGGAGTTGTTTTAACGAAACTTGATGGGGATACCCGCGGTGGTGCGGCCCTATCCATTCGTGCAGTTGTAAATAAGCCAATCAAGTTTGTTGGTACCGGAGAAAAATTGGATGCTTTAGATATGTTCTATCCGGAACGAATGGCTGACAGAATTCTGGGAATGGGTGATATTGTTTCCCTAGTTGAAAAGGCTCAGGAACAGTTTGATACTGAGCAGGCCAGAGAACTTCAAAAGAAAATTGCCAAGAATCAGTTTGGATTCGATGATTTTCTTACTCAGATTAACCAGATTAAAAAAATGGGTAATATTAAAGATCTGGCCAGCATGATTCCCGGAGTTGGAAAAGCATTGAAAGATGTTGATATTGACGATGATGCATTTAAAAGTATTGAAGCAATTATACATTCAATGACCCCTGCTGAACGCGTAGAACCCGACCTATTAAATGGAAGTCGCAGAAAAAGAATTGCGGATGGAAGTGGAACAAGTATTCAGGAAGTAAACCGGTTGATAAAGCAATTTGAGGAAACAAGAAAGATGATGAAAATGATGAGCGGCGGTAAAAACATGGCCAGAATGATGCGAAACCCAATGATGAAACGTTAACAATATCATATTCAATATGCAACTTATAGACGGGAAACAAACTGCCGCAATCATCAAACAGGAGATTGCAGATACAGTATCAAAAATGGTTCAGGAAGGTAAAAAAAGGCCGCATCTGGCTGCAATACTTGTTGGACACGACGGTGGTAGTGAAACATATGTTAGTAATAAAGTAAAAGACTGCGCCACAGTTGGTTTTGAATCAACTCTGATCCGTTTTGAAGATACAGTAAGCGAAGGTGAGCTTCTTGCAAAAGTTGCAGAACTGAATAATGATTCTTCAATCGACGGCTTTATTGTTCAACTCCCCTTACCTAAACATATCTCCGAAAATAAAATTATTGAAGCTATTTCCCCTGAAAAGGATGTTGACGGCTTCCATCCTGTCAACCTCGGAAGAATGGTTATTGGGATGCCCGCATTTGTTTCAGCAACGCCTGCCGGAATTATTGAACTTCTTGGAAGATATAAGATCGAAACAGCAGGAAAACACTGCGTTGTAATTGGTAGAAGTAATATTGTAGGCAGGCCAGTTAGCATTTTACTTTCTCAAAAAGCAAAACCGGGAAACTGCACTGTAACTGTTTGTCATAGCCAGACACCCAACATCGGAGAAATTACTCGTCAGGCAGATATTCTGATTGCTGCCATTGGAAGCCCTGGATTTGTTAAAGCTGATATGGTTAAGGACGGAGCTGTGGTTATTGACGTTGGAACCACAAGACTTCCTTCAGCAACAACAAAAACAGGTTTTAAACTACATGGCGATGTACTTTTCGATGAGGTTGCACCTAAATGTTCCTATATAACGCCAGTTCCAGGTGGCGTGGGCCCAATGACAATTGTTTCCCTCTTGAAAAATACTCTTTTAGCCGGGAAGAAAGAAATCTATTAATTTCTAAACAAAATTCCTGATAATTATTGTATTAGAATCTACTGATTTTATTAATTACATCCTTTCGGGAACATCAATTCCCAGGAGATACATCCCTTTTTGTATTATCTGCCCACAAAGCTTTGACAAAGCAAGTCTAGTAGTAATCGTAGATTTCTCCTCAGCAGTTAATATCGGGTGTTCATGATAGAATTGATTATATTCCCGTGCAAGTTCAAAAAGATGATTTGCAATTAAAGCAGGGTTCAGGGAATCTCCGGCAGAAATAACAACATCAGGAAAATCATAAATCAATTTCATAAGCGAAATTTCCTTTTCATTTAATCCGGCAAATTCAATGTGCAATCCTTTTATTTCTTCAGATTTACGTATAACCGACTGAATCCTTGTATAAGTATATTGTATAAAAGGACCAGTATTACCATTAAAATCAATCGATTCCTTCGGGTCGAACATCATATTCTTTTTAGGGTCGACTTTAAGTATGAAATACTTGAGAGCGCCTAGTCCGATTTGGTTGTATATCCTTTGTTTCTCTTGATCAGCATATTCGCCGAGTTTTCCTAGCTCTTCAGACATTTGTTTGGCTGTACCAACCATTTCATCTACCAGATCATCTGCATCAACAACAGTGCCTTCGCGGGATTTCATTTTACCTTCAGGTAATTCGACCATTCCATAGGATAGATGAAAAATTTTATTGTACCAGTCAAACCCCAAATTTTTCATTACGAGACTCAATACCTGAAAATGGTAATTTTGCTCATTACCAACAACATAGATATGCTTACTTATTTTATACTGTTCAAATCTCTGATGCGCAGTTCCAATGTCTTGTGTCATGTAAACTGTTGTTCCATCCGCACGAAGAAGTAGTTTATGATCGAGGCCGTCACCGGTTAAATCAACCCAAACTGATCCATCTTCTTTTTTATAAAGTATACCCTTAGTCAATCCATCGAAAACTAATTCCTTCCCTAAACTGTATGTCTCTGACTCATAATACATTCTGTCAAATTCAACTCCAAGTTTCTTATAGGTTTCCTTAAAACCTTCATAAACCCATCCGTTCATCATTTTCCAGAGCTTAATTGTTTCAGCATCTCCGGCTTCCCATTTCAGCAGCATTTCTCTTGCATCAGCCATTAAACCCGACTTTTTTTCAGCCTCTTCTCTGCTCATCCCTTTGGTAACAAGCACTTCAACCTCTTTTTTAAACTCCTGATCGAATTTAACATAGTATTTACCAACCAAGTGATCGCCTTTAATTATTTCAGGGGATAAGGGTGTTTCGCCATTTCCAAAACGAGTGTATGCAAGCATGGATTTGCAGATATGAATTCCACGGTCATTTACAAGATTTACTTTTATAACCTTGTTCCCATTTGCCTCTAGGATTCTCGCTATGGAAAAGCCAAGGAGATTATTGCGAATGTGCCCAAGGTGGAGCGGTTTATTTGTATTTGGAGATGAATATTCAACCATCATGCAATCCTCAGTTTCTCTTACCGGGACGAAACCATAGTTTTTATCCTCTGAAGTAAAAGTTAAAAACGACTGCCAATATTCTGCTGAAATCTCAAGATTCAGAAAGCCCTTTATTACGTTGAAGTCTGAAACTTCCGTAAGGTCTTCTTTAACGAACTGGCCAAGTTCATTAGCTGTTACTTCCGGGTTTTTACCAGTTAGTCGCAATAAGGGAAAAACTACAAGAGTAAAATCTCCCGTAAATTCCTTCTTGGTTTTTTGAAGCTGAAGTAAATTTTTGTCAACTTCCTTATTATATGTTTTGCTAAATGCGCTTTGTAAGCTGGAGATTATTTTTTCTTCAAGGTTTCTCATTCGTTCTGGACATTTTATTTAGTGTGCAAAGATAAGCATCGCTTTAAAATACAGGAGGTAAAACAAAAAAAAGTGTCATCATATCACATGATGACACTCTAAACTAACTAACCTTTAAACCATTTAAACCTAAAACCAACTATGAAAAAACTTCTACTAACTATTTTTCTCTACTAACTTTATAAACCTTTATTATGTAATTCAAATTTCGAGCCAAACTCCAACTTCACATTTCCATCTAAAAAACCTCGTTTTTGAAACCCTTGTTTTATTGTTACATTGTTTATACAAATATACAGCAGCAAAATACTCTTTGCATAAGGGTTACTACCTGAATATTAAGATAAAACACCTGAAATATATAAGTAGAAATACCTGAATTTTTATAATTGTAAACCTAAAATAAAATACAAAAATGTCTGGAAGTACCATAGAATCATTGTTTGAAAAGGGTATTCTTTCACAAATCATTATTGGAGAATTGGAGTAAGGTTTAATTATTTATGAAGAGCGCATAAATATTTCAAAATCATTCGTTATTTACAAAATCTCTTGTACTTTAATAGTCTGAAATTTAGTCCCATTGAAAAAAGTTCATCTCGTGTCTTTTACAAACCCTTACCCACCCGATTATGGCGGGGTTATTGACGTTTTCTATAAAATTAAGGCTCTTCAGGCAGTTGGTGTAAAAATTATTTTGCACATTTTTAAATATGATCGTAAACCCTCCCCCGAACTATTAAACTATTGCGAATCTGTATATTACTATACTCGAAAAACAGGTATGCTTTCACAGTTCTCTTTTCTGCCATATATCACTAAGTCGCGTGAATTGAAAGAATTACTTAGTAATCTGTGTAAAGACGAATATCCGATTTTGTTTGAAGGCCTGCACACATGTTTTTATCTGGATCATCCCTCTTTAAAAAACAGACAAAAGTTAGTACGGATGCATAATATTGAACACGAATATTATTTATCCCTATCACGTGCAACTATGAATATTTTCAATTCTGTTTTTTTCAGACTTGAAAGTCTCAAACTCAGGCAATTTGAAAAAGTTTTGATGCATGCAAATCATATTTTAGCAATATCGCAAACAGATTCATCCTATTTGGACAGGAAATTCGGGAAAACAACTTTAATAAGTGCATTTCATTCAAATGAGGAAGTTAGTTCCCTCGTAGGCTCAGGAAAATTCATTCTAATGCATGGAAATATGAAGGTTGAGGAAAATATAACCGCTGTGTTACACTGCATTAATAATATTTTCAATCAAATTGATTTCCCTGTGGTAATTGCTGGAAAAGACCCATCAGTTTCAATAAAAGAAGTAATTTCTCAGCATCCAAATATTGTTTTGGTTGAAAACCCTGATGATTCAGAGATGGACCGTTTGCAACATGAAGCTCACATTCATTTATGCTATACCTTTCAATCGAGTGGATTAAAGCTAAAACTGCTTAACTCTTTATATAAAGGTAGACATGTAGTTGCAAACCCAACTATGACAGATGGCAGTGGTCTGAGTGAGTTGACCTACATTGGAGTTACAGATAAAGATATAGTTAACAAAATCAAAGATCTGATTGCCAAACCTTTTTTAATTGAGGATGTATTAAATCGAAAGCTAGTCTTACAAAGATATGATAATCAGGTAAATGCAGAGAAAATCCTAAGTATTCTTAACACCTTGGATTAAGAGTTCGATTTAAAATGAGAAATTGGTTATTCTCTAATCACGGTCGGAGTTATCTTTTATCAGAACTCCGAAAAGAAATACAATTACTCCTGAAGCAATCATTATAACCAGTACTGATCCAAACATTTTTCGGAAAAGGTTATCCATAACGATAATATCCCATATTCCCAGTATTGCAATCGCAGCAAAAACAAGCACTAATGCAGTAAAAAAGTAAGCGATAGTTTTTTTAATTGATTTCATTTTTTGTAGGTATTAGGTTCTGAAAAGCATTTGTGTTTCGTGTTAATTCTTAATGTAAAAATATTTATATTTTATAACCCTGGATTAGAAATTGAATTTTCCAGTTCTATGAGCATTTCATAAATATTTTGAAAATATAAATTTTCATTAAAACGCTTAATTTTCCAATTAATTATACCTTGATTGATTTCTGCTGATAGGCGAATTAATTTTTCACTATCGCTAACAATTTCATAACCTGATCGTTGCAAGGCTTGTTTCGTCCAATAAAAAATTTCAGGATTGTCGCAATTGAAACAAAGAACTTTATTTAAATGGTGTCTTAACTCAAAATCACCAGTCATTTGATTCAGATGAATTTTATCTGAATCAAAAATACTCGCAATAGTTTTATTTAAAATGAGATCCTCGGGTGACCCATCCTTAATACTATTTTTATCGATCAACCAGATTTTATCACTAAACCGTAAGGCAATATTTAAATCATGTGTACTGTAAATTACAGTTTTTCCTTTTTTCGTTAGCTCATGCAAAAGGCTAATAATATCGTATTTTGAAGGAATATCCAGAAAAGCTGTAGGTTCATCGAGTACAATAATGGATGTATTTTGAGCCAAAGTTCTGGCAATCATAGCCTTCTGTCTTTCCCCATCACTAATTTCGCTTAATTTTCTTTCTGAAAGTTGATTTATGCCAACCTTAAAGAGCGAATCGTCTATAAGATCTTTGTCTTCAGTACTTAAACGACCTATCCAATTTGTGTATGGGAATCTACCCAGACTTACCAATTCTCTAACAGTCATACTTTCGGAAAATTCAATACCCGAAGAAACATAAGCGAGAAGTTGAGCAAATTCATTGGGATGGATATCATCCAGGTTTTCAGAATTTATGCGAATTTCCCCACTAAGGATGTGTAGTAAGCGAACAATTGAACGAATAAGCGTACTCTTTCCAGATCCGTTTCTGCCGATTATGCCTATCAAATCGCCTTTCCCTACCGTAAGATTTAAATTCTCAAGCAAGGTAAGGTTTTGACTTTTTCGGTGGAACCCGATACCAACATTCTGTAATGACAATATTGTTTCCTTTGTTGCCATTTCAGTTTGAAATTGGTTTGTTTTTTCTTAAGATTATCCAAATCACAACAGGAATGCCAAACAAAGATGTAACAGCATTAATTGGAAGCATTGATTCTGAGCCGGGAAGCTGGGAAGCAATATCGGAAATCAGCATTACGGATGCCCCTGTAAATATTGAGGAAATTAACAGTATACCTTGCCTAGAGGTCCGAAATAACATACGGCAAATATGGGGTACAGCAATTCCAATAAACCCAATAGGTCCGCAGAATGCAGTAACGGTGCCTGTCAGCAAACTTGTACTGATGAAAACAAGACTTCTGTATTTGACAATGTTGATTCCTAATGTTTTCGCGTGATTCTCACCAAGTTGAACGGCATTTGACGATTTAACAACAAGCAGTGAAATAAGCAGACCGGGAATAATACCAACAAGTATTATAGGTATCTGCTCTCTACTTACATTACTGAGACTGCCCATAGTCCATATTACAAATGCCTTTAATGCTGATTCCCCTGAGAAATATTGAAGTATGCTAATTATTGCAGATATTCCGCTTGCAAGCATAATACCAAGTATTAATAGAGTCATGATATTTCTGACACGGAATGAAACAAGCAGAATCAGAAGTAGAACCGCAAATGAGCCGAACCAGGCAGCAGTAACCAGTAACCAGTTTCCGGAGATAAAAAAAACATCATTTTTAAAATATGCACTAAAACCCAGAACAACTAAGGCAACACCAAGACTCGCACCGGAACTTATTCCTAGTACATACGGACCTGCCAGTGGATTGCGAAAAACTGTCTGCATTTGCAATCCACTAACAGAAAGAGCAATCCCAACTATAATGGCAGTAATTGCTCTTGGTAAGCGAAACATGTGTATGGTGAACCATTCAACGGATTGTTGATCTGGTGAAAACAACAGGCTGAAAACCTGCGAAAAAGAAATGTTTGCTGATCCCAAGGATAAATCGATCCAGAACAAGCAAAAAGAAAGCAGTATTAAAAAGACTATCAGAAGATAATCACTGTTTCTTTTTAAGGGATTTTGCACCTTTCCTTGTCTTTAATCCAACTCGTCAATTACATCAACTAATTTTACCATATCTTCCTGAATTTTACGGTAGAACTGTTTTTGTTCAGTTGGACTTTCAAAGGTCGTGGGATGATTAATTCTGTTTAAGATATCATTTCTGAGTTTAACGATATTTTTAATAGCCTCATCGAGCTTTTTCTCGTCTAATTCAGGATGGAAATGCTTGTAAGCAAATGTTTCTGTGAGAAGTTCGTAAGATAAATAATTTAGATCTTTTTTCAGGTTTCTGATACTTGCCATATATTTTTTTTTTGGTTTTTACAAAAGTACTTATAATTCGTAAGTATTTCAGCTTCATGAACGCAAGATATTTTAAATCTTGAAAATGATACAGAGCATTCATTAAAAATCCGGATTATCCAACTAACAATATTATTGATTTCAAACTGCGTAATGTGCTATTAATCAATCTTATTGGATTTCCTTATAATAATAAAATTTGTAATTATTTTGGGTTTCAGGATGAAAAATGTGAACCATATCTTCCAGTATCAAATCAGGTCTTACAGAGCCGGATTCCCAGAAATCATTTCCACCAAAAGAATTCAATCTTAAATTATTATTAAAAATACTACCCTGATTAAAAGCTCTGATAAATTGTAATCTAGGATCGTATGATAAAATTTCCGGCTTATTTTGAACTGTGCTTGTGTTTATCCAAATATCGGCATCTTTAGCTTTCTGAAAGACTGATTCAAGGTCCATGGGAATATAGTCGCTATTGGTATTTTCCTTCCACAAATAATCTCCACCGGCATCTTCAATAAACTTTGCTGTAAATGACCTGCCACCAGCCATATACCAGGTATCCTTAAATGGCAAACCAACCAGCACAGACGGTTTACCGATAAGTTCAGCGGCTTTATTTTTAATTTCCGTGTAATTATTTTGAACCATATTGTAAATGCTGTCGGCAGTTAATTCGCAATCGTAGAATTCTGCGAAAAATTTAATCCATTCAGCCTTTCCAAGTGGGTGAAATTCCAAAAATTCAGAAACCAGAACTGCAGGAATTCCAGCATCAGCTAACCTTTTAACCAGAGCAGAAACCGACGGATCCAACCCATAAAGAAAAACCAGATCAGGCTTTAGCATCAGAATTCGTTCAAAATCAATATTTGGGGCAAAACCAATATCCATGCACTCTTCACTTTCAATTGCTTTGCGAACTCCCTCATCTGATATAAAATCTTTGCCTGAAACGCCCACAATACTTGAACTCTTTCCCAATATTGAAATGTACCCAACATGTGTTGTGGAAAATGCAATAACTCTTCTAACTGGGATTTTTATAATGGATTCTTTAACCAAGGAATCTGGAACCATTTCTGGTTGGGAAGAAAGAATGTATCTAACTCCCTGTCCCTCATGTTTTTGCCATAAATTATTTACAGTTATTATCTTATAGCCTGAAAAATACTGTATTTCAAACCCCTTTGCTGAAGGAGAGATTTCTTCCTTTTCTTTCCAATCATTTCTCCGGTTATTGCAGAAAGAAAGTAGAATAATAAGTATTAGTAAAAAAACAATCCTCATCTCGGGGGTTTTAAAACTATTAGCCGTTTTCTTTCCCTAGCATTTCCTTTTCTAAATTCAAGAATATATATTCCTTGCTCCAGAAAAGAAGCATCAAAGCTAAGTCTGCGATCATCAACGATTGCAAACTGTGCTATTTTTTTACCGGTAGTCGTATAGATTGAAAGCTGTCCTCCAGAAATATCCAGACTGTCGGTTTCAAAAACTGTTATTCCATTTGTGGGATTTGGAAATACAGAAAAGCGGGGGCCGTAGACTATGGAATCAATAATGGAAGTATCAGGTAAACCAAAAGGGTTAAAGCCTTGAAGGTACAAAACACCAGTGTTTTCAGGATCGAGCCAGTGTTTAAGCTGTTTTGTAGAATCTGAGTAATAATCCCATCCCATGAAAAACTTTGAATAATAGTCATTTACTGAATTCAAACAATTTGCCTGACCACCGGTTAAATTTCCAACCAATAATTTGTTTTGATTAAAAAGAGGAGAGCCTGAAGAACCACCTTCTGTTGTTCCCTTCTCCCAATCTGTTACTCGCCAGAATGCTTGTGGAAGCGACTCATTTGTCAACCATGAGAGATCCGGTGGTATGGGATTTTGATAAATGCTTGTAAGAGGGTCATTTTCAAAACTTATCTTTTTAACATCATTTGATGGATGGTGTATGCAAACTGCACTAGTTGCAGGGATTGGAGAAAGCGACCAACCTACAAAATAAGGTTTATATGATGAAGTAGGAGATTCGGAAAGTCTCAATAGGCTAAAATCAATACTGTCTGAAGTTGCAAGAAGTGTTGATCCAGCAAGAGAAAAAGCATGGCTCACAGTTTTTTTGCCACAAGTATCTGCTTCGAAACCGAAATATGCAATAACCGAACCTGCCTGATATGCATACCGAATACAATGATTAGCGGTTAGGAGATACGGAACAGTGTCCAGTTTAGTATTATTAATTAATGTTCCGGTACAAGATTCGGTTGAAGCACCAACTTTGAAGGTAATCCGACAGATTGCCTTCTTAATAATTTGCCAGTCAGCACCTTCCGGACAATTTATATCTACATTGCACGACCCTGAATTTAAACTTGTTTCCGACTCTGAGTTTAAAACATTAATATAAGCATGTGCAAGGCTCCCGATTTTTAAAGAGCCATAATCGGATATACCCGACTGAACCTGCAATTCAACAACCAACTCCGCCCCTTTTATTAATGAAGTTGGAAGAGATTGAGATTGATTGTTATTGAGATAATTGAATCCCCCTATAAAAAGTTCCTGAGAAGGAGGATAGATAAACAATATGCAACCAGGCTTAAGCTTAAACTGGCTAAAATCAATACTAACCGCTTTTGCACTGTGTGAGATCAGGTGAATACGCCAGATGCGGGTTCCTTCAATAGTTTCAGTCCATTTCCCTGAATTCTCAGGAGTGAGTGAAAGTGAATAGTTCCATGCAAATTTAAATGGTTTCTTTCCAGAAGCGGTTTCTGTATTTAAGGATTCATCAATTGCTTTTTGCATATTAAATGCAGGCATTATTACCGGTTCGCCAAAAGATTTTTGAGTAGAAAAAGAATAGGGTTTGCCTCCATGGGGTAATTGTGCCTGCACTAATGCAACGCTCATGATCAAAAGCAGAAAGGAAATCTTCCGTAACAGACCCATCACTTAGCAGTTTGTTTTTATACCACTATTCTATTATAAACAAATAACCTGATCTTATTCCTCCCACTCATTAACAATATTATCAATACACACATATGTTGGAGTATTGATTCCATAGGCCGATGTGTCGGTGGAAACAAAGTTAAAAATAAGATATTTTACATAACCAGCAGAACTTAGATCGTAATAATTCCAGTCCTTTGAAATATAATCCATCTCGTTATTGGAATTTGTATAATCTGCAAGTGGGATAGCGTTAAAATTCATGCGTTTTCCCTTATTATCAATAACTGACAAGTAAATACTAAAATAATCAGGATCGTTCCCTGTTGGCCCGCCAAATTTCTTAGCATAATCATTACCATTTAAAATGGTATAGTAAACATAAGTTGAATTAGCAAAACCAATATTTGTAATTTTTGCAGGAATAGTAAACTCAATAGTATCAGACGAAAAGGAATAAAGCAAAGCAAATTTTTCAGAACCTCCGCCAACGGAACCTGCAACACAACTATATTGGTTTGAATAATCCGGTGAAATTGTATCAATATTGTTTGAAACTGCGAAACCTGACCAAGCATTATAATCAAAATTGTAGTTGGTTTTAAAAACTGCGTTCCCTGCAACAAACCCATTGGTACCATCTGCTCCGTTATAGATTCCATTTTCATTTAAAGGAACGTCTTCAAAAGAAATAGCATCTGTTTTAGTGATCTTGTCTTCTTTGGTGCAAGAGGAAAGCATACTAATCAGGATAAAAAATATTGCAAAAAGGTAATTAAATTGTTTCATAAAAGAGGTATTAACTAGTTTCATAAAAGGATAATTTGGATTTTCGGCTCATTATTATAAGCCATCTTTCATGAATTTTAGGAGTAAAAAGAGGAAACAGTTGATAATAACCTTCTGATTTCCAGCCCTTCTTCCCGAAAGCTACGAAAAATGACACACATCTGGCAGGTCTTCTGACTTTCCTTTCTTCGGAGGCCTTCCCATCAAATTAAAATTGACAGTGGCGGAGATTTTCCCGGAGAACATTCAAGGATTACAGCAGCGGGTACTGTGCAGGAATTCCATTTTTTGTGGTCACCTGCTTCCCTCTTCGTCCTGCTGAATGAAAACAGCAGGAAACCAGATTATTTCTCAAAAGTAAGAATTAATCCTTCAATATTAATAAGGCAGAAAAGAAAAATGGTATGGATTTTTAAACAAATGTGTTCTCAATCCAAACAGTCTGTATTCTTAATACTTAGGACACAAACCTATTCATAATTGTTAATAAACTTAACTAAATCGCAAAGGGTTAAAGTCATTAATAGGTAAAGAAAGCATTCATAACTAACATACTTTTAAAGTTTAAAAGATGATTATTACGTAAAGCAGAATTCCAGACAAGTACTTAAGAAGGATCTTATCATTTTTGAAACTTTCATCGATTTTCATCATTTATCACTTAATTTCAACTAGTTTTTAATTATTTATAAAAATTTTATTTGAATTTCTTGCTATTTTTGTCCATGAGCAGTCAAAATTTCACGATCAATAGTCAAAAGCATCCCATTGTAAGCAATTGGAAGCCTTTTGAAGAATATAATTCCACCGATCCCAAATTAAAAGCAGAAAAGCTTGTTGAACTTGGTATAAATGTTTCTGATCCGGCGATTTTAGGGATACTCACAAAAA
>Ga0105048_10000101_pt1 | contig 108787 bp, 82 predicted proteins | sample MAT05_FD_78382 | JGI IMG/M metagenome (GOLD analysis project Ga0105048, IMG submission 78382) | Freshwater microbial communities from Lake Fryxell liftoff mats and glacier meltwater in Antarctica - MAT-05 | ecosystem: Environmental > Aquatic > Freshwater > Ice > Liftoff microbial mat | place...
CCAAATCGCTCAAGTGCTTACTGGTTGAGGGTTCTGGCCCCTCTCCTTTGGAGAGGGGGTGGGGTGAGGTCATGCAGGCTTGATAAGGCTTTCAGACATTTAGTCGGACAACAATAATTTTTTTTATTATCCTCAGCTAAGGCTCTAAAACTGACTACACTGGAAATATTATTGCTGATATGAACGTTTTGCCTGAATTCCCCGGTGGCGGGCACTTTCCTTTTCAAACGATAAATATCAGCCTTGGTGCAGGCTAATAGTGAACTGTCATTCCGTAAAAAAAACTTTGAAAACCCTATCCCCAGGCTGTTGGGAGCTTCTCTTTTTGCCAATTCAATGAACCCTTCGGAAAGGTCCTGTATAGTATTGTTTGACCTGTCAAGAATAAAGAGATTAAGATTGCTGCCGAGGTAACAAATATTATCGTTTATATAAAAATCGTCAGTCTTTCCTTTAAACCATATCTGGTAACAGTATAATTGGTTCAACTTTATCAGTCACGCTGTTCCAGGTATGTATCGCATCCCGCCGGCTGTCCATAAAATAAATTGTTTCATCAATAACCAGTGGGTAATAAAAAAGCAGTGGGTCAGGCACGCTGTAATGATTTACCTCCTTTCCATCCAATGACACCCGTGTAAGGCCACCGACCTGTACTATCCAGTGATTGTTGCCGGCAATTTTATAATTATATGATTTTTGCAGATCTGTCACAGATTCGTAGATCTTTACCAATGAACTGTCAACTGTATTTTCCCAGATTGCCATTGTGCCCTTTGGGCGGTTGACGGTAAAAATAAATGAAGCCCCTGCAGCGCTGACATTGTTAAAAAATATCAAATCGTCGTGGTCAATTTTTTTTGTGAATATGCTGGAACACTTTCTTTTCCGTGGATCAAAAAAAAGCAGCCGCTCATTTTCTTCCTGTATCCAAAAACAGCCGGCTTTGTCTTTTGCCAAGTGATACAGTGATTTATTAACGGAGTCAGTTGTCAGCTCAAATTGTGTATTGCCATTGTTATAGGTGATGGTGCGGTTACCATCAAATACATGCAATCCTTTTGTACCGCAGATCCACAAATAGCCTTCGCTGTCCTCATTTACATCATTAAAAAGGCCGATGTTCTGTTTATTATTTAACTTGATATGTTCCAGTTCGTATTGAGGTGGTATAATTTTCCATACCCGCTGCTGTGCCATTGTTAAAATGGGCAATAATAAAATAAGGAAAAGCAATAAAATGTGTTGCTTTGAAAACACGGAAACTATTTATCCAAATATAATTTATTATTTTAACGTATCAGCCGGTCCGGAGAGAAAGCTTATTTGATATATCCCTTCATGTACTGGGTGATGGCTTCGGTTTTATTATTCACATGCAGTATTTTGTACATTTTCTTTACATGCGACCGTATAGTTTCAACGGAGACAAATAATTCGGCGGCTATTGTATCGTAACTTTTTCCATCTACCAGCTTTTGTAAAATTTCTTTTTGCCGGTCGGTAAGTATAGTAGCTTTACTGATCCTGCCCCCCATTAAATATTTACAATTTCCCGCGCTATTGACGGCGACATGTAGGAACCGCCGTTAGCTACAATACGTAACGCTTCCACAATTTCTTCCAGGCTGGCTTTTTTAGAAATATACGAACAGGCTCCGGAACACAGGGCTTTTAATATCACATCTTCTTCTTCATAGGTAGTGAGCATTACAATATTGAGGTCAGGTATCTTTTCCAGTATCAGCGGAATGGCATCCAGTCCGGATATGCCGGGCAGGCCAATATCCAACAATAAAATATGCGTTTGATCCGGTTGGTTAACGATAAAGGAATCAAGAAAATTGGTGGCCGATTCACAAAGCATACCCAGCTCAAATTCTTCATGAAAGCTAATGAACCTGGACACATTATTCCTGATAACTTTATTGTCTTCTATTATGCTAATCCTAACTTTTTCCACGGAAAAGATTTTTGTAAATGTAACTACTTTAGCTGTAGCACCCTATCACCCTGACAGGTGTTTTTTTCAGTAGGCACATGTTAAAAATTACAAGGATGTTTTCCTTTTCGTTGCACAAAATGAGGTGCTTTGTTCATCCGGCAGGGATCATGTAACTTTATAAAATAATGACAAGAATAAAAAACTGGTGGGCAATTTTAAAGCAAACCTTTATTGATTTTTCCGATTATGGGGTGCCCCAGATGAGTGCTGCACTCTCCTATTACACATTATTTTCTTTAGCGCCTATTTTGCTGATCGTAATTACGGTAGGCGATGTATTTTACGGCAGGGCTGCGATAGAGGGTACGCTTTTTGGGCAGATACAGAATTTTGTTGGCCCGGCTGCAGCAAAACAGATACAGGAAATAATTCGTAATGCCGCTAATTCCCATCTCACCACTTTTGCTTCCATCGTAAGTATGGTGGCATTGATTTTTTCAGCTACAGGTGTTTTTACAGAAATACAGGGATCTATCAATACGATTTGGCAACTAAAGGCAAAACCACGCAAAAGCTGGCTGAAATTTTTACTCAACAGGGTCCTTAGCCTGTCGATGGTATTGGGATTGGGGTTTGTTCTGCTGGTATCACTTGCTGTAAATACACTACTTGAAATTTTATTGAAAAGGCTGCTGAGTGTATTGCCGGATGGTTCTGTGTGGGTAACCTATGGGGCAAATATGGCCATTACTTTTGTTGTGATCTCCTTCTTGTTTGGTGTCATTTTTAAATTTTTGCCCGATGCCAAAATTCAATGGAAAGATGTAAGAATGGGGTCTTTTACCACCGCTATTTTATTTATGCTTGGCAAGTTTGCTATTGGGTATTACCTGGGAAAAAGTAACCCCGGGGGGGCTTATGGTACGGCAGGTTCGGTAGTAATTATTTTATTGTGGGTATATTTCTCTGCTATGATACTGTATTTTGGTGCCTGCTTTACAAAAGTAAACGCACAGTTCAACGGGCGTCAGATTTTCCCGGACCAATATGCTGTTTTTGTTGAGCAGATTGAAGTGCAGAACAAGGATTCCCTACTGGTACAACATGAGAAAAAAGTGGTAGAAAAAGAGGATGATTTTGAATAAGCCGGTATTTTGTTTAAACTGGAAAGGTTTTTGCAGAGCGGCACCGTGAAATGAAGGCTGCTAAGGACAGTTTCGGGTTAACAGGATTTAAAAATTATTTATTTGTCATGCCCCGCTTTATATAATAAAAACCCATAATCTACGTTTAAAATATTCAAATTGGTTAACTTCATATTTTCAAATTAATAAAGATCAGATTATTATGCTCACGGAAACGCTACCGGATGTTAAAAATAATATACAGGCAAAAATGGTTCCATGCAATATTTGTAATTCAGACGACTATACTGTGTTATTTCCTGCAGGTAAGGCGCAGGTACACAGGATTGTAAAGTGTAAAAATTGCGGCCTGATCTATTCAAATCCGCAAACAGATAATGTAGGGGCAGTAGAAAAAAATTATTTAGAGTTTACCAACGGCACCAGTGATGCCGCTTTTGAAGAAGCACTAAAAGACTTTACGCCCGAAAAAAATCAATACCTGAAAAAACAGTTCCTGCAATTAAAGGATTATCATAAAATAATCGATTTTGTAGATAAGCCAAAAAAGGGACTGTTTGTAGAGATCGGGTCGTTTGCAGGCACTTTCTTGAATGAAGCAAAAAAGAAGGGCTGGCAGGTACTCGGTATAGAACCACTGTTATTGCCGGCTTACTATTCTGAGAAGATTGGAGTAAAAGTAATAAGAGAATATTTTGACAAAGCAGATATACCTGCAAACAGCGTAGATGTAATTGTAGCTACCCATGTGATTGAGCATGTAAGCGATCCTTCCGATTTTGTTGGTAAAGCACATAATTTATTAACGAAAGGAGGCAAATTAATATTAGAAACCCCCACCTACGATTCATTTGTTTTTAAACTGCTGAAACACAGGGAAAGAAGTGTTCGGTGTGATGGCCATATTTATTTTTTCACAAAAGACAGTTTATCGAAATTGCTTGAAAAAGAAGGATTCAAAGTTTTGAAACATGAAAAAGTAGGCCGTACACTTACACTGGAAAGACTGTTTTATAATTTTGGTGTGATGACTGGAAGAAAAGAATTTTTTGCCCGGGCAGCGAGACGTTTAAAACTGGATAAATTTATTATCCGAATCAATGCCAAGGATATGCAACGGATATATGGTGAGAAGATATAGAAAATTAAAATAGTATTTTAAAAATGGAACCTGGTAAATTGGGTTCCATTTTTTGTTTTGTTGAAGGGCTGGCTGGTAAGGGAAAATACCACCAGGAGAAGAAAAAGCAATTTCCTCCAGCATTGTTTTAATCTTTCTTTCCATCAAGTGTAAAGCCGAATGTAGTGCCCACATCTACCGTACTGCGGGCATGTATGGTTTGCCCATGTGCCTCCACAATATGTTTACAAATGGAAAGCCCCAGCCCGCTGCCACCTACTTTTCTGCTACGTGCTGTATCAGTACGGTAAAAGCGTTCAAATATCCTTCCAATATGTTCTTCGGAAATCCCCTGGCCGTCGTCGCTTATTTCAATTAATATTTTTTTGCCTTCGATTTTATAGGCACTGGCTTCAATCTGCCCGTTTTGCTTGCCATATTTGATGGCATTGTCTACCAGGTTAATGATCACCTGCCTTATTTTTTCTTTGTCTGCATGAACGGTCAACGGTACTTCACACCCTTTTTTTATCCCCATCCTCAACTGTTTTTCATCTGCCTTTATGCTAAGGGATTCAAACACATCCCGGATGAGGTCCTGGATTACAAAGTTTTCTTTGTACAGCAATTGTTCACCACTTTCCAGTTTTGAAATTTCATCCAGGTCATCAACCAGGTTTACAAGCCGGTCGATATTTCTTGATGTACTGTGGAGGAATTTTTTATTGACCTCCGGTTTATCCAATGCACCGTCAATAAGGGTATGTACATATCCCTGGATTGCAAAAATGGGGGTTTTTAATTCATGCGATAAATTTTGAATGAACTCTTTCCGATAGGCCTCATTTTGCTGCAATACTTCCACCTCTGCTTTCTTTTGTTTGGCCCAGTTCTCCACATCTTCCCTTACTTCGTCAATACTCTTTTGGGGCAAAATGTTTTTATAATAAAATTCCTCTCTTTTACTTGCCTTTGTTTGGTAAATCAGTTTATAGATCAATTTTATTTTACGGTACACAAACTGCTGCACCATAAACAATATTAATCCATACGACCCTGTAAAGATGATAATGAATGCGATAAGTGCAATCCACCAAACCGGTTCAAAATAATAAATGCCTGCACTTATTGGCAGGGCAATAATAGTGGCTGTGGTGGCGGATAACTGCTGCGGCGAAAGATTTTTTGCTGAAAACATAGGCTAAATGCTTACCGCAAGATACAATGTTGCCGGTTAATTTTACCCGGTATTGACTTGAATGAGAAAGAGGCGGTATGAATAGGGTACTGCCTGTTTGTTGAACTGGTGTAAAGATATTTGTGTTTATAGCAGTTCAAACTTGTAGCCTACACCCTTTACGGTGGTAATACAATCTAAATTTAACTTCTGACGAATTTTCCTGATGTGTACATCAATGGTACGGTCGCCTACAATAACTTCGGTACCCCAAACCTGGTTCAGTATATCGTTGCGTAAAAAAACTTTGCCTGGTTTGGATGCCAGCAATGCCAGCAGTTCAAATTCTTTTCTTGCCAGTATTATCTCCTTGCCCTGGTAACGGATAATATACTTTTCCCTGTCAATGACCAAATCGCCAATTTTTACCAGGTCAAGTTCTTCCTTGTTCAATCTTCTGAACAGGGCATTTACTTTGCTGAGCAAAACTTTTGGACTGATAGGTTTGGTCAGATAATCATCGGCTCCGGTTTCCAGGCCCCGCACTTCTGTACTTTCATCATTCAGCGCCGATAAAAATACGATGAGTGTGTCTTTAAATGCCGGCTGCATCCTCAGGATATTACAGACTTCAATGCCGTTTTTCCCCGGCATCATCACATCGAGGATGATCAGGTTGGGCTGGTGCTTTTTTGCCAGTTCTATCGCCTCGTCACCATTTTTTGCTGTGGTCACCTCATATCCTTCGGCCTGCAGATTAAACTGGATTATTTCCAGTATATCTGGTTCATCATCAGCAATTAGAATTTTTTTAACAATACTCATACAATATTTGCTGAGCAAAAGTAGTCTATCAGTTTTATTAAACTGCCAGTTAGCGATGGCTTGTCATATTATCAAATTGTTAATCAAAACCGGCAGTGTTTTTCCCCGTAACCATTTGTGGAATTGCTGCAATTAGAATGCAACACTTAAATTTGTAGTTATTGTAATCCAAATTATACATGAAAAAATTTTTCGTTCATATCCTTGCTCTATTTAGCAGTATGCATATATATGCCCAATGCGCTAATGTGGCCATACCATTTCAACGCATTCGCTTTCACGACAGGATCAGGGAGGAACAAGTAAAATGTGACCGGGCGGACGGGAAGGCTGACAGTATCATTCGCGTCAGCAACAACGAGGAAATTAATCTGCAGGTCACGGATGCATTGACCCGGAAAATAAAAGATATACTCTGTTTTATTGAGGCCAGCAGCAAAGTGGCATCTAACAACGATAAGATACGCCAGATAAATTTTGTGGAAGATATAGTAAGTGCTTTCAGAATAAACTGGAAATCGAAGCGGCTAAACCCGGCACTGGCACCGGTACTGATAGATAATTTTGAAAAGATATTAAAAGCTAATATTGACAGCCAGAGTATGGCGCCATTTATTGAAGCGGCGCCCTACCAGGTTGGATTGATCAACGCAGAAATTTTCAATCAAAACCCGGGCTACCTGGAAAGCAAAACAATTCTTTACCTGAAATACAGCGCAGCAAATCCCCGAAATATCCTTAACACCATACGGCCATACATAAACGAATCTTTTGCAGATAGTTTAGTGGTACTGGCTTGTAAAAACGACCCCAAACAATTGTACGATTACGCATCCTCCTCCAGTTCGCCGGAAGGTAAATTAATACGTCGCAATACTAACCCGATGGTGATGGCGGTTGCGAGGCTTAGTCATACCCCCAATGCGCTCCGTTATTATCCTTTTTTAGACGATATCCTTCATGAAAAGCAGTCAATTGACAGCTTAAGGCAATATGTGGACGACGGACCGAACGGCTACGACAGCGTGGGTTATTTTAGACAATTGGTAAAAACAGAGATCAGTTATTATGAAAGAATAGTCAGAAAGGATACACCCATTGCAATGTTTGGTACCAATGGGTTAAGAGATATGCTGCAGCGTAAAGCACTCCAGCATTTCATAACACCCATTAATGAACTGCATGAGCAGAATAACCTTGCTGTAAGGATGAGAGCGATTCAGCCTTTGAATGCAGAAGAACTGTACTTTATGTTGGTGATGGGTGAGAATGATATTTATACATCCAGTTACAAACATAGTTTCGCCCGCCTCCTCCAGTTGCTGGGCCCCACACCACGCACCGACAAATTGCTCATGAGTGTGAAAATGGACTTCTTTAAAAAATTTATTAAGATGGCTGCTAATTTCAACCAGCTTGATACGGTGTTAAAAATGATGCCACAGGAAAATGCCACCACGCTGATGAAAGCATTTGTATCTAACCTCGATGAAAAAGCAAACCTGGAAGATGCAGTGGATGTAGCAGACAGCTACAGCAGTATCACCGATAAAGAGCTGCTTAAGAAAATGCTTGATAATGTTGCAGAAAACGAAAAGCGGAGTATTGATGAAAATAACATCAAAGGCAAAACGATCTATGGTTTACTGAAACAGATATTTCTTTCGTTTAATGATAATAGTATAAACCTAACCAGCCAGTTAGGTATCCCGTCTATCTATTCATTGGACTATAAGTACCTGGCGGATGAAAAAGGCAGGGTGGTACAGCAGGTCTTTTTTTATGGAGACGATGATGGGAAGAAACACTTTCCGCAGTTTGTGAGTTCATTCAATACCAAAGACTGGAAAATAACAAGGCAAAAAGAATGGGTTGAAATAAAATCAATCAAAGGCAAACCCGTTTGGGTGTATGCCAACCTGCCTTTGGACAGTGATAAAAATTTAGATGACACTGCCCAAAAACATTTGGGTACTTATCTAAGAAAATTTGATCTTGAGCCAGCAGTTGTTGTTCACCGCGGGCATAGTTACTGGTTGCCCGGAACTATTAAAAATTTGCCCGGTAGTGCAAAGATTATTTTGCTTGGCTCCTGTGGCGGGTATAAAAACCTGAGCGAGATTTTAGATATATGCCCGGATGCCCATATCGTTTCTACAAAAGAAATCGGGAAAGGAGATATCAATAAACCAATTATCAATTACCTCAATCAAACCCTGGCAGCAGGTAAACCCATTGTTTGGAAGGAAATGTGGGCATCGTTAACCAAATTGTTTTACGCAGACGCCAACAGGGGCATGAGGGAAAGCTGGGATGACTATATACCGCCTTATAAAAACCTGGGAGCCATTTTTATTAAGGCATATAATAAGACGATGGAAAGCGAATACTGATGTTTTACAAATCTGCAAATGGCCCAATTTAAAAATTGGTGTCCTTTCAACCCAGCCTCAAATAATTTTGAGGAGGAAAAACAGGACTGGGTTTACCACTTATAAATAACAGGCCCGCCAGCCCCTAAGCCATTTGCCGCTAACAACTAACTTTGTTCAATGAGTGAACCCGTAAAAGCAAAAAAGGTATTTAAAATTTCATTGCTGCGCAGGGTATTTCAATTTGCTTCTCCTTACAAAAACACGTTTTATTATTCACTTTTTTTAGCCTTATTTTTAGCAGTCATTTCGCCGGTACGGCCCTGGCTGATTCAGATTACTATCAACAAAGGGTTAAAGCCTGATCCGGACGTTTGGTTTTTACATGGTGCCACTGCTGTAATTATAGGCGTTACGGTTATACAATTGGCCCTGCTGCTGATTGAAACAGTTTGCAGGTTTGTATTCACATTTTTCACTGCATCACTTGGGCAGAGTGTGGTGAAAGATCTGAGGGTGACCACCTATAAAAAGATCATCAACCTCAATTTGTCGCAGTACGACAAAACACCGATTGGCACCCTCACAACAAGAACCATCAATGATATTGAATCGATCAATGATATTTTCAGCGATGGATTGATCCCCATCATCGCCGACCTTCTTTCGATTATAGCGGTGTTGACTTACATGTTCTATGAAAACTGGCAGCTTACCTTAATATGCCTTGCACCGTTTCCAGCATTAATTGTGGCGACTTACTATTTTAAAGAAAGTGTAAACCGGTCGTTCATAAAGGTGCGAAATGCAGTGGCCCAACTGAATGCCTTTGTGCAGGAGCATATTACCGGAATGAATATCGTGCAGACCTTTGCTGCTGAAGAAAGGGAGTTGAATAAATTTAATATTATTAATAAAGAACACCGGAATGCAAATATCAAATCAATTTTTGCTTACTCTGTTTTTTTTCCGGCAGTTGAATTAGTACTGGCAATTTCAATTGGGCTGCTGGTTTGGCGGGCAGGCGGAGAAGGAAGCGAAAACGCAGCAGCTACTATTACTTCTTTTATACTTTGCCTCAATTTACTTTTCCGTCCGCTGAGGGTAATTGCAGATAAATTCAATGTGCTGCAGATGGGTATGATTGCCAGCGAAAGGGTTTTTAAAGTGCTGGACACAGAAGACAGTGCCAGCAACTACGGGAAATATAAACCACCGGCGTTGCTGGGCAGCGTTTCCTTCAACAATGTGTGGTTTGCTTACAATGATGAAAATTATGTTTTGAAAGATGTTTCTTTTACCATTCAACCCGGCGAAACGATTGCCATCGTAGGTGCTACCGGCAGTGGTAAAACATCTGTGATCAGTCTTTTAAACAGGCTTTATCATACACAAAAAGGGAATATTACAATTGATGGAACTGATATAACATCTTTTGACTTATTTTATTTGCGCAGCAAAATAGCTGTTGTGCTGCAGGACGTATTTTTATTCAGTGGTTCAGTATACGATAACGTAACACTCCGCAACCCGGAGATAAAAGAAGAGCAGGTGATGGAAGCTGCAAAATTGATCGGCATTCATGATTTTATTATGCGGTTGCCCGGTGGTTATCATTACAATGTGATGGAAAGGGGAGCTACCTTATCACTCGGTCAACGCCAGCTATTATCTTTTGTAAGGGCTATTTTATATGATCCATCCATCCTGATTTTAGATGAAGCCACTTCTTCCGTAGACACTGAGAGCGAACAACTGATCCAGCAGGCGATCGATAAATTAATAGCCGGCAGAACCTCCATTGTAATTGCACACCGGTTGTCAACCATCCGCAAGGCCAATAAAATTATAGTGCTCGAAAAGGGCGAAATAAAAGAATCCGGCTCACATGATGAGTTGATGGCCCGGCAGGGATTTTATTACCAGTTGCATAAAATGCAGTTTGAAAAAGAAGTAACCATAGCCTGATATTTTCTCTTCTTTTGCCCAAATATTTTAGTAATTTGCAGTATGGACAGCAAGCAATACAAAAAAACAGATGAAAGCGATCATGTGTTGCATGAAGATGCAGCAGCATACCAAACCCTCGATATTGCACGAAGAAAACAAGCCATTCTCTCTACTGACTCCGAAAAATTTATGCTTTTTACCAAGCTCATGCGTATTAGCCGGATGCTGAAAAGTGCAAAAGTTACCCATAAAAAAATGATACAATAATTACATGGATGTATTTGACAAAGACCTCCTGTTGTTTTGGAAATTACTTACCGATAACCAGGTTGCCTACATCATGGTGGGTGGTTTCGCTGTTGCAATGCACGGCTATGCCAGGTCTACAGAAGATGTAGATATTTGGATCAAAGACGATGTTGAAAACAGGGCAAACCTGGGAAAGACAATGGCTGCTTATGGTTATGGTGAGCTATCATGGGAAGACATTCAGTTTGTGCCAGGATGGAAAAATTTTGACATTGGCAATGGCATAGTTCTGGATATTATAATTGGTATGAAAGGGCTGGAAGGTTATAGCTTTGACGAGAGCCTGCAAAAAGCGACGATTGCCACTATTGAACAAATCCAGGTGCCTTTTCTCCACATTAACCAGCTTATCGCCAATAAAAAAGCAGTCAACCGTCCCAAAGACCAGATTGATGTGATGGAACTGGAGAAAATTAAGCAGCTTAGAAACGATATGGGTTTAGATTAAATTTTATCTCAATAAATTTGATAATACCTGATACTAAATTAGCCTTCTAACCCCTATCTTTGCGGCAAATTTCAGGGAAGATATGGTATCAAAGACTTTCAAATCATTACTGGTAGCGGTTTTTAGCCTGTTTACAATGCTTTTTTCCAGTACACTAACAGCGCAGGAAGCTGCAGGCGAAAACCATGAAGTAACCGAACAAAAATTGGATCCTGCCAAAATTATTTTAGACCATATTAAAGATGCCCATGAATTTCACTTCTTTACCATTGAAAATAAAGAAGACCCACATCATTCTTTTCATGCATCTATTCCTTTACCGGTTATTTTATATTCTCCTGCAAAAGGATGGTCTGTATTTTCCTCCTCCAGGTTTGGCCATTCGGGTGAAGAGCAATACAATGGCTATCAATTTAATGCAACCAAAGAAATTGTAGCAGTAGATGGAAGTGCAGTGTATGATTTTTCACTGACAAAAAATGTAGTGCAGATGTTTATTGCTTTGGCACTGCTTACTTTTTTAATGATCAGCATTGCCAAAAAATACCAGCAGGGCCAGGGGGTAACCACTGCACCCAAAGGTTGGCAAAGTGCAATAGAACCGGTTATTACTTTTGTACGGGATGATGTAGCCAAACCAAACCTTGGAAAGAAATGGGCGAAATATTTGCCTTATCTATTGACGGTTTTTTTCTTCATCCTGATCAATAATATTTTTGGCTTGGTACCCGGGCTGGCCAACGTAACCGGTAATACAGCCTTTACAGCGGTACTTGGTATTATCTCGCTTGTAGTAATATTAGCGAGTACCAACGGTCATTTCTGGGGCCATATATTCTGGCCTCCAGGTGTGCCTTTGGCTGTAAAAGTTATTTTAATACCGGTAGAGCTGGCAGGAGCAATTTTGATTAAGCCGGCCGCATTGATCATTCGTCTTTTTGCCAACATGGTTGCAGGACATATCATTATTTTAAGCTTTATCAGCCTCATTTTTATTTTTGGTGAAATGAGCAAAGTGGCAGGATGGGCTTTTTCACCCATCTCTATTTTATTCACCGTATTTATTTATTTTATTGAAATTTTAGTGGCATTTATCCAGGCATTTATTTTTACCAATTTGACTGCTGTATTTATCGGGCAGGCTTTTGAGGGAGGGCACGATGATGTGGATGGACATAAGGATGAGGTAGTGTCAGCAATGTAGTATTTTTTTATTCATTTATAAACCTAGTATCATGACGTTGATGACTTTGTTAACTGAAGTTGGATTTTCTCACATGGGTGGAGCAATTGGTGCAGGCCTTGCTGCGATTGGTGCCGGTATCGGTATTGGTCAAATTGGTAAAGGCGCTGTTGAAGCTATTGCCCGTCAACCAGAAGCATCCAATGACATTCGTGCTAACATGATCCTTACTGCTGCGTTCGTAGAGGGTGTTGCCCTTTTCGCTGTAATCGCAGGATTACTGGCAGTATTGAAATCATAATCAGCACCAAATTTTTTACTGTATCCAATGCACAGGGCGGAGGATACAGTAATTTTAATTTGAAAAATGGCAAATATCAAAATGGCTCAATGCTGGTTAAATGCAGTTTTCAAATTTCGAAATTTTCAAATTATCGAATTTTCAAATTATAAACAATGGATCTTTTATTACCACATCTCGGCTTAATAGTCTGGACCTTACTGGCCTTTCTGATTGTGTTCTTTATTTTAAAAAAATATGCCTGGAAGCCCATCCTTAAATCTTTGGGCGAAAGAGAAGACAATATTACCAACGCCATTGCTACTGCAGAAAAGGTGAAGCTTGAAATGGCCCAGTTAAAAAATGATAATGAAGCTTTGCTGGCGCAGGCCCGTGAAGAAAGGGCTATTTTATTGAAAGAGGCAAAAGAAACAAAAGAGAAAATAATCAACGAAGCAAAGGACGAAGCCAAAATACAGGCTTCAAAAATTATTGCAGACGCACACGCTTCTATTAACAACCAGAAAATGGCTGCTTTAACGGAAATTAAAAACCAGGTGGGTAACCTCGTGATTGAAGTGAGTGAAAAAGTGTTACGCAGGGAACTCGGTAACAAAGCAGAACAGGAAATTTATATTAAAAAATTGGCTGAAGAAGCGAAACTTAATTAAGCCCCCGTCTCCGCTAACCTGCGGAGAGAAAGGCTATTTTATCATCAAAACTCTCTGAGTTTTAAATTTCCCCTTTAGGGGATAGGGGTATGCACAATCCACGTTTAGCAGGCAGGTACGCAAAAAGTTTAATTGATCTGGCAACAGAATTGAACCAGGTAGATATTGTAAATGCAGATATGAAATGGTTACAGCATGTTGGAAAAACCAATCCTGATTTTACAGCGGTACTGCGTAGCCCCATAATAAAACCTGGCACCAAGGGAAAAATTATTGATTCTATAGTTACCACCAGGGTTAACGATACAACTGCGTCATTTATAAACTTATTGGTTCGCAAAGGAAGGGAGAGTAACCTGCCTGAAATAGCAGACGCTTTTATAGAGCAGTTTAACAAACTCAGGCATATTTACAGGGTTAAATTAATCACAGCCACACCGGTTAGTGAGGAGATCAAATCCGCCATCATCTCTAAAATAAAATTATCTACTCCATTGCAAAATATTGAACTGGAAACTGAAGTGAAGGATGAACTGATTGGTGGTTTTGTACTGGAAATGCAGGGCACACTGGTAGATGCAAGTATACAAAGGGATTTAAGGGATATACAAAAACAGTTTATGGATAACGAGTATGTCCAAAAATTAAGATAAAACAACTTTTTAAAATAAATAGTTATGTCAGAGATTAAACCAGATGAAATTTCGGCGATACTTCGCCAGCAGCTTAGCAACTTCCATGCAGGGGCAAGCTTAGAAGAAGTGGGGACCGTGTTACAGGTGGGTGATGGTATTGCCCGTGTATATGGATTGAATAATGTGCGTAGTGGAGAACTGGTAGAATTTGAAAATGGTGTAAAAGCCATTGCATTGAACCTGGAAGAAGATAACGTGGGTGTGGTATTGATGGGTGACAGCAGCGGTATCAAAGAAGGTGCTAAAGTAAAGCGGACCAATAAAATTGCCTCTATAAAAGTAGGCGATGGTATGTGTGGCCGTGTTATCAATACCCTGGGTGAGGCAATTGATGGTAAAGGCCCAATTATTGGTGAACTGTATGAAATGCCCCTGGAGCGTAAAGCACCAGGTGTAATTTTCAGGGAGCCTGTTAAAGAACCTTTGCAAACTGGTATCAAAGCGATTGATGCAATGATCCCCATTGGGCGTGGACAAAGGGAATTGGTAATTGGTGACCGCCAGACAGGCAAAACGGCCATCTGTGTGGATACTATTATTAACCAAAAAGAATTTTATGCAGCAGGTAAACCTGTTTACTGTATATATGTTGCCATCGGGCAAAAAGCTTCTACCATTGCAGGTATTATGAAAACGCTGGAAGAAAATGGAGCAATGGCTTACAGCACTATCGTGGCTGCTTCTGCCAGTGATCCAGCTCCTTTACAGTTCTACGCTCCATTTGCCGGTGCTGCCATCGGGGAGTTCTTCCGTGATACCGGCCGTCCTGCGCTGATCATTTATGATGATCTCTCCAAACAGGCGGTGGCTTACCGCGAGGTGTCATTGTTATTGCGTCGTCCACCAGGCCGGGAGGCTTATCCGGGTGACGTATTCTACCTGCATAGCCGTTTATTGGAAAGGGCTGCAAAAGTTATTGCCAAGGATGATATTGCGAGGCAAATGAATGATTTACCAGAATCTATCAGGCACCTGGTGAAAGGTGGTGGTTCTTTAACGGCTTTGCCGGTTATTGAAACCCAGGCAGGTGACGTATCTGCTTATATTCCCACCAACGTGATCTCTATAACTGACGGACAAATATTTTTAGAAGGTAACCTTTTTAATGCCGGTATCCGTCCTGCCATCAACGTAGGTATTTCGGTTAGCCGTGTGGGTGGTAATGCCCAGATCAAGTCGATGAAAAAAGTTGCCGGTACGTTAAAACTCGATCAGGCCCTTTACCGGGAGCTGGAAGCGTTTTCAAAGTTTGGCGGTGATTTGGATGCTGCTACAAAGAATGTAATTGACAAAGGTGCCAGGAACGTAGAAATATTAAAGCAATTACAGTACTCCCCAATGAGTGTTGAAAAGCAGGTAGCAATCATCTACCTGGGTACACAAGGTTTGTTGAAGGAGGTGGCCGTTAAAAATGTAAAAGCATTTGAAGAACATTTTTTAATACAAATGGAAAACAAGCATCCTGAAATTTTAGCTGAGTTTAAAAAGGGTAACCTGCCGGAAGATGGATTACAGAAAATGACTGAGCTGGCTAAAGGGTTGATGCCGCAATACAAGTAATATTTATCACGGGATTTATAGACACGGCTGTTTCATTTTTGTGAAACAGCCGTTTTTCTGTTATGGCTATTGCATTGCAAAATGCCTGCGTAACTGGAGTGTCAATTGTTTAAGCGACTAAATCTTTCTGAAGTTGGAGCAAATAAAAAGCCCCGGTGGTTACCGGAGCTTTTAGAATAACGTATAGGGAAAGTATAATACTTAGCGTTTAATTTTTTCCCTTCCAAAAGTGAGTCCGATTTTAATATTAAACGTAAAAAAAGAATCTTTGTTTTTAGGATTACCCCTTATGCCACCTTCAGATTTCCTGTAGATAAAACTATTGGTTGGATCGGTATTGGTTCGTTGGTTGCTGGCTAAATCCTGGGCATTTTGGAGTTGTTTTCCTGTAAGCCCAAATCCTGCCTGGCCAAAAAGATTTGGATCAATATACCTTGTGCTTACATCATCTAAATAATCGGTGAATAAAGTGCGGTGCAAAAATTCTGCCCGCAGATTAAAAGTGGGTGATAGTTCATAACGGACACCCACACCTACCGGGATATTCATCTGTGAAAGTTTATAGGGTTTTCTTTCGGAATATTGTGTAAGTCCCTGCCCTTCTAAACGCAAAGGTTCCAGGTCAACATATTCGCCTGTCCTGGATTTAGCCTGGGGGTTAAAGGAAAAAAAGCCGATGCCCGCTGCTATGTACGGAGAAAATAAGGGTGGATCATCATCTCTTCCCGGCCAGTCAATAAAAATAAAAAGGGGATGAAATTCTGCTATTAAAGATATTTCCGAGATTTTACTTTTAAAGTTTAGGTTACGTTCATATCTGCCCTGGCTGGTAGCTTTTTCACTTACCAGGATGCTGTCATAGGCTTTTACATGTCCAAAAGTTCCTTCTATCCGTATTGCAACAGCCTCTTTATAAGTAGCAGATAAGTAAATACTACCATTTAATTGATTATTGCCCAGGTTCAAATCCTTAACAAAAGGTTTACCTAAACCTTTTTTACCACCCACATCTGTAAGGCAATTCATAATTCCTACCGATCCGCCCAATTCAAACATAAGGGGGGAATCATAGGAGTAACTATCATAGAAATAATATTGAGCAGAAGCCTTGTATCCGGATGCAGCCAAAAGTAAAGTGATCGCTGCTGTTAAAGTAATTCTTTTCATGCAATATTAGATTCTGTTAAAATAAACTCAATTTGCCCGAATTTACAGGTTTTTTTTACAAATTAAACGAATATTCCTGAAATATATTCCTTCTCACCGGATGTTATTATAAAATTTACAGACAGGTTTGATCCCACAAATGCTGCATTTTGGACTTCTGGCAGTGCAGGTATAGCGGCCGTGTAAAATAAGCCAGTGGTGAGCCTTATGGATATATTTTTTAGGAAGATGTTTTATCAGTTGTCTTTCAGCAGCTAACGGAGTTTTTACACTTGTAGTGAGGCCGATTCTTGCGCTTACTCTAAACACATGGGTGTCCACCGCCATATTCGGTTGTTCATCAATTACGGAAGTAATAACATTGGCAGTTTTCCTTCCAACGCCTGGTAACATTACCAGCTCATCTACCGTCATTGGTACCTGGCCAGCAAATTTGTTGATTAACATATTGGCCATGCCGATCAGGTGCTTTGTTTTGTTATTGGGATAAGAAATACTCCTGATTATTGGGAACAGGTCTTCAAAACCTGCTTTTGCCATAGCTTCAGCATCCGGGTATTTGGCAAATATTGCTGGCGTGGTAATATTAACCCGTTTATCAGTACATTGGGCAGACAGTATTACGGCCACGAGCAACTGGAATGGATTATCATAGCGTAATTCTGTTTCTGCATCCGGGCTATGAGCAGAAAAATAATCTATTACAAACTGGTAACGCTGCTGTTTGGTCATAAAAAAATCCTCCCCAATTCAATTGGGGAGGACGAAATTAGGTTAATTACTCGTGATGATATCAGCCTTCCTGAGCAGTAAACTCTTTAACGGGCTTGCCTGCATAGTTCAGGATGAAATCAATGGCTTTCTTCCGGGGGGAAAGTGTTATTATTTCGAGGCTTTGCTTAGCCGAAGTTAACACTTCATACTGTTCCCGAAGATTCCAATCCGTTTCCAAAGCAGCCTTGATAGCTGCTGTTTTTTCGTTGGAGGTTTCACTGTACATGTACTGTAGCAGTTCCTCCTGCGTAAAGCTGTGCATAATTTAAATTGCGTGTTAAGAGTGTTAATTATCAATATCCAAATTTATAAACGAACATTGATATTGAATATTGTACAACAATTCATGGTTTGTTCATATTGGGGGTAGAAACAATAAACAGGTCTTCGTTATCCTTTTTCATCAAATATTTTTCCCTTGCATATTTTTCAATGGTTTGAGCATTATTTTTTAATTCTCCTAACTCAGACCTGGTATTTTTGATTTTTTTTATAAGATGTTGCTCACTTGACTCTAATTCGCCGAATTTTTTCCACCTCCTTATTTCTGAACTAATATCTTTTGGATCAAAGAAAAGCATCCAAACCAAAAAGAAAGCACCTGCAAAAAGGTATTTATTTTTTAGCCATGAAAGCCTGCCCAAACCCCTCCAAAGGAGGGGCTTTTGAGCGCCTTTATATTCGGGAATATTTTCCATGTGTTTAGCTTAGCAGACTTTATTTACCAAATTTAATTTTTCCTTTTGGAAAAAAAGCACTGTCACCCAATATTTCTTCTATCCTGATAAGCTGGTTGTATTTTGCTATACGGTCCGTTCTGCTGGCCGAACCTGTTTTTATCTGGCCGCAATTTAATGCTACTGCCAGGTCTGCAATAGTGGTATCTTCTGTTTCACCACTGCGGTGGCTCATAATGGTATTGTAGCCATTGTTCTGTGCCATGGTAACAGCATTAATGGTTTCGGTAAGTGTACCTATCTGGTTTACTTTTACCAGCAACCCATTGGCAATTCCTTCATTGATACCTCTTTCCAAACGGGTAACGTTGGTTACAAAGAGATCATCTCCTACCAACTGAATTTTTTTACCCAATGTATCAGTCATCAATTTCCAGCCTTTCCAGTCATCTTCAGCCATGCCATCTTCTATGGAAACAATGGGATATTGTTTCACCCAGGTGGCCCAATACTCCACCATTTTTTCACTGCTTAATTTTTTGCCATCGCTTTTATGGAAATGATATACTTTTTTTGCCTTGTCGTACATTTCACTCACTGCCGGATCCAGTGCAATGGCTATCTGTGTACCAGCTTTATACCCTGCTGCAGTAATGGCCGTCATAACTGTTTCAATCGCTTCTTCATTACTTTGGATATTGGGAGCAAAACCGCCTTCATCGCCGACGTTGGTACTGTAACCTTTTTTCTTTAATACACTTTTCAATGCATGAAAAATATCCACGCCCCAGGCCAATCCTTCACTAAAAGAAGAGGCGCCAACAGGCATTACCATAAATTCCTGGAAGTCGATTTTATTATCAGCGTGTGAACCGCCATTTAAAATATTCATCATGGGCATGGGCAATGTTTTAGCATTGGTACCACCTACATAACGGAACAATGGAAGGTTAGCTTCTGCGGCAGCGGCTTTTGCCACCGCCAGGCTTACTGCCAGCATTGCATTCGCACCTAATTTGCTTTTATTGGCAGTGCCATCTAATTTGATCATTGCTGCGTCAACCCCTGTTTGGTCTGCAATATCCCAGCCCAGTAAATTTTCCGCAATTACCCCGTTTACATTGTTCACAGCTTTCAACACACTTTTACCACCATAGTAGTTTTTCTTTCCATCCCGAAGTTCCATCGCCTCATGTACACCGGTGCTGGCGCCGCTTGGAACAGCAGCCCGGCCCAGTTTTTCGTTTTCAGTTAATACGTCTACTTCTACTGTAGGATTTCCACGGCTGTCTAAAATTTGACGGGCAAAAATGGAGGCAATGTAGCTCATGATGATTTTTTTTGAAGTTGTTTATATTTTTTAATTGTTAGCCGAAGTCAGGTTCCTGAAAATATCTTCCAGGCTGTTTCTTTCACTTTGCAAAGAAACAATGTTCAGTTTGTTTTTCAAACTCAATTCTACTAACTGTTTCCTCACGTTTTCGGGTTGGTTGGTTGAAAGTTGAAACTGGCCGGTTGAAAGCTGTTTTACAGCTATAACATCATTTAATGTTGACAGCTCTTGTATGTTTATTGATTCTTTAAATGCTACGAGTACCTGCTGTTGTCCGGCATTTGCTTTTTGAAGGTTCGTTAACAGGTCGTCTGCAACAATATTGCCCCTGTTAATTATGATCACCCGGTCGCAGATAGCTTCTACCTCCTGTAATATATGTGACGAAAAAAGTACTGTTTTATCCTTACCCAATTTTTTTATTACGTCTCTTATTTCTATTATCTGGTTTGGGTCGAGGCCACTGGTCGGTTCATCTAAAATTAATACCTCCGGATCATGTATTAAGGCAGCCGCAATGCCCACCCTTTGTTTATACCCCTTGCTCAACTGGCCTATTTTTTTATTGGCTTCCAGTTTTAAACCCACGGTACCAATCACCGATTCAATTTTTGATTTTACCTGTTGAATACCATGCACACCCGCTACAAATTCAAGGTATTCCCTTACATACATATCAAGGTACAGCGGGTTGGCTTCCGGCAGGTAGCCAATTTTCTTTTTGGTGCTCAATGAATTGGTGTCAACAGTTTCGCCACATACTGCTGCCTTGCCGCTGTTGGCTGCTAGGTATCCGGTAATAATTTTCATGGTGGTGCTTTTGCCTGCACCATTGGGGCCAAGAAAACCAACGATCTCCCCCTTGTTAATGGTAAATGAAATATTATCTACCGCTTTTTGTGTGCCGTATAATTTTGTGAGGTTGGAAACGGTGATGGACATTGTAAATATTGAACGTTGAATATAAAAAACGCCAGGCATTTAGCGGAGCCTGACGTTGTAGCATAAAATTATTTTTTTTCGTCACTATCGTTTGAACGTTCATCCGGCCTTTGCTGTTGTCCATCCCTGGTTTGGGGTGGCCGCTGCTGGTTCCGGTTTTGTTGTGGCCGGCTTCCCTGTTGCTGATTGGGATTGCCACCCCTGTTTTGTTGTGGCGGTCTTTGTGGCCTGTTTTGATTATTTCCCTGCTGCTGATTGGGGTTACCCTCCCGGTTTTGCTGAGGTGGTCCCTGCTGTGGCCTGTTTTGTTGTTGTGGCCGGTTTGCCTGTTGTTGATTAGGGTTACCGCCCCGGTTTTGTGGTGGCCTGTTTTGCTGATCGCCCCGTCCCTGTTGGTTCCTTTGGTCATTGCCATCCCGCCTGTTTCCCTGCTGCCTGCCCTGATCACCGCCTCTTTCATTATCCCTTCTTTTACGGCTGGTTTTTTCAAGGCTCTTCAGGCTTATCTGGCCAACCACATCAGCATAGGTCGGTTCTACTTCCAATGGTTTTTTGCTTATCACTTCCACCGGTTCCAGTTCTTCGGGCCTGATGCCCTGTTTATTTAGTGCTTTAATTTTTTGCACCCTTTCTATAGTGAGCGGATACTGTTTGGTACTGTCGGGCATGGTGTACCACATCAGGTTCCTGAAAATATCTTTCTTTATTAAAAATGCCCTGCTCCTTGCCACTTCAATCATATCACAATCATCCGGAAAATTTTGCAGTGCATCCAGGTAAGTGTCCAGCTCGTAGTTGAGGCAACATTTCAACCTGCCGCATTGTCCGCTGAGCTTGGTTTGGTTGATGCTTAAATTTTGGTAGCGGGCCGCATTGGTATTAACGCTTTTAAAATCCGTGAGCCAGGTGCTGCAACAAAGTTCCCTGCCGCAACTGCCAATACCGCCAACTTTACCAGCTTCCTGCCGGGCGCCAATCTGCTTCATCTCTACTTTTACCTTAAACTCACCGGCATAAATTTTTATCAATTCCCTAAAATCAACCCGGTCATCGGCAATGTAAAAGAAGGTTGCTTTGCGGCCATCGGCCTGTATTTCCACCTCGGCTACTTTCATCTCCAGGTTCAGTTGTTTGGCAATGGCACGGCTGCGTATCATCACGTCTTTTTCCCTGGCCTTAGTTTCTTTTAACTTGCTGAGGTCGTTTTCGTTGGCCCTGCGAAGGATCTTTCTTATATCGGGGCTTTCTTCTTTAATATTGGTTTTTTTCATTTGCAGCCGCACCAATTCGCCCGTCATATTCACGCTGCCCACATCAAAACCACTTACGCCTTCTACAGCGATCATATCACCTTTTTCAAAAAAGTAATTGGTGGTGTTTTTATAAATGTCTTTGCGACTGCCATTATTAAAACTTACTTCCACCATTTTGCAACTGCTTTCCGGATCGCTGAATGGCAGGTTGGCCAGCCAGTCGTGCACATTCATCCGGTTGCAACTTCCGCTTGAGCAACTGCCATGGCTTTTACATCCACCGGGGGCACTTGTTGATCCGCAACTTCCACATCCCATATTGTTGAATTAATTGATAGTTGATAATAGATAATTACTGTAATGCAAAATATTGTTAGTGTTACCTGTAGCAGGCAAGTCAAATTATTATTTAATGAGGAAGTTGTTGAGCCCGGCAGGGTTGCTGCTATGATAGTTCATTGGCGTTGCACGCTTGTACTTTAGTTCATTGCTGAACCGAACCTTTATCTGGAAACGCATTGCTGATGCCTGCACTGCGGTACAAGTGATATTAAAATTATTCTTCCACCGGAAGAATATATTTTAACAAGTCTTCAACTACAACGGTATTGAATATAGCGGAGAAAGCCTGTTACATAAATAAACACACAACTCCAGACGCAAGCCACCATTACAATATCCTCAATTGATCAAAATTAGTGAATTGTTGCTAATAATATGGTGCAACTTAATGGAGAGTGCATGAAAGAGCATTTTACCGTTGGCATTGCGCTCGATATAATAACTGGCTTTGTCCAGTTCCTGTATAATGGCTTCCTGCTGGCCAATGCCGCAGAGCTTATTGAGGCGGATAGCAAAATCGAGTTCGTTGTTACCTGCCTGGGCTTCGGTACTGGTTTCGATAATCCTTGCCCGAATGGCAATTTCCAGCAAATGGGTAAAATATTTGAGGAATTGCTTTTGTTTTTCCCGGCCCTGCTTGCTCATGTCATCAATCCATTTCACTTGCCCTGCGAGGTTCTTTTTTACCACCAGGTTCAGCCATTCCCTTAATGTAGCCTGCCAGTCGTCTTCTTCATGTTGCAATAAATGAAGTGCCTCCCGGTAATTGCCTTCACTCAGGATGGCTATCTGCCGGGCCTTTTCAATCTTTACCCCGGCTTTCAGTTCCAGCGCCACTTCAATATCCGTATCCGTCAGCGAAGGCACTTTTACCAGTTGCGTCCTTGATAAAATGGTGGGTAAAATCTGTTCTTCGTTTTCTGCTACCAGCACAAACAGGGTATTGGGTGGCGGCTCCTCTATCAGCTTGAGCAGCTTATTGCCATTTTTGGTAAGGTACTCCGGCATCCAGATAATGAGGATTTTATATTCACTCTCGAAACTTTTGAGGCTTATTTTCCGGTTGATGTCGTTACATTCTTCGGCAGTCATGTTACCCTGTTTGTTTTCGGCCCCAATAAACTGCAGCCAGTCGAACACATTGCCATATGGATGAATAGATACAAACTCCCGCCATTCTTTAATATAATCCGTACTGACGGGCTTGTCGCCGGATTTTTTTGGGATCACCGGGTAGGAGAAATGTATGTCGGGGTGGATGAGTTGAGCGGCTTTGGTGCAGGCCGGGCATGTTCCACAGCTATCGCCCCCATCCCCTGAAGAGGGGTTAGCCTTCACGGGTGCTTGTTCGTCACCGAACAGGGAAGGACCGGCTGGTATTGCGGTGTTTTTTCCATTTACTTTTTCGCAAACAATATATTGGGCAAAGGCCATGGCGAGGGATAAAGCCCCGCTTCCTTCTTTTCCTAAAAACAGCAGGGCATGACTGAGGCGATTGTGCCGCACCATTTGAACCAATTGTTCTTTGGTGTCTTTTTGACCTATGATATTTTCAAACTGCATCGGCACAAAGTAAAATAAAAAAAGCCATCCAAATTTTTGAACGGCTTAAAAATGATTTTTAATATTTTACAGTTTGCTGGTAATCTCCTCACTCATTGGCGTAACATTACTTTCAAAGTAATTCAGCAGCTTGCCGTTTTGGTCCAGCAAAAATTTGTTGAAGTTCCATTTGATCTCAGCATCCAGTACCCCGTTTTCGGCTTTGCTGGTCAACCATTTGTAGATGGGGTCCATGTCATCCCCTTTTACCGAGATCTTGGCTGCCATGGGGAAGCTAACCCCAAAGTTCTTTTTACAAAATTCTTTGATCTCTTCATTACTGCCGGGTTCCTGTCCGCCAAAATTATTGGCCGGGAAACCTACCACTACCAATTTGTCCTGGTATTTTTTATACAAAGCTTCCAGTCCTTCGTATTGCGGCGTGTAGCCACAACCCGATGCAGTGTTTACAATCAATATTTTTTTTCCTTTAAAAGCGGCAAAGTCAATCGTCCCGCCATCTAATGCTGCAACTTTAAAATCGTAGATTGATTTTTTTGCAACAATCACCGGTGGATTGAAATTTGATTTTTCAATTACAGCATCATTCATAGTATTGTTGGTATTGGCTGCACACGAAACAAATGCAGCAGTGATGATGAATAGTTTTAACATGGTTTGTTTTTTTATATAACGAATGGGTATTGATTTTGTTTAGCCTGATTACTGTTTTTCATAACAGCCAATATCAGTTGGCCCAACACTTCGGTTATTGTTGTCAAGGTCTTTTAATAATCCGGTAGCGATGCCGTTGTCAATACCAGGTGCCAATGGATTGCTGGTATGAAAATCGAAAATTCTTTTTGACACATTTACACTGTCAAAAAGTGGTGGTTGATTTTTGATGCAATTCACAATAGTGCTGTTGGCTGGATCATTCATTGCCCGGTACAGGCAATTATTAAATTTGGCGGGAACGAAATTTGAGCCTTGTTGACTGATCACCAGTTCATCCGTCACAAATCCTTCTTCTCCCCAAAAAATACAATTGGTGAAAGTGGCATTTAAGGTATTGGTAACTGTGGAGCCATTGATCATGGCAAAATTATTGGCGGACAGCACGGGGTTTTTGTGACTTATATGTGCCGAATATGCTGCCACGGTGCAATTGGTAAGGTTATAATCTCCGCCTAAAATAAAACTAATATTGCTGCCGCAATTACTGATCAAACTATTGTCTGCAAAAAGGCTGCTGTTTATGCAAAGCAGGCCTGCATCGTACGCATTGTCAATGATACACTGGTGAAGGATCACTTTTGGCTGGGCATTATCTGCAGGATTTTCTGCTACGATTGCCTGGTAAGCATTTTTTACGGTGGTGAAATGGAGCACATTGCTGTTACTGGTGCTGCGGAAATAGATGCCCGGCCAGCTTGCAGGCAGATCTTTATACGCTTCATCCAGCCGGTCGCCGGCAAAAGTTACCGGTTCTTCCCTGGTACCGTTTATTATTAATGTACCATCCACTAAAAACGGGGCATTGGCATGGCTGTATATCCTGCAGCCGGGCTGGATGCTGAGGCTGGCATTGGTATCAATCCGTACCCTGTCGAGTATGATATAGGGCAGGTTATTATTCCAGGTGGTGTTGCCGGTGATCACCCTGTTGCGTAAAAAGTTGGCGTTTTGTCCGTATGCTTCTAATTGAACAAACCGGGTATTGCCGTTATAGGAAACCTGGATACTGTCTTTAACTATAAATGGTAAATTATCAAGGTTGGGATTGATTTGTACCGACACAAAAACATACATACTGTCGTTGGCTGCCAGTTCTATATTTGTTTGTTCCTGTGCAGCAATACCATTGATATTTATTTTAAAGGCTGATGCAGTGCCACCCATCAGCTTCACACTGCTCAACAACAGTTTTTGATTGTTGCCATTGTTGATTTTAAAGGATTGTGTTACCGAACCGACACTGGTAAAAACGGTATCAAATTTTAAAGCATCGGAGGGTATACCCAATATTGCATCGGGGCTTGTAATAAAGGAATCTTTTTTGCAGGAGGTGAAAGACAAACTAAAAACAGTCAGCAACAGGCAGGATAAAAAGATGAGTTGCTGCGGTTTGATTGCAAGATGCTTCATGTTTCAAAAATAAAGTTATTTTCCTAAGGGTTTATGGGTTTAGTGTTTTAGATGAATGACTACTTTGTTGCTACTATTAAAGCAGCGATGCTTAATTGTACCCCTTCAATTTGCAAAACTGTCTTGCCACTTGCTTCAAAAGTGGCTCCGGTGGTCACAACATCATCTACGAGTAGTAAATGCTTTCCTTTAATTAGCTTTTCATTTGCTACGCCAAAACTGCCATCTACGTTTTCCCAGCGTTCGGTTCTGTGTTTCCTGGTTTGGGTTTCTGTAAACCGCTGCCGGATCAACACGTTATTAAGTACCGGCACATTCATTACTTCAGACATGCCGTCACAAATTATTGCTGCCTGGTTGTAGCCTCTTTTTCTTTCCCTGTCGGGGAAGAGCGGCAATGGTACTAGTCCATCAATCGTATTAAAGCGTTGGCTCTTTAACAAGGATTTTGCCATCAGTTCACCGAGGAAAAAACCAATTTCTTTATTGCCTTTGTATTTTAACTGGTGAACGAGGTGTTGTATTAAAGATTCTTTTGCAAAATAATATTCACTATGTGCGGCCACTAAGGGTATCCTGCCCCAAAATATTTTTTCTACCGGATTGTTGGCATGAGCAGCATAGTTGGTTACAGGTAAATCGACAAAGCATCTTGCACAGAGCAAATTATCTTCTGCCAATACATCACTGCCGCAGCCGGTGCAGGTGTGTGGGTAGAAAAGATGTGTTGTGTCTGCTAATATGGTTTTGAGAAAATTCACTTTTTAAAAGTAAAATTATTTAGATGCCTTTAATAGTTTGAAGTTAAAACAAATACTGGTATAACTCTTCTACCTTTGCTAACGGCACCACTTCAATATGATGCTTTAATTTACCCATTGACTTAGCATTGTATTTACTAACAATGATTTTTTCGAAGCCTAATTTTTCTGCTTCTGCAATGCGCTGTTCTATCCTGTTCACTGCTCTTATTTCTCCACTCAGTCCAACTTCCCCGGCAAAGCAGTAGTGCTGGTTGATGGGCACATCTTCATAACTGCTGAGTAAGGCACAAACAATGGCCAGGTCAATGGAAGGGTCTTCAATTTTTAAGCCTCCTGCTATATTTACAAACACATCTTTAACACCGAAGTGAAACCCACCACGTTTCTCTAATACAGCCAGTAGCAGTTGCAGCCGTCTTAAATCAAAACCGGTTACGGTACGCTGGGGTGTTCCGTAAACACTTTGCGTTACCAATGCCTGGCCTTCAATTAACAAAGGCCGGATACCTTCTATGGTGGCCGCGATTGCTATACCACTCAGTTGTTCTTCTTTTTGTGTAATTAAGATCTCCGAAGGGTTACTGACAGCCCTCATGCCATCGCCGGTCATTTCATAAATGCCTAACTCAGAGGTGGAACCAAAACGGTTTTTTAATGTTCTTAAGATACGGTAGGCATAATGCCGGTCGCCTTCAAACTGAAGCACCGTATCCACCATGTGTTCTAATATTTTCGGTCCGGCAATGGTGCCATCTTTTGTAATATGACCAATGATAAAAACCGGCGTGTTGGTTTCTTTTGCAAAGCGCTGCAATTCTCCAGCCGTTTCTCTTATCTGGCTCACACTGCCAGCGCCACTTTCCACATAAGGCGATTGTAATGTCTGGATAGAATCTACAATGAGCAGTTGGGGTTTTAGTTTTTTTATTTCCTGGAAAATCGTTTGCGTATTCGTTTCGGTAAGTAAATAAAAGTTATCATTTTGTATGCCCAGCCGGTCGGCCCTCATTTTTATTTGCTGCTCACTTTCTTCACCACTGATGTAGAGTGTAACGATGTTATTTAACTGTAAGCCGATTTGTAAAAACAAGGTTGACTTACCAATGCCCGGCTCGCCGGCCACCAGTACAATGCCACCTGTAACAATACCTCCGCCCAGCACCCGGTTCAGTTCTGCATCATTGGTAATGATTCTTTCTTCCTCTGCACTTGTAACATTACTGATAGAAATTGTTTTTACTTTTTCCTTTCCGTTGTATTGCTTCCATTCGTCCTTTTCAGTTTTATCATTTCCCTTTACTACTATTTCTTCTACAAACGTATTCCAGTTATTACAGTTTGGGCATTTGCCGGTCCATTTAGCGGTTTCATATCCACAGCTCTGGCAAAAAAAAGCTGACTTGGTCTTACTCATTTTGTAAATGTAAAAAGGAAAAATGACAGTGTTGTTTAAATGAACAGGGGAAAAATTATCAACAGTGCCAGTCAATTATTTTTGATAAAAAATGAAATCAACATTTTTTGAAAATGACATTTTATTTTTTCAGCAGTATTTCAAATTTATTTTAATCAGCAATTTGTTCTCGGGCAATATTTGTTGCACGGTAAAAAGAAATCGGATGGAGAATCGGAAATGAATGATTGCAGAAAAGTAAAAGGGCCAACATTGCTGTTGACCCTTTGTACTTACTAACCCATTAAATTCTACTGCTAAAGTACAAATTGCACCCACATAAAAAAATATTTTTTTTAGGATGTGAATAAGTTTTTTAGGGTATCCTTCACTGTTAATAGCGTCATTGCTGCATGTCAACAGGCTGTAATACAGCCAGTTACGACTTAAATTAAATGCTGTAAATCGATCAATTATGTAAAAAACTTTTCCAGGAAACAAAAATTTAATTTGGTTTATTAAATAAACTACTCTATATTTGTGACCTATTTACAAACAATGAGACAAATAATTATAACTGCTTTATTATTAAGTTTTTCTTTTTGCCAGGCACAGGTTAAAATCTCGGGTCGTGTAGTGGATAACAGGAATAAACCACTTTCCGGGGCTAGTGTACAACTCAAAAACAAGTACGATGGTGCCACCTCCGATTCACTGGGTAACTATTCGTTTAGCACAGATGAAAAGGGGGAGCAAGTGTTGGAGGTAACCATTTCGGGCTACTTTGCAGTATTGCAGCAAATCAGCATTGCTTCCGGCCCAATTGTCCAAAATATTTCCTTAAAGGAGCAGATTACAGAGCTAAAAGCGGTCGTAATATCTGCCGGCTCCTTTGAAGCAAGCGATAAAAACAAAGGTGCGGTGCTAAATTCGATTGATATCGTAACTACCCCAAGCGCAAATGGCGATGTGACCAGTGCGTTTAAAACCTTGCCGGGAACTCAGCAGGTAGGGGAAAGTGAGGGCTTATTTGTGCGGGGCGGTACGGCCACAGAAAGTAAGATATACATGGATGGAAACCTGGTAAACAACTTTTTTTATAGCAGTACACCTGGTATTGCCACCCGGGGCCGGTTCAATCCATTTCTATTTAAAGGCACTATTTTCAGTACCGGGGGCTATTCTGCCCTGTATGGCCAGGCTCTGTCTTCGGCTCTTATTTTAGAGAGTACCGATTTGCCGGAAAGAACGCAAGCTGATGTGGGTATTTCTGTTGTAGGTGTTGGCGGGGGGATTCAGCATTTGTCAAAAGATAAAAAATCCTCCTGGGGACTTTCCTTTAACCATACGAACCTGTGGCTGGCCTTTAAAGTAATTAAGCAAAAGCAGGACTTTTTTCAGTTGCCCATCTTTAACCAGGGGGATGCCAACTTCAGGAAAAGAACAAAGAATGGTGGTTTTATAAAATACTATGGTTACATCAGCCAGAATAAAACAGGATTTCGGGCAGGTGATATAGATTCCATCGTATTAAAAAATGCGTTTGAAATAAAGAACCTCAATATCTACCAAAATATTAACTGGAAAGACAGGATCGGAAAAGGCTGGCGTATCAATACCGGGATCAGTTACAGCACCAACAAAGATGATATTACCAACGAATTGCAGGATGCCGCCAATCAAAAAATTGCTATCAATACTCCCCAGTACTTTGTATTTAAAAATTTCAGTCTAGTTAACAACGGTACTTATGCACAGGGCAGGTTGGTGTTGGAAAAAAAATTCAAAGGGTTGAATGCACTCCGGTTTGGCACCGATTATTTTTACAGTAAAGAAGAAACAACTTACACTTTATATGATGGTACGAAGTATAGCGAAGAAGTGCAGGATGATTTATTTGCTGGCTTTGCAGAGACCGATATTTATCTCACCAATAACCTGGCAGCAAAAATTGGCAGCCGGGTAGAACATTCAAAAATAATTGATAAATGGAATGTGGCACCGAGGGTTTCGTTGGCGTACAAATTGGCAACCAATAGCCAGGCCTCATTTGCTTATGGTATTTTTTATCAAAATCCTGAAAGACGGTATTTGCCCGGAACTGCCGGATTGGATTATTCAAAAGCGGAGCACTATATCTTTCAATATACACAGCAAACAAAAGACTACACGTTCAGAACAGAGTTGTTTTATAAAAAATACAATGATTTGTATAAAACAGGTATTAATAATAATGGAAGGGAATCTGCAATCAGCAACAACGGATTCGGTGATGCCAAGGGGGCTGAACTTTTCTGGAGAGATAGGAAAACAATTAAGAATGTGGACTACTGGTTCTCTTATTCTTATTTAGATACCAAAAGGGATTTCCTTAATTATCCAAAATCTATACAACCCTCCTTTGCAGCAAATCATACCGCATCTTTTGTATTCAAACGCTTTGTGCTGCCATGGAAAACCGGGTTCAATCTTAGTTACAACTTTGCAACCGGCAGGCCGTATTACCGGATAGCATACGATAACAATCAAAGTAAATATGTAATTACCGACGAAGGCAAAACCATCAACTACAACAGCATGAGCTTTAGTGTAAATTACCTGCCCAATCTTGGGAAGAAGAATGCAAAAACCTTTGCTGTATTTGTATTGGGCATAAATAATGTACTGGGTCAAAACCAGGTGTTCACTTACAATTACAGCAATGATGGAAGCCGGAAGGAAGCAGTAACACCTCCCAGCAGGCGATTTGTATTTATTGGCTGCTTCCTTAGTTTTGGAATTGACCGTACCCAGGATGCGATCAATAATAACCTTTAATGAATGAGCAAATGAGAAAATATGCAAATATGCAAATGTGTAAAGAGGTAAAGAGGCCTATAATTGTTTGAGACTTTGATAAGCGTTGAAATTTTAAATTGGACATTGCCCATTCACAATTGACTATTCACCATTCCACCATTCACCCAAACCAATCATTATACAATAATTAATTAAAATGAAAAAGTTACTTCTAATTGCCGGCAGTTGCCTTTTGATGTTTTCATCTTTTGCGCAAAGTGAAAAATATGTTGCAGCCATGAAAAAGAACCTCGCTGCAATGGACACCAGTTTTAATAATCCCGCTGACTTTTTAAGCGTGGCCAACAATTTTGAACGCATTGCTACAGCAGAAAAGACGCAGTGGCTGCCCTACTACTACGCAGCATTGTGCCAGGTAAACAACGGTTTTATGCAACAGGATAAAACAAAGGTGGATGCAATCGCAGATAAAGCCACGCTGTTAATTAATAAAGCAGATTCACTGGCACCCAACAATTCAGAAATTTCGTGCGTCAAAAGTATGATTGCCAGTTGCCACATGATGGTAAACCCGATGCAACGCTGGCAGGAGTATGGCCAGGCAAGCAGCGAGAACATGCAGGCAGCGATGGAGCAGGAACCTACAAATCCGAGGCCCTATTTTTTAAAAGGTCAGGGATTAAAATATACCCCGGAGCAGTTTGGTGGGGGTTGCAGTAATGCCAAACCGGCACTGCAAACTGCATTGGATAAATATGCCGCTTTTAAACCAGCATCGGAGATCCATCCAAACTGGGGAGAACAAATTACAAAGGGTTTGCTGGATGAATGTAAGTAAAAGGTTGCGTAGTTTGTAAACATTTATTTTCTATAACAGTACTATCTAAAATAAAATCTATGGAAGAAGATAATTTTTCTCCGCAACAAAGTCTCCTGCTTATTGACAGCATGATAAACAAAGCAAGGAACCGCTTCAGTGAAAATGGGTTTATGTATTTATTGTGGGGCTGGTTGATTTTCATTTGTGCTGCAGGGCATTTTGTTTTGATAAAACTTGAATGGTTCGCCCACCCGGAAATTATCTGGGCCAGTACCTGGCTGGCAGTTATTTACCAGGTGGTTTATTTTTCCCGGCGCAAGAAAAGCGAGCAGGTAAAAACCTACAGCGACGGGATCATCAACAGCATCTGGATCAGCTTTGGCGTTTGTATGTTTATCCTTGTTTTTATTTTGAGCAAATACAATATATGGCCCATCATGTATCCTTTGGTATTGATGATGTATGGCGTGCCTACATTTTTATCCGGCACGGTGATGCAGTTCACTCCATTAAAAGTTGGTGGTACTGTTTGCTGGGTGCTGGCAATTGCAGCCAGTTTTGTGCCGTCATTATATGTATTACTGCTGGTTGCGCTTGCCGTAGTAGTTGCCTGGATCATTCCCGGATATTTGCTGCGAAAAAAGTTTAACGCTGAAAATGAATAAACCTGCTACGGACAAAGGAATCGGTAAGGTTAATTCAATTGCTAATTCTATTGAGTAACTGTAATAAAAAATGATAATTGCGGCGCATGTTTAAAGACCTTGACCCCATATTACACTCACAACTACGGTTAGCCGTAATAAGCCTGCTCATCAGTGTGAAGGAGGCGGAGTTTACTTTTCTGCGAGAAAAAACAAACGCCACTGCCGGCAACCTGAGTGTACAGATAAATAAATTAAAAGAAGCTGGTTACATTGATGTGCTAAAACAGTTCCATAATAATTATCCTCAAACAATTTGTAAAATTTCCCCAAAGGGAATTGATGCCTTTGAAGTGTATGTAAAAGCACTGCAGTCCTATACTCATACCAACGGGCAATAAAATATCCTTCCCAAAAGGAAGGGTATTTTGATAATGAATGCGTGCTTAAAAAGCTTTTCTATTTCCACAAAAGCAAAGGCACTGAATAAATTTTATGTCTGGTATTTAAACAAACCGTGTAGTTGCCTTCTTCCAAATTTGTAAAACAACTGAGGTTGATTTTGTTTTTTCCAGCAGCCAGTTTTACGGGTTGTTTCAGCACAATATTTCCTGCTTCGTTAAAAACCATCACCATTCCTTTGCTGGCTTTCTCTGCCTTAAAACTTAGCAAAGCGCTGCCAGTTTTTGGGTTAGGCACTATTACCAGTTCATCTCTGTCGCCGTTGTTTTTATCAATAGCCGGTTTTGCTGGTTTGTTATCGGCTATTACTGGATTTGCTGAAAGGGAGGCGGTAATTGACAAGCCCAATACCAACGCTGTGATTAACTGTTTCATACTGTGAAATTTTGGGTATATAATCAGGATTAAAATGCCTTGCTGAACCAGGCAGATCGCAGTACACTGGAAATAAATACAAAAACTTCCTAAAGGATAATTGAGCAATAAAAACAAGATAAAATTGGAAAAAGATACGGTTTTATCAGGAGAATGGGTACGTATTAATAATGCTAAAGATAGAAGTTTATCCGAAATGGGCAAATTTTTTATTTTGTTCACCTGCCCGATAATTAATTTTTTTTAAACAATTCATCCCAACATCCGTTTTACCTTTGACAATATTACACTTCATGGCAACCATCATACAGGTTAATCATCTTAGCAAAGATTACGGAGAGTTTAAAGCGGTCGATGACCTTTCATTTACTGTAAATGAAGGGGATGTTTATGGATTTTTGGGTCAGAATGGTGCAGGCAAATCCACCACCATCAGGATGTTGCTTACTTTAATAAAACCTACGCATGGTGAGATCAACATTTTCGGTAAAGAACTTACTGCCAACCGGTCCGCCATTTTAAAGCAGGTAGGTGCGGTAATTGAAAAGCCCGATATGTACAAATACCTTTCTGCTTACGATAACCTTTCCATATTTGCGAAAATGAGCGGTATTAAAGTAACCCGGCAGTTACTGCTGCAACAATTAAAGCTGGTAGGGCTGGAAGATGCAGCGAAGAAAAAAGCAGGTGTATTCAGCCAGGGAATGAAACAGCGTTTAGGCATTGCCGTGTCACTGGTTCATAATCCGGCATTGGTAATTTTAGATGAACCAACCAACGGCCTCGATCCGCAGGGAATAGCAGACATGCGGAACCTGATCATTCAACTGAGTAAAGAAATGGGGAAAACAGTTTTAATATCTTCTCACCTGCTCAGCGAAATAGAGTTGATCGCCAACAGGATGATCATCATCAACAAGGGAAAAAAAATTGTAGAAGGTGTAGTGGATGAATTGCTGGATCCTGCACATACCGTAATAGATATAGACACTACTAACAACGACCGGGCCCGTGAGCAGATACTCCAAACTCCATGGGCTGCTTATATTCAGGAAAATAAACCCCTGCAATTGATGATGAACAAAGAACAGGTGCCACAACTGGTACAGGAGCTGGTGGCGATGGATATACAATTGCTATCTGTAAACTCCAGCCATTCGTTAGAAAACTATTTTTTATCACTTACAACCCAGGCCGGCAATGTGGAACCTTTTGCAAATTGAGTTATTTAAAATATCAAAGCGCCCCCGTACTTATATTGCTTTTGTAGCCATCACCGCCATTGTTGTTATTTTCCAGTTTGCTTTTAAAGCAGACGGGCAAAGCTATATGGACCTGATGATGCAAAGTGTAAAAGATGATTTTACATTCGACAGGATACAGGTGATCAACGGTTATTTCATGTGTTACATCATTTTAAATACCCTGCTGATACAAGTACCGATATTAGTTGCATTGATTGCTGCGGACTCCATTTCCGGGGAGGCGAATATGGGAACACTCCGGTTGCTCATTTCGAAACCGGTAAGCCGCACACAGATCATTTTAGTAAAGTTTGCCGCAGCTACAATTTTCACTGTTTTTTTATTGGTATGGATGGCCATTACTTCATTGCTGATAAGTATCATGATATTTGGTACCGGTGATATGCTGATATTCAGAACAAAGGGCGAAGACTCCCAAATACTGCTGATAACAAAAGATGATATTATGTGGCGTTACTATGCTGCATTTGCATACGCCACAGTAGCATTAACCGTTATTGCTGCGTTGTCTTTATTTCTATCCATTTTTGCAGAAAATTCAATTGGGCCAATTATTGCTACTGTTTGCATTGTAATTGTTTGCACCATCATCTCCAATATCAGCGTGCCGGTGATAGACAGAAATGTAAAACCCTTCCTGTTTACTTCTTACCTGGTGGGATGGAAAGGTTTCTTTTATATTGGCACAGATGCCAGTGGCAATACCATAAAAGGGAGCCTCGAAAACTGGCCAGCCATCCGCAAAAGTTTATTGATTTTGATTGCCCATATTTTTATTATTGTCACAGCATCTGTAATGGTTTTTAAACGAAAAGATATTTTATCATAAAAATTAATTGAATGAAAGGATTGATATTGTCCGTACTGTTATTGAGCACAATAGTTAGCAAAGCACAGGATGCAGCCACACTGGTACAAAAAGTAAAAGCTAAAATAGACCTGGTAAATAATTACGAAGCCAGCGGCACCATGAAGACCAATGTAACTTTTTTAAAAGTGCCGGAAGCCCAGGTGAAAATTTATTTTAAAAAACCCAACCTGCTGAAGATTAAAAATGAAAAGGGTATTTCGTTTGTTCCTAAAGGCGCGGTGAGTATTAATCTGAATAATATTGTAAGCGGCAGCGACTATACCGCACTGGATGCAGGCTATGATAAAGTGGGAAATATTAAAACAAGGGTAGTGAAGCTTTTACCAACAGATGACAATGCAGATGTAGTGTTATCTACTTTGTACATTGATGAAACCAACCTGGTGATTATGAAAGCAAAGACCACCACCCGGGCAAACGGCAGCTACCAACTGGATATGGCGTTTGGGAAATACATTGCGTACGGCCTGCCGGATAAGATCACTTTTACCTTCAATACAAAAGACTATAAATTGCCCAAAGGTGTAACGTTCGATTTTGATGATGGAACAAATGCCGGAAAGCCTGCAGAAAAAACAAAGAGCGGAAAGGCTGAAATATTTTTTAATACTTACAGCATCAATAAAGGTGTTGCTGATGCAGTGTTTAAATAATAGTCAATGCCGCCAGAGGTATGAATTGCAGTCTGAATCTGAATAGTGCGAAATAAACAATACTCAATAACAATACACTGCATTTCAACGTGGGTACCGAGTATTTAGGACTGACGGTTTTCCTAAAGGAATGCTATGAAATAACGGAGATTTTTATTCCGGCAATTCTGTAATCCTTTCATCTACAGCCCTTGCGAAAGCGGCAGCGCTAATTTTCTTTAAAGGGTTTTTCCTGTTATCCGCATGGCCTCTCCGGCCGTTAATAATGTCCACACATTTAAAAATCGCTTCCCGGAAAGATGCTTCATCCGCTTTACTTTTTCCGGCAATGTCAAATGCAACACCATGATCAGGTGAGGTACGTACGCCGGTTAATCCTGCAGTATAATTTACCCCTTCGCCAATGGCCAGCGATTTAAAAGGTATCAGTCCCTGGTCGTGATACATCGCCAGCACCGCATCAAATTTTTCATAATGTCCCCTTGCAAAAAATGCGTCGGGGGAGTACGGCCCAAAACAAAAAACATCTTTTTGTTTGGCTTCTTTAATGGCAGGCCGAATGATCTCATCTTCTTCTTTTCCAATCAGCCCCTCATCACCAGCATGCGGATTTAAACCCAGTACCGCAATTCTTGGTTTGTCGATTCCAAAATCTTTTTTTAATGAATTATTAATGATGTTCAGTTTACTTAGAATATTCTCCCTTGTAATATACTGGGCAATATCTTTTACGGCTACATGCTCTGTTACCAGGCCCACCCTCATATTTTCTGCTATCATAAACATCACCACATCCGGAGCGCCAAACAGGTTTTTCAGGTAAGGAGTATGACCGGTAAAATTAAACTCTGTTGACTGGGTGTTTTTTTTATGGATAGGTGCAGTTACCAGGCCATCAATCTTGCCGTCTTTTAATGCCTGTGCAGCAGTTACCAAACTAATAACAGCATATTTCCCACCAACTTCATTCAGCAGGCCCGGGGTTACCGCCACTTCTTCTTCCCAGCAGTTAAACATATTCACCTGTTTGTGATTAATGCGGCTGCCATCCTTAACCGTGCTAAAATTAAAATTTACCTCCGGAATAGCCTTGCGGTAAAAGTTCAGCACTTTATTGTTGGCAAATATCACTGGGGTACATATCTCAAGCAGGTGGGCGTCGGCCACCGTTTTTATAATCAGTTCCAGTCCAATGCCATTAATATCTCCGCAGCTTAAGCCAATCACAGGTTTATTTTCATTCAGCATAGAAAAAAATTTAGTTGTAAAAATACAACATTGTTTTACAAATAGGTTTGTCAAAAATTTCATTTAGTAGTCGTCCACGATCCCGGAAACAGCCGTTATCCTTAAATGCAGTAATTTCACCCATTCAAATTGATACAAACCACTTTTTATTTTGCAATTAAAAAAATCGCTCGGCCAGCACTTCTTAAAAGACGAATCCGTTATTCAAAAAATTATCGACGTCCTGCACCAGGACGACTTTCATAATTTACTGGAAGTGGGCCCCGGTGGTGGTGCCTTAACAAAGCACCTGGTGAAAATTCCAGGCATCAACTTTAAAGCCGTGGAACTGGACGATGATAAAATTGAATGGCTCAAAAAAGGGTATCCTGTTTTGAAAGACAAGATCATTGCAAAAAGTTTTTTGGACATTGATAAACCTTTTGACGAACCTTTCACCGTCATTGGCAATTTCCCTTACAATATTTCAACACAGATATTGTTTAAGATATTAGACTGGAAGGATGACGTACCGCTGGCAATCGGGATGTTCCAAAAGGAAGTAGCGCAAAGGGCTGCCAGTAAAGAAGGCAGTAAAGTGTATGGTGTATTGAGCGTGCTGATACAGGCTTTTTATGAAGTGGAGTATTTATTTGACGTGAGTTCGCAAAGCTTTAATCCGCCGCCCAAAGTGCAAAGCGGGGTGATACGCCTTAAAAGAAAAAAGGAAACGCTGCCTGTAAAAAGCGACCGGGCTTTTATAGTGCTGGTAAAAACAGCCTTTAACCAGCGGCGCAAAACCTTACGCAATGCCGTAAAAAGTTTATTTACTACCGAGATACTGCAGGAGGAAATGTTTACAAAAAGGGCAGAAGCATTAAGCGTGGAAGATTTTGCCAGGCTTACTTTTAAAATGAGTTGATTGAAAAATAAAATTACATACCTGTTTATTTTGCCAATTGGTTTTTGCCAATTGCTGTCTTCCTGCTATTCACCGAGGTATGTGTATAGTCCGGTAGCCCATAATGTGCCGGTACTGGTGCAAAAGGGCGACAGTAAACTGGCATTTCAATATACAAGCAATATTGGCGAGAAGGCAAAGGTGACCACACTTGGAAAAGAAAGTAGTGGCTACGGCATCGACGTGCAGGGTGCATACGCCATTACCAGTCACTTCGCAGTGCAGGCAGCATATTCACACCGTTTCGAAAGAAACTTTGCAGACTTTAATGTACGCAGCAATGATACCAGCACCATCGATTACAACAGGAACCTCACCGAGTTTGGGATAGGGTATTACACTTTTTTAAATGGAAACAGCAGGGTTGTTTTCCAGGCGTTTGGTGGCGCTGGTTTTGGCAAATCTTCTTTTACTGACGAGTACCAAACCCCGGGGAGCCCGGTGCACAGCCGCTATTTTAATATGGATGTTACCAAATTGTTCCTGCAACCTGCATTAATGATTCGTTACAAAAACACTTTTGCCACTTCAATTTCTTCCAGGGTCAGTTTTATTTATTTCCGGAATGTAACATCGGATTACAGTAAGGAAGAACTAACCAATTACCAGTTAGGCGCACTAGGCAAAGAAGTTGAAATTTTTTGGGAGCCTGCGTTTGTAAATACATTCGGATTTAGAAAGCTACCGGGGCTGCAGTTTGAATTACAGTTAGGCATAGCTTTTTTACTTAGCCAGCGTTTTGTAGATTACCGCACGTTTAATTTATCCGCCGGTATAGTACTGGATCTGCCAAAATTATTCAGGGGCAGTGATGGCAATTCAAAAAACTAACAACTGTTAACATTTCAATTGCTATCTGTATTTTTGCCATGATTGTTAGTCCATCTTCATTTTACGAGTTTATCGATATGGTTGATTTAATTATTCAGTGCCTGAACCCCGGTAAAAATCGGGATAGCAATGGCACAAAGATGTTGACCGTAGATAAACGTCAGTTAAATAAATTTTTATGAGTTTCAATTTGAAAAATAAGGTAAGAATAGTTACTGCTGCCAGTTTGTTCGATGGACATGATGCTGCTATCAACATCATGCGTCGCATTATGCAGGCGAAAGGAGCCGAGATCATTCACCTTGGCCACAACCGCAGCGTACTTGAAATTGTGGAGTGCGCCATTGAAGAAGATGTACAGGGTATTGCCATTACCTCTTACCAGGGCGGGCATGTGGAATTTTTTAAGTACATGAAAGATTTGCTGGAAGAAAATGGTTGCGGCCATATTAAAATCTTTGGTGGTGGTGGCGGAACAATATTACCGGTTGAAATTGAGGAGTTGCATCATTACGGTATTACAAAAATTTACAGCCCGGATGATGGCCGGCGTATGGGGTTGGAAGGAATGATTGAAGATGTGATACTGTCTTGTGACTTTGAATTGGATGGGAATGGCGAATATAAAAGCGCTATGACGCTTGGAGAAATAAATGATGTAAGGAAAATTGCAAGGCAAATAACGAATGTGGAGAATGGAGGTACGATAATGGATAACGCCCAGCAACCAGCCGGCAAAATTATTCCGGTGTTGGGGCTGACGGGTACAGGTGGCGCTGGTAAAAGCAGTGTAACCGATGAAATCGTTCGGCGTTTTTTAAATAACTATACAGAAAAAACCATCGCTGTAATTTCTGTTGATCCATCAAAGAAAAAAACGGGCGGTGCTTTATTGGGTGACAGGATAAGAATGAATGCGATTTCTTCTCCACGGGCTTACATGCGTAGCCTTGCTACAAGAGAAAGCGAAAAGGCCCTGAGCAAATATGTGCAGGAGGCGATTGATATCTGCAAGGATGCAGGCTATGATTTTATTATTTTAGAAAGTGCTGGTGTAGGTCAAAGTGATGCTTCCATTTTGGACTACTGTGATGTAAGTATGTATGTAATGACACCTGAGTACGGTGCAGCATCGCAATTGGAAAAAATAAATATGCTGGATTATGCAGACGTGGTATGTGTAAATAAATTTGATAAAGCAGGTGCATTGGATGCCCTGCATGACGTACGCAAACAATACAAGCGCAACCATAGCTTATGGACGGCTAAAGATGAAGAATTGCCCATTGTTGGCACCATAGCGGCACAGTTTAACGATGCCGGGGTAAATGAATTGTTTGAAAGGTTGATGGAAAAAATAGCTGAGAAAACAGGCGTGAAATTTCATGGAGAGATAGTACATCATGAACACATAAAAGATACGGCAAGCCAATCAACTATTATTCCGCCCAAGCGGGTGCGGTATTTGGCGGAGATTGCGGAAGCCATTACAGAATACAATAATTGGGTAAAGGAGCAGGCTGATATTGCTACTAAATTATACCAGTTAGACGGGGTAATAAAAATAATGGACAAAGAAAAATGAAAGCTCCGGTAAGAAAATACAATCAATGGCTCGGAGAATTAAAAAATGACATTCACCAAAGCCGTTTACAAACTGCATTGCAGGTAAACAGCGGTATGCTGATACTGTATTGGTATATTGGTAAACAAATTATACAAAAAATAGAAGCAGAAGGATGGGGTGCAAAAATTATTGAACAACTGTCTGTTGATTTGCAAAAAGAATTTCCGGATATGAAAGGTTTTTCTGTAAGAAACCTTTTATACATGAAGCAATTTGCGGCAGTTCATGATGATTTACTAATTACGCAGCAGGCTGCTGTGTTAATAAAGAAAAGCAGTAAAGATTTAATTACGCAGCAGGCTGCTGCGTTAATTAAAAAAGATAAGAATCAAATGGTGCAGCAGCCGGTTGTACAATTCGGTAATAAAACATATTATCTCTCAAATGCTTTGCTGGTCAATATTCCATGGGGGCAGCATATGCTGTTGCTTGATAAAATAAATGACAATGATGAACGCCTTTGGTACATCAATAAAACAATAGAAAACAACTGGAGCCGGGCGGTGCTTCAATATCAAATAGAAACAGATTTATACCTGCGCCAGCACAAAATAAAAAAGGCTTCTAATTTTCATTTAACGTTGCCAAAGCCACAGGCAGACCTGGCCAACCAAATTTTAAAAGATCCGTATATTTTCAGGTTTCCTCAAATGGGTGGGCATGTGAGTGAAAGGGAATTAGAAGACCATCTTATCAAACACATCCAGGAATTTATCATGGAGTTGGACGCAGGCTTCGCATTTGCAGGCAGGCAGGTAAAATTTATGACAGGGAAAAAAGAACATTTTGTTGACCTGCTTTTTTATCATTTGTATCTGCGGAGTTTTGTTGTGATAGAATTAAAAATGGATGAATTTGAAATGGCCCATAGCGGCAAGATGAACGGTTACCTTAACATGGTAAATAAACAACTGAGGCAGCCGCAGGATAATCCATCTATTGGTATTATTTTATGCGGTGCAAAAGATAATGTGGAAGTGGATTATGCACTCACCAATATCAACCATCCCATTGGGGTAAGTGAATATACTTTCAGCAAATCGTTACCGAAAAACCTTAAGAATAAACTGCCTTCTGCAAAACAACTGCAGGATGAAGTATACCGCTTTCTTAAAAAGGTAAACCTGAATACGAACCGGTCAGCTAAACGAAAAAAACTTCTTGGTATATGCAAACAAATGAACTGAAAAAAAAATATGATCAACTGAAAGAGCAGTTGCATCCTGATGCTAAAAAACTAATGGAGCAATGGGCCGATGTATTAAAACAGTATGAAGGTGATTTTTTTGAATTTGATGTTAGGGGAAAAAAGATAAAGCAGGAACTGACTTTCCAATCTTTGAGCGGTACAAAAATCAGTAAAGTATATTTACCCAAATACAAAGACTGGGGCGATATTTTAAAATGGCAGTTGCAGGAAAATGTACCGGGAGAATTTCCGTACACAGCCGGTGTATTTCCATTGAAGCGAGAAGGCGAAGATCCAACAAGAATGTTTGCCGGTGAAGGTGGACCGGAAAGAACCAACCGGCGTTTTCATTATGTAAGCCTTGGCCAGCCTGCAAAGCGGTTGTCTACAGCATTTGATTCGGTTACACTGTATGGAGAAGATCCCGGTCACCGCCCGGATATTTATGGTAAAGTAGGTAACAGCGGTGTAAGCATTGCAACCGTGGATGATGCAAAAAAGCTCTACAGTGGCTTTGATCTTTGTGATCCAAAAACTTCTGTCAGCATGACCATCAACGGGCCGGCTCCCATGCTGCTGGCATTTTTTATGAACGCTGCCATCGATCAGCAATGCGAAAAATACATTATCGAAAATAATTTAAGGGAAGCGGTAAACAAAGCAGTTGAAGCGAAATACAATAATGATACTTTACCAAAGTATGTTGGGGTGGATGGAAAAGAAATCGTTCCTGCCAAAGGAAATTTGCAGGGTGCATTGCCGGAGGGAAATGATGGATTGGGATTACGCCTACTGGGATTAAGCGGCTCGGATGTATTGCCTGCTGATGTATACGAAAAAATAAAAGCAAAAGCATTGGCAACTGTAAGGGGAACAGTGCAGGCTGATATTTTGAAGGAAGACCAGGCGCAAAACACGTGTATCTTTTCCACTGAATTTGCTTTGAAATTAATGGGTGATGTACAGGAATATTTTATTGCCAATAAAGTGCAAAATTTTTACAGTGTAAGTATCAGCGGTTATCATATTGCAGAAGCCGGCGCAAATCCGGTAACGCAACTGGCGTTCACTTTATCAAATGGGTTTACCTATGTAGAATATTATTTAAGCCGCGGAATGCACATTGATGATTTTGCTCCCAATCTTTCTTTCTTTTTCAGCAATGGCATGGACCCTGAGTACAGTGTGATAGGAAGGGTGGCAAGAAGGATCTGGGCCAAGGCGATGAAGCATAAATACAAAGCCAATGACCGTTCTCAAAAATTAAAATATCATATTCAAACGTCCGGCCGTTCGTTACATGCGCAGGAGATTGACTTTAATGACATCCGGACAACACTGCAGGCATTGTACGCTATTTATGATAACTGCAATAGTTTACATACGAACGCTTACGATGAAGCGATTACGACCCCAACAGAAGAAAGTGTGCGCCGCGCCATGGCCATTCAATTGATCATTAACAGGGAACTGGGAACCGCCAAAAATGAAAATCCCAACCAGGGAGCCTTTTTGATTGAGGAATTAACCGATTTGGTAGAAGCTGCAGTATTGAGTGAATTTAACCGGATAACCGAACGGGGTGGCGTATTGGGTGCCATGGAAAGAATGTACCAGCGCAATAAGATACAGGAAGAGAGTTTGTATTACGAAACCCTGAAACATACCGGTGAGTATCCCATTGTTGGCGTAAACACGTTCTTAAATAAAAATGGTTCGCCAACAATTTTACCTACAGAAGTTATCAGGAGTACAACCGAAGAAAAAGAATTTCAGATAACCACATTACAGGCTTTTCATAAAAGAAATGAAAAAGAATCTGCAGCCCAGCTAAAAAAATTGCAGGCGGTAGCAGTGGCAAACGGTAACCTGTTTGAAGAATTAATGGAAACGGTGAAGTATTGTTCGTTGGGACAAATTACCAATGCATTGTATTCCGTAGGCGGACAATACAGGAGGAATATGTAGTGCTGTGTTAACTATAGTCTGACGTAACTTTTATTACACTGATTATTAATAGTTATACGATTTGATAAATGTTGATACCTAATTCGTGTAATTCGTTTTAAAATTCGAAACGCCATATTAAGCTTAACATAACAGTAACATGTTTTTTATCCCGGTCAGTAAAAGTCCAGTACAGCAGTGTGCCCATAGGTTTTATGGGGCCGGATGGCAACGCCGATACTTCCATAATCGCCCAAAAGGATTGATCTGTGTCCAAGACTGGCAACGCCTTCATCTATTAACAGCGACATTACAATCTCAAAGGGATCTTCATTGCCATAGTCACAACATTCGCCCATGAAATATTTTTTTGCTTTACACCCGGCACTGGTTCTTTCATGCCCTGTATAGCCTTTGATACCTGACGTTTGTGCATGACAGGCGGCACTTGTATAACATTCCTTATCGGCAAATAATAATGTTTGCTGCTCCATCTTTCCCAATGTTGCTACCAGTGATTGATAGTAGTATTTGTCATTCACCAGGTCATTTTTTCCGCTGTATACAGGATATTTTGCCAGCACAGTACTGAGAAACAACCTGGGGAATGACCTTACCAGGTTAAGTATATAAACAACTTCTTTCTCTTCTTTAGTCATAAATTTTTCATCCGCGGCAGTGTTACATTGGTCATATTGCGGCTTATTCCACTCTGCAGAAAACTCACCTAACGGAGATGGATTGTTTGTGACAGGAAATAAAGCATGTGTATCTACATCAGCACTGGAACAAATAAAAAATATACAGGCACAAAAAAACTTCATCCTTAATTTTTTTACAAAGTATAACATCAAAATAGGTTTTCCATAGCATCGAACCGCAATTACTGTTAATAAAAGGTTATCGTATTACTGAATGCAGTTGAAAATTTAATGAGCTGTTGCCTGTAAATTCATTTGGGCATCATCAAAAGTATTTGCTGAAATCCTTTATTAGCAGAGGTTTCAGAAGATGGAATGCTTTTTTACAGTAAACAAACCTCTTTAAATTTGGCGTATTGTGTAAAAATAACGCAACTATCTTTGCGTTATCAATCTGAATTAATCCGCCGAAACAGAAAGATTAATACACAGGGCAAAAGTGGAAATAAAAATAACAACACAATGTTATCACCACTTTAAAAAACTCTTCCAAAAAAGGAGTTGTTACGAAGCCTGCCATTTAACATGAACGTTTGCGCTTTTTAGTTATCACTGTATGGGATAAAAATATCTGCCCGTTCATTCCGGCAGGTACACACAAAGTATTTTATAACAATTAAAATAAACACCAATGACAAAAATCAAAAACATCGCAGTAGCACTTTCAGTGATCGTGTTATTTGCAAGTACCAGCTTTGCCGGTGCAACAACAAACAAATCTTTACCAATAGTGGTAGAAGATCCAACAGCAGAACCCCTGACAGTAAACTACCTGGGTGAAGATGCAGACTACGTGTACTTTAAAGTGTCTGTAAAGTCGGGGAACAATAAATTCGTTTCTTTTGCTGTAAACGACAAATCAGAAGGTGAACTGTATACTACTGTATTCAGCACCGACAAAGAGCAGACTTTCAAAATTGAAAAAAGGGACCACCAGGAACTGGATTTCAATTTGTCAGCAGGCAAAAAAAGCTACTCTAAGTCTTTCACCATCATGCCAAGGGTAACTTTAGCCAAGTTATAATCCCTTTGACCGATTGCAAATTGATCAGTTGCCATGATGAGTAGCACAACTAAACATTTCAACCCCATCCTGTAGTATTTGTCTGTAATACAATAAATATTACATAAATATTGCAGGGTGGGTTTACCTGGTGTTATCTCTCTCTGATCTGTTTGTATAGATCGTCCATTTGGCACTAAGCTGCCGCAGAAATAAATTTAACCAAATACCTTTTAGCTACTGGCAGCAACGTTTCTTCCACCGGAAAACTCAGCGAGGCTTCTATCGCATATACCGCAGGATTTGGTAAATCAGTTTTCTTTCTAATCAGTTCACTTTTGATATGTTCGTAAGTGGAAGAAATACTACGGTACCACATGTCAATATAATCAATTTTAATTCCCCTGTATTTCTCATCATGTTTTTCAAAAATGGTAAGGCGGTACTGATACACATGCGTGTCTTTTTGATTGCCATTCTTTAAAAAGAAATAACCTTCCGTATTATCCAGCGGAACAAGCCCTATCGGGACTATATTAATTTTCTCTTCTACAAATTCATATATTTCTGTACCATCGCTTATGGTTTTTTGCATTTTGCCGCTGGCATAATGAATGATATCTTCCAGCTCTTTCATCAGTTCACTGTCTTCAATCACCTGTTCATACAAGAGTGATAACTTCTCCACCTGGATGCCGGTAAGGCGTTTGGGAAAATGATCCTGGAGGAATTTTTTATTATCCCTGAAAGCAACAATATTATTATAGTGAAAAATGATATCTGCTAACTGGGGATACAATTTATTTTCACGAAAGCCGCCGTTGATCTGCTGCAGGTACGCAAGCAACGTGTATTTCTTCAGTTCAAAATCGATATAGCCTTCAGCGAACCAGGTTTCAGAAAGTGTTTTCATATGTTGAAGTTGTGGTGTGATATGAAATTAATAAAAATCCGGCACATCAGAAAAACGATGTTATCTCACTTTTATTTCACCAGGTATTCACAGGATGCGCTGCTGCCCGGGACAGTTAGTGCTTTTTAAGGGAGTACAGGATAAAAAATTAATCACAACAAACGGTTGCTGTGCTATTTTTAAAACCTGTGTTAATCCTCCTTTTAAATTGTCTATTTTTATGGATAGTTTGTTAACGGTTGTTTGTCATAAATCAGTAAGTACTGCTTGCCGGTATTATGGCTTTGGGAGCAATCTATTTTAATAACTCATTATGACAGCAGAACATCAGCGATTAAAAGTTAACAATAAAAAGGCAATACCGCTTGAGAAATGGGGCCCTTACCTGAGTGAGCGGCAGTGGGGAACTGTAAGGGAAGATTATGGCGCCCATGGTGATGCATGGGGTTATCTTCCATTTGATCAGTCGCACTACCGTGCCTACCGATGGGGTGAAGACGGATTAGCAGGTATATCAGATTATTTTCAAAATCTGTGTTTTGCCGTTGCCCTATGGAATGGGAAGGACCGCATTTTAAAAGAGCGCTTATTTGGCGTGGGAAATTATGATGGCAACCATGGTGAAGATGTGAAGGAATTGTATTACTACCAGGATAATATTCCCACACATTATTATATGGAGTATTTATACAAGTACCCGCAGAATGAGTTTCCGTACGATGACTTATTGAATACGAACCGCAGCAGGAGCAAACTGGAACCGGAGTATGAGATCCTCGACACGGGCGTTTTTAAGAATGATGAATACTTTGATGTAAAAGTCAGTTACGCAAAACAGAATCCAGAAGATATTTATATCCGGATAGACATTACCAACCGCGGCTCAAAAGCTGCTCCCATAACCGTGTTGCCAACCTTGTGGTTTTACAACAGGTGGGTATTTACACCTGATGAAGTGAAGCCTTCTATCACCTACGTGGATAAAACATCTGTATGTGTAAAACATAAACGACTCGGAAATTATTACTTTTATTTTCAACCACCCACCGACCGGTTGTTTACCGAGAATGAAACCAATTTAAACAGGGTAAATGCAAATGCTGAAAAGACGATTTTTACAAAAGATGCCTTTCATGATGCAGTCATCAGCGGGGCAAACAGAACAAAACTCCGTGCAAAAAAAGAAGGTACTAAGTTTGCACCGGTTTATGAACTGAATCTAAAAGGCGGCGAAACAAAAACGATCTTCTGCCGGCTTACCAACATGGCAGATGACAGGCCATTTACCAAGGGATTTGACAATATTTTTGCTGTAAGAAAACAGGAAGCAGATGATTTTTATGCTGCAATATTGCCAACGGAAATTTCAGCGGATCTTAAAAATATTCAACGCAAGGCACTGGCAGGTTTGCTATGGAGCAAGCAGTATTATCACTTCGATGTGGAGCGATGGCTTACCACCAGTGATGGAATTACACCCGTAAATGAAGGTAAAGGAAAAGGCAGAAACAGTGACTGGACTCACCTGAAGAACCAGGACATCATTGCAATGCCTGATAAATGGGAGTATCCCTGGTATGCTGCCTAGGACCTGGCTTTTCATTGTATTTCGTTGGCAATGGTGGATGTTGTTTTTGCCAAGCACCAGTTGCAGTTGATCATGCGGGAGTGGTACATGAAGCCCGACGGGCAGTTGCCTGCCTACGAATGGAATTTCAGCGATGTAAACCCACCAGTGCAGGCATGGGCGGCGATGGAAATTTACAGGATAGAAAAAGAAACCTATGGTGAAGGGGATGTGGTTTTTTTAAAAAGGGTTTTTCAAAAGCTGCTGATCAATTTTACCTGGTGGATCAACCGTAAAGACAGGAATGGCAATAATATTTTTGAGGGTGGATTTTTGGGGCTGGATAATATAGGCGTGTTTAACAGGAGCCATCATTTTACCAGCGAGATGCAACTGGAGCAGGCAGATGGAACGAGCTGGATGGGGATGTATGCACTCAATATGATGGATATGGCGCTGGAAATTTCTATTCATGATATTGCCTTTGAAGATACGGCCACCAAATTCTTTGAACATTTTGTAATGATCGCAGAATCACTGAACGGTCATGCCATGTGGAATGACGAGGATAAGTTTTTTTATGATACCCTGTGCATCGCAGGATCTGACCCTTTGCCTTTGCGGATTCAGAGCATTGTTGGACTCACAAGTTTGTTTGCCGTAAGCACTATTCATAAAGAGATGTTTGACAAACTGCCGGATTTCGAAAAGCGTATTAGTTGGTTCGAAAACTACCGGAAAAAAAATAATCGCTTTTGGCCGAATGAGGAAAGGGGCGATGGAAAAGAAACGCTGTTGTCGCTGGTACAAAAAGACCGCCTTATTTTTTTGCTGAACAGGCTTTTGCATGAGGATGAGTTTTTATCGGATGGCGGCATCAGGGCGCTGTCGAAATACCATAAGGCCAATCCTTATTCTGTTACAGTGGATGGGGAAAATTACACCATTCAATATGATCCTGGTGATTCTACCAGTAATTTGTTTGGCGGAAACAGCAATTGGCGTGGCCCCGTATGGATGCCCATCAATTATCTCATCATCCGTTCTGTAAGAAAATATGGAGAATTTTACGGCGACAATTTAAAAGTGGAATGTCCTGTAGGATCAGGAACGATGATGAATTTGGTAGAGGTATCAAAATTACTAACGGACAGGGTTGTTAGCCTTTTTGCTAAAGATAATAAGGGAGACCGGAAACTGTATGGCAATTACAACTGGTTTTACAGCAAACCGGGCAATGAAGAGCTGGTGTTGTTTTATGAATATTTTCACGGCGATACCGGTGCCGGACTTGGCGCCAGTCACCAGACTGGATGGACATCGCTGGTGGCAGACCTGATTGGTGGTAAAGAAGTTGTTGCTGAAGAATGGAAAGAGGGAACAGGTCATGAAATATTTATTGATGATGAAGAGGAGGAGGAATGAACAGATTTGTGAACTTTTTTCGCTTACAAACATTATTCAGGCATGCAGCATTTTTCTATTAATGAAATAAAAGAATGGGACCGGTTTTACCGCGGCAATTTTATCAACAGCTTATCAGGTTTTAAATCTGCCAGTTTAATTGGAACGGTCAATAAAGTAGGTCGTCCCAACCTTGCTATTTTCAGCAATATTTTACACCTGGGTGCCGACCCTGCCCTGGTAGGTTTTATCAACCGGCCACTAGATGCATCGCCGCACACTTTATGCAACATACAGGTTACAGGGGCGTATACCCTGAATCATATCTGTGAAAGTTTTGTTGCAGCGGCCCATCAAACCAGCGCCAAATATGCAGCAGGGGAGGATGAGTTTACTGCAACAGGATTGACTGCTGAATACAGGGGAAATTGTAAAGCGCCTTTTGTGGCGGAGAGCAAAGTGCAGTATTCACTGAAGTTAGTAGAAGTAATTCCCATCCAGCACAACAATACTTTTTTAGTAATTGGTGCAGTACAGGATGTTTACCTCCGTAAGGACATCGTACAGCCGGATGGATTTATTGCAATAGATAAAGCAGGGAGCATTACTTCGCTGGGTATTGATGGATACTATACGGCAACACTCACCGCAAGATATGATTATGCAAAACCAGGAAAGGAACTGGCAAAAATTGCTACCTGAAATATTTCCCGATCACAGGCAACTGCTGAAACTCTTTCTTTTCTATGGTGGCAACAAACCAAAAGAAAGCCAATAATAACAAACCGGCAGTGGCAACTGAAAAGTAAATATTACCCCACAACCAAACCAGCCCGTTGTGGATGAAAAATATCAAAGTGGTAAGCACCAGGTAAGAAATCAATTTCTTTTTTACGTAAGGTATGGGGTAATGTTTTTGCCCCAGTAAATAAGAGGTTACCATCATAAAAGCATAACAGGTAAACGTAGCCCAGGCGCTGCCGGTATAGCCAAAATAAGGGATCCACCAGATGTTGAGCAAAATAGTGATTACTGCACCTGCAATGGTAATAGCTGCGCCATATAAATTTTTATTGGTGAGCTTGTACCAAACAGAAAGGTTGTAATAAATACCGAGAAACACACTGCCCATTGCCAGTATGGGTACAATATGGATGCCTTCGCCGTACTCCGCATATTTTATGGTGAGAATTTTTTCAAATACATCTAAAAATAAACCAATGGCCAGGAACATCAGGCAGCAGGCAATTACAAAGAACTTCATCACCCTGGCGTATGTTTTTTGAGCATGTTGTTCTTTCGACTGGTTAAAGAAAAATGGTTCGGCGGCCATCCGGAACATTTGTATGAAGATGGTGATCAAAACAGCCAGCCGGTAATTGGCAGCAAAAATACCCAGTTGCCTTTTGGCTTCTTCCGGGGGAATAGTTACCACATGCTGGTACACCAAACGGCTCAGCATTTCATTGATCATTCCTCCAAGGCCTACTATAATCAGGGGGTATGCATATTTCATCACCTCTTTCCACAGCTTCGGATCAAATTTGAATCTGAAATTAATCCATTGCTTCCACAACAGCAGGAAGGTAACGGCGCTGCCGGTTAAATTGCCAATAAGATAATAACCAATGCCGATGGTGGGATCATAAAAAACTAACCAGGTACTGGTTGGGTCTTTTTTTGCAATTTGCGGACATACGCCAATAAAATAAATCACCACCAGCATATTTACTACAATGCCCATCACCCTAACAAAGGCATACCTGCGTGGCCTGCCTTCCTGCCGTAGTTTGGCAAAAGGCAATGTGGCCAGTGTATCCAGGAAGATGATGCCGGTAAGCCAGATAAAATATTCGGGATGGGCCGGCATAAAAGTGGCATCAGCAAGCTGATGGGTGAATAACAATAATACTCCGGAAAAAAGGATGGTGGAAACAACCACGGATGTACTGAGGGTATTGTATAACGTATGCTTGTCTTTATCCTGCACAAAACGGAAGTAACTTGTTTCCACACCGTACGTAAAAAGGATGTTTAAAAAAGGAACAATGGCATATATCTGTGTAAGGTCGGCAGTATCTACTGCATGATAAATAAAGCTGAGTGAGAAATTAAGGATATAACCTAAAAACCTGCTCCCAATTGTTGGCAATCCGTACCAGAGTGTTTGCGATGCTAATTTTTTTATGCTGCTCAATTACCTTTTGTTTATGGGCAAATTTAACTGTATCTGCATTAATAAATAGTTTCCTTTTTCAAAAACAGGCGCCAGCTTTTTTTTACAAATTGTATCTTTGAAAAAAAATCATCATCATGAAAAAGTTCCTCTTTTTGGCAGTTATATTATTTGCTGCACCAGGTGTATTTGCACAGGCACGCCAGGCTACAGCAGACTATAACAAAACCATGCAGCCTGCTACTGAAATTGAAATTCCTTTTCCGGAAAAAACAGTTATGAAATCGTTGGTAGAAAAAATGGAGAGCCGGGGATATAAGGGCAAAGACACAAAAGGGTACACTGTTTTTAAAGGGGTGAGCATGGCGGAGATCGGCCCTGGAAGTTATGATCTGTATTTTAAAACTGACCGCAAGAAAAAAGAAAAGGATGTCACCATTCTAACCATGCTGGTATCCACAGGAGCCGAAAAGTTTATCAGCGAAGCAGACAACTTAACAGTTTTAAACAACTCAAAATCATTTTTAAATAGCCACACTGAGCAGGCAACTGCCTACGACCTGGAACTACAGATTAAAGAACAGGAAGAAGCAACTGCAAAGGCAGAAAGGAAATTTAAGAACCTGGTGGAAGACGGGGAGGACCTGGTTAAGAAAAAAGAGAGACTGGAAAAAGAAATTGAAGAAAATATAAAAAAGCAGGCCGAACAGAAAGCGGAAGCCGAAAAACAACTCCAGATTTTTAATACCCTGAAGGCCAGGCGAAAGCAATAAAAACCCGTGTGATTACGTTTGTGAAAAAGTGCAGTCGAACGATTGCACTTTTTTTCATTAATATCCGGCACATGAAATTATGGTATGTATCACTGGGCTTAAGCATTGTATCCTGCATTATATTGCTGGTAATTTGTTTTTTGCCCGATGGTTACACCGTTTTTAACTGGAGCATGGCCCAAGTGCAGGCGGGTTTTCTTTTTCCTGTATTGTTACTAAGCTGGACAGCCGCCCTGCTGGCCTTTTTATTCAACAATATTTTCATTGATAAAAGCATGATGCAAAAAAATGTAGAGCCGATGCCTGCATTTAAAGCTTATCTGCCTACCTTCCTTGGCATTCCTGCCTTTGCTTCCTTTATTTGGTTCATTATCCGCTGGTATAAAGGTAAGCCAAACCTTTAGTGGTGACCTGGCAAAGTGCTATTGATAATTATTTTTTCTTCATACCGTTTATTGTGCAGCAGCTCATTGTCTGTAAGCGTATACAAAAAAGAAAGCAGGTCCACTCTTTCCAGTTTAGTGATGGTTATTTTATTTCTCAATAGTGAATCTACAGTTGGTTGTGCCGTATTTATCCCGTTCCGGTAATGTTCTATCACCTGCGATAATGTGTAGAATCTGCCATCATGCATGTAAGGTCCGGTAACAGTGATATTCCGAAGGCTGGGTACTTTAAATTTGAGCGAATCTTCAGGGTTGCCGGTAATACCCATTCTCCCTATATCTTTCAATGTGGCATTCATTGTAAGTCCATTGTTTCGGAATGAATTATTGGTAAACAAAGGTTCGGTATGGCAGGCATTGCAGTTAGCTTTAAATGTTTCATAACCCAGTTGCTCACTGAGTGTAAAAGTTGCTTCTCCTCTTTTTACTTTGTCGTACCTGGCATTATACGATTGTATGCTGCCGGTAAATTGTGCCAGTGCTTTAAGCATCCGCTGGCTGTTGATGGTATTGCTTCCAAATGCTGCTTTGAACATTCTTTTGTAAGCTGTGTCTGCACTTATTTTTCTTAATACATTTTCTAATGTTTCCGCCATTTCATTCGGGGCAGTAATAGGTGTTAGCGGCTGCACTTCTATATGGTTGATGCCGCCATCCCAGTGCATTTTTTTCATCCAGGCAATATTAAAAAGGGCAGGTGCATTCCGGGTGGTAAAGCTGTTATTAAAGCCGTGGCTTACATCATGATCAAAATTGGAAAATGCAGCAAACTGCTGGTGGCAACTGGCACAGGAAAAGTTGCCGTCCTTACTCAGCCTGCCGTCATAAAATAGTTTTTTTCCCAATTGAAACCCTTCTTCAGTTAATGGGTTGGTTACAAAAATATTAGTGGGTGGTTTAGGCCACCCTTTCGGTATTACCAGTTTAAGGTATTTGGGTCTGTAAGGATTTGCATCATACAAAAATGCGGAGGTGGTTAGTACAATCAACATCAGCGATATAATGATCTTTATTTTCAAACCTTACAGAATAAAATTAATCGTTATTAATTATCTCCGCTATAGAAAATAGCCTGGAAAAATTACCGCCAATTTGTTTGGCCAATGGTCCCGGCGAACTGCACACGGGGGTTTCGCTGATCTTTAACCGGATGACGCCATCCCAAAATTTATTAACATCCACCCCTATGATCACCGTAGTTGTTTTTCCCTTGGTAACTACCAGTTTTTTATTTGCCGGAAATGCAAGGGTAATGAAATTCAGCACACTGTTCTCTCCGCTAAAGCCTCCAATATGGTATTCCATTTTATTGTTTGTAATATTACTTTGCGGCGATTTCCCTTCCAGTTTTTCCATCACGTAACCGCTATGCCAGGTCCAGAACATATCGTTCAGGGGATCCAGTGCACCTGTTTGTGCTCCGGCAGTATTTCGGGCACTGTCTACACCCAGCAAAAATCCTATACTGTCATAAGTATTTTCCGGGAGGCTGATGCGGAAAGATAAACTGCTGTCAATACCCTGGTTAATGAGATGGTACTTATTTTTTTCTGCGATGGCTTTGCCGCCGGCATACAATGCGGTACCGGAAACATAGTATTTCAACTTATTGATGACGTAGCTTTCCTTAAATGGATTCGTATAACTACTGTCGTACAAAACGATTGGATTGTTATTAATAAGATTATTAAAAACAATTTTTACTGTTCCTGAACTGATATTTTTTTGGTGGATTTTTTTTAGTTGCGCTGCAGCGTTATACGATAAGCAGCAAACGAACATGGCAGCCAGGCAGGCAGTAGTTTTCATTTTAATAACTTACTTTTTTTCTCAACTGTTTTAACTCACCCGATTTTTTCTTGCTGTCGATCCTTTTTTCCTTTGCCGCCTTGCTGATTTTGGTGGGTTTTCTTTTTTTAGGCACCAGCAGGGCCTTTGTTACCAGCGCATTTATTTTTTTTATTACCAGTTGCTTATTGGCCAGTTGGCTCCTTTCTTCCTGGCTTTTTACCAGCAGGTTACCATCTGCATTTATCTTATTGGCTAATTTTGCTGTCACTAATTGTTGCTGTTCTTCATTCAGCAGTGCCGTTGCGGACACATTCCAGTAGCCTTCCACCATCGTTTCTACCTTGTTTACGTTTTGTCCGCCTTTGCCACCACTACGGGCAGTTCGGAATTTTATTTCCCCACTGATATCCATATCCAAATTTACCTTATTTAGGTAAATGACAACGGCTATATACATTCATTTACTATCTTTATTTTAATAGGCTAAAAAAATTTACATTTGCAATTAAGCAATTATCCATTGATGTTAAACGGCATATATCATTCTTTAACAGAACGTAAGCGATTGGGCAAAAAATCTTTCGCTGTATTAATTGATCCCGACAAGGTAAACGACCAGAGCATGGAACAATTGATTACACTCGCAGTGGAGGCCAAAGTCGATTATTTCTTGGTAGGCGGCAGTTTGGTAGTATCCAGTTATCTCGACGAATGCCTTCAAATGATCAGGCGCCATTGTGCTATTCCTACTGTATTATTTCCCGGCAGTCCGTCGCAGGTAAGTAAATATGCAGATGCGTTGTTATATCTTTCTCTTATCAGCGGCCGTAACCCGGAGTTGCTTATTGGTCAGCATGTGGTATCGGCGCCGTTCGTAAAGAAAAGCGGCCTGGAAATTATGTCTACCGGCTACATGGTGGTGGATGGCGGTGCCCCTACAACCGTTTCCTACATCTCAAACGCCAGCCCTTTGCCTGCAGATAAAAATGAAATTGCTGTATGTACTGCCATGGCTGGTGAAATGCTCGGTATGAAACTTATTTATATGGATGCCGGCAGTGGTGCTAAAAGAGCCATTCATGAAAGTATGATTGAAAAAGTGGCCCAGTCTATCAGCGTTCCCTTAATTGTCGGCGGCGGTATCATTGAACCAGAAAAAGCTTATATTAATTGCAAAGCAGGCGCCGACGTAATTGTTGTGGGCAACGCCATTGAAAAAGATTCTTCCCTGATTAAGGAAATGGCTGCCGCGGTGCATAGTGTGCCGGTGGGAGTGTAATACCACAATTTCTTCATCTAAAATAGACATGAAGTTAAACCAGGGTACAAAGACCAGCCACAATCAACTTTGCTTTTTACCTCTTTTTTGTTTGAGTGAAATACCCTTCAATAAACGACTTTGAATGGTAATTGCTAAAGCCAACATTTTTAATGCCGGCAGGTATGAAGATATCAACACATCATCATTATGCTGTTTTGCTACCTGCCCCTCACCTCAAGCGTTACCCCCGAATTAATCAGCACCTGCACTGCAGACAATACCCTGATACTCCGGATAGCAGTGCTGGCTGTAAGAACCGGGTACCTTGTTAGCTCGCCGGGAACAATAACATCGGTATTGCTATCCGGTATTGTATTGCAACTCCAGTTGGCTGCATCAAACCAGTTGGTGCTGCTGTTTCCTGTCCAGAGATTTTTAAAACGTAAAAGATATTCAGTTTTGGGAACGCCATCCACCACACAGCGGTATTTGTATCCTGTATAAGAAGTGGGTGCATTTGTCAATGCCAGCAGTTCGGTACCAGTTCCGGCATAGTCAGTACCGTCAGTAATGTTGGCATAGCCGCCACCGGTATCCAGTTGCCATTGGTAAACAGTACCTCCTGCAGGAGCCGTATAAGTAATGGTATTGCCGGCGCATACACTGGTGGGGGGCGGAGTAATATCGCCTTTGCTGAACCAGCACTCACTAAAATTATTTACAGTAAACTCAGCATAGTATCCGTTTCCCTGTGGAATAATCTGTGTGAAAAAAGGTAAAATAAACTGGTAGTAACCGTTAAAATTATCATCCAGTGTGCCGTTCTCTTCGGCCGGGTTGCCCCGGTATTTGGTAACCCCCAGTTCATACGCATCGGCAGGTTTGCCACAGCTTCCGCAGCCGGTTGCGTTGATCAAATTATTCACCGCTTCATCGCTAAAATACAGCCTTACGGCAACCGGGCCTGCCGGAGCCCTGGTACTGCTAATCACAAAATTCCTGTCTAAATAATATTGATTGTTGGACGTTCTTACAGGGAGGTTAGCCGTCACAAGCGGTTGTATGGTAACGGTACCCAGGTCTTGTCCAAAAGAATTGATTTGTGCTGCAATATTCCATGGCTGCTGGTTTCCATAATTAAATGCTACCCAATTATTACCCCATGGACCGCTTTTGCTGTCTGGAGATAATGGTAACACAGTGGCAATATCATACTTTTCATGCACGTGCACGTCATCAATACCCACACCTTCCTGGGTTACTCCCTCATCACTGCTCAGCACAAAGCGAAACTTCACCGTGGAATTGGTAACAGGGATATCAAAACTGGCCACATGCCATTTTGTTTTTGATATACTCCAGTTGTTTAAAGCAGCATTATCGTACCAGTTGGTACCACTGTTTAAATTGCCTAATTTTTGCCAGGTTTTTCCATCGGTGCTGTATTCCACCCAGGTATAATCATAATCCAATTCTATATCAAAAATGTGGCTGAAGGAAAGAACGGGCCTTTGCACGCCTGTTAAATCAAAACAGGGAGAAACCAAATAAGAGGTTTCATTATCAGTGTAGTTACCGTTGAGGTTGGTTACCCATGCTTTGATGCCGTTGGTTGCTTTATTAATGATGGTTTTGGCGGGTGAACCCCATTGCCAGCTTGAGTTGGTGCCACTAACGTAAAAATGACCGTTATCAGTTTCAAAACCTTGGAGGTATGGATAGCTGGTAATTACCGGGCTGCCGTGTACAAGGTAATTGACAACACTGTCGTTGGATGCATAACTATCTGTTGCATATTTCACCCACACATTGATATTGTAATCAATAAAGGCAGAAAGATTGGCCGGTTGGGTAAAGATATAATCCAATGCCTGGTTGGGTGCAATAGCAGGAATAGTTTCGGTAACGATCGTGCCGCTATTTACCTGGTAACTCACCTGCAAATTATTAAGTGTTATGTTATTGTAATTTTTCAATTTAATGCTTACCGGGTTTGCTGCAGTCAGTCCGCAACCGTCTTTAGCCGGCGAATTAATGCCAAGCACTGCCACATCATCTACCGCCTCACTCACCACCAGGTTGTCGAATGTGTATCCATCATCAATGTCAACTTCCGGCTTAGGGCTGTTGGATGAAGCATTGCCCTGCTGGCCTAATTTTATTTGAAAGGTAGCGGTAATGGTTTGGGCCGGACTTGCATTATTGAGCAGGTCGTTGATATTGAAAAGCGCTTTTTTCCAATTACCCACGCTGGCCTGGTTGCTGAATAAGTTATAGGCTTCTATCCAGCTATTGTTTTCGCTGCCCCTTATCCAGATCCTGTTGCCGGGTGCATCAGCCTGGCCATGGTTTTTGTAATACAGGTCAAACCGCATTTGTTTGCCTGCATAGGCAGATAAATTGTAATTCAACACAGCGCTGTCGGCAGTACTGTTTGCATTGTAGGGTGCCTGGTCTAAGGTAAGCGCTTTGGCACTGTTGTACGCGATGCCGCTGTTTACAAAAGTTCTTGCCCTCCCCCTGGAACTGCTGGCCGAAAAGTCAAGATATTTATTTCCACCAACAGCCATTTCACGGGCAGTAATTTCAACAGCCGGCATCGACTCAAAATTTTCTATCAAAGGCATAGTGGTGATGGCATCATTGTTAATATACTTAACCGTTTTATAGGCGGTATCATTCAAATGATTGTTATCAGAAGATTTGGTTACCCATGCTTTGAAATTGTATTGATAACCGGATGCAATTACAGGGTAGGTGCCTGTGAACGTGTACGTAAAAGATGCTCCTGCATTAATAGTGGTATTGATGGTTTCCGTAACGGTGCCTGCTCCATAATTGAAGGATGCTTCATAGGGTCCGCTTACCGAAACTGTGCCCAGATTTTTGATAGTTATTTTTACAGGCTTGGTTGCATTCGCCGCATTGGCAAATAGCTGCCTGGCGGTAGTGGGTTCTACAATGACATCCACTTTTATATCATTATTGAATGTGGCCAGGGTACAGTTTCCGCTGTTAGGTTGCACAGGTAAGGAAATAGAACGCCTCCCTGCTACCCCATTGTTTTTTGCCAGCACGCCCAGCCAATATTGTTTATTTTTATCAAGACCTGTTATCAGGTAAGCATTGGAAACAGTGTTACCAATCACTTTCATACTATCATTGTCTAACTGTACAATTTCATAACTGGTGGCGCCTGTAACAGGATCCCAATCTAATTGAACAGCGCCTTCGCACACATTGGTGGCTGTTACTGTTGGCTGCCCCAACACGATAAAATTAAAATTGCTCTGGTCGGATAAGGAGGTGCCGTTTCTGCTCACTCTTATTAACGCTGTATTGGTAACTGCTGAAGGTACTGTCCATGGATACACCCTGCTGGTGGAGGATACATTGTTATCAATCACCGTCCAGTTGCTTCCATTGTTAGCAGAATATTCAATTGTAAAATTATTGGCTTCATTACCATAAGCATTCCACCGGATATTTTCTGTTTCTCCGGGTACCAGTGTTTCACCGCCATAGGGATATTCTACGGTCACCGCATTTTTTATTATTTCATAGGTCAGCACATATTCCTGTGGCCCCAATGGAACATTGTAACCGTTAATATTGGCAGAATAAATACCGGCAGCCGGGTTGTCAATTACTACCTGTTCAATATTATTGATGTGGTCCGGGGCCTCTGCTGCGGCGCTGTTTACATTGGCAGGTGTGGTATTTAGTGTTAACGGGCGGTGCAAAGCAAAGGACGGTTCTATAGCCACCAGGTCCAGGTCATTCACCAGTGCATTGGCGGCATTGCTGGCTGCCGCCTCATCTGCCCAGTAAAGCATGATCTTTACGCGGCGTGTGTTGGGGGGAACGGTAAAATTGTGGGTATTACTGCCGCCATTCGTCATGGTGCTGATGAAATAACGGTTACTGTCAACCGCTTCTACGCCCCGCCGTGCATTCAGCATGCCAAAGCCATAAATAAAATCAGGGCCGGGGTTGCCAAGGTCTTCCGCAGTGTTGCATGCCAATGCCTTTATCAACGCACTCTTTGCATTTGAGCCGGCATGCACCTGCCGGTAGCGTTCATACATCAGTGTAAGTGCCCCGGTTACAGCGGGGCTTGCCATGCTGGTGCCAGAGTTGACACCATAAGAATTGTTGGTATTGGTGGAGGTAACTGCTAAGCCATCGGCTGTGATTTCTGGTTTTATCCTTCCATCCTGCTGCACCGGACCACGGCTGCTGAATGAAGCAATGCTGTTATTGCTTATGTTTAGTGCGCCAACCGTTAACACATTTTTAGCGCATTGCCATCCTGATTTCACTGTCCCAAACTGCGCAGGATAGGGTGAGCAGGTGAGATCGCCATCATTACCGGAGGCAAATACGTGCAGCAGCTTATCGTTGCTTTTAATCTGCCTGTCTGCATAGTTGCTTAATACATTGTACTCCCCCTGGCCGTTGCAGCCCGTCTCAGCAGCATGATAGGAATTGTTGGTGATCACCATATCATAGTCTGTGATGTAAGTAGGTGCATTTACAACGATGCTGCTGAAATACTGACTTACAATAGTGGCTTTGGGAGCCAGGCCACGGTTTTTTACATCGATGATACCAGCCCCGGCTGTTGTGCCGGAAGTATGGGTGCCATGATTGGAAGGTACCCACGGACTGCGATTAATGAGCCTGCCGGCAAAATCTATGTGCGTGGAAATATCTGCATTGTCGCCAACGCCAACGGTTACCCCTTTTCCATTTAAATTTTTTCCGTTTGCTGCGCTCAGTCCGCTTACGCCATGGGCTGCCCGGCTGTTATAATTCAATGCCTTGTCGGTTAAGGGTTGCAGGTGGAGACTGCTTACAAATGGGAATGATGCAATAGTATTTATGAGCGATGCATTGTATTGGATTAACAAAACACCTGCAGCATCAAACCTCGAAGAAACGATGACGGCACCGGCTTTTTTCAGTTCTGCCAGTACTATATTTTTACCAGCCTGTTCAAAATAACTTACTGCAATAACCTGTACATCTTCTTTATTGGTGGAGGGGGTATAGGGTAGTAATTTCCGGTGAATTTTATATGCTGCCGGAACCACATTTACCGAATTGATTTTAAATTGTTTTGCCCGGTTGAAATCAAACGTATTTTTTATGGTGGCTACATATGCATCGCCCGGCAGATAAGCACCCAACGTGATGCCTTCGGACTTCATTTTTTGTTTTGTATCTGCCGACGGCAGTACGCTAAACTGCACCAGTACATAATAATTATTTTCAAACAATGCAGCACTGATATCTTCTTTTTTAAAGCTGTTGCTACTGATATTTCCGGTTGTAATAAAATCGCCATTGGCAAAACGGACTGGCTTGTCTTTTTGCTGGGAAAAGGAAGTAGTGAATGAAAAAGATAGCAGAAAAGTGAAGAAGAGTTGGTATTGAATTTTCATCAGAACAAATTATTAAGTAATTGGCTTAACGTGTATTTTTTCGAATTTAATATAATTTACTACGAAAATAGGCATTTGTTGAGGCTTTTTGTTCTGCCGCGGCGGATTTCAAATGATCGCTAAGGGCGGCCGGGCCTGCAAGAATGCTTTAATTGATCAGAGATTAACCAGGTTTGCAGCCCGGTATAAAATCCGATTATTTTCTTTAGGCTGATCCTCATTATCTTTGCACAACGGATGAACCTGGAAGTGTTGTTGAAAGAGTATGCAAATGATACCCGCTGTTTTCAAATAGCGGACCGGATTACTTTGTCTAAACCTCAGCATTTGCACCTTTCCGGCCTTTATGGTAGTGCTGCAGGTTTTATTGTGGCGGCCGTATTTGCTAACCCTGCGGCAAGCCAGCTTAATCATATCGTGGTGTTGAGAGATGCGGAAGAAGCTGCCTATTTTCATAATACTTTAGAGAACCTCACCAGTGCGTTAGATCTTTTTTATTTTCCTTCCTCTTTTAAGAATAAAAAAAATTACTCGTTGCTCAACAGCAGCCACGTCATGCTGCGGACAGAAGCGCTGACAAGGATTGCCGGCGGCACCTTGGCCGGGCACGGTGTGAACAAAAAAATTGTGGTTACCTATGCAGAAGCACTCTTTGAAAAAGTGGTGTTGTCAAAAGCATTGTCAGAAAATATCATTGCCATCAAACAGGCCGATGTGCTGGATGTAAATGGTATGCTCGAAAAATTTGTGAACCTCGGTTTTGACAGAACAGACTTTGTATACGAACCGGGCCAGTTTGCCATCCGGGGCGGCATAGTGGATATTTATTCTTTTGGGAATGAAAAACCTTACCGGATAGAGTTATTTGGCAATGAAGTGGACAGCATCCGCATTTTTGATCCGGAAACGCAGTTGAGTGAAAGGAAATTATTACAGGTAAATATTATCCCCAATGTAGAAACGCAATTTGAAACCAGGGAGAAAGTTTCGTTATTTGAATTTTTACCAGAGAACACAGTGGTATGGTCTGAAGACTGGCAATTTATTAAGGAGAAAATAGAGCAGCAGGAAGAAGACCTGGAACTATTTTTGGAAGTGGTGAAATCTACGACAGACCTCCGGCGGCAGACCACCGATGATGATGGAGAATTGAATGAGAAAAAAGATGTAACAAAGGAAGATTTTGTTAAAGCTGAAAAATTAGAAGAACAGATCAGGGGCCGGCATATCATTGAGTTTGGAAAATCAGCCAACTTCTCCGGTAACGGGCAAAAAGAAGCCAGCAACGTAATTGCATTCTCAACCAAAGAACAACCCGCATTTAACCGCCAGTTTGACCTGCTGATAAAAAATTTAAAAGAGTACGAAGCAAAGAAATACAATATTTACATTTTTGCCGACAATCCAAAACAATTAGAAAGGCTGCACATTATTTTTACCGACCTCAAAGCCGAGATACAGGTAACACCGGTACCGGTTTCTATCCATGAGGGGTTTATTGACGATGACCTTAAAACTGTTTGTTATACCGACCACCAAATCTTTCAGCGCTACCATAAATACAAAGTAAAACAGGCCTTCAGTAAAAACAAAGCGCTTACTTTAAAAACACTCAGGGAACTGCAGCCGGGAGATTATGTAACGCATATTGATCATGGAGTAGGCGTGTACAGCGGCCTGCAAAAAATTGAAGCCAGTGGCAGGATGCAGGAAGCGGTAAGGATACAATACAAAGATGGCGACTTGCTGTACGTAAATATTTCATCGCTGCACAAGATCAGTAAGTACAGTGGCAAAGAGGGAACCATCCCCAAAATGAATAAGCTGGGCAGCGATGTATGGAACAAACTGAAAGAAAAAACCAGGAAGCAGGTAAAAGATATTGCCACCGACCTGATAAAATTATATGCCCAGCGAAAAAGCCAGGAAGGCTTTGTACACTCGCCGGATAACTACATGCAAACCGAACTGGAGGCAAGCTTTATTTATGAGGATACTCCCGACCAGGCAAAGGCAAGTGAAGATGTGAAAAGGGATATGGAAAAGCCAACGCCGATGGACAGGCTGGTGTGTGGTGATGTGGGTTTTGGTAAAACGGAGATCGCTATCAGGGCGGCATTTAAAAGTTGCTGTGATGGAAAACAGGCTGCTGTACTGGTTCCCACAACCATCCTTGCATACCAGCATTACAAAACATTCACGGACCGATTAAAAGATTTTCCGGTAACGGTAGATTTTATCAACCGTTTCAAATCTGCCAAGGAAAAAAAGGAAACGTATAAAAAATTGGAAGAAGGTAAAATAGATATCATCATCGGCACACATGCACTGTTGGGTAAAGATGTAAAATTCAAAGACCTCGGTGTTATGATCATTGATGAGGAACAGAAATTTGGTGTGGCTGCAAAAGAAAAATTGAAGCAGATAAGGGCAACAGTAGATTCACTAACACTGACTGCTACCCCAATACCACGTACACTGCAGTTTAGTTTAATGGGTGCAAGAGACCTTAGCATCATCAACACGCCGCCACCAAACCGGCAGCCGATACAAACAGAAGTAATGGTGTTTAATGAAGACGCCATCAGGGACATTATTTACTACGAAACAGAACGGGGCGGGCAGGTTTTCTTTATTCATAACCGGGTTAAAGACTTGCCACAAATGAAAGGACTGATCCAGGGCCTTTGCCCGGATATCAGCATTGCATATGCCCATGGCCAAATGGAAGGCGACCAGTTGGAGGATACGATCCTCGACTTTATGGATAAAAAATATGATGTGCTGGTATGTACCAACATCGTAGAAAGCGGAGTGGATATCCCCAATGTAAATACCATCATTGTAAACAGTGCCCACCAGTTTGGCTTGAGCGATTTGCACCAGTTGAGGGGAAGGGTTGGCAGAAGTAATAAAAAAGCATTCTGTTATTTAATGGCGCCGCCGATGAGTACGTTGCCAACCGACAGCCGCAAACGTTTATCTACATTGGAACAGTACAGTGACCTCGGCAGCGGATTTCAAATTGCAATGAGAGACCTGGACATACGTGGGGCAGGAAATTTATTAGGTGGTGAGCAAAGTGGTTTTATTGCGGACATCGGTTTTGAAATGTACCAGAAAATTTTAGACGAAGCGGTGAGAGAATTGAAACGGACCAATTTCAGGGAGCTGTTTAAAGAAGAGATACAGCAGCAGGATGATTTTGTATCGGATTGCAGTATTGATACCGACCTGGAGATTTTGATACCGGACAGTTATGTAGAAAGCATCACCGAGAGATTGAGTCTTTATACCCGGTTGGATATGTGTGAAAATGAAGACGCACTCACCTATTTTCACCAGGAATTGATTGATCGATTTGGCCCAATCCCGGCACAGGCAGAAGATTTGTTTACCACGGTACGGGTGCGTAAGCTGGCGGTGGAACTGGGTTTTGAAAAACTATTGTTGAAAAATGATACACTCAAAGGTTTCTTTGTAAGCAACCCGGATTCTCCTTATTTTCAAAGTGAAATATTTAACCGCCTGTTGATCTTCCTCCAAAAGGGAACCAACAAAGCCAAACTAAAACAGGTGGGTAAAAATGGCATATTGGTAGTGGAGGACATGAAAGAAATGAACGACCTGTGGCGATTTTTAAACAGGATGCATGCGTTTGTAACAGAGACTGTTGCCGTAGCGCAACCTGCTTAATCAGTGACTGATATCTTTTGAAACGCCTGCTCCAAATCCTTTATCAAATAATCAGCCTCCTCCAATCCAACATACAACCGCATCATGCGGTGATCTTTATATCCGGCATTGAATTTTTCTCTTGTAATACCGGCACATTTCGGAATGATCAAACTTTCATGGCCGCCCCAGCTTACCGCCATCTTAATATGTTGCAGGTTATCACAAAAGCTTTCTACCTCATCAATGCTGTTTGCTTTTACATAAAAACTAAGCAGGCCACAGGCTCCCTGCATTTGTTTTTTTGCCAAATGGTATTGCGGAAAGTTTTCATCAAAAGGAAATAATACCCCTTCTGCTTTAGGATGTTGTTTTAAATACTCCAATACTTTCCGGGTGGTTTTGCTAATATGTTCCAGCCGCATAGGCAGCGTTCTCAATCCCCGTATCAGCAGCCACGCATTAAACGGGGAAATGCCACTGCCAATATTCATGTATTCGCTGTTAAATATTTTCCCAATCATTTGTTTGCTGCCGCACAATACACCTGCTACTGCATCACTGTGCCCACCAATATACTTGGTAGCAGATTGTAAACTGAGATCAATGCCATATTCAATGGGCCGTTGATAAATTGGAGTGCAATAACTGTTATCACAAATGGTAACAATATTTTCTGCTTTGGCTAAATCCGCAACTGTCTTTAAATCTTGCATGGCATAATCCCAACTGTTGGGCGTTTCCAGGTAAATAACGGAAGTGTTGGGGAAAATAGCCCTTTCAAAATTTTCAATTTCCCGGCCATCCACATAGGTTGTAGTTACACCAAATCTTGGCAGTATCACATTAAACATTCTTTGTGCCCAGGTATAAGGTTTGTTCACACTCACAATATGATCGCCGCTTTTTACATTGGCCAGTACCGCTGCAAAGATGGCTGCAGCACCACTATTGAACACAAGGCAATCTTCAGCATCATCTAATGCTGCCAATTTTTTTCTTAGTATATCAACGGTTGGGTTACGTCCACGGCTGTAGAGGTGAGTGGAATACTCATCTTCAAAAGCCCTTCGTAAATCATCCACTTTATTAAAAACAAAATTGCTGCTTTGAATGATGGGCGGTGCAACTGCATTGAAATAATTTTCCCGGTCTTCGCCCAGTTCATTGATGATGTATGAAATGTCCATTAAGTATGATTGAGTACTTTTTTATCAATACTTTTTTTAATGGCATCTGCAACAAACTGGTAAAGCGAAATGCCTTTTTTGAGAGCGGTATAAATTGCATTATTATGCAACTTAGGTTCTATTCGGATATTGAAGGAACCTTTTACCGATCTGTAAGCCTCTTTGCCAGCCTCTTTACACAACTCAAGGCATTCATCCACGGCATCCCGGAAAGCTTTTTTTAGTTCATTTACCGAACTGCCTTCAAAATTCACGAGGTCATTAATACCTTCTATTTTTCCATAAAAACATTCATCACTGCCGCTAAAATTTACTGAGCCGATAAACTCTTTGTATTCAACAATGTTTTGTGTCATATTAAATCCTGCTGTTTTAATTCATTAATGATGTACTCAAGTGCATAAGCTTTTATGATATTTTGCGGATGTGGCTTATGTATCCTCATGATATGCCCTGAACTTTTAGGAATAAAAGCAACTCTTGAACCTGGTGTCTTGCCTTTATTTGATTCTGCATAACCTGCACTCTTTAAAAAAGTTCTTAATTTATCGTAAGTAAAATCTGTTGGTTTTTTTAAAAGCCTTCCTTTAGTTTTTCAAATTAGACATATTTCTTGATTCTGCAACTGAAGTTCAGTTGCTATTTTAATTCTTGAAAATTATTATGCTCCTGCAATAAAACCAATATGATTGCCAAAAGGATCTGCTATTGTTGCCATTTCAATAGTGCCACCCACCTTAGTAACGGGAGAAAAAATGCTGCACTGCAATGAAAGGACTTTCTCAACTGCAGCATTAATATCTTCCACAGCTCAGTAAGTTACGGAGTGGTTCCCTTTTTCAATTTTACACATGTCAGGATCCAGGCCAGGTTCACAGCCATCAACCTCGAAGCCAATATAAAAAGGTTCATCAAAATAAGGCCGTATGCCGGTAAGGGCAATGTACCATTCCCCGGCTTTGGATAAGTTACTTACCTGGTAAATAACTGTTCTAAGAAGCTGTTTTAAAAACGATTTATTTGTTTGCCATCTTTTGTTTTTCATGGCATCGACAGTGGCGACGCTCCATTCAAATTCAGTTTTTTATGGCATCTCCAGCTTTCTGATTCGGTTACTCCAATTAAATTAAAACAGCTTCTAAGTTTTTGAAGCATGGCAGGGAGTTTTTTTTGTGTGTGATAAAAAATAAATGGAAACAAAAGCAGCCAGTACACCCAAACCAATCAACGCAGCTTCTGGATCTGCAATGGCAATGCTGATACCTACAAATAAATAGGCAGCCATAAATATCAACGGCATCAATGGAAATAATTTCATTTTGTAAATACCAGTACCATCCAGGTGTTTTGTTTTTTTGCGGAACCAGAAGATGGTGGCAGCACTCAGCACCATTCCAAAGCAATCCAGGAAAATGGTAAAGGTTAAGATCCTTTCAAACTGTTGTGAGAAGAAAAGAATAATGATGCACACGGCCGCAAACACCGTGAGTGAAAACGTAAGCACATTTGTTTTTTCATTTTGCTTTGAAAAGATCGTTGGCAAACTGCCATCATCTCCCATCGCAAACATTACCCGGGGATTGCTCATCAACAATCCGTTTACATAGGCCAGTACTCCTAAAAAAAGGAAAGCCGAAAAAACAATGGCGCCGGTTTGCCCGAAAATTTTATCTATCACCACATAGGCAATTTCCTTTTCAGCTTTCATCTGGTTAAAGCCAACCAGGTTGTAGTAACTCAGGTTTACCAGCAGGTACAGCACAATGATGAGGGCGATACCCATAAAGATACCCCTGGGAATATTTTTAGCAGGTTGCTGCACTTCGTTTCCAAAATTGATGGTTTGCTGATAGCCTCCATAGGTAAAGGAAACAGCGATCAGGCTCACACCAAGGCTCCTGATCCAATCCAATAAATTGGTTGGTCCGTTGATGAGTTCACTGGCAGCAACCAAATTTTGATTGGCATATTTATCGGGAAAAAACAGGGCAGTAATCAATACAATTACCATCGCAATTTTTACCAGCATCAAAATATTCTGTACCCGGCTGCTAATTTTTAAGCCTCCTAAATTGATGATGTAAAAGACAATGATTGCTGCGGTACTTACAAAAGCCTTATGGATATCGGTCCAGTTGCCGGGGAATAATTTTAGTAAATAACCACTGCCAATCAATGCCACCCCACTCAGGCTGGCCGCATTGCTTACCAGGATGATACAATTGATAGCAAATGCAACACTCGGATAATAGGCTTTTGCAAATACTTTGTAATAACCGCCGGTAACAGGATAGCGGCTGCCAATTTCTGCATAGGTTAATGCACCGCACAAAGCAACAATGCCGCCAACAATCCATGCACTGAAATACACCGAAGGGGCAATAGCGTCTTTGGCACTGGTGGCGGCCGTACGAAAAATACCCATCCCAATTACCAGCCCCACCACAATCATTGTAAAAGAAAAAAGGTTCAGCTTTGATGTTGATTGCATACCGAAAAGATACAGCATGAAAAGAATAAAAAAGACCCAGCCAGATAAAAATTAAACCCGCCTTTCAAAATCAATATCCTTTGTGCATAATATAATTTGGGTAACAGGTTTTTCGCTAACAGTTTTGCTTACCGTTTTATGGGGAACAAATAACGGATACAACCAGTGCAGAATTTACGTGAACAAAATAATGCCAGCAATGCAACGGGTAAGGAACAACCAGGCAGCGGATTAGCAGTAATCCGAAAACATAACTGTGTTGTAACGGGCAATTGCCCCTGTGGCAGCAGTTTTTTGACAAAAAAACTAAAAAAGCACAAAAGGAGCATTGCAGGTAGCTTTTTGCGCTGTAATATTTAGTAAGTTTGTAAAAAATAAAATCAAAATGAGAAAAGCACTTCAAGTAGCAGTGGTATTACTGGCATTTTTACCAGCCATCAGCTTTGCACAGGGCACAAAGGATGCCTGGCCTGAGCTGAAAAAATTTCATTCTTATATGTCCTCTACATTTCATCCGGTAGAAGAAAGCAATTATGCACCACTAAGGGCAAAGGCAGACAGCTTATTCAGTTCTGCGCAGGCATGGCAAAGGTCGGCTGTTCCTTCAGGCTTTAAGCCGGTTGAAACTAAAGCTGCATTAAAAAAATTGGTGGTTAAATGTGCTGCAGTAAGTAAAGCCGTACAGGCAAACCAGGATGACGCACGACTGAAAAAATTGATCACAGAAGCCCATGACATATTTCATACTATTGTGGGAGAGTGCAGAACAACAGAAGAGTAATTTAATTGATATCGTCTTCTTATGGCCGTTCCGTTAATGGAACGGCTTTTTATTTTTGCACAGGCATTGTGTATTGAAATATTTGGCGTTTGAAAATGAATGCTGCACATTTGCACCGGATTTGGTTCCCGATGTAACAATCGGGATTAAAAGGGAAGTCCGGTTAAAATCCGGCGCTATCCCCGTAGCTGTAAGGGCCTCCCCAACCCCTCCAAAGGAGGGGCTTAAAGAGAAAATTCTACAAACCACTGTCTGAAAACAACGGATGGGAAGGTAAAATGCCTAAGCCAGAAGACCTGCCAATACCACATTTAATCATTCACGGCTTTCGGGTGAAAGGCATGGAATGTAAGCGCTGCAAGGCATTTATATTTCGTTTTTTATTTTTCCGGGAGCAGTTACAAAAATCATTTTCTATCAAATGAAAAAGAAAATTATTATTGTGGCTGCTGTAATTTTCAGCAACCATTTGCGGGCACAAAAACTTGTCCCGGTTATTTCGGCAGACACTACAAAAAATTTAGATGAGGTGGTGATTACCGCCAACAAATTTCCACAAAAACAAAGCAGTACCGGCAAAGTATTAACGGTAATTACCCGTACACAATTAGCCAATAATACCGGCCGTACCCTGGCACAGTTATTAAATGAACAGGCGGGTATTATCATTAACGGATCTCAAAACGCCTTGGGAACCAACCAGACTGTAAATATTCGGGGGGCAGGTGCCGCCAACACGTTAATACTGGTAGATGGTATTCCGGCGAATGATGCAGCCGGTATCAGCAGCGAATTTGACCTTAACCATTTTTCTATTGACCAGGTAGAAAGAGTAGAAATTTTAAAAGGATCCCAATCTGTTTTGTACGGCTCCGATGCAATGGCTGGAGTAATCAATATCATCACCAAAAAACAGGATGGAAAAAAGGCAGCCAGTTTGAATGCAATTGCTGCAGCAGGTTCCTACGGTACATTCAAGGGTACGGCAGGTATAAGTGGCCTGGTACAAAAAATAACGTACAACCTTCAATACTCCCGTTTGCAATCCAACGGTTTTTCTGCGGCCCAGGATGTAGCGGGTAATAATAATTTTGATAAAGATGGCTTCACACAGAATTTACTTGGGCTGCATGTTGCACTGAAGGCTGCAAAGGATTGGGATATCCGGTTGTTTACACAGGCAGAAAAATACTGGGCTGATGTGGATGATGCAGCCTTTACGGATGACAAAAACAATAGCATAGAAAATAAAAACCTGCAGGTTGGTGTAAGTTCAGTCAATACATTTTTAAAAGGCAGCCTTACAGTAAATCTGAATTTGAATAATACAGAAAGAAATTTGAATGATGAAAGAAATGTACCGGATGATCCGAATGATTACGATCCGTTTAAGGGCATTTATAAAAGCAAATCATTTTTTGCAGAAGCTTACACCAATTTGAATTTGCACCAGCATATCGGATTGTTGATTGGTGCTGATTTAAGAAATCAAAAAGCAACTATAGAAACGACTTATGGCAATCTTGGCGAAGACAGCCTGAAAGCTACACAAGTGAGTGGCTATGCCTCATTATTATTAAAATCATTGGCTGGTTTTAATGCAGAACTGGGAGGCCGCCTTACCAATCATTCTGCATTTGGTAATGCAGTTACTTTTTCCATCAATCCTTCTTACCTTATCAATAAACAAGTAAAAGTTTTTACAAACATTGCTACCGGTTTCAGGGCACCCTCTTTGTACAACCTGGCATCTGAATATGGCAATCAAAAGTTGAAACCGGAAAGATCAACTTCTTATGAAGCCGGTGTACAATACAGCAACCTAAAAAATACGGTAAACATCAGGGGTACTTATTTTTACAGGATCATTAAAGAGGTAATTATTTTTAAATCTTTGTTTGTTCCCCCTTACGGGCAATATGACAATGCCGATAAACAAAAAGGAAATGGTTTTGAACTGGAAGCAACTTTCCGTCCTGCAGACCAATGGAACCTTACTGCTAACTACGCTTTTGTAGATGGAAAAATTGAAACCCTTTCCAGCAGTACCGGCAAAGACACCAGTTTTTACAATCTTTACCGCAAACCAAAAAACACGTTTAATACCACCATTGGTTACCAGGCAAATAAACAATTATATATAAGTGTTGGTGGAAGATGGGTGGATAAAAGAGATGACCTTTATTTCAACCCTACCACATTTGGTACAGAAAAAAAGGAATTAAAAGCCTACTACAACCTTGATGTGTATGCTGCTTACCAGGCAATAAAATCAGTAAAAATATTTATTGATTTGCGCAACGTAACCAACCAGGAATATTTCGATCTGTATGGCTACAACAACCGCCGCTTTAATTTTATGGCAGGAATAACAATGAACTTATAAACTTTTTTATCGTAAAGCAAGGATACAAACATCATGGTATCCTTGCTTAATTAATATATGGCACAGCACGAAACAAAGACATGCAGCCGGTGTAAACAACCGTTTGAGTGTAAGGCCGGCAGCATTACACTGTGTCAGTGCTTTGCTGTTAAATTATCTGAAGAAGAAAGAAATTACCTGGCAAAACAATTTGACGATTGTGTTTGTGCTGATTGTTTACAGCAACTGAAAAAAGAAATAGCCGCAAGTAAAAAATGATCTCCCCGGACTAAAAAATATTTTACTTACGCTGGTTTTGATGTTACTTGCAATCAATTGTAACGTGCTGAATTAACCCCGATGCAAAAAAAAATATTTCCTGTTATCGTGATGCTGTTATTGCTGACGCAGGTAAAATCATTTGCCCAATATGTTTTTACCGGGGTTATATTCAACGAAGAAAATAATCCACTGCAGGGTGTTACTATTAGTGCCGGTAACAAATCGGTTACTGTTTCCGGCATTGGCGGCAACTTCCAGTTCACCCATTCAACACAAACAGTGCTGCTCAGTTTTTCTTCTGTTGGGTTTCAAACACAGGCTGCTTTTTATGAAGCAGGCCAACAAATAACGATCAGGCTTTCCAGGTCAGCAAACTTTTTGGAAGAGGCGGTGATAAGAGCCTATGAAAGAAATACAGTACTAAAAAATATCCCCCTGTCTGTAGCAGTACTTGGTAGGGCTGACTTAGAACGGTATGATAACAGTTCATTGGTTCCTGCAGTAAATACAATACCCGGTGTAAAAATGGATGAACGCAGCCCGGGTAGTTACCGTTTATCTATCCGGGGAAATTTATTGCGTTCGCCCTTTGGTGTACGCAATGTAAAAGTGTACTGGAATGGTATTCCGTTTACAGACGCTAACGGCAACACCTACCTTAACCAAATTGATTTTAATAATGTGGGTAAGATAGAGATTATAAAAGGCCCGGGCGGTAGTATGTATGGTGCAGGAACAGGCGGTGTTGTTTTATTATCCGGTCGGGTGGCGGCTAATAACGAAAATAGTATATTGCTGAATTCCTCCGCCGGCAGCTATGGCACTTTTGAAAATAACATTGCGTACCGCCATGGAACGGAAAACAGTAATTCAGTTTTGCAATATTCACACCTGCAGAGTGATGGCTGGCGCAACCATACCAATATGAGGCGGGATGTGGCAAATTATACCGGGAGTTTTACGGTCAGCAAAAAGCAGGCGCTCCATGCGAATATTTTTTACAGCGATCTCTATTATCAAACTCCGGGTGGAATAACGCAGGCACAACTGGATGCTAATCCGCGACAGTCAAGGCCGGCAGGTGTATTTGGGAGTGCAAAAGCACAACAGGCGGCTTTATACATCAATACTTTTTACGCAGGGCTTTCAAATGAATTCCAGTTTAATGAAGCCTGGAGTACTGTAACTTCCATCTATACTTCCAGTACGAGGTTTAGAAATCCTTCCATATTAAATTACCAGCGTAAAACAGAACAGGGAATTGGCGGAAGATCGGTAACCCGGTTTCACTCTAATAATTTTACCATTCATTTTGGGGGAGAGTACCAGTATGGATTTACATCTACCCGCACTTTTGGCAACAAACAGGGAGTGCCGGATACCCTGCAGTTTGATGATGAAATTGCCGCCACGCAGTACAATGTATTTTTACAGGCTAACCTGGATCTTAGCCATGGGTTTATACTCAATGGCGGTATCAGTTACAATAATTATCACTATGGATTTACAAGGATAAATCAAAGGCCGGTAACGGAGATCAGTAAAACATTTGACCCGGTTTTTGTTCCCCGTATTGCGGTACTAAAAAAGATCACGGCAGCATATAGTGTGTATGCAACCGTTAGTAAAGGTTTCTCTCCGCCCACTATTGACGAAATTGTTCCCTCTACCGGCGTGTTCAACCCATTACTCGATGCAGAGAAAGCAACAAACTATGAAATTGGTTTCCGGGGAGAGATACTAACAAAGAAGTTATTTGTGGATGCATCGTATTACTTTTTAAATCTAAATAATACCATTGTTACCAGGAGGGATAACAGCGGTGCAGACTATTTTGTCAACACCGGAAACACCCGTCAGCAGGGATTGGAGGCTTCGGTAAATTATTACCCGGTACGCAACCAGATAAATTTTGTACAGGAGGTAAAGTTATGGAGTAACTTTACCCATATCAACGCAACATTTAAAACTTACCGGCAGGGTACCAATGATTACAGTGGCAATAAACTCACCGGCACTCCTTCAAATGTAGTTGTATTTGGAGCAGATGCGGTAACAAAAAAAGGATTGTATGCCAATTGCACGTTCAGTTATACGGATGCCATTCCGCTGAATGATGGCAACAGTTTTATTGCACCCGCTTACCATCTTTTTTTTGCAAAAATTGGTTTTAAAAAGAGCGTAAGTAAAGTTGTGGCCGGTGAAATTTACAGCGCTTTCAATAAATCATTCAATGCGCCTTATAGCCTGGGCAATGATCTGAATGCAGCCGGTAGCCGTTTCTTTAATCCATCAGCGCCGGAAAATTTTAGTGTTGGAATAAAATTGAAATTCAATTTATAAACAAACGATTGTGATAAAAGAATGGAATATATTTTTAACCGGGTTGATGTTTTTAACAAGAATCCCTGTCCCGAAGAATATTGATTACAGCGGGGAGTTATTGCAAAAGTCAGCAAAATATTTTCCGGCGATCGGCTGGGTTGTTGCTGCCGTAAGCTTCACCGGTTTTTTTATATTTCATAAGTATGTTGCAGAAAATATTGGATTGCTGGCACTGATGATCACAGGAATATTTACCACCGGCGCTTTTCATGAAAAAGGATTTGCAGATACCTGCGATGCATTTGGCGGTGGGTGGACAAAAGAAAAAATTCTTTTGATCATGAAAGACAGCCGCGCCGGAACCTACGGGGTTAGCGGGTTAGCACTGATACTGGCTGCTAAATTTTTGCTGCTGAAAGAACTGTTGGCTGCTTTTTCTTTTAGCTCAACAAGCGAATGGCAACTGTACTTTAATTTTTTCGTGGCGCTGATGGCAGCACATGCAGTGAGCAGGCTGATGAGTGTATTGGTAATACAGTCTTACCAGTATGTTACAGCAGATGACGGCAGCAAATCGAAACCACTGGTGTCAAAAAAATTACCCGTTGGGGAACTAAATGTGGCGATACTGTACGCCCTGTTCCCTTTTCTTTTCCTGCCGTATCATTTTTTATTATCGCTGGTATTTATTGTGCCAGCTACTTTTTTGCTGGGTAATTACTTTAAGAAATGGATAGGTGGATACACCGGTGATTGCCTTGGTGCAGTGCAACAGGTAACAGAAATAATTTTTTATTTATCAGTTTTCATGATATGGAAATATATCTCGTAAGGCATACCGCACCGGATGTGGCAAAGGGTGTATGTTACGGACAAAGTGATTTAGACGTAACCGATAGTTTTTTATCGGAAGCCGCTGTTATTCAGCAACATTTACCGGCTGATATTGCTGCCGTTTACAGCAGCCCGCTGCAGCGGTGTACAAAATTAGCGGCTCATTTATTTCCCGCACATGCTGTTCAGTTAAAAGATGAGCTGAAGGAAATTGATTGTGGTGATTGGGAACTGCAGCGCTGGGACGATATTCCGAAACAGGATATAAGCCCATGGATGGATGATTTTGTAAATGTCCGTATCCCTGGTGGCGAAAGTTATGTTGACCTGTTTGAAAGGGTAAGTAAAATATTTGACCATATCCACCGGCAAACGAAACCTTCCGTAATTATTGCGCATGGTGGTGTTATCAGGAGTATTTTATCCCTGGTTACCAATACGCCCCTGCCGGATTCCTTCAGGGTATTTTCACTTTATTATGGTTGCGTTATTAAAATAATCAATGAAGCCACCGGGTTTCAGCATGAAGTGCTGTCGAATCTTGTTCATGAAAAAGAAACCCACAAACCCTCTCATTTGTGACACAATCGGCGGGTGAAATGATATATTTGCAAAAATGTTGAACCATGGATTTTAAGGAGCTGGCATTACAGGAAATAATTACGGTAACATTTACCCTGTTTGCTGTAATCGACGTGGTGGGTTCTGTACCTGTCCTGGCATCCTTACGGGAAAAAATGGGTGGGGTCATCCGTTCTACCCAGGCCACGCTGGCCTCCGGGGGATTGATGATCTTGTTTTTATTTTTGGGCAAACAGTTCCTGGGGCTATTGGGGCTGGATGTAAAATCATTTGCCGTGGCGGGTAGTATAGTGATCTTTTTGCTGGGACTGGAGATGGTACTGGGACATGAGTTTTTTAAGCCGGACAATAACCCTAAAACCGGCAGCGTGGTGCCGATCGCATTTCCATTGATTGCAGGAAGCGGTACCCTCACCACCATCATGAGTTTAAAAGCAAACTATGCTGATGTAAATATCTTAATTGCGATTTTGATCAACTGTATTGTGATCTACCTGGTATTAAAATCATTGAAATGGACGGAGAAGGTGCTTGGTCCGAGTGGAATGACGATTATAAGAAAATTTTTTGGCGTAATATTGCTGGCTATTGCCGTAAAAATATTCACCACCAGCACCGGGTTGACTATTGCAAAATATTAGATTGAAATAACTGGCCTCGTCGTACAATGGATAGTATAAGAGTTTCCGAAGCTCCAGACCCAGGTTCGATTCCTGGCGAGGCCACCTAATGAGAATAGTGGTCATTTTTTATAAGATGACCATTATTGTTTTCCCCTGAAGCCGCCGACTGCCCTGCAACCAGTGCAAATAAAGTGTTCACCGTTGGAGTTCGAAGTGTATCATTTTTTTTATTATTAAGCATTCCTTCTGGAAATATCAGTTTTTGAATTTTTTGCTTATTGATAAAATCAGCTCTATCCCAGGACTGGTGAAGGTTTTAAGCTAATTTTATCCCTTTGGAAACAGCAACTTCAAAGTTCGAACTGACATCAGCTCCATTTTCAATTTCTTTTCCTATTTCTTTCAACTGCCCCTCAAATTTTTGTTTGAAGTTGATATAGACTTCTTTTTCAATAGTTCTGTCTATAAAACCCTCGTGAAGGTTATTTAATTTAATTTTATTTTTGCGGCCTTTTTTTTAATGGAGTGAGAAACAACCAGTACAAACTCCTTTTCCCTTATTTCCTTTAACTCATTTTAAAGGCCTTCCGTGGATTGTGCGCCTGTCCATCTCTTTTTGGATGGCAGCCCTATTGCTTTAAGGAGACTTTCAAGGTCTTTAGCTGTAAAATAGGCAATTAATAATCTGCCGGTGGATATATCGTAAACATCAACAAGCATTACTGCTTTTACTTGCAGGGGCTCGTTGCATTCCACCATGTGTAAAATGGTTCTGTTATTATTTCTTACCAGGGCCAATATCGTGGTTTCATTCAACTGCCCGGTGAGGTCTTCCATTGGTTATTTAGCCGCCAGTGTATGATCCCTATCATAAGAAGTATTCCCTGTTAACCGGTAGGAAGCAATTTTCAGCCGGTATCCCCTTTATGGCTAACCTGTTCCAGGTAGTTTTTATCTACCAGCTTTTTTACAATGTTAGCGGTAGTCGGCTGGCTAAGGCCTGTATATTCAGCAATCTCAATTAATTGAACTGGCTGCTCATTATGTAACGCTGCAAATTCAAGTATATACATTGCCCTTAACAATTACTGGAATTATAAACCTGTAATAAATGTCTGAATTGAAAAATTATGTTCAACATTAAGGAATTTAAAAACAACCTGAAATTTTATAAAATAGCAGCTTAAACAGCAGCAGACACCTGTGTTCAAAATTCTATTTATCCACATTACTATTACGTAAGCTTTTAAGCATAATTAATAAACCTAAAGGAAATGCTGCAAAAAAATATTTCTTTTTATTTGGAGTAGAAAATAAAACACCCTAAATTTGTCATTGTAAAATTATTATTCAACATTGTTTAATAGTTGTTGAAAATTAAAACGATTGCTTTATGAACTTTCCAAAAAGGCGGACTGCCATTTTTATCGTTGCATTTATTTTTTTATCCGCTGCAGTTTTTGCGCAAAAGAGCGTAACCGGCAATATTACTTCCGATGATGGCAAACCGCTTAGCGGCGCCACTGTAAGCGAAAAGGATAATAAAAATACGGTAGTATCTAATGAAGCAGGCGCATTCACCATTAAGGTGGCCTCAGAAAAATCTGTATTGGTATTCTCCCACACAAGCCATACCGAAAGGCAGGTAACTGTCGGCAAACAAGCTGTATTAAATATATCATTGCAGGCTTCACAAAAGCAACTGGAAGACGTGGTAATAGTTGGTTATGGCAAACAAAAGAAAATAACCAGTGTGGGGGCACAGTCGGCCATTGGTTCAAAAGAACTGGTTCAGTCGCCGGTAGCCAATATCAGCAATTCGCTCGTGGGCCGTTTGCCCGGCCTTTTTGCTACACAAGGCAGCGGCGAACCTGGTAATGACCAGTCAAGAATATTGATACGGGGCATCGGCACCTTTTCGGGCAACCAGGGCCCGTTGGTTTTAGTAGATGGCATACAAGTAGATAATTACAATAATATTGATGCCAACGAAATTGAAACGGTAACTATTCTTAAAGATGCTTCTTCTACGGCTGTATATGGTATCCGTGGTGCTAATGGTGTTTTAATTATTACTACCAAAAGAGGTAAAACCGGCGTACCTGTGCTGAGCTATACTTTCAATAATTCATTCAATAGTTTTACAGGTATTCGTGATCAAATGACCAGTTATGATTATGCCAATTCATTTAACCAGGCATTAAAAAATGATTCGTATGTAAATGGCGGTATTTATACTCCAAAATTTAGTGATGCTGACCTGGCAAAATATAAATCCGGCGAAGACCCTATTTTTTATCCAAACACCGATTGGTATGATGTATTGCTGAAAAAAGTGGCCATGCAGCAGCAGCACAACCTTAACATTCGTGGCGGTACCGATAAAGTAAAATATTTTATTTCCGCAGGTATGTTTAGCCAGGAAGGCTTGTTTAAAAACACGGAGATTGCCTCCGGCTTTGATGCACAGGTACGATACAAGCGCTACAATTTTCGTTCTAATTTTAATTTTGATGTAACCCAAAGATTTAAACTTGCCCTTGATCTGTCCGCACAGATTGAAAACCGGTCTGGTAATAACGCCAATACTGCTACTGTTATTAATTATGTAGCAGGTGCCAACCCGTTAGCTTCACCTGGTATAGTGGATGGAAAAATTGTTACGCTTACACCTAGTGGCGCCAATGGAAATAACGTAAACAACCCGCTTACTTTTTTACTTGCTTCCGGTTACAAAACGGATTACAGGAACCTCTTAAATGGTTCACTCCGTTTAGACCATGAACTTGATTTTATTACCAAAGGGTTGAGCGTTCATGCCATTGTAGCTTACCAGAATTTTAACCGGCAGATAGATACTTATTCAAAACCGCTTGTTACTTACCAGGCAAAAAAATTGCCCGATAGTTCCACTATATTTATTAAACAGGCGGATGATCTGCCTTTTTCTTTCAGCCAGCAAAACCCCGACAGGAGCAGAAGGGCTACGGTTGAATTTGCAATAGATTACAAAAGAAGTTTTGGTAATCATAACGTAACAGGGTTGTTATTGTATAACCAGATAAAAACTTTTGACCCTTCTTTTGCCTTTGGTGTGCCCAACGGTTACCAGAGTTATGTAGGCAGGGCAGTATATGATTATAAAAACAGGTACCTGGCAGAGTTTAGTGCTGCATACAACGGTACCGAAAATTTTGCGCCGGGCCAGCGTTTTGGTTTTTTTCCCTCTTATTCGTTGGGATGGGTACCCACTGCAGAATCATTTTTTCCGAAAAACAAGATACTTACTTTTTTAAAGATCAGGGGCTCGTATGGCGAAGTGGGCAACGATCAGTTGAGCGGAGATTTTCTTACCAATGCAAACAGTCGTTTTCTTTATCGGCCTACTGCCTTTTCAACTACGGGCCCATTTACAACAGCGGGCTATTATTACTGGGGCCAGGTAGGCAGCAATTATGCCCAATACAATGCGCTTAGAGAAGGTCGGGCCAACAACCCATTTTTAAAATGGGAGCGGGCCATTAAAACCAACCTGGGTATAGAAGCCAATTTTTTGAAAGGAAAAATTAATACTACAGTAGAATTCTTCAACGAGAAAAGGGATAACATCTTAGCCGTACCACAAACTGTTTCTTCCATTGTAGGTACTGCACTGGCTGCACAAAATTTGGGCAAGATGCAGAACAAAGGTTTTGAGCTGGATATTACTTACCGGAACAATATCAACCAATTTAATTACTGGGTAAAAGCCAACTATTCTTTTGCGCAAAACAAAATACTGTTTCAGGATGAGATTACAAGGCAGTATGCATACCAGCAAAGAACCGGGCAGGCTTTCGGCCAGTTTTTTGGGCTGATAGCGGAAGGCTTCTATAATACATGGGACGAAGTGAATGACCCCAAGCGGCCAGTATCAATGTTTGTAGGCAACAATAAATTACAACCCGGCGATATTAAATACCGCGATGTAAATGGCGATGGCATCATTAATTTTTTAGATGACGTGCCCATCGGATTCTCTAATACACCTGAAAAAATATTTGGTTTTTCCCTTGGCTTCTCCTGGAAGGGGCTTGATTTCTCTGCATTGTTCCAGGGAGCTACCAATGTTTCCATTTCATACAGCCGCAGGGCCAACCAGGCTTTTTTTGACAGTGACCCTGCTGCCGGAGCTAACTATCTTTTAGAAAGCTGGACGCAGGAAAGATACGAGCAAGGGCTCCCCATTAATTTCCCCCGTTTTGCAGTGGGTAATGGAGCAAACAGTTTTACACACAACTACCAGGGTTCAACTTTTTGGATTAAAGATGCCAGCTACCTCCGGTTGAAAAATATAGAGGTTGGTTATTCTTTTAAACCTGAATTGCTCAGAAAGCTCCGGATAAAATCTTCCAGGATGTACATCAACGCCAATAATATTTATACCTGGAGTAACGTGTTGCCGGGGATTGACCCGGAAACACCAAACCTCGGGGCCAACTTTGAGCCATATCCTTTGGTAAGGACTATCAACGCCGGTGTTAATATTACTTTTTAAAAAATTAAGCATTGCTAATATGAAAAATAATTTTCTCCTTGTCATCATCGTCCTTTTTGCCGGCCTGTCGTTTTTGTCTTGCAAAAAAGTAAAAGATTTTTTAGACAAGCCGCCTGGCATTGATATTAATGAAGACATTGTTTTTTCTGCAAAAATTGAAGCAGAAAAATATGTTGCCAACTTATACCAATATGGTATGCACTGCCCCTTTCCCTTAAGGGCTGCCGACGCAGGTTTTAATGGTTTTCCTTCTACCGGTGGAGCTTTTTCAGGTAATATGAATACCGCAACTATTGGTATTACGGATGAAGGTGAAGCATCAGAAAGTTTTGCTGTAATACAGGACTGGAACACTGCCGCTGTTACCCCGCAAAATATTGTATCAAGGGAAGATCAACGTTATTTTCTCCGCTGGATGGCAATAAGGGTTGCGAATATATTGATTGAGCGTATCAATGAAGTGCCCGACGCAGACCAGGCATATAAAGACATGGTGAAAGGAGAAGCGTTGTTTATAAGAGCACTCAACAATTTTGAAACCTTTAAACGCTATGGCGGTTTTCCCATTGTAAACAAAAGGATCATCACACTGGATGAATCCAGAATACCAAGAAGCACAGTGGAAGAATGTGTAAACGCTATTGTAAAAGATTGCGATGATGCAGTGGCTTTATTGCCGGTAACACAGCCTTCTAACTTTACGGGCAGGGCACACCAGGGTGCGGCGTTAGCATTAAAATCAAGAACGCTGCTGTATGCTGCAAGCCCCTTATTTAATACAGCTACACCTTATTTAAGTTTTGGGAATGCTGCCGATGATAAACTTATTTGTTACGGCAATGTTGATAATAACCGTTGGAAAATGGCGGCAGATGCATCAAGGGCTGTAATCGACTGGGCGGATGGTGCTGGTTATGCTTTGGTAGATGATGCCGATCCGTTAAAAAGAAGCCCGGTGCCTGTAGCCGGACAAAAAGTAGTGGGCAATTACCGCACTTCGTGGGAGCAGAATGATAATACTGAAATAATTTTAGCAAGTAAAATATATGGGACAGCAAAGCGCATTGACCAGTTTCCATGGCAATATTTTTTGCCACGATCGGATTACGTGCCCAACGCAAGCGGAAATTGGACGGCGCCAACTGTTACTTTCAATTTTGTGCGCAAGTATGAAAAACGTGATGGTACAATGCAAACATGGGATTATGCAGGCGGCAACAATTTGCTCGATAAATACAGTGAACTTGACCCACGTTTTTGCCAAACGGTATGTTACACAGGTGCCCGTTTACACTCAAGTGTAACCCAGGTGCAAATATGGGAAGGAGCATCTTCAAACAAAGCTAATTGCAAGGGCGGAGCATGGATCTCGAAATTTATAAACGATGCTTTGCCGCAGGGGCCGCAATTTCCTGTTTGCCCCATCTTCAGGGTAAATGAAATATTGTTGAATTATGCAGAGGCTTTAAATGAATTTAGTGGCCCCTCCGCGGAGGCTTATGAAGCCATTAATAAAATACGCACCAGGTCGGGCATGCCTGATATTACAGGGTTATCTCAGCAGGAGTTCAGGCAAAAAATACATAACGAGCGGGATATCGAACTGGCTTTTGAAGACCATCGCTTGTTCGACATCAAGCGTTGGATGATTGCAGAACAGGACGGCGTAATGACAGGAAGTATGTGGGGCCTTGAAATTAATAAGCTAAATGACGATCCCCCATTCCCAACTGCTTTCCGCTACAAACCATTTGTATTTGAAACAAGAACATTTCTTAAAAAAATGTACCTCCATCCTTATGATAACAATGAAGTGCTGAAAGGAAACCTGAAACAAAACCCAGGGTGGTAAAAGATAAAAATAGCGTTTGATTTTTTAATAGAAAAAGAAAATTGATGAAACATACAACTGCTTTCCATAAATTTTTACTGTTGGTTGGGTTCTTAACTCCTGGCTATGCATTGCATGCACAGCAGGTCGTTTCAGATTCTGTAAGGGCTATAGCCGCAACAGTAACCGAGGGAAAATATATTGGTTTTGGCAAACAAAAAACCACCCTGGTTACAAGCTCCATTGCTACCCAAAAGGGTGATGACTTAAGAAAAGCATTCACCAATAATATTGGCAACACATTTTATGGCCGCTTTGCAGGCTTAACGGTAAACCAGGGTGGAACTGAACCGGGTGCTAACGACGCTACACTTTATATTAGAGGTGCTAATACTGCCAATAATTTTGGTTTTAGTGCTGCACCATTAGTAATCATCGATGGTTTTTTGGGCGATTACACACAGTTAGTGCCGGAAGAGATTGAAGAAGTATCCATATTAAAAGATGCATCTGCTACTGCAGTGTATGGGATGAGGGGCGCTAATGGCGTTGTGTTAATTACAACTAAGAAAGGAAAAGTACAGCCGCTATCCATTAACTTTAGTTCACAATATGGTTTTCAGCAGGCTGCAGCTTTACCAAAATTTCTTGGTTCGTATGATTATGCAAGGCTGTACAATGAAGCATTGGTTAATGATGGTAAAGTTGCCATACACACACAGGCAGACCTTGACCAATACCAGGATGGCAGCGACCCATACTTTCATCCCAATGTAAACTGGTACAAAGAAGTTTTGCGTAACAGTGCTCCGCTATCCAATTACAATTTGAATTTTAGTGGCGGCAACAGTTCGGTAAAGTTTTTTGCATTACTAAATGCGTTAACTACGGACGGATTGTATAAAAAGTTTGGTAAAGACAATGCAGAAAGCAGCAACCCTGCACTCAACCGCTACAACTTCAGGGCCAATGTGGATGTAACCATCACCAAAAGACTGTCTGCACAATTGATTATTGGCGGAAGTGTAGAAGATAAAAAAAATCCGGGTGATTTATATATCAATTCAAACCTGGGATTGATAGACAGGATCGCACCCAATGCTTTCCCGGTTTATAATCCTGATGGAAGCTTTGGTGGAAATTCCACTTATGCCGGCAACCCGCTTGCTAATTTAACCAGCACTGGTTTTTCCACTTCAAACGGTACTTCACTGCAGTCTTCCTTAAGAATTACAGAACAACTTGATATGCTGGCAAAGGGGCTGAGCGCAAGCGTGGCAGCATCATTTAATAATTATTACCAGGGAGCTTCCAACAAAAGAAAAAGTTACCAACGTTCCAGTGCTGTAATAAACAATACCGGCGATACAGTTTATACTGTGTTTGGGCAAAAAACAAGTTTATCGCCAGAAGAATCGGTGCAGTCGCAGTTTAGAAATTTCGCCATACAGGCCTCCTTAAATTATGAAAGGGTATTTGGGAAACATGGTATTTCTGCAATGGTTTTATTTAACTCAGACAATTTTAATTTCAACAGGCAATATCCCAATACGGACGTTGCCAACCAGGCATTTCCTTATAAATCAAATGGGGTATCCTCAAGAGTTACTTATGTACAAAATGAAAAATATATAGCTGAATTTTCCGGGGCTTACATGGGCACGGAAAATTTCCCCAAAAGCAATCGCTATGGTTTTTTCCCGGCAGCCTCACTTGGCTGGATTGCTTCCAACGAAAGTTTTTTGAAACAGAGTAAATTCATTGATTACTTAAAACTGCGTGTTTCTTACGGGCTTGTTGGCAATGAAAATATTGGCGGCCAGCGGTTTGCGTTTGCACAGCGCTATCCATTTACTGCGTCTTATTATTGGGGTCAGGGAAATACGGTAGCGGGTTCATTGGGTGAGGGCCGCAGGGCAAACACAAATGTTACCTGGGAAAAAGACAAGAAAACTAATATTGGCCTCGAACTTAATTTTGCAAAACACTTTGGCATTGCGCTGGATGTTTTTAAAAATGAACGGTATGATATTTTGGCTTCTGCCAATGGCACACTGCCTTTATTTTTAGGTGATAATGGAATGCCTGATTTGAATATCGCAAAGTCGTCTACAAAAGGAGCTGAACTTACTGTAAAGTATAACAGCAGCACAAATAATGCAGTTCAGTTTTTTGCAGAAGCGATGGCTTCTTATGCCAAAAATAAAATTGAGTACAATGGCGAGCCACAACAACCCAATAAAAATTTATACAGAACCGGGTATGCTATTGGCCAGCCATTTGGCCTTCAGGCGATTGGGCTTTTTCAGTCTGCAGCAGCAATAGCCGCCAGCCCAAAACCAATTGGGATAAATATTAAACCCGGTGACGTTCAATACAGGGATATCGGCGGGCCGGATGGTGTGCCGGATGGTATCATTGATGGCAACGATGTTACGGCCATTGGTAAAACATCTCTTCCTGAATGGGTGATTGGTTTTAATACAGGCCTGAGTTATAAAGGGTTTGATATGACACTCATGTTTCAGGCCGTAACCGGCGTAACACAATACCTTGGTGGAAGCAGGTTTGCAGCTTTTCAAAACAACGGGCAGGTAACAGAGATGGCATTGTACCGGTGGACACCCGAAGCGGCTGCTACTGCAAAATACCCACGTTTGTCGGCAGACAACAATCAAAACAATTACCGTTTTTCTTCCTTCTGGCAAAGGGATGGTAGCTTTATAAAACTAAGGGTGGCAGAGGTTGGCTACACACTGCCCGGTAAATTATTAAAGAAACTGAAGCTTTCGCAAACAAGGCTTTTTATAAATGGCACCAATCTTTTTACATGGGATAAAATTGATGAAGGTGATGCAGATGCCTTGTACGGTTACCCTAATATAAGAACAGTTTCCGTTGGCATAAAATTAAACCTGTAGTAAAATTAATAATAGGGCTATTCGCAACCGTTATTTATAATAATTATAAAAGAGAAAAGATGAAACGAATTCACTATTTATATTTTTTTATCCTGGTAATAGTTACCGGTTCCTGCCAAAAATTAGACAGGGAACTGGAAACTGACCTTACGCAGGAGCAAATTGCAGGCTCGTATGCAAATGTCCAAAGCCTTATGAATGGCGTTTATAGTGAATTACGTGAAGGCTTTCTTGAAATTGGCGGTGATGCCATGATGGCTTCTGCAACTGATGAAGCAGAGCATACGATAGAAACAAGTTCGGTTCAATTATTCAACCAGGGCGGATGGAATGCTGGCAGTAATCCTGCGGATGTGTGGGGCAGTTATTTCAGGGGAGTAAGAAGAGCTAACTTTTTTTTAGAAAATGCAGCACCGGAAAAAGTAAACCTTGATGCATTTAAAACAGACCCTACAACATACCAGCAAAAATTAGACGATGTAACCAGGTGGCGCAATGAAGCCCGATTTTTAAGAGCATTTTTTTATTTTGAATTGGTAAAAAGATATGGGGGTGTACCCATCTTTACCAGAACATTAAATGAAGCAGACATTACCACTACACAAAGAAATTCACTACAGGATTGCATACAATTTATAAGCGATGAATGTGATTCGGCAGCAGCAGGGCTTCCGCTTACCTATCCCGCCGGCGATTTGGGAAGGGCAACAAAAGGAGCAGCACTTTCTTTAAAAAGCCGCACCCTATTATATGCAGCCAGCGAATTATTTAATAATCCAACCTGGGCAGCAGGTTATTCAAATCCAGCATTGATTTCACTACCGGCAGGGGATAGGTCAGCACGCTGGCAGACGGCTGCAAATGCAGCAAAAGCAGTGATCGATTTAACAGGGTCAGGCTATGCGTTAGGCTCCAGTTATAAAAACTTATTTACATCTTTTAGCAATGTTGAAATTATTTTCACCAGGAGAAACAGCAGTTCCAACACTTTTGAAATAGCCAATTTCCCCATTGGTTTCGACCGGGGTAGAAGCGGTACCACACCTACGCAGGATTTGGTGGATGCGTATGAAATTAAACTCAGTGCTACCAGCAGTGTTCCTTTCGACTGGAGTAATCCTGCACATGCCGCAGCGCCTTATGCAGGCCGGGATCCACGAATGGGATTCAGTATCGTGGTAAACAATTCATCTTTTTCTACCGTAGCCAGCCAAACCCGTAATGTACAAATCTGGGAAGGCGGAAGGGATGGGCAGCCACTACCCAACGCCAGCAAAACAGGATACTATTTAAGAAAATATGTAAATGAAAGTGTAAATATTGTAAATAACAACCTGGCAGTGCATAGCTGGATTTACTTCCGCTATGCAGAAATATTATTAAATTATGCAGAGGCATTGAATGAGTATGCTCCCGGCGATGCCAATATCAGAATTTATTTAAACAGGGTAAGGGCAAGAAGCGGCGTGGCAATGCCGGCGGTACCAGCGGGGCTTTCGCAAGATGAAATGAGGGCAAGGATACGCAATGAAAGAAGGATTGAACTTGCCTTTGAAGACCACAGGGCATGGGATGTGCGCCGCTGGATGATTGCCCCTGCTGCACTGGGTTCGCCTATCCGTGGTGTAAAAATTACCGGTACCACTCCGGCAACATTTGTTTATACGCCACAAGTGGTGGAGAACCGTTTGTTTGACCCAAAAATGTATTTGTTCCCCATATCACAAACTGAACTAAGTGTAGGACCGGGGTTGGTACAAAACCCGCTTTGGTAATGATACATATAGATTTTTTTATTTGACGATTTAAAAAAAAAAGATGAAAGCATTAAAATTGATACCTGCATTGTTTTTGTTTACGGTGGTATTCATTTCCTGTAAAAAAGAAACACAGCTAAAGAATGCCAATTATACAGAGCAGCTTATTTATATGCCTGCGGCAGTAGAAGGTAATTCAATAAATGGTGTTTACCTTGTAAATAAAGTTGGTGTGCCAGGGCAAACTTTCAGGTATGTGGCAGATGTGGCAGCAAGAAAATTAAATATTCCCCTTGCCGTGTATCGTTCGGGTATTAATACAAATGGAGCCGTTACGGTAAATATAGCTGCTAACACAGATACCATAGCCAGCTTGATTCTTGCAGGAAAATTTGCGCAAACCACAGAAGTATTGCCGTTAAGCAAATATGCCCTGGCGCCTGAACTTACCATTGGGGATGGAAAAGATATTGAATCATTTATGCTTTCCACTGATTTGGATTTTTTATTGAACAACCTCAGCAAACAATTTGCAATTGGTATTACAGTTTCCAGCCAGCAAAAAGCAACTGGAAAATCCAGCACTGCTGTTGTCTTTTTAGATCCTGCTTTTTTAGTCCCTGCGGCAACTTTCACTACCAGCATCAGCACACGTACAGTTAGTTTTTCAAACACATCGGTCCATTCAAATAAATGGTCGTGGAACTATGGCGATGGCAGCCCGGTATCTACCGACAAGGCGTTGCCGCATACCTATGCAGCACCAGGCACTTATACAATTACATTAACAGCGATTGGCGCATTGGGTGAGTATAATCAATCAACCTTTACCGCTACCGTTGTAATACCATAACAAACATTTTTTTCAGGAAAGGTTTGTTTTTTTTAATCAACCCGGTAAACTGGTTGTAAAAAAAGTCATTTATATTTTTATCTCAATGTTGTTTAGTTAAGGTTGGTGGGCACACCAACCTTGGCCGTCAGCCGTGGCGGGTGTCCCCACCCGCCACGGCTGATTTTACTAACTAAACGACATTGATTTATACCTGATAATATTTTTGTATTATGAAAAGAGTGTTAGCAGTCCTAATTGTAGTTTTTTTTCTGTTGATGAAAGTTTCTGCCATCAATTATTATGTTTCCGCCTTAACCGGCAGTAATTTTAATAATGGGCGGTCTCCGTCTACGGCATTTGCCACGCTTAGCAAATTTAGTTTCAACAGTACTTTCTGGCAACCGGGAGATTCCATTTTTATCATGAATGGAGTTTATGGTGGCTATTCTTCTCCAACAGGAGATTTTGTAATGGTGCTTACCCGTTCTGGTTCTGCAGCCAATCCCGTGGTGTTTATAAATTACCCGGGGCATACACCGGAAATTAATTTTAATGGATGGAATGCCATCGGGATATTTGGTTCTTATATAGAAATTAACGGGTTAAAAATAAGGGGTAACAACAGCAATGTCAATATCCTTGATGCGCTCAATCAGCCGAGGGGTTGTAACAATCCGGGAGGTGCCGGCCCTGATGCAACTTTTAGTGGCAATGGCATCAGTATTGAAGGTACAAACAGGTTTGGTACCGGGCATACGCATCACATTACCATCCGCAATTGCGAAGTCTTTGAATGTGGCGGTGGAGGTATCGGTGCTATGGAAAGTGATTATATCACCATTGAAAACAACCGGGTGTATAACAATTCCTGGTATTCAATTTATGCCAACAGCGGCATATCCATTTTTCACTTCTGGAACTTTGATGCAAACGTTACCACCTACCGAAATATTATCCGCAATAATATTTGTTATGGTAATGAAATGTTTGTGCCATGGCCCACTGCAAATTGCACTTTTACAGATGGAAACGGAATTATCATTGACGATTTTAGGAATACACAAGCAAGTTCAACTATACAGGGACAGGTGTACGGTGGTAAGACTTTAATTGCAAATAATATTGTTTACCGAAATGGAGGAAGAGGTATACATATTTATAAAAGCGATAGTGTAACCATCATTAACAATACTTCTTACAAGAATTGCAAAACGCCATCAATAAACGAGGGAGAAATCACCATCATTACCGGTGATAGAAACAGGATTGTAAACAATGTTATGTTTGCAAGGGAAACCAAAAGAATCAGCACAGCTTCGGGTTCAACCAATTTATATGAGAACAATAACCTAATGTATAATAGCAGTGTATTTGGCTATTTCAACGACAGAGATATTATAGCAGACCCTAAATTCATTGATAGTGCAAATAACAATTTTCGATTGCTGGCTACAAGCCCGGGTATCAATACTGGTAGCGATAGTGCCATATTTTTTGCCACAACAGATTTTGTTAGCAATACACGTCCATCGGGAGTTTTGCCAGAACCCGGGGCTTACGAGTTTACAGGATTGTTGCCACAGGTACCCGAATTTACACGTGGTAACCTTGCTGTATTAAGAGTGGGTAATGGCAGCAGCACGCTTAACACTGGTTCGTTTCCTGCAGAAGTACTTGAGTATACTAACATTGGCGGGGCTACCGGTATCAGTGTTCCCTTGTCTGCTACTGCACTCGATTTTGTTTTTGGTGGCAGCACGGTAAGTACATTGAACGAAGGGCAACTTACATTATCTTCAGATGGAAGATATTTATCGGCTGTTGGTTACAGCGCCAATGCAGGTACTACAGAATCATTAATGAGAGCTGGCGATAAAAGAATCGCAAGAATAGATTACGCACTCGATGTAGATAAATCTACCACCATACTGGGCACCAATGCCTATTCAAGCACCAATGTAAAAGGAGCGGTTACAGATAACGGCAGTAGTTTTTGGGTGTCCGCAGCCACCGGATTCCGTTCGGTAAATATGTCCTCAAATGTATCTGCACCTGTTTCAAATGCAGGAGCAGCCCGTTCTTTAAACAGGCTGCAGGGCAAATCTTATTATGTGAGTTTTCGTGCCGTTACCATTAACCAGCCACCTGCTGCAAATGAAAGCCTGCCTGGGACAGATGTGGGCAGTACGTCTCAGGGTTTTGTATTGTTAGATGTGGAGCCAGGTGCAGGATATAGTACTTCCGGATATGATCTTTTATACAGGGCAGAGCCAGATGGTGGGATAAGAAAATTTTTTTACGACGCTGTAGCTATTACCTGGGTAGATGCAGGCTTGTATAATCCTGCAGCCATTGGTGGCACAGGTGTTGGTCTGGGTTTTACATCAATTACGGGCAGAATAAATGCAATTGGGCGGCCAGAGCTGTATGCATTGAAGGGTACTGGCAGCGATAATTATTTTATCAGGATAGTGGACAGATCTCCCCGAACAGCAAACTGGCTTACCACCACCGGCGCCGAGGCTCCCGTTCCACTATTGCTTGCACAGGCCGGCTCAAATTATGTATTTCGTGGCGTAGCATTCACCCCAACCAAGTATGGCATTAACGATCCGTTTATAGTATTGCCGGTGAGGCTGTCTTCCTTTGAAGCTGTACTGTTTTCAGATGATGTGTTGATTCAATGGAGAACTGCATCTGAATCGAATGTGCAAAATTATACCATCGAACGCAGTGCTGATGGAAGACAATTTGAAGCAGTGGGTGTTGTTGCTGCATCCAACAATAACAACGGGGCGGCTTATAATTTTACAGATAGAAACATTGCTGAAGGCGTATACCATTATCGTTTGAAAATTACTGACAGGGACGGAAAAATGAATTTCAGTAAAACAATTGTCATCAGGAAAAGAAATGCGTCAAATGATGCCATCAGCATTTTTCCTAATCCTGTGCAAGAGCAATTAAATGTATCTTATCCCAAAGCTGGCAATCAATCAACCCTGTTGCTTTTGGATTTGTCAGGAAGAACATTGTTGAAAAAGAGCCTGGCAGTTGGTTCAACCCAATTAAACCTGGATGTAGCTTTTTTAGTAAAAGGTATTTACACATTGGTCCTTGCGGATGCTACCGGTACGCAGGTAGCAAAATTTATTAAATAGGATTTTACTATAATAGTATTAGCCGCAAAACGAGCATGTCAATATGAAAAAAATCCGGCTTCAATTTTTTATAGTGCTGGTTTATGCACTGGCTTTATTGGTATGCCCTGAGATACAAGGGCAGGTGAAACAAGCGGATTACCTCAATACCAATTTACCCATACCGCAAAGAGTAAACGATATTATTTCAAAACTCAGTTTACAGCAAAAGATAAAATTGCTGATGAATAAAGGCAAAGCCATCGACAGCAATGGGTTGAAAATACCTGCCTACAATTGGTGGAACGAATGTTTACATGGTGTAGCAAGAGCAGGCAAGGCAACGGTGTTTCCGCAAGCGATTGGTTTGGCTGCCACTTTTGATACCTTGTTGATGAGCAGGGTTGCCAATGCCATTTCTGATGAAGCAAGGGCCAAGCATGAATATTTTGCAAAAAGAGATCAACGGGGTATTTACACCGGGTTAAATTTTTGGACACCGAATATCAATATCTTCCGTGATCCACGCTGGGGAAGGGGCATGGAAACCTACGGCGAAGACCCCTTGCTGACAAGCACTATGGCCAATGTATTTATTAGAGGGCTGCAGGGGAATGATAATAAGTATTTTAAAACAATTGCTACAATCAAACATTTTGTAGCACACAGCGGTCCCGAAGAAGGCCGAAGTGGTTTTAACGTAAATGTGAGCGACAATGATTTGTGGGAAACTTACACGCTAGCTTTTAAATCGGCTGTAAAAAATGCACATGTATATTCGTTGATGTGCGCTTACAATGCTTTCCGTAGCGAACCCTGTTGCAGCAACGATTACTTAATGAATGACCTGTTGAGAAAACAATGGGGCTTTAAGGGTTTCATTGTTACTGATTGCGGAGCTGTAAGCAATATCTACCGCAAAGGCGCACACGAAAAAGTACCAACAGCAGAAGAAGCATCTGCAAGGGCCATCAAAGCCGGTGTTGATTTGGAATGCGGCAGTGCTTTTAATGCACTGGATAAAGCGATGGCAAAAAATTTAATTACCGAAGCCGAACTGGATAATGCGTTGAGAAGATTGTTCACCGCAAGATTTTTATTAGGCTCTTTTGACAATCCCAATGACGTGGCATTTACAAAAATTCCCTACCGCGTAGTTGAAAGTAAACAACACATACAGTTGTCATTGGAGGCAGCAAGAAAATCAATTGTATTGTTAAAAAATAAAAACAATATTTTACCACTTAAGAAGACGATTAAAACCCTGGCAGTAATTGGCCCCAATGCGGATGATGAAGAAGTACTACTGGCCAATTACCATGGGCTTCCATCTGCAATCATCACCCCGCTTGCAGGTTTGAAAAATGCCCTGCCTCAAACTAAGATTTTATTTGCACAAGGGGCTCAGCATGCAGATGGTTTACCAGTGCCCAAACTCATTGCGGCCGAGTATCTTTTTTCTAATAAAGAAATGAGTGCACATGGATTAACTGGTGATTATTACAATAACAATAAGTTTTCCGGAGCCCCTGTACTTTCACGTGTGGATAGTGTAATTAACTTTTTGTGGATTAACAATGCGCCGGATCCTGCCATGAATCCTTTCAGTTTTTCTGTTCGTTGGCAAGGCTATTTAAAAGTACCTGCCGATGGTGAATATTCTTTAGACATGTATGGCAGCAGCAATTTTGAATTACTACTGGATGATAGCTCTTTATTCAAATACAGCAATACAGATGGTGCTGATCATAAGTATACAATAGTAACGCTCCATGCAGATAGGTTATACCCGTTAAAAATCAACTATTCCAATACAGGTGCCAATGCCATCGTAAAATTAAATTGGGAGTTACCCAATCCTGGTTATGCGGCGGAAGCAATTGAAGTGGCGAAAAAAGCGGATGCCATTGTGTTGTGCATGGGGCTTTCTCCACGAATTGAAGGCGAGCAAATGGACATTGCCCTGGATGGCTTTAATCAAGGAGACAGAACAAAATTGGCCCTGCCGCTTGTGCAGCAAAATCTGATTAAAAAAATAACTGCATTGGGCAAGCCAGTGATATTGGTGTTGGTGAATGGAAGTGCTGTAGCTATTAATTGGGAAAAAGAAAATGTAGCTGCCATAGTAGAAAGCTGGTATGGCGGGCAACAAGCTGGCACTGCCATTGCTGATGTGCTCACGGGAAAGTTCAATCCATCGGCTAGATTGCCGGTTACTTTTTATACATCTGAAAATGAATTGCCTGCATTTGAAGATTACAATATGAAGGGCAGAACTTACCGGTACTACGCCGGTAAACCATTGTATGAATTTGGATATGGATTAAGCTACACCAATTTCACCTACAGCAATTTAAAAATACAGCCAGTATTTAAAGTTGGAGATGTTATTAAAGTTTCTGTTGATGTTCAGAATACCGGGAAAATGAATGGAGATGAAGTAGTGCAATTGTATGTGAAGAATCTTCAAACAATGGAATCCACGCCACTGCTTACGTTAAAAGGGTTTTCTAAAATATATTTAAAAAAGGGGGAGAAGAAAACCGTTTCATTTTCGCTAAAGCCAACTGATTTTTCTTACATCAGTGCCGAGAGTAAAAGAATGGTGAGTGCAGGTAATTTTCAAATTTCAATAGGAGGAAAACAGCCCACCACATTCACCAAAGGCAATGTAGTTTCCGGTAATATTCAATTAATAGGAAAGGAAAAAATATTGGAATTATAATAATCCCAGATTTTGCAGTTGAAATCGTAGCGAGGGTTTCAAATCCAAAGCAGATATGTGTTTCAGGTTGTTTTTTGGGTGAAGAAATAGAGAACTATTTTAAAGTCAAAAAATGTTCTGAAAGGCATAGCTGTAAAGAATTTGGAAGCCGCAGTAGATTCTCAACTGCAAAAATCTGGGATAATGTAAAGAATAGACAGTCATCAGCATTTTTGGAATTAACATCCCGTAAAACACGTTTGGATGAATGATGCTGTGTCCATACTAAAATAATTCCGAGTTACGGGGCCTTGAATTAGGCATTCAACGCTCAGGGTTTTAATCGGAAACTTATTCTTGCCACAAAAAATAATGCTTACCGGTTATCAGCTATAAGATAGATAGCAGCGATTTTTTTGCTCCCTCTTTTTTAATTGCGTTGCAAAGCAACCTTGAATTTAAAGGTGCTTTGCAAGTGAAGGATGCTTGTTATAGACCTTCCCTTTGGATTTCCTCCTGTTAATAGTGTCCATTTTTTGAGAAATGCTTCCTTTTATTGGATTAAAATCCTGTAATCCATTAGTATAGCACTTTAACACAAGGGTTTTGTGTTTTTGGCACGTAATTGCACCTATAGCCTGCACTAAATTCAAAAGTGGAAAACTTTTTTTTTGCGTTTACAAAAAAACAAATTACTTTTAATTATTGTAAAATAATAATTCAATAATATTGAATTTAAAGCTTTAAAGAAGAGGAGGAAAACTGTTTTTTTGTACGTGTGAAGCGGTTTATATCTGGTAACTGTCTTTTATTGCAGTGTGATTAGTGTCTTTAAAAGTTGCTTTGTCCATTTTCTTGTAGTGCCCCATACGATTATTTTTTTATTTTACTAATAACGATTGCAGCATGAAATTCTTTTTACCACTTTTATTCTTGACATTGGCAGGTACAGCTTTTTCTCAGGTACCCACAGATGGCGATTACAGGACTGCAGGTGTTGGCCCGGCCAACTGGAGTGCTGTTGCTACCTGGCAGGTAAGGGTTGCCGGGCTTTGGGTTGCTGCTGCTGCTGCCCCTGCCTCCACCAATAATGTGTATGTTCAAAATGGCCATACACTTAATGTTGATCTTGCCACTGCCTCCTGTAATAATTTTCATGTAAATACTGTTGGCGTAACTACAATAAATGGAAATACAATTGAAGTTAGCGGGAAACTAAGGGCTTACACAACAACTTTAGGTGCTTATACCACGTTGGGTGCAGATGGAACATTTTATTCAAACCAGGCAAATTCTGTTAATGCTGCGAATGCAATGGTAACCGCAACAGGAACAGGCGGTCTTCGGTTTATTGGTAGTTCACGTACTATTGTTGCTAACTCAGAATGGGGAACTACGGATATCAATAACAGCCTCGGTTCTTGCCACGTAGAATTTGCTTTAACTGCAGGGGAAACGGCAACTTTATCAAGCCAGTTCTGTGCAAGGGGCATCACCATATCAGCAGGTACAACCGTCAGCACTAATTTCAGGCTTTGCCCCGGAGGCGCTAGTGGTTTGGGCACTGGCAGTATTACCATTGCATCAGGCGCCACATTAAGTTCAGGCGCCTCTTACACTGTGGCGGGTACACAAGTAATTTCAAGATCAACCCTTGATAGAATTGCTGCACTTACTATCCAGGTAAATGGTACATTAGAATTAAGGGGAGCAGTGCCGGTTATTGATGTAACTACATTTTCAAATAGTGGTAATGTTGTGTACAATAGCGGGCTTGCTCAAACGCTGTTGGCTAAAAGTGGCAATGATGTAACAGCCATTGACATTACCTCCTATAAAAACGTAACGTTTAGAACCTTCAATACAAAAACAATTCCCGCTGGTGTAATTGTAAATGTTTCAGATACGCTCACGCTGAATGGTGGCAATAATTGCCGTTTGGCATACGGCGCAGGCAGTGGCCTTACCTATACAGCAGCTACTGGAACGCTGGTTGCCAATATCACATCGGGCAATATTGCATTAGATCCTTTAACAAGCCCTGAATGGCCTGCAGTTAGTGGCCCGAGGAATATATTATTATTACAAAACGGAATCGAGTTTCTTGGTGGTTCGGGGATGAGCAGAACCTTGGCTGGTAGTTTTACATTGAATGGTGGGTCGTTTCTTTTAAACGCAACGAATTCACTTACCATGGCCAACGGCAGTACTATTAACCGTTTATCCGGTACCGGGTCTTTTGGCTTTGGAACACTGAACTATGGTTCGGCAACCACGGATGTTGTTAGTGTAAATATTGGCTCTGCTACAGCAGCACCCGCTACCATTTTAAATTCCTTCGAAATCCCTTTTGCCCTTGGCCCCGGCAGGACAAACCTTAGAATTTGGAGTGGGTTTACTTACCAGCTTAATGGTACTAACAAAAGGGTGCATAACCTCGTAATAGATGGTACTTTATCAGATGACGGGGTTGCCGGCCGGCGTATAGGTGTAGAGGGCAATGTTACCTGCACGGGTACACATGGAGGCACCAGTACCAATTTAATAAGGGTTGAATTTGTTGGCAACACTACCATTGCAGTTACCACCAGTCTTAATAATCTCGAATTAAAGGTTTCAGGTTTTGCCACAATGAGTGGCAACCTAACCATTAACGGTGAATTGAAGATGACCACTACTTACCTGGTAATTGGCTCTAATACGCTAACGCTTAATGGAACCTATACTTCTACATTAGGCTCATTAAGAGGATCCTCTACTTCTAATCTTACCATTGGGGGCACAGGAAGCTTAGGTACTTTGACATTTAACGCTACTACACCGTTACTGAGAAATTTAATTGTAAACAAAGATGCTTCTTTGGGTTCGGCAGTAGGTATCACCGCCGGCGCCACTCCAGGTTCAATAACTGTAAACACCGGAGCAACTTTTACCACTGGCGGTTTCCTTACTTTACTATCAGATGCCAATGGCACCGCAAGGGTAGCTAATTCTGCCGGCACAATTAGTGGCGATGTAACGGTAGAACGTTTTATTCCCGGCATCGCAGGCTCAAGGGCCTGGCGGTTTCTTTCTGTACCTACTGCTTCTGGTACTGAAACCATCCGGTCTTCATGGATGAACGGACAAACTCCCGGTACCGCAGGACCTGCCGGTCAGGGTACCTGGATTACCAGCAATTTATCAACCGCTTCGGCCAATGGCTATGATGCAAGATCCAATGCCAATAGTACCATACTTAATTATAACAATGCTCTTAATACCTGGCCTGGCGTAACAACCCCCACTGCAAGTACAAATATTGCCACGGATAAGGGATATATGATTTTTATAAGAGGCGACCGGTCAATACAAGTGTTGACTAGTACGTTTACAACAACCACACTCAAAACAAAAGGAGCTTTAAAACAAGGTACTTATCCTGCAGTTCCCATTCCTGTAAATGCCGACAGCTATGAAGCCATTGGTAACCCCTATGCTTCAAGTATTGATTTAAGAAATGTTGCAAGAACGGGTGGAACAGACGCTGTATTTTATATTTGGGATCCTAAAATATTACCCTTAGGCGCTTTTCAAACACTTACGCTAATAGCCGGAGATTTTTTAATCATACCCGGCGGCGGCAGTTATGGTGCCAGTGGTTCTATAATGAATACGGTTCAATCCGGCCAGGCCTTTATGGCACATGCTACCGGAAGTGCAGGCGATGTGCAGTTTGTTGAAAATTGTAAAATAGCAGCCAGTAGTACAGTGGGGTTCCGGCCCATGTCAGGCGGCGAAAGGCTGATTACTAATTTATATGCCATCAACGGTACCTCAACAGATCTTTCAGATGGCACGATGGTACTGTATGATGATAATTACAGTGATATAGTTGATGGTAAGGATGCAAAAAAATTAGCCAATTTTAATGAAAGCTTTGGAATGATCAGCAACGGTATCACCCTCGCTGTTGAAAAAAAGACGATTATAGGAGTGGCAGATACTGTTTATTATGAATTGAGATGGCCAAAGATCAGGGGGTATAAATTAGAGTTGATTACCACAAAAATGGATCATCCAAACCTAAAAGGAAAGCTTGAGGACAATTATCTTGGTACAAGTGTACCGGTTAATTTGGATGGAACCACTACTTATGATTTTGCAGTCACCACAGATCCCGGTTCGTACATGCGTCAACGCTTTAAATTGATATTTTATCAATCTGGTGCCGTGCCGGTAAATCAGCTAACAATAGATGCCAACCGGCAGGGAAAGAATATTGATGTGGAATGGCTTGTAAACAACCAGGTTAAGGTGGATGGATACGAAATTGAAAAATCAACCGATAGTATTTTCTTTAAAAAGGTATTTACGCAGTTGGCAACCGGCAGCAATGGAGAAAGTATTGCATATAACTGGCTGGATGAAAATGCCGCACCTGGCAATAATTATTACCGCATAAAAAGTATCAACAGATCTGGACAAAGCAATGTTAGCAAGGTGGTAAAATTGACGATATCAAATGCAAATTTGGGCATTACAATTTATCCGTCAGTGATTACAGGTAGTACTATCAATATGCATTGGAAAGACCAGCCAAAAGGAAAGTATGATATTTTGATGGTGAATACGGCAGGGCAGGTGATACATAAAACCCAATTATTTTATAGCGGTGGCAGCAGCGTTCAAACGGTGATGATTGATAAAAAAATAAGTACAGGCAGATATAATTTGGTTGTGATTACACCTGATCAAAGTAAGTCAACGACTTCAATATTCATTGCCTCCCGGTAGTTTTATTACATGCTTTCCTGAAACCTGTAAGTGATTAATAAAAAATGAATTTAAAAGATAAAGTAATTGTAGTTACAGGTGGCACTGGCATCTTGGGTTACAGTTTTAATAAAGCAATTTCTAAAGCAGGAGGCACAGTTTGCATACTTGGAAGAAATACAGCAAAAGCTGAAGAAAGAGCTGCTGAAATTATTGAAGCTGGAGGCAGCGCAATTGGCCTATCGGCAAATGTGTTGAACAAAGCTGATTTGCAAAATGCAAATGATATTATTCTTGAAAAATTCGGCAGAATAGATGGCCTTGTAAATGCAGCCGGTGGCAATCAACCAAAGGCGGTCATTCAGCCCGAAGATGATTTGTTTCATTTAGATATGGATGCTTTGGAAAATGTAATGAAACTTAATTTGTTTGGTTCCCTGCTTTCCACCCAAATTTTTGGAAGAAGCATGATGGACACATCCAATACTGCAAGCATCGTTAACATTTCTTCTGTTTCAGCTAATAGGGTTATCACCAAAGTGCTGGGTTACGGTATGGCAAAAGCAGCGATAGAAAATTATACCAAATGGTTTGCAGTAGAGCTGGGAAAAAGATACGCTGGTAAAATAAGAATGAACGCCATTATGCCGGGGTTCTTTTTAACAGAGCAAAACCGGACACTGCTCACCAATGAAGATGGGAGCTTAACAGACCGTGGCCAGAAGGTGGTAGCTGGCACACCGATGCGGCGGTTTGGTAAACCCGAAGAATTAACCGCCGCTTTAGTTTATCTGCTTAGTGACGATTCATCATTTGTGTTGGGTAGTGTGCTTGAGGTAGATGGAGGGTTTACAAATTTTAGTGGTGTATAATAAAATAAAAACATCAATCATTTTGAAAATAAAAATATCAATCATTTTGGTTTGCTGTATGCTGTCGGGCAGCAGCTATATCGTTTCAGCACAACCCGCTTTAATTTCCAATATACCAAACAGAACTACCATCAGCTTAAATGGCCGGTGGCAATACATAATCGACCCCTACGAAACTGGTTTTTATGATTACCGCTACCAGGAGCGAAATGCAAAAGACAAAGATGCATACTGGAATTCGGATATGCCTTCCGGAAAGTCAGATAAAATAGAACACGGGTACAGTAACAAAAACTCTTTGAATGTACCCGCCGATTGGAATTCCCAGGATCCAAAATTGTTATATTATGAGGGTACCGTGTGGTACAAAAAATCATTTGATTTTGATACCGCTGGTATGCAAAGAAGAATATTCCTGCATTTTGGTGCTGTCAATTACAAGGCTGATGTGTATTTAAACGGCACCAAATTGGGTATGCACAAAGGCGGTTTCACGCCATTCAATTTTGAAGTTCCGTCAATTCTTTTAAAAGCAGCGAATAACTCGCTGGTGGTAAAAGTAGATAACAAAAGGGGAAAGGATGAAATCCCTACACTCAATACAGACTGGTGGAATTATGGCGGTATTACCCGGGATGTAAACCTTGTATTAGTGCCTGATATATTTATCAGGGATTATAGTATACAGCTTTCAAAAGCTGCGTATGCTTCAAAAGAAAAAACGATCAATGGCTGGATTCGGCTAAACAATGCTGTTCATGAAAACATCAGCATTGAAATCCCTGCACTAAAAATCAAGCACCAGTTTGTTGCTGATGGTGACAGTGTGCCATTTAGCATTGTTGCTAAAAATCTGCAGTTGTGGTCTGTAAAAAATCCTAAACTCTACCAAGTTATTATCAGCTCAAAGCATGATAGGGTTACCGAGAATATTGGTTTTAGAAATGTGGAGGTAGAGTGAACTAAAGTATTGCTGAATGGCAAGCCGGTATTCTTCCGTGGGATATGTATTCATGAAGAAATTCCAGGAGAAACACGGAGAGCTACAAATTATAAAGATGCAGTTTATTTACTCACACAGGCAAAGCAATTGAATTGCAACATGGTTCGCCTGGCACATTACCCACACAATGAAAACATGACAAGAGTGGCAGACTCCCTGGGGTTGTTGGTTTGGACAGAGATTCCCGTTTACTGGACGATTGATTTTGGTAATGTGGAAGTATTAGCCAAAGCCAAAACACAACTAACGGAAATGATTAGCCGGGACAGAAACCGGGCAAGTATCATTATCTGGTCTGTAGGAAATGAAACACCTGTGCATGAGAAGAGAAATATATTTATGAGTACCCTTGCCATGAATGCGAAGGCTTTGGATAGTTCAAGACTAATTGCAGCGGCGTTGGAAAATTTTGGTATCAATGGTGTGCAAACGGTTGAAGACCCACTCGGTGAATACACTGATATCATTGCCGTTAATGAGTATATCGGCTGGTATGGCGGCCTGCCGGATAATTGCAGAAAAGTGAACTGGAAAACAAAATATGATAAGCCATTATTTTTTAGTGAAACCGGTGCAGAAGCTTTGGGTGGATTTTATGGCGACAGCGCAACAAGATGGACAGAAGAATTTCAGGAATGGTATTATAAAGAACAGGTGGCTATGATGAAACGGATGCCTGCTAATTTTATCGGCTTATCGCCCTGGATACTCAATGATTTTCGTTCGCCCCGCCGCAATAATCCAGTATACCAGCAGGGATGGAACAATAAAGGTTTGTATGACCAAAAAGGAAGAAAGAAAAAAGCTTTTTATGTATTGAAAGCTTACTATGATGAAATGGAGAAGTTGTATGCTGATTAAAAACAGAAAAGTATTATTACACGCTTTGAAATAGTAAAACCCTTTGTGGGCTGAAGCCCAGGAATAATTAATGAAAAGAGTGAGATACATATTATTGTTTGTTTTTTGTACAGCAGCCGGTTGTGTACAGGCAACAAATTATTATGTATCTGCATTAATTGGTAACAACAGTTTTAGTGGCACTTCTCCATTAGCGCCTTTTGCAACACTTCCCAAAGCACACAGTTTAACCAATCCCGGCGATACTGTTTTTGTAATGAATGGAACGTATAGCTCCAGCCCGGATGGAGTGGTGATAGTAAGAATCACCCGCTCTGGCACGGCTGCTCAACCCATCGTTTATAAAAACTACCCGGGCCATACCCCTTTCATTGATTTTAATGTTTGGACCGCCATTAAAGTAACTGGCGGGGCAAGTTATATTGTGATTGACGGCTTTAAAATACGGGGCAACAATCGAAACATTACATTAAACGATGCACTTAACCAGCCTGGCAGTTGCGCCAATACAACCGGGTCGCCCAACCCTGTCTATAATGGCAGCGGTGTAGACGTATCCGGCAACACCCATCACGTTACCGTAAGAAATTGTGAGGTATATGAATGTGGCGGCACCGGCATAGGAACCGGCTCTGCCGATTATGTAACCATAGAAAACAACCTGGTTTATAACAACTGCTGGTACAGCAAATATGGCAATAGTGGTATATCTATGAATGAAAGCTGGGACTACGATAACAATACCACAGGCTTCAAAATGATTATCCGCAACAATATCGTGTATGGCAACCGGCTTTATGTGCCGTGGAGAAGCGGTACAGTATGCCAGGGCATAACCGATGGCAACGGAATTATTTTAGACATCAACCGTAACTCAGGTTACCTCGGTAAATTTTTAGTGGAGAACAATGTGGTGTACCGCAATGGCGGCCGCGGTATTCATGTGTACAAAAGCGACAATGCCACAGTAAGAAATAACAGCACGTTTAAAAACTGTGCAAGCCCTGAACTATCTGAAGGTGAGATTACCATTATCACCGCTTCCAATGTGCAGGTGTATAACAACATTATGTTTGCAAGAGATGGAGAGCGGGTGAACTCCTTAACAGGGGTTACAAATTTTAGCGGAAATAATAACATTAGTTATAACAGTATCCTGCGTGGCTTTTATAATGCCGACGATATTATAATAGACCCGCTGTTTACAGATACGCTTAACAATAATTTTACGCTCCTGGCTAACAGCCCCGCCATCAATGCAGGCAGTAATCTTTCCGGTACATACAGTGCAGCGGATATTTTGGGCGTAGCAAGGCCCGTGGGCGCTTTGCCGGAAATGGGTGCGTATGAATTTACAGGTACGCCATCCACTGCCGGCAATTTTACCGTCAATAACCTTGCAGTGGTAAGGGCCGGTGATGGTTTCAGTGCGCTCAATACAAATGGGGCTGCAGTAAATGTGATAGAATATACTACAGCAGGGATACCAACCGGTGTTAATGTTGTTTTGAGCGATGGTACGTCCACCGCACCCAACCGGATGGTTTTAAGCGGTGATAATACAAGCGGGGAAGGCCAGTTAAGCCTTTCATGTGATGGAAGGTATTTATCGCTAACAGGTTATGAGGGAGCAATCGGCTCCACCGCGGCAACTTACCAGGCCAATGATAAAATAGTAACACGAATTGCCTATAATGCTACTGCGGATTTTTCTACCAGGATACCCGGTGCAACATTAAATCAAACTGTAAGAAGTACCATAACAGAAAACAGCAACAGCTTTTATATTGCTGGTTCTTCTGTGTCGCCTGCTTCGGCTAACAGCACCAGGTTTCTTTCCTTTGGTACACCGGTAACTACTCCATCTGTTGCTTTTACAACCGAAATGCGGTCTTTAAAAATATTCAGGGACCAGGTGTATTGTGCCAAAGGCAATACCGTTGCTTCCTTAACATCCGACCCGTCTAATGGCAATTATGCCATAAAAAAAGATTTGCCCGGTGTAAGTTTAGGTGGGCATAATTTCCAGTCTTTTGTTTTTCTGGATATTGACGCTACATTCAATTACCAAAATACAGGGTATGATGTGTTGTATTGTGCAGACCAGTCGCTTGGCTTAGTTAAATTTTACTGGAATGGCACTACCTGGTTGTTTGCCGGGGCCTACAATCCTGTTTCAGCCACAGGTGTTACAGGAGGGCTGCAGGATATTACTGCTATAATAAATAATGCAGGCAACCCTGAAATATATGTAGTGAAAGGTGCTGCATCCAATAATAATATCATTGTAATTACGGATGCTGCAGGCAGAACTGGCAATATTTCTATTACGGCACCTTCTGCAGCAAATGTAGTTTCTGCAGGCAGCAATTACATGTTCAGGGGAGTTTCGTTTACACCTTCCCGTTTTACACGGACTTATACCTGGACTGGAACCGTCAGTACCGACTGGAACAATGCTCAAAACTGGGTGGGTAATATAAGGCCGGGCGTATCACCATCGGAAATAGCCATTAATATTCCAACCGGATTAACCAATTACCCGGTAATACCTGTTGGAACAAGTGTTACTTTACTGGGCGGTACTGTTGCAACTGGTGCAAGTGTGATTGTAAATGGCGGCCTCACCATATTAAGTGGTGCCAGTGTAACCATAAACGGCAGCCTTACTGTAGGCAGTAGTGGTAATATGATTGTAAATGGGGTATTAAATAATAACGGTTCACTCACTTTAAAATCCAGTGCAACTGGTTCAGCAAGTATTGGCCAGTCTGCCGGGGTTATTAACGGTAATGCAGTTACAGTAGAACGTTTTTTACCTATGTTAACGGCTTCATCGAGCCGGAGGTGGCGCTTATTAGGCGTTCCAATCAGCAATACCAATGCGCCGACTATCAATGCGGCCTGGCAGGAAGGTCAGACAAGTGCAAACAGGCTGAGCCCGGTTGATAATTTTAATCCTTTTGGCACGGCCATCACAAACGGCCCTGTTTCACAAAATGGATTCGACCAGGGCGCTACCTCAAGTTCATCTATTTATAAAATGGAACCTGGCTCTGGCGCATGGTCTGTACCTTCCTCAACAACCGGGGTTCCCATTACCAACTATAATGGATACATGCTTTTTGTTCGGGGAGACAGAAGTATCGTAGTAAGCAATCAGTACATCAATACAAGCGGTGCTGCAAATCTGAGAATAAAGGGAAATATTAATATCGGCAATGTGCCGGTGCCAATTGTATCTGGTAAACAAATTGTTTGCAATCCTTATCCATCAGCCATCAGCATGAATGCTGTGAATTATACAGGTGTTTTATTCAATTCAGTTGCCACGAATACTTATTATTTATGGGACCCCAAATTATTTGGCAGCAAGGGGGTTGGTGCATGGGTTACTTTCCAGAGCAAAGGAGATGGCGCCACCTTTACTATTGTTCCCAACCCCGTTGATTCAGGTTATATGAGCCAATATACCAATACAGGTGTACTGGAATCTGGTGTTGCATTTATGCTGGATGCTCCTTCCGCTTCAACGATGGCTTTTACGGAAAGTGCAAAAGTTTCAGGAAGCAATAGTATTGGTTTTGCCAGCAGACCCATGAGCACTATTGCTGAAATGTACATTAATCTGGCCTATAGGGATACTTCAGGTAGGGCGATTTTATCTGACGGAGTAGCCATGATGTATAGTAGTGACTTTAATAACGAAGTAGATGCCCAGGATGCTGTAAAGCTGCAAACATTTCAAACCAAAGAAAAAATTGGGTTGCTAAGAAATGGCAATCTGTTATCAATAGAAAGAAGACAAACCATTGTAGCAGGTGATACGGTTTACCTGCAATTACTAAAATTAGATTCCAATTTTAAATACCAATTGCAATTTAAGGGCAATCATTTTGTTCCGTTATTATCAGCTTATTTAATCGACACCTACCTCGATTCAACTTACCTGGTACCAGGCGATGGTATAACAAGGCACAATTTTACAACAAATGGAAATGCAGGGAGTATAAGTACTAACAGGTTTTTACTGGTTTTTACATCAGCAAACATTGCCCCACTTCCGGTACGGTTTACAGATGTAAAAGCCTGGCTGCTTGGCAACAATACAGAGGTAATTGTTGAATGGAAAACAACCGGAGAAGTAAACATTCATCAATATGTGGTACAGAAGTCAGCCGATGGCATTCATTTTGAAACCGCCGCAACTGTAGCTGCCAACCGCCGGGGCATTTACCAATGGTTGCACGATACAGTAACCAGCGAAGTAATCTATTACCGCATTCTAAGTATTGGAAATAACGGTGAAACGAACTTCAGTAACATAGTGCAGGTTTCAAAAACCCCCCTTCATTCTATTAGCCTGGTGAGCAATCCGCTTACCAGTGGCTTTTTAAAGTTGCAGTTCAAAAACATGGCAGCAGGTAAATATCATTGTAAAGTGGCAAACAGTCTCGGACAAATATTGCTAAAAAAAGATTTAAATTATGCAGGTGGAACATCCGTAGTAGAACTTAAACCGGTAATAGGAGCAGGCATCTATCTGGTGGAAATAAACCATCCAGACAATGCAAACATAGTACTGAAGTTTTCAAGTCAATAAAAAAAGAAATAATTTTTGTGGTTGATAAAACGGTATGATATTTTTTTTAATGAACAAAAAAGGGGGAAACGCTGTTAAAAAATAAATTCAATGATATTGAATGTAAATTCAATAATAAATTATATATTGCCCTTGATTTTTGATGCTATATGGAAAAATATATGTTGGCAATGATAGTTTGAGAGGTTGATTGAGGTATAATGTTCTTTTATGAAGGTGGCATTATAAAAAAAATTTCAACTATCAATTTATTTGTTTGCTGCATACACTCTCCTTAAAAGCTTCAATAAGCCAAAAACAGCTACCCTGGCAAAATATAACTGCTTTATCTATGTAAATTAACAATCGCTATAACAAACTAACATGCATTTTCAAAAATTTAAATTGCCAGTTATGAAAAAAATCTTAATTCTGTTTATTGCAGCAACTGCAATATGTACATCGTCTTTTGCAACCACTTATTTTTGGGTGGGTGGAGTTGCCGGAATCAATACCATGGCTGACCGGGTAAATTGGAGCACAGTGGGTGTGGGCGGTGCTTCTGTTGGTACCAGTGGAACCAATCTCACCTTTACCAGTGCCGACATATTAATTATAGATGGTAGCGACATTGATGTTGCTGGAGGGCTTCAGACAGGTGCTATTACAGCAACAGCCCCGTCAGGAGCAACGACAGCCCTGGCACAAATAAAATTGCAAAATGGAGCGAGTTACACAATTACTGCTGCCACTACCAGGACTTTCACTTTAGCTGGCTCTACCGGCACCGATTTTGATGTGCCTACGGGTTGTACCTTTGGTACCACTGGTGGTGCCGCTAGTAACACAATAGCAATTTCAGTATTGACGGGCGCCACAGGTTCAATAGTGGGTACTTACAATTTAGGAACTGGTTCCTTTGGCCACCAGCTTTTAGGGGCAGATGCCAGTAGTATTATCTTTGCAAGTGGGTCTACATGTAATGCGAGGCACGGTTCAGGTACCCCTTTTGGAACAACCAGTTTAAACAGCGTTGTTTTTCAAAGCGGCTCATTATATATTCATAATACCGCCAGTGGAAATCCTTTTGGAGCAACTGCTCCAAATTCAGTGGTAGTTTTCAACTCTGGAAGTACTTACCGGCAGGATGTGAGTGTTGCACCGGCTGCATCAGGTCGTACATACGCGAATTTTATCTGGAATAATGCAGGAACCGGTACTTTGGCGGGCGGATCAGCGTTTACCGTTCAAAATACGTTAACAGCTAATGCAGGTACTGTGAATGTGAATACAACCACTACTTCAATTGGCAATGTCGTAGCCAATGGAGGCGCAGTTAATTTAACCCAGGCATCGGGTACAGCTACTATCTCTGGGAATGTCACTTCAAATAATGTGGCCAGCAGTGCTGTATTTATTTCACCCGGCGCCGGTACCACGCTAACTTTTAATGGAACCGCAGCCCAGACTATTACCAGGTCAGGGGTGGGAACACTGACCTTTAGCGCCAATGCAGCGGTAGTGATATCCAATACTACCGCCGCAGTTACTTTTAGCACTTCACAAACGGTTTCAGGTTTAATAACTGTTAATACAGGTGCAATTTTAGCTACCAGTGCAACACTCACTGCAAATAATGCAGTGGCGGTTAATGGCACTTTCAGAATTAACCCAAGTGGATTTGCCCAGGGTACTGGTGTTTGGACTTATGGAGCTTCAAGTACATTAAATTTTGCAAACTCTGTAAGTTTTGGTTTTGTTGATACACATGTGTTTTGGCCTGTTCTAAACGGCCCACCCAATGTAAATATTTCTGGAACGGGTGGTGTCAATATCGGTAACGGTGTAAGTAATGCATCCCGGACTGTGCCTGGTACATTTCAAACTTCCTCAGGCGTAACATTAAGTGGCGGAAGTGTACTTACTTTAAACGGCACCAACCAGATAAACACAAGCGGTTTCTTCAATAATTCACCTGTTTATGGTGGAAGTGCTACGTTAGTCTATAATACAGGAGCAACTTTTGGCAGGGGAAATGAATTAACAACAGGTACTGGCATACCGGCAAACATTACCGTAAATTCAGGTAGTAGTTTAGATTATGGCAATGGTGCTACCGGTACAGCCAGGATACTTACGGGAAATTTAGTGGCGAATGGCGGGTTCTTTATGGACTTTGGCGCAAGTGATATGACTCAGCCTTTAACTGTAAATGGCAACGTTTCAATCGGTACAACTGGAAGTTTATCATTATCTGATGCAAGTGGTGGGGATATTAAAGTAGGCGGTAACTGGACTCGTACTGGCTCTGGGGTTTTCACGCCTAAATCGAGAGCTGTATTCTTTATCAACAGCGGCACTTCTACAGTCACCACAGCATCTGCTGCGTCTTTTGACGTTTTAATAGTTGATAAAACAAGCGGGGGTTTACTAGCATTGGCAAATAATACAACGGCAAATAATGCGTTGACATTGACCAACGGAGTTGTTACAACAGGATCCAATACGCTTACTGCAACTTCAACTATTAACCGTACCAATGGCTGGGTTAATGGAAATTTACAACGTGCCGTAAGTCCTTCTACGGTTAGTTTCCCGGTTGGAGATGCTACTAATTACGCACCAGTTTCATTGGTTATTGCTTCTGGCACGGGTAATTTTACTGCTAGTACA
>Ga0105048_10000103_pt1 | contig 107299 bp, 95 predicted proteins | sample MAT05_FD_78382 | JGI IMG/M metagenome (GOLD analysis project Ga0105048, IMG submission 78382) | Freshwater microbial communities from Lake Fryxell liftoff mats and glacier meltwater in Antarctica - MAT-05 | ecosystem: Environmental > Aquatic > Freshwater > Ice > Liftoff microbial mat | place...
ACGCGATAGCGGGATATCCGGTGTCTCACAAATGACCACGCTCAACAGTGGTGGGACGCCGGATATGCTCCTTCGTCCCATTTCGGCGTGACGGCTCGGCAACGTCACACCGGAAGCACGCGAGAGCGGGCTATCCGGTGTCTCACAAATGCCCACGCTCAACAGTGGTAAGACGCCGGATAAGTGCCTATGGCGCATTCCGCCGTAGCATTATCCATTACGCACATGGCGCTGTGCAAAGGGCCCGATCGGCGCGGGCTACAGCCCATAACGCACCGGTACCTTTGATCGCTTACCCATGCGCCGCATACTCGTCATCCTGTTGCTGCTCGTAGTGCTCGCCGCGACGGCGTGGACCTTGCTGCAGTGGAACGCCCGCACAGCTGCGCCGGGCGATCCATGGCGTGCGATACCGGAGCGCTCTGCCGTGGTGATCGAGGTGCCGGATGCCTGGACGACCTGGGACCACTTCACGCACACGTCGCAATTGTGGGGCAGTTTCGAACAGTTGCCCACCCTCGCTGCTTTGGGTCACTTGATGGCCCGGACCTCCGTACGCGCCGAGAACGATGCCGCACTCCGCAGCGCCTTGCAGGATGTCACCATGGTGATCTCGGTGACCCGCACGGGTAGTGATCACGTGGATGTGTTGTTCGCTTGCGTTCCCAAGAGTTCGGAGAGTGCGCCATTGCAAGCGTTCGCAGAATTGCTGAAGGCCGATGAGGCCACAACGAAGGCGCTCGCAAAAGGCGAGATCGTCCAAGTGCGACCGGATACCGCCCTGCCGGCGCTATCCCTGAGCATCAAGAACGGATTGTGGCTGCTGGCCTCCTCACCCGCGATGATGGACGAGGCCATGCTGCAGCTCAAGAGTGGTCACAGCATCCTGCAGGACTCGCTGCTAACGGCTGCACGGAAAACGCTGGGCGCGGGTTCCGACGCGCATGTGCTGGTCCACTTGGAACGTGCACGATCCCTGCTCAGCACGTGGCTGATACCGCAAGCCATCGATGCACTTGATGCACCCCCCGGTTGGGCGGCGCTGGACCTTCGCGCCCGTCCGGATGCTTTCCTGCTCAGCGGTCTCCTACTTCCCGATGCCGCACACAGCACACTTACCGCGATCGACCACCAAGGCAGCGGTCGCAACGATCTCGCGCGTTGGCTACCGGCCGAAGTCGCGCAGTGGGATGTGCAGCAGGTGAGCGAAAGTGAACGCTACCTGCGCGAAAGGGGAACGGCCAACGACACGGACCAGACCGCACTCGGACCAGCACTTTTCCACTGGGTACATGGCAGCATGGGTTTGGCCACCGGAACAGCGACCGAAGGAAAGGCCACAGCGAAATGGGCCTTGTTCCAGACCGAAGATGTAGAAGGCGCGACGTTGGAATTGAGCAGGCTGTGTCCTGAAGGGAAAGTCTGTGATACGATCTCCTACCGGGGTACACGGTTGACGCATCTGCTGCGAGCCAACGCGCACGAACGTCTGTTGGGATCAACGTATTCGGATCTCATCGACCCGTGGTGGTGCGCCTTGGGTGATGTGATCGTCTTCAGCACGGATCCTGTTGCATTGCGCACAGCTGTTGATGCCTGGAACGATGGCCGCACACTGGCCGAGGACGCGCGCACGGCAGCATGGTCCGATCGGATCGCTTCCTCCGCAGGTCGCACCATGCGGTGGGATATCGCACGTTGTTGGAATGCGTTCGCTGCTGGCATGAAGCCTTCCGCCGCTGCGACATTTACTGGGGACAGCGCGATCTGGCAGCAGCTGGGCGGACTCGCCGTGCAGCTTTCACCGGCGCAACATGGACACACGCACGTGGCGATCGGCCTGCAATACGCCCCGGTGGAAGAGCGATCGACCGGCGTGCTATGGAGCGCGCCGTTGGGGACCGCCGTATCGCGCAAGCCGGATATCGTGCGCAACCACACGAACAATACGTTGGAAGTGCTGGTGCAGGATGCAGAGAACAAGATCCACTTACTTGGCAGCACAGGCAAAGCGCTGTGGGCTTATCCGTTGGATGGACCGATCCTTGGCGCAGTGCATCAGGTGGATCGCTTCCAGAACGGCAAATTGCAATTGCTCTTCAACACGGCCGGGCGCATCTACCTGGTCGATCGCAATGGCCAGGATGTTGGCGGCTTCCCGGTGAGCTTGGCGGAAAAGGCCACGGCCCCGTTAGCGGTCTGTGACTACGATGGACAGCGCGAATACCGCGTGCTTCTTCCTGTGGCGGATGGCAAGGTGCTGAACTACGGCTTGGACGGCGCGTTGGTCAAAGGCTGGGAAACGCCGCAGCTGACCGCACCGGCGATCAACCCCGTGGGACATGTTCGCATCACCAATAAAGACCACCTGATCATCGTGGATGGCAACGGTGGGTTGCTCGTAGTGGACCGACGAGGCGTGCGACGGGAAGGGATCGGGGCGACCCTAGCACCTGCTGCGTTGATCAACGGCGTGCATGCGGGTTTGGACCTACCTAGCACCCGCATCTGGTGGAGCGATACCAGTGGTGTTTTGATGCAGACGAGGCTGGAAGGAGCGCAGACGGTGATGAGCTTGGGCGGACACCGCAAATTCACGCTCGGTGATGTCGGTGACGATGGCCAGTACGATCTGCTCTGTGTTGTAGCGGACAGCCTGATCCTGACGCACGCGGGCAAAGAATCCTTTGCTCGATCTTTCGGGGAGCACTTGACCATTGCACCCCACCTCTACAAATTGGACAATGGGCCTTCCGCGATCGGTGTGGTGTTGCCTGAACGCGAGCAGGTCATCCTCCTCGACGCCCAAGGACGCGACCTCGATGGAATGCCCTTGCGTGGCGCCTCCCCGTTCAGCATTGGGGACCTGAACCTTGACGGCAAGTTGGAGTTGATCACCGCCACGGCGGATGGTCATGTGGTGGCGTACCAGCTGCGCTGAAGTGTCATGACCGCTCGTACGGACATCGTTTCAGCCGAGGACGTCACGCTCCTGATCAACACGTTCTACACCCGCGTGCGGCCGGATCCGCTGATCGGTCACTTCTTCACCGAACTGGACTTCGGAACGCACATCCCGCGCATTGCATCGTTCTGGAACATGGTGCTCTTCGGGGAGCGCGATTTCCAAGGTGATCCAATGACCGCGCACCAGAAGTTGCATGCGCGCCTACCCATGGAGAAGCAGCACTTTGATCGTTGGGTAGAACTCTTTCAAGCCACGGTGGACGACCTCTTCAGTGGTCCCAAGGCGGATGAAGCGAAGCAGCGTGCGCACACCATTGCTGGGGTGATGATGCACAACGTGCTTAAGCGAAAGGCCTGAACTGAATAGGCTTATATGGATAAGGATGGAGGAAATGCGATCCGCTCGCATTCTCGTCGTTCCTTGTCCATTGACTACTTCCGCGGTTTCCGCAACGCGATCTTCTGCCCTGCGCTCAGCTTCGCATCCTCGGCCAGCCCATTGTACTTGGCCAGCTTCGCCAGCTTCACACCGTACTCTTGGCTCACCTCCCAAAGTGACTCACCGGCTTTGGCGGTATACGTGGCAGCGTCCTTCGCTTTGTTGCGTTTGGGTTGGATGTAGATGCGTTGGCCGGGTTCCAGCTTCGCATCCTTGCTAAGATCGTTCCAGCGGGCCAGCATGCCGTAGGTCATCTCCAGATCATCGGCCACCTTGCGGAACGTGTCTCCCTCTTTCGCGGTGACATACTTGATGCGGCCTTCGAACGAATCAACGCTGCGTCCCACGCCGAAGTTGACCACCTCTTCGGACGACTTAGTGGATCGGCCACCGCTCTTCTTGTTCTTGTTCGCTGAAGGAGCAGTTGTGGAAGAAGGCTTCGGCTTGTAGCTTACATCGATCCCCTTGTCCAAATTGTGCAACTCGTATCGGTCGATCAGCGCGATCAACTTGCTGGGGTAGTTCGGATCGGTGGCGTAACCGGCCTTCTTCAAGCCCTTGGCCCAACCTTGGTAGTCCGTCGGCTTCAGGTCGAAGAGGAAGGCGTAGCGCTGCTTCTGTAGGAACTTCGCGTGGTCATCATAGCTCTGCGCAGCATCCTTGTACTTCCGGAAACAATCGTCCTTCTTATCGTCATCGTGATAGGTGCGTCCGCCGGTCCAATCGGGGGTGCATTTGATGCCGAAGTGGTTGTTGCCCTCGCGTGCCAATTCGCTGTTGCCATTCCCGCTCTCCAACAGCCCTTGGGCCAAGGTGATGCTGGCCGGAATGCCGTGCTCCTTCATCTTTTTCACGGCCACATCCTTCCATTCGGCGATGTACTCCTCGGGCGTGAAGCGCTGACCGCTGGGCTGGCCCTGCGCCAACAGGGGCATGACCAACAAGCAAAGGATGGGCAAGATGCAGGATCTGAACATTTCAACAGGTTCCTCGGCGGGAATAGGCAAGCCTCGGCAACAAGGCGAAACTAGCGGGGTTCCGGAGGGCTACGAACGATCCATCCACCGAGAAACACACCGTGCCGTGTGAAAAGAACGTGCCGCACCTGCCCTTTCGGATAACCATACCCTGATTTTCGCGGCACATTGGCGAACCAAGGCGGAATTCGGGTGTTCCACCCTGTGCAGAGCAAACGGGAAATGGCAGGCAGCGAGCAAGAAGAACGGACCGAACGCCTCCAACGGCTGGGGCTTGAACCCGGCGACTACTACTACAGCGAGGAGGGCTACATCGTCTTCACCGAGCAGTACCACCTGAAACGCGGCTACTGCTGCCAGAGCGGGTGCAGGCATTGCCCGTACGGGTTCAATGCGAAGAACAAGGGAGCAGGCAAGGGGTGATGACCTGACCGGTTCAGGTTTAGTTTTGGCCTGAACGCTTTTCCGAAATGAGCACCGCGACCTCCAGCGAACCCACCCTCTTCCAACAGTCCATCCGCGAAGGCATCCCGGACGCCTTGCCCCCGGCGCGTCCACGGGACCCATCGGTAAGCCACGCCCCCAAGCGCAAAGACATACTCACGGCCGAGGAAAAGAAGCTGGCCCTCCGCAACGCGCTTCGCTACTTCCCCAAGAAGTACCATGCCACGCTGGCGCCAGAGTTCGCATTCGAACTGAAGGAGTTCGGCCGCATCTACATGTACCGCTTGCGTCCGGAATACCCGATGCATGCGCGGCCCATCGACCACTACCCCGCAAAATGCCAACAGGCGGCAGCGATCATGCTGATGATCCAGAACAACCTGGACCCGGCGGTGGCACAACATCCGCACGAGCTGATCACGTATGGCGGAAACGGCGCGGTATTCCAGAACTGGGCGCAGTACCGCTTGGTCATGAAGTACCTGAGCGAGATGACCGAGGAGCAGACGTTGGTGATCTATAGCGGCCACCCGTTGGGCTTGTTCCCCAGCAACAAAGAAGCCCCGCGCGTGGTGGTCACCAACGGCATGGTGATCCCCAACTACAGCAAGCCCGATGATTGGGAGCGCATGAACGCGCTGGGCGTTTCGCAATACGGCCAGATGACGGCGGGCAGCTATATGTACATCGGTCCGCAAGGGATCGTGCATGGCACCACGATCACGGTCTTGAATGCGTGTCGCATGCTGCCTGCCCTCTCCACCGGAGAGGGGCCGGGGGTGAGGCCGCATTCACGCCTCTTCGTCACCAGCGGACTCGGAGGCATGAGCGGCGCACAACCCAAAGCGGGCAACATTGCTGGCGTGGTCACGATCTGTGCGGAGGTGAATGCGACCGCAGCACACAAACGCCAGAGCCAAGGCTGGGTGGATGAAGTGATCACGGATGTGGATGCCTGCATCGATGCCGCACAAGCGTGGCAGAAGAAAGGTGAGGCGCACAGCATCGCCTTCCTCGGTAACATCGTAGACCTCTGGGAACGGTTGGCTGCGCGCAACATCAAAGTGGATCTGGGCAGCGATCAAACGAGCCTGCACAATCCGTGGGCGGGTGGCTACTACCCGGTGGGCTTGAGCTACGAGGAGAGCAACGCGTTGATGTCGAACGACCCCGCAACGTTCAAGGTGAAGGTGCAGGAAACACTGCGTCGCCATGTGACCGCCGTGAACAAGCTCGCTGTGCAAGGCATGTACTTCTTCGATTATGGCAACGCCTTCCTATTGGAGACCAAACGTGCTGGTGCTGAGATCGGCGGAATGAACGGCGAAGAGTTCCGCTACCCGAGCTACGTGGAGGACATCATGGGCCCGATGTGTTTCGACCACGGCTTCGGTCCGTTCCGTTGGGTATGCACCAGCGGCGACCCCAAGGATCTGACAACTAGCGACCGCATAGCAGGTGATGTTCTGGAAGCCATGCTGAAGGAAGCGCCGACCGAGATCGCGCAGCAGATCGCCGACAACCTGCACTGGATCCGCAACGCGGAGGAGAACAAGTTGGTGGTGGGTAGCCAAGCGCGTATCCTGTATGCGGATGCTGTGGGCCGCATGCGCATCGCTGAAGCTTTCAACACAGCTATCAAGGCGGGCACCATCTCGGCATGCATCGTATTGGGCCGCGACCACCACGACGTAAGCGGCACCGACAGCCCGTACCGCGAGACCAGCAACATCCGCGACGGCAGCCGCTTCACAGCGGACATGGCCGTACAGAACTTCGTAGGCGATGCTTTCCGTGGCGCCACATGGATCAGCTTGCACAACGGCGGCGGTGTGGGCTGGGGCGAAGTGATCAACGGCGGTTTCGGCATGTTGCTCGATGGCAGCGCGAACTGTGACCGCCGATTGAAGAGCATGCTGCATTGGGATGTGAATAACGGCATCGCACGCAGAGCTTGGGCCCGCAACCCCAACGCGGTGTGGAGCATCGAGCAGGAGATGAAGCGAGAGCCGTTATTGAGAGTGACGCTGCCTAACGAGGCGGAGGATGGGCTGGTAGAAGGTGCGCTAGGCTGAGACGAATTTTTCCGGGGGCACCCAACCCTTGGGCCGGGACCCACGTGTATGGCATCGAACGAACTTTCAACGAACTTCACTCCCGTGAAACGCACCCTCCGCCTTTTAGCCTTGTTTGCCTCCATCTCCGCCGGGATGGCCGCGACCGCCCAAACGCCCTACAACGTTGTCATTGTCGGCACGGTGACCGGCTGCACGCCGAACTCCTATGTGAACATCGTTAGCCACCCCGGAACACAACCGGCCATCGACATTGATGTGCCCGTGCTTCCTCCGAACTGCATGTTCTCCGTAACGCTCAATGTGAGCACACTCGATGGCGGCTTTACGCTTACCACGTCATGTCTGGGTGCTATACAGACCCAAGATTTCCAATACACGATCGATCCGTTACAAGGCGACAGCACGGGGATCTACGTCCTCCTCAACTGTAGCGGAAATACGAACCCGGATTGCCTCGGCGAGGCAGGCGGAACAGCCTTACCGGGAACCGCTTGCGTAACGGTGTTCGGAACCGCAGGCACTTGGGATGCCAACTGCGGCTGTGTGGCCGACAGCACCTCGTGCAACGCCTGCTTTACCACCGCATCCAGCGAACCTTGGGTCGTCTCCTACGACAACTGCAGCAGCGGCACTCCCCCATTCACCTACAACTGGCAGTTCCCCGATGGATCCGTGAGCGACTTGGAGGATCCCATATGGTCGATCCCTAGTGCCGGACAGTGGGTCACCTGTTTGACCATTACCGATATGAACGGATGTACTTCGACCGTTTGTGATAGCGTGATCCTTGACGCGAACGGAACAGTTGATCCAACGATCGTTGCATGCCAATCCTGTTTCGTGGTTGCACAAGCAACTGAGGTCGGCAGCGGCGAGCCGATCCCGTACACGGCCTACTTCAATGCGAACTGTTTGGTTGGAATGCCTAACTATCTGGCCTTCTTCGACTATGGTGACGGCACCAGCGACTGGGCAATTCCCGACCACACGTATCCCGGCCCCGGCATATATGTCGCCTGTCTTACGATCACCGATGCGGTGAATTGCACCAGCACCTTTTGTGATACTGTCCTTGTTGACTTACAAGGCAACGTGAACATCGTACCACCACCCCCCTGCGAAGCCGCATTCTCCGTGATGCAAGCCTACCAGTGGGTGGATTCCGTAACTAACCCCAACGGTGGTGGCGGAGAGCCCATCCCGAACGAATTGTGGGTGTGGAACTTGAGCGCATGCGGTAACGGCAACTGCCAGTTCCTGTGGAGCTTCGGCGACGGCACGTCGTCCACGGAGGCCTATCCGTCCCACACCTATTCTAGCAGCGGCAGTTACGAGCTGTGTCTCACGATCAACGACAACGGCATTTGCACGGCAACCTATTGCCACACCATCACCGTTGACGGCGACGGCATCTTGGGCGGACTTACCGCGGGAAGTGGGAACCGGAACACCTTCACCATTCGGGTGATGGACCCATTGAGCACCGGCGTTACAGAGCTGCCAACCTTCAGCAACCTTTCGGCTTGGCCCAATCCGGCGAACGATGTGTTGAACCTGACTATGACCAGCAGGACACAAGGCAAAGTGATCGTGACGATCACCGACCTCAGTGGCCGGGCGGTCTCAACGAACACATTGGGTGTCAACGGTGGCAACAACCTCCTCACTGTGCCAGTGGCCGATCTGAACGCGGGTATGTATATGATCACGATCAGCAACGGATCGACCACCGTGAGCGAACGGTTCGCGAAAGTGCGCTGATCCAAACAACTGCAAGCGAAGGGCGTCCACCATTTCGGTGAACGCCCTTCCGCGCTCGCACATGGTGGATGAAAAGCTCATAGCCCGCTGCATCCGCGAGGAGCCCAAGGCACAGTATGAGCTCTATCGCGCGCTGTATGGAACACTGATGGCGATCTGTTCGCGCTACGAACGCAACCGGCAGGACGCCACCGCCAAGATGAACCAAGGCTTTCTGAAGATCCTGACCAACCTCGGCGGTAAGCGGCCGGAAGTACCGTTCGATCCGTGGGCGCGGAGGATCATGATCAATACGGTGATCGATGGCTATCGCAAGGACCGCGAGCGAAAGAGCATCGAGACCATGGAGCAGCGCATGGAGGACGTCAACACGTCCGATGTGAACGAATTTCTGGTACACATGGAGGCGGAGGATTTTGCCGCCATGCTGGAACGCGTGCCACCGATGTCGCGCAACGTGTTCAATCTCTTCGCGATCGACGGTTTCGCGCATGCCGAGATCGCGTCGTTGCTGGGCATCAGCGAAGGCACTTCGAAATGGCATGTCTCGCATGCACGCAGCATTCTTCAACAAGCGATCGCCGCACGTGCGGTGCCCGCAAAAAGCAGTATCCGATGAGCGAACGGAACGAATTCGATGATCTCGCCAGACGAAAGTTGGAGGAGCGGGAATTCCGCTTCCTCGAGGCCGATTGGCTCGAGGCACAGCGGCTGATCGCCCAGCAGCGATCGTCCGGGACTTGGCGCATTTGGCTGGTGGCCGGTATGGGCGTGGTACTGGTGGGCGCAAGTGTTTGGTCCATTACCGGGGATCGGTCGATAGTTCAGGAGAGCCCTACGGTAGCTGGCATCTCCAAAGAGGCAAAAGGCAGTACGTTGAAGCCACTTGCCACTCCACCTGAGGAACAGCCGGAGATCGTCCCCGATCCTTCAGGCACTGCAACTAGAAGCGAAGCATCGGCCCAACGATCCAGCCATCCAAGGGCCGAGAGTTCCAGTGGGTCCGTCCCGAAAGTCGAAGCAGCTCAGGCCAGCGTGCAACACGAACAAGTTACCGCGCCTTACCGGCAACAGCGACCAGAACGAAATGCAACCCTTAAGGCCCGCACCACGTCGGCAATCGCAGAGCCAGTGATACACGAAGCACCTCAGGACCCCTCCAGTGCTTCCGCTGAAAGCAGTGCAGCCTTTGAGGCGGCATTTGCAACCACAACGACGCTCGCAGAGCCGATCACGGACCCGATCGCGGGAACATCCTCACCGGTGATCATGGAACCGGAAGCGCTCAACGAGAACAGCCCGACAGGATCGGAACAGCCGCTTCTTCCTCCATCAGCATCATCCATGACCGTTTCGGAAACAGGTATCTCCACCGGTGCATCAGCGAACATAGCAACGATCGATCCACGGGACACCACAACGGTCGATCCACAGTACACCGCAACACGACCGAACAGCACAAAGACGTTCACAGCTGACACATCCGCCACACCGACCGCTGCATCCGAACCCTCGAAAGAACCGTCAGCGGTGCGGGTCCAGGCTAGCGCCACCACGGCCATGGCATTGCCACCACCCCCACCGCTGATCACTCCCGGGTCGCCATGGGAGATCGGAGTCGTACTCGGCGGACTGCTTTCGCGCAGCACGTACACCGGCGGTAATAGTGCGGATTGGATCGATGGACAAACAGGACGTTGGTCCCCGGCCTTCGGTGGCGAGGTGATGCATATGGGCCGCAACTTCGGTATGGGCAGTGGTCTGCACTATTCCACGTACCAAGAAGACCTGCACATCGCGGAACGATCGCTCACCACCACGGTGATCCAGGACAGCAATTACTTCGAGTCCTTCGACACCACGATCCTTTACGTGCTCGGGAACGTGATCATCGATGGCGAACAGTACTACGTCACCGAGTCGCGGGACACCACGATCGATGTGCTCGTGCTGGGAACAACATCCAGCAGCACCACCCGAAAGCTGATCGATGCGCGTGATGTGAGCAACCGGGTGAGCTACGTAGAAGTCCCCTTGCTGTTGGATGCACACGTGGTGCAAGGCGCATGGGCGATCGGTCTTCGTGGCGGCCCGACAGTGGGCCTGTTGAACGGACGACGGGGCGCAATTCCCAATGCCTCCTTCGATGGCTACACGGACTTCGCCACGGAGCAATTCCGGTCACCGGTCCTCGGTCTCACGGCACGCGCCTACCTGCGCTATCGCTTTGTGAACGGATGGTCCGTCGGTGTGGAACCCACGTGGCGCGGGCATTTCGGCAACGCGCTGAACAGCGGCGACCTCACCCGCAGATCGAGCGCTGTGGGTGCCATGATCAGTGTGAGCTACCGATTGCGCTGAACCAAGCTTCGTTCCGTTTGAGCGAACTTGCGGCGCATGCGCATTGCAGGTTCCCAGCTTTCCATCATTTTGATACTCGCTACCGCGTGCGACCGACCCATGGAGAACGAACGAACGGCACACACGGATCTTGAGGAACTACCTGCCGTTGTGAAGGACGGTGTATTGCGCGCAGTGATCGAGATACCTGCAGGAACGGTGGAGAAACGGCAGTACGATCGCTCTACCAACACGTTCCCGATCGACTTGCGCAATGGCGTTCCGCGCCGCATCACGTTCCTACCCTATCCCGCGAATTACGGTTTCATTCCGGGCACACGGATGAACAAGGAAGAAGGCGGTGATGGTGATGCTGTTGACGTATTCGTGCTGTGCGGCGCAGTGCCAAGCGGCACGGTCATCGAAGTTGAACCGATCGGTATCATCGAACTGCTCGACGCCGGTGAACGGGATGACAAGGTTATCGCGCTACCCATGGATCCGGCACTGCGCACCGTTGATGCCGATGACATCAGCGAGCTACCCCAGGCCGCGCGCGATATCCTCGTGACCTGGTTGCTGAACTACGATCCCGTGGATGGTGCGCAGCTGGTGGCCGTGAAGGGCAAGGCCGATGCACTGGCAACTGTGCAGCGTTGGAAGACGCACTGATCAGGAACGCACCTCCGCCCCCACACCTTCTATCGCGTGACGTATGCGGCCCATGGCTTTCTCCACCTGCTCGTCCGTCAAGGTCTTCTCGTCATCCTGCAACACGAAACTGAGGGCATAGCTCTTCTTTCCGGCAGTGAGTCTATCGCCTTGGTACACGTCGAACAGATCGACCTCCCGCAGCAACTTTCGTTCAGCATCCAATGCCACCTTGCGCAGTCGATCGAATTGGACGTCTCCATCGATCAGCAGGCTTAGATCACGGCGGACCGCCGGGAACCGGGCCACTTCGGTGAAGCCGATCGGCGCTTTTCGGCAGGCTGCCAGCAACACATTCTCATGGATCTCCGCAAAGAAGACCGGTTGCCCCACATCGTGCGCCTTCAGCATCGTCCCGTTCACCGTGCCGATGACTCCGGCATGTCGCCCATCGATCAAGATCGTGTGCGCATCGGTCAGTAGCGCGTGCTGCAACGTTCCCCATTTCACGGCACCCTGTAAACCAAGTCGCAGCAGCATGGACTCCAGCTCCTCCTTCACATCGGCCAGCTCGGTCTTGCGATCCACGGAACGCCAGCGTTCGCGGTAGCGATCACCGGTGATGGTGATGGAGAGAACGTCGGTTTCATGAGCACCGTTCTCCGCGCTGCGATACACACGTCCCCGCTCGAAGAAGCGCAGATCGCGCTGCTGCCGGTTGATGTTGTGCGCCATGGCCGTCAACGCACCGAAGAGCATCGTGGGTCGCAGCACATCCAGCTCGGCGCTCAATGGATTCTTCAGTGCCACGAGGTCGCCTTCCGCTACCACGTTCGAGGCCAGGCTGCGCGCACCGTTCACCAAGGAAGGCGTCATGATCTCGCGGATGCCACGTGCCACCAAGTGGTTCGCCAATTGTGCCCCCAACGTTTCCGCGTTCAAAGCGGAATGCAGGACGGGCGGCATCAACAAGCGCTCCGGCAACGGCACGGCATCGTATCCGTGGATACGCAGGATCTCCTCGATCACATCGGCCGGGCGATGCACATCGACCCGATAGGTAGGCACCGCGACCTCGACACCGTGTGTGTTGCGATCATGGATGCGGAAGTCGAGCAGTTCCAAGACACGAACAATGGAATCGTGTTCGATACGGACACCGGTGAGCTTGTCACAATCCGCGAAAGCAAGCTTGACCATACGGGCATGTTCCATGCTGTGATCGATATCCGTGATCGGCGATGCGATGTGCGCACCGGCCACTTCCTTCAGGAGCAGAGCCGCACGCTTCAGCGCATACACGACACCTTCGGGATCCACGCCCCGCTCGAAACGGAACGAAGCATCGGTATTCAGTCCATGGCGACGTGCTGTACGGCGAATGGTACCGGGTTCAAAACAGGCGCTCTCCAAGAACACGGTGGTGGTGCCTTGCGCGACACCGCTCTCGACGCCACCGAAAACACCGGCGATGCACATGGCGCGTTGGCCATCGGCGATCACCAGATCCTTTCCATCCAATGTACGTTCCTTCCCATCCAATGTGGTGATCACCTCACCGACGTTGGCCATCCGCACCACGATACGGCGGTCCTTCAGCGTTGTGGCATCGAACGCATGCAAGGGCTGTGCGAGCTCATGCTGCACATAGTTCGTAACATCCACTACGTTGTTGATCGGTCTCAGGCCGATGGCCTTCAGGCGCTCCTGCAGCCAAGCCGGTGATGCACCCACCTTCACTTGGGTCAAGGTGACGCCGGCGTATCGGGGGCAAGCGAAGGCATCCTTCACTTCAACATGGATGGCGTCGCCTGCCTCATCCTGCTTCCAAGCATCCACCGAAGGCAATTGAAGATCGATGGCAGCACCGGTGCGGTACGCCAACGCAGCACGCAGATCGCGCGCTACGCCCACATGCCCCATGGCATCGGTGCGATTGGGTGTAAGGCCGATCTCCAGCACGTGATCGCTCACCAGACCGAGGTATTCACCAGCAGGCTGACCAACACGCGAATGGGGGTCCAGGACCATGATCCCGGCATGGCTTTTCCCAAGTCCGAGCTCATCTTCGGCGCAGATCATCCCGTGGCTCTCCTGCCCGCGGATCCTACTTTTCTTGATGACGATGCTGGTGCCGTCGGCGAAATTCAGCGTAGCGCCTACCGTCGCCACCAGCACCTTCTGCCCTTCTGCCACATTGGGTGCGCCGCATACGATCTGTACCGGTTCGCCGGACGCCAGATCAACGCGACACACGGTCAGTCGATCGGCATCAGGGTGTTTGTCGCACTGGAGCACATGTCCTACGACAACACCGGCCAGCATGCCCTTCACGGGTTCGTGCAGCTCCACGCTTTCGGTTTCGAGGCCGGTGCTGGTGAGCACCTCAGCAGCCTGCTGTGGCGTAAGGTCCGTGTCGATATACTGCCGAAGCCAATTCCAAGAAATGCGCATGGGGGCCGAAAAAGAGGTCGGCGAAGATACCACTACGGCAAGGGCCATTGTCGCGGGCGTAGCGATGGTACGGTACAACCGTAATTTTGGTCCCGCCATGGACGCCATCGCACTCGCCATTCCCTTCTTCTTCCTGCTGATGGGCATGGAATTGGCATGGAGCGCTTGGTCCGGCAGGCATGTCTATCGCTTCAACGACTTCATCGCGAACATGGGCTGTGGCATCGGCTCTCAGGTGGTGGGGGCTTTCACGAAAACGGTCATTCTTGCTGTTTATCTATGGATCTATGAGCATGCTCGGATCTTCACGATCGGCACATCGGCGCTTACATGGATCTCTGCATTCCTGCTGGTGGACATGCTCTATTACTGGTTCCATCGCTTGAGCCATGAGGTGAACTTCCTGTGGGCTGCGCACATCGTCCATCATCAGAGCGAGGAATACAATTTGAGCGTTGCGCTGCGCCAGAGCTGGTGGCAGGGCTTGTTCAGCTGGTGGTTCTACGTGCCATTGGCACTGTTGGGGATCCATCCGTTGGTCATCGTTACCGTAGGCGCGGTCAACACCTTGTACCAGTTCTGGATCCACACCAAGTCCATCGACCGCATGGGGCCGTTGGAATGGCTGTTCAACACACCGAGCCACCATCGCGTTCACCATGGCAGCGACCCGAAATACATCGACCGGAACCACGCGGGAACGCTGATCGTCTGGGACAAGCTCTTCGGCACCTTCCAGCCCGAAGAGGAGGAGCCGGTCTATGGCATCACTACACCGCTGGGTACATGGGATCCTCTGAAGGCCAACTTCCGTTACTGGGGCGAGCTCTTCGACATGGCCGGCCGTACGACACGTTGGTCGGACAAGGTGCGCGTATTCCTCAAACCTCCCGGCTGGCGGCCAATAGAGCTGGGCGGGTTCCAAGGGCCGGTGAAAAAAGACAGGGACACGTTCCGCAAGTTCGATACGGTCGTTCCTCGCTCTTGGGTGCGGTACGCTGGTATCCAGTTCATCCTACTCATCGCGGTGACCTCCTACTTCCTCTTCCTACAGCACACGCTGACGGCGCCGGTGCAATGGGCGCTTGGTGGGTTGATCATCTGGTGGGTGATGGACCTTGGCGCATTGATGGAAGGAAAGCGCTGGGCGCTGTTCTCCGAGGCCTTACGCACGTCGGTCTTGGGGTTGATCGTTGCGCATGTCGGCGCCACAAGTACAATGGTACCAATAGGTTGCGCAGCGCTGCTGATCGTTTGGCTGGGCGTTCTCCTGTGGAATGGATCGCGAGCACCCGAGTGCGTTGGGACCAGCTGAACCTAGCGAATGGACCATTCGGTCGATCACGGCAAGCGGCACATGGCCCATTTTCATCGTTTGGCCGAAGTAGTGGACGTGTGCAGCGTTCGGTCCCTTCACTGACTAATTTGCGCGCCGTCCGCATCCCCATGGATATCAGGAAGAACACACCCTTGAACATGTCGGTCTACGGCTTGGTCACCGTTGGCACGATCGCCGGTGAACTTAGCGGGGACCACGGGCTGGTGTATGTGTGCAAACCACTGATGATGGTGGTGCTGTCCAGCTGGTTCTACTTCAACAGCCGACGGGTCGGCGATCGGTTCACGCTCTTGATCCAGGCGGGACTTCTCTTCTCCTTGGTGGGCGACGTGGCGTTGATGCTTCAACACTTGGACGAGTTCAATTTTCTGATCGGCCTCAGCGCCTTCTTGATCGCCCAGTTGTGTTACGCGATGGCCTTCCTGCACAACATCATGGAAACCGGACCAGGGCGGGGCATGTGGATCTCGTCCTTGATCGCCGTTTTCCTGGGGGCATTCGGCTATTTCTTCGCCAGTGCCCTCCTCCCCGCGATCGAAGAGACCATCACGATACCCGTGACGATCTATGTGATCGCGATCACCGCGATGGGTGCCGCAGCGGCCTTCCGGCTGGGTCGCACCTTCATGCGCAGCTTCCTGTTCATCATGGGTGGGGCATTGTTCTTCGTTCTGTCGGACAGCCTGCTCGCCATCAATCGTTTCATGCACCCTTTGCACCATGCCGCGTGGTCCGTGATCGCCACGTACGCCATTGCTCAAGTCCTGATCACTTCGGGGGCGTTGCTGCATGTTCTGGACCCCGACGAGATCCGTAGGAAGGCAGCGCTGAGCACTTAACTGATCCTTCCCCAGACGGGTTTCCCGCTAGTGCGATCGGCCAACGCTCTGGCGATACGGGCGTTTTTGGGGTCACGAAGTCCCGGATCCATATCGAGCAAACGGATGGCGACCTGTCGGGCTTGTTGAAGCAATGCCGCATCGGCGATCAGATCGGCGATGTGCAATTCCGGCACTCCACTTTGTTGCGTTCCCATCAGATCACCGGGGCCACGCAAGCGTAGGTCCACCTCGGCGATCTCGAACCCGTCGTTGGTGCGTACCATGGTCTCGATGCGAGCACGGGCGTCGTTACCCAGCTTATCGCCGGTCATCAAAATGCAGAAGCTCTGTTCCGCCCCGCGCCCTACTCGACCGCGCAATTGGTGCAACTGGGAAAGGCCGAAGCGTTCGGCATTCTCGATCACCATCACGCTCGCATTCGGCACATCCACGCCCACTTCGATCACCGTTGTGGCGACCAGGATATTGGTCCCACCCTTCTTGAACCGCGCCATTTCGTAGTCCTTGGTGGCATGATCCATGCGGCCATGCAGCATACTCACGGCATATTTCGGCAGCGGGAATCGGCGGGAGAGGCTTTCGAAACCATCGGTAAGGTCCTTCAGTTCCAACCCTTGCATCTTGGCCGGATCACCTTCCTCGATCAACGGGTACACCACGTAGACCTGCCTGCCTTTGGTGATCTCTTCCTCCAGAAAACCGAACACGGCGTTGCGCGCATGATCGGAACGATGGACGGTACGGATCGGTTTGCGGCCCGGCGGTAGTTCATCGATCACGCTCGTGTCCAGATCACCATACAGTGTCATGGCCAAGGTGCGCGGGATCGGCGTGGCGGTCATCACCAACACATGGGGCGGTACTGCGCTCTTCTTCCACAATCGAGCCCGTTGCGCAACGCCGAACCGATGTTGTTCATCGATCACCACCAGGCCCAAGCGCTGGAAGACCACACGATCCTCCAGCAACGCATGCGTGCCCACGATAAGGTGTACATGCCCAGCCTGTAACGCGGCGAGGATGCTCCTGCGCGCTGCGGTCTTGGTGCTTCCTGTTAGCAGCCGCACCACAACAGGCGATCCATCCAGAAATCGTGATAGCGTGACGAAATGCTGTTGTGCGAGGATCTCCGTCGGGGCCATCAACGCGCTCTGGAAACCATTGTCCAACGCGATCAACATGCTCAACAGGCCCACCAAGGTCTTTCCGCTGCCCACATCGCCTTGCACTAGGCGGTTCATTTGGTGGCCGCTACCCATGTCCTTCCGGATCTCCTTCACCACTCGCTTCTGGGCACCGGTGAGTTCGAACGGCAGACGGTCCTTGTAGAACGCATTGAAATGCTCGCCTACTTGGCCGAAGACGTTACCGCGGACCTGTTCCTGCAACAGCCGCTTCTGTTCCAACAAATGCAATTGGATGAAGAAGAGTTCCTCGAACTTCAAGCGTTTGATGGCCGCATCCAAACGGGCCTGGTCCTGTGGTGCATGTACTTGGCGGTACGCCGTTTCGCGAGAAACACCGGCCAACCACTCAACCAGATCGGTGCTCAGCGTTTCCGGCAACTGATCGATCAATTGTGCGATCAAAGTCTTCTGCAACTTCCAGATCACCGAGCTGCCAAGCCCCTTGGCGGTGAGCTTTTGCGTGGTGTTGTATACGGGTTGCAAGCTGGCCTCCAAACCTTGCTCCCAAGTGGCGGCAAGCTCCAGTTCGGGATGCGGGAAATTGATGCGCCCATTGAATGCGTTCGGCTTGCCGAAGAGGATGTACTCCTGTCCTGGTCTCAACGAAGCGTACAACCAGCGCACGCCTTTGAACCACACGAGTTCCACGACCCCCGAAGCATCCGTAAGTGTTGCGACCAACCTTCTACCCTGCTTTTCGCCTATGGTACGCAAGGGGCCCAGCACACCACGAAGCTGGGCCTGGGGCATTTCTCCGGTAAGCTCCTTGACCGTGTGGAACCGACTGCGGTCCACATAGCGAAAGGGAAAATGCTGAAGGAAGTCGCCGTAGGTGGCGATGTTCAGCTCGCTTCGCAACAGTTCGGCGCGCAACGGACCGACCCCTTTCAGGAACTCGATCGGTGTATCCAGCGCGTCTTGCACGGCGGGAAATTACCAAGTGCGACATCCGCGTTGAGCAGGTAGGAGGAAAACTGTCATTCCTTCACGTTCCTGAGCCGGTCATGAAGATCCGCACCCACTTGGGCTGGATCTTGCAGAGTGAAAGGGACAGCGAGTAAGATGGGACGTGCAGTTACCAGGTCCCGGGAAATAACCGGGCAACACCCTTCATGCGCTGCGGGTAGTCCGGGTGCCGCTGGGTGAGCAAGCCCTCCTCGTAACGGATCTTCACCAAGAGCACGACCGTGCAAACGACCAGTGCGCTCCAGCGCCACACGTTCGGTGCGCCCAACGTGACACCCAGGCCACAGAGCAATACAGCGGTATACATGGGGTGTCGCAGCCAGCGATAGATACCGGATCGTGAGAGGGTGTTGCCCGCACGTGGATCAGGCATGATGGTGAAATTGTTGCCGCCGAGGGAGAAGGCCGCCCACGCGAAAACGAGCACACCAAAAGCGAAAAGGCCCCAAGACCACCAAGGCAATTGCCAGTCGCCACAAAAAAGTAGGGCTGCTATGGAGCCGAATTGGCCGAGGACCAACAGCGTGGATCGCATGACCGATCAGATCGCCCCCATCCCCAGCATCAACGCTGGCTCCTCCAACATACCCTTGAAGGTGTTAAGGAAAGCAGCCCCAGTGGCGCCATCCACCACGCGGTGGTCGCAGCTCAAGGTCACCTTCATGGTATGGCCGATCACGATCTGTCCGTTGCGGGCAACAGGCTTTTCCATGATGCCACCGATCGCCATGATGCAGGCATCGGGTGTGTTGATGATGGCGGTGAACTCTTCGATGCCGAACATGCCGAGGTTGGAGATGGTGAAGGTGTTGCCCTCCCAATCCGCGGGCTGCAGTTTCTTCTCCTTGGCCCGTTTTGCAAGATCACGCACTTCGGTCCCAATGGTACGCAGGGACTTGCCGTCCGCGAAACGGACCACGGGAACCAATAGGCCTTCTTCCACCGCCACGGCTACACCGATGTGGACGTGCTGGTTGTACCGGATGCGATCACCGAGCCAAGAGCTGTTCACCTTCGGGTGCTTTTTCAGCGCATGCGCCACGGCTTTGATCACCAGATCGTTAAAGGAGACCTTCTCCGGCGCGATGCTCTTGTTGATCGCTTCACGCACGCTCATCGCGCGATCCATGTCGATCTCCAGTGTGAGGTAGAAATGCGGCGCGGTGAACAAGCTTTCGCTGAGGCGCTTCGCGATGGTCTTGCGCATCTGGCTCACCGGCACCTCCTCGAACTGCTCCACTTGCGGCACGCTGTACATAGCGCTACCGCCGGTGAAGTTCTCCACATCCTGTTTCGTTACACGGCCTTCAGGACCTGTGCCGTGTACACGACCGATATCAATGCCTTTCTCTTCGGCCAATTGTTTAGCTAGCGGGCTGGCTTTCACACGGCCGTTCGCGGGTTGCAATTGTGCTGTTACGCGGGTGGCAGGCGCAACTTTCGGTGAACTCGCAGGAGCTTTCGCAGGAGCTTCTTCCTTCGCTTCGGCTTTCACCTTTTCACCCTCCTTCTCTTCGGCGGTTGCTTCCAGCTTGGCTTCTGCATTCGGGGTAGCCTCGGCAGCAGGCGCACTGGCAGCCGCATCGGCGAGCAACTTGGTGATGTCCTCACCCTCTTTGCCCAAGACGGCAAGCACGCTATCCACAGCTGCGGTCTTGCCCTTCTCTACACCAATGTGCAACAGCACACCATCGGTGAAGCTCTCGAACTCCATGGTGGCCTTGTCGGTCTCGATCTCGGCCAGCACTTCGCCACTCTTCACCTTGTCACCGACCTTCTTGTGCCAGGCGGCCACCACCCCTTCGGTCATGGTGTCGCTGAGCTTGGGCATGCGTACGATCTCGGCCATGGGTCAATCCTTCTCGAATGGATAATCCTTCTCGAAATACACGTCCTTGTAAAGTTCATCCTCCGGCGCGTAGGGGCTTTCCTCGGCGAACTTGACGGCTTCTTCCACTTCTTTCTTCACGGCATCGTCGATCTTCTCCAGCTCCTCTTCATTTGCCCACTTCTTGGTGAGCAACATATCGCGCACGCCTTCAATGGGATCCTGCTTCTTGTATTCCTCCACCTCTTCCTTGGTGCGGTACTTCTGGGGATCGCTCATGCTGTGCCCCTTGTAGCGATAGGTCTTGATATCGAGCAGGTACGGGCCGTTACCAGCCCGCACATGCGCACAGGCCATAACGATAGCCTCGTGGACATCCTCGCAGCGCATACCGTTCACGCCAAGGCCCGGCATATCGTAGCTCTCGCCGATGGTGCTCAGATCGTGTACGTTGCTGGTGCGCTCCACGCTAGTGCCCATTGCGTAGTTGTTGTTCTCGATGATGAAGATCACCGGCAACTTCCACGTCATGGCCATGTTGAAGGTCTCGTGTAGGATCCCTTGACGTATGGCACCGTCACCCATCATGCACAAGGTCACGTGGTCCTCGCCGCGGTACTTGTCCGCGAAGGCGATGCCGGCACCGAGACCTATCTGCCCGCCCACGATGCCGTGGCCACCGAACAGGTTGCGCTGCTTATCGAAAAAGTGCATGCTACCGCCTTTCCCTTTGCTCGTGCCCGTCATGCGTCCAAAGAGTTCGGCCATCACATTCTTGCTGGGCGTTCCAAGCACCAACGGATGCGCATGGTCGCGATAGCCGGTGATGATGCGGTCCGTGGGGCGGATCGCAGTGACCATACCGGCAAGTATTGCTTCCTGGCCGATATAGAGGTGGCAGAATCCACCGAACTTCTGCATGGTGTAGAGCTGGCCCGTCTTCTCCTCGAAGCGGCGCATCAGCATCATGTCCTTGAACCAGCGCAGATAGGTGTCCTTGTCGAAGGCAACGCTGTCTGCCTTGGCGGGCTTGTTGCCTTCGGGCACAGGAGCGGTCTTGGTGGTCATGCGATGAAGAAAGCGTGAAGGGCAAATATAACCCGGTGCATGTACCCTTCAGCAGGCTAGCCGTTCAGGAAGGAAGCATCGAAGTAGAGTGGCAACAAAGCCGCAGCGCTGGATAGTTCGAACACCGGACCATTGTGAACGGCCATCAACATGCGCAGCGGCTTGCGGTCCTGCCGTGCCTCCTGTTCCAACAAGGCTTGTCGGCAGATCCCGCATGGCGAAACAGGGCGCTTTCCAGTTACCTGCGGAACGATCACGGCCATGGTGGTGATCACCGAGTTCGGACTTTGGGACATGGCGGCATGCAAGGCGGTGCGTTCGGCACAAATGCCCGCCGGGAACGAAGCGTTCTCTTGGTTGTTCCCCGTGACGATCGCACCATCAATCGTGCGCAATGCGGCCCCTACATAGAATTTGGAGTAAGGAGCATAAGCGCGCAAGGCAGCGCTATGGGCGGCCTTCACCAATTCTTGATCCTCTGCCGTAAGATCGGAAAGGGAATCGTATTCGATGTAATTGACGCTGATGGAACCCGATTTGGCCATGGTCCGATGAAAGGGGGTTAAAAGTAAGACCGAACGGCGCTGATAGACCAGCATGGACCGGCTCCCATAGAGGCGCGATACCTAGATTTGGGACCCTTTCCCACGTGAGCGTCACATCCAGCATCGTCGATCGTTTCGAACCCATCTCCTTGGCGGAAATGGACGGCGTGAAGTTGCAGGACCGCGTGGACACCAAGTATGTGTTCGGCGAGGATCGAATGCCCGAAGTGCTCACCGCCATGCTTCCCGATTATCGCCTGCTCGAAGTTGCCGGCGTTCGCGGCACCCGGTACCGAAGTCTGTACTTCGACACGGCCGACCTGAAGCACTACCGGGACCACCACAACAAACGCACCTTTCGCAGCAAGGTGCGGTTCCGTGAATACATTGGCAGCGGCCTTGTGTTCTTGGAGGTAAAGCGCAAGACCGGACGAGGCCGGACGGACAAGAAGCGCATGCAGGTGGAGAGCATCCCGGATGTACTTTCCGAGGAACAGCAGGCGTTCGTAATGAAGAGCAGCCGCATGGCGCAGCCGGTCGAAGCGATCTTGTGGAACCATTTCACGCGGTACACCTTCGTGAACAAGAACGCCCCGGAACGCCTCACGATGGATGTCGGCTTGCGCTATTCCGACCCTTCCGGCGAACGTGAGTTGGGCGGCATCATCATAGCCGAGCTGAAGCAGGAGCGGGCCGACCGCACTTCCCCTTTCGTGCGCATCATGCGTAGCCGTGTGATGCAGGCCTCAGGGATGAGCAAGTACTGCGTGGGCATGTTGCTCATGGAAAAGAACGTCAAACACAATGCCTTCAAGGCCGTGCTGCTGAAGCTCCAGCAACTCCGCAAAGCAGCCTGACCCCCACCCCCTCGACCATGAAGATCTTCGGAATGCCCCTCATCCACGCCGACATGTGGGAACTGCTGTTCAAGTTCGGCATCAACGCGTTGGTGCTGTTCATCCTGATCCGGGTGATCTACTACCCCATCCACCGCAAGAAGGACTACCTGTTCACCTACTTCTTGTTCAACACCCTGATCTTCTTCCTATGCGTCCTGCTGAACAGTGTAAAGCTCAGCATCGGCTTCGCCTTCGGGCTCTTCGCCATCTTCGGGGTGCTGCGCTACCGTACCGAGCAGATCAGCATCAAGGACATGACCTACTTGTTCGCGGTGATCAGCGTGGCGGTGATAAATGCCTTGGCGAGCAAGAAGGTGAGCGTGGCCGAACTGGTCTTCACCGACGGTATGATCCTGCTGATGACCTATGCCCTGGAACACCTGTGGTTGACCCGTCACGAGGCGATGAAGTTCTTGATCTACGAGCGCATCGACCTGATCAAGCCGCAGAACCGGGCCATGCTGTTCGCGGACCTGCATGATCGGTTGGGTGTGAAAGTGAGCCGCGTGGAGATCGGCAAGATCGACCTGCTGAAGGACACCGCGCAGATGCGTGTGTTCTACTTCGAGGATGAACAAAGCCACGGCTCGTTCACCGAATTGGCACCGGACGGCGACGACGACTAGGCCTTATCGTTCGAGCGCTGGATCAGCGCTACGGCATGTGCGGCAACACCCTCTTCACGGCCGATGTAGCCAAGCGTTTCGCTGGTAGTGGCCTTGATGCTCACGGCATCCGGATCGATCTTCAAAAGCGGTGCCATGACCGCACGTATCGCGGGTACATGGGGCATGATCCTCGGGCGTTCCAGGATCAAGGTGCAATCCACGTTGCCCACGGACCATCCCTTCTCATCCAACAACCGGACGACACCCTCAAGTAAGTGCTTGCTGTCCGCACCTTTCCATTTCGGGTCCGTATCCGGGAAGTGCTGGCCGATATCACCAAGAGCGGCGGCACCGAGCAGGGCATCACAAACAGCGTGCAGCAGCACATCGGCATCCGAATGGCCCAAAGCACCGACAGAGTGTGGGATCAGAACGCCGCCCAACCAGAGTTCACGACCTTCTACCAAGCGATGTACATCAAAGCCGAAGCCGACTCTGATCATCCTTCGGTAGTGGGCTTCTTCTTGCCCTTGTCGAACTTGAAACCGAGGGTGAAGCGCAACGTGTTCGCCAGTGGGCTGCGCTGTGTGTTGGCGATCAGATAGCTCAAATCCAGCGTGAAGATGCTGTATTTGACCCCTGCACCGAGCGTGAAGTACTTGCGGTTGCCCTTGGTGTAGTGCTCCCAGAAATAACCGGTGCGGAAAGCGAACTGCTGTGCATACCAGTACTCGAAGCCACCGGCCAAGTTGATCTCCCGCATCTCCTCACGGAAGCGACTTCCGTTCTCGACTACTACGTTCCCATTATCGTCGTAGCTCACGTTACCAGGTGCATCACTGAAGGAACCCAGGATACCGGACATGATCCCCGTGTCGGGATCACGACCACTGGCCACCGCCGGGCGCTGGGTAACGGGATCGATCGAGACGGCGTTGTTCTCATCCAACAGGTACACAGGCGGGGTAGGCACCAGCAGTTTGTTCACATCCATGTTGAACGCAATACTGTTGTATTGGTCAAGTTCCAATTTGATGGAAGGTCCGATGCGGAGGTTGATGGGAATGAAGTTCTGTGCAGATGTCTCGGTGTAGGACATCTTGGCCCCGATGTTCGAGATGTTGGTGCCGAAGGCGAACGTGGCATCCTTGTCGCCTAGCTGGATCTGCTCCTTCCGGTAATAAAAGGACACATCCGCAGCTACCGATTGGCCGGCCTTGGAATTGGCACCCTGCACGCTGATCCCACCGGTCAGGTTGCTGTTGATGTACCGGATAGCGATGCCACCGGAGAAGTTCTCGCTGAATTGTTGTGCGAAGGAAAGGTCCAAGGCGAATTCGGCAGGCTTGAAATCGCGGATGGTCTGGCCTGCTTCGTTGGTGAACAGGATACTACCCAAGTTGAAGTAACGCATGGAAGCACCCACGGCACTGCGCTTGTTGGCCAAGCGTTTGTACCCTGCCAGATAGGCAAGGCTCATGTCCGGGACAAGGTTGCGCAGCCACGGGCTGTAGCTCATACTGAACTCCGCATCGTTGGGGGCGAAGGCAAGTTTGGAGGGGTTCCAATGGATGGAATTGGCATCCGGCGAAACAGCTACACCGGCATCGCCCATGCCACCGGCCCGTGAATCGGGTGAGATCAGCAGGAATGGAACGGCCGTAGTGATGGTGTTCAGCTGGTCACCACACTGCTGTCCGGCGGACTGGAACTGGGGGTCGCACGGCTGTGCCACCACCTGCGAAGGCCGCAGGGCGGCCAAAAGCAGCGTCAAAGTGATAGTTAGCGACCAGGAGAACTTCATCAGCGGGTTGTTCGGGAAAAAGGATGGCAAATATACGGCTGAGCGAGGGGGTTTATTGTGTTAGCGCAGGATCACCAACTTTTCGAATTTCTCCGCGCGCTCACCTTCCGGAGTGGCCACGTTCAGTCGGTAGACATAAACGCCCCGGCCCAGCTTGTCGCCGAAGTCGTCCAAACCGTTCCATGCCAGCCCCTCGCTGCGGTAACCATCGCAGGCCAGTTGCCGAGAAAGCGTCTTTACCAAGCGACCACTCACCGTAAACACCTGTACCTGAACGTCAAGGGTGACACACGGCCGGTTGTGTTCGAAGAAGAACTCGGTATGGGTCGTGAAGGGGTTCGGGTAGTTCAACACGTGCGCCAGGGCCAGATCGGCCGAGGCCGAGACCACGAACTCCGTGGTGGATTCCGCCGAATTGTTGAAGGCGTCCCACGCTTTCAGTCGTAAGGTGTGATTGCCTTCGGTGAGGTCGCTGAACCGGTAACGCACTTCACCGCTCTTGTAGGTATCGAGATCGGCTTCGTACAGGTCGTTCAGGACCACGGCCTGCTCCGTATTCTCATCCAAAACGGCCAATAGATCGTGCCCGATGCTGCTGCCTACGGTATTGATCCCGTTCTCATCGAAAAGCTTCGCAAAGAGCAGCGGCGCCTGATCGGTCATTCCTCCATGGACGAACCCTTCATCATTCATGAACAGATCGATGGCGGGGCCTACTTCATCCAGCGCAATATCGGTGGCCGTGGATCCTACCATGACACTATCGCTGAAGCCTGACGCATTCGTGTTCCAACTTTCGGCGTAGCAGCTCACGCGACCGGGACCAACTTGATAGTTGATGTCCTTGGGCACCACGAACGTGAAGTTGAACTCTCCGTTGGTCACCGTTGCACGGCCCCGGTAGATGATATTGTTGCGCAGCTTGAACGTGAACGGATTGCCACCGTCGTTGGCGAGCGTGCTTTGCGTCTGGGCCTTATCGTAAACAATGGGGATCACTTGGCCACTGAAGTCCGCCATCGGCTGGCCGTTACCACCATCCACGAAACCGCGTATCCTTACAGTGGACAGCGCTTTCAACGTATCTATGGCATTGCCCAACGTATCCGTTATGGAAGTCAGCTGAATGGAGTTGCGGGGATTGGCCAAGCGCATACTCGGATCACCCAACAAACAGAAGTTGCGGTGGTTCCGTTGGCCCGGTTGTGCAGCGGTGATACCGCGTTTAGTTTGGCGGAAGGTGTCACCAAGCCGCTGGTCACGGCCCTGCTCATCGGTTGCTGAGAACACATGGTCGTAAAAATTCCGGGTCAGTTCGTAGTTCTGGTTGGAGTAAGCCAGTCGCGTGGTCGTCATCAAACCGATACCACCACCCTCCGGGTTCAAGAACACGTACTCACCGGCCGAGGTCCGCACGGGGTCGTCCCAACGGGAGAACTCGCATGTCGCTGTCATGAACAGCGGCAGCCGGTCCTTGTTGGTCCATCCCAGAATAGTGCTGTTGTCCAAGAAGCGCTCATGGGCCCAACCCACCTCGCCTCCATGGCCGATGTAGTTCAACAGCAATAAGCCCTTCTCCACGCCCTCACGCAATTCGTTGATCGCTTGGGGGTAACGCTCGCCCCCGGGTGTGCTGATCTGTTGGTAGGCATCCAGGTAGATCTTGTCCACGTTCATCTCCGGATGCTCCGCCTCGATGCGGCGGGCCATGGAATCACTTTGGTCCATGTGGATGATCCCTTCGTACCCATCACCCTCTTGATCATCCGAAGCGAAGAGCACGTGGGTGCGCCAATCGGCCAAACCTCCATCTCCATTGGCAGAACAGCTCGCACTGTTCGATGAGAGCAACTGGAGCCTATCATAGTTCAGCACCTTGTTCACCAATTCATCAGCCTGCGCCAAAGAACTCACCGGGAACCGCCCGATCCCCAGATCGACCAGATCGCCTGTGCCCTCTCCTTCCGCTACATCCAAAAGGCCGAAATAATCATCGCTCGTATAAGACTTGGAGGGGTCGATGGCATCCACGGTCTGGTAGGTCGGGATATAATTCTGGTTGGACGCATTCAGGTCGATGTTGTTGAACGAGCCGTCGCCGAATAGCAGCAGGTAGCGGGGCATCAAGGCCGGGTCGGTACCTGCCTTGTCATACAACAAGCGCATGTATCTCTTGATCGCCGTTGCATCGCGTGCGCCACTGGAGAACTCGTTGAACACTTGTTGCGGACTTACCATGACCACGCTCAACCCTTCACTGATACGTCGTTCGGCCAAGCGTGCAGCAGCACTTTGGAATTCAGGTGGGCATACGATCACCAGGTCGGTGGGCAGCGCGGTGGCGTGCAGGTTCTGGCTTAACACCTCACCGATCGCTTTGGGCTCCAAATAGTCATTGTCGCGGAAAGCGATGAACTCACGAAGACTATCGGCATGCAACCGGAAACGCTTGGCATCAGCATCCACGGTAAAATCCACCCGGCGCGCGGCAGTTGGGTCGGTGATCTCCCAAATGCGCACCACGGACTGCGCTTGTTCCAGCACGAATTCGGCCACATTGCCTACACCTACCGAAACAAGGTCACGGAAAGCGAGCTGCGTTCCCACCATCCGCAGGTCACGGCGGGCGTTCAACTCCAGATGGTCCAACCAAGCAACGGAAGTGACCGGATTGAACTTGTTGAAAGTGAGACCCACCGGGATACTGGAGCTTGTGGGAACGAAATTGAAGCGCTGGCGGAATGGCCTTCCAATGGCACCGGTGTAATTATCGGACACACCTTGCACAGTGAAATTCACATCCAATGCGGAGCCCGAGTTGACATCGAACGAACTGAAGTTAACGGTGCCCACGGTACGCGCAGCGCCCGAAACGCAAAGCGTTGCACTGCCACCTGCAACAGGGAACGGGCTGTTGAACCCGAAGGTGTAGGAGGTTGTAAGGTCGAAGATCTCGCCGTACCAGGTCCGGCCGGATTTCAGGAGGTTTATGATATCACGCTCGATGTATTGGTGATCATCGAAGGCCGTGACCGTCGTCGTCACAGGGTTTTCCGTAAGCGATGCTGCGGACACCCGCACGGGAGGTTCCACGTCCAGGCCGATGAAGAAGCTGGCCGAATCGGTGTATACGTTCTTCGTGTGCAGGAAATAGACATCGGTGGCGCTCAGGCCATATTGGGCGATGGAATCATTTGCATCCCAGCGCTGTGCACCCGAGGCATAGAACAGGAGGTGGTCGTTCGGTCCGAAGTTCCCGTCCCCACCATCCACCACCTCGATCGCATTCACGAGCAGGTCGCTGGGTCGTTCCACATTGTTCTGGAATGGCAACAACCCGAAATGGTTCCCATATAGATTGATGCGGTCCGAGTTCAACCCGTTGACATCGACGCCCAACTCCTGTAGGAATGCGTAGGTGATCTTATACACACCATCGCCTGCCACGGTGAACCGGTACCACTCGCCCGAAGCCAACTTGGAATTGAGCGGGTAGCTCTTGGGACGTACCTCCCCACCCGCATTGGACCGCTGGACTTCCAATGTAAAGGCCAATAAACGCTCCAACTGACCGGTACTGGGGTTCCGTCGGAAGGGTTCGATCGCGACCTGTGCTTGTGGCCGTTTCCGCGCCCATGCCAAGCGTTGCTCCATCACAGGCTCCGCCCCCGCATCCCTCAACGAGGGGAAAGCAGAAAGTAGTTCCGCAGGGACCAGACCGTAACTCGCATCATTCAGTGTCGCGGTGAAACCAGTGGTTCCCATGGGTAATGGCACGGTTTCGGTCCAGATCGGCAGGCCAGCCCTGTCCATATCCAAGTAGGCACCGCCAAGTGTCGGTGAACCGTTCACCCCTTTCTCCGAAAAAGTTGGGGAGGCTGAATTTTTCTCAAGAACGCTGCTCGCAACCTTGGTTCCAGTGTTGGCCGCAAGGTCGGACCACTTCAAAGTTCGCTGCAGGCTTTCTTGGGCATGCAAGCTGAAAGGCAGGCCAAGGCTGATGAACAGCGAGGCACCGGGTAGGATCTTCATGAACACCGATCAACAGGTTTTCAACAGGACGGATCGAAAATACTACCTTCGACCCTTGCATTTCGGAACAACCCACCAACGACAAGAGTTCACTCTTATTGCCAAGATGGGCAACCGTAACACGAAGGGGTTCGTATACTTGGCGCTGGCCCGTAGGCCTCGATGATCAAGAAGCATGAAGGAATGGACCGTTAGGCGTGCGGCCCTCGGGTGTGCACTGAGCGTGATGGCGGCGTTGTCGGCGACGGCCCAAGATCCCCAATTCACGCAGTTCTATGCCAATCCGCTGTACCTGAATCCGGCGTTCGCAGGTACTGCCCGTTGTCCGCGGGTGGTGCTTAACTACCGGAACCAGTGGCCAGCGTTGACAGGAACTTTCGTGACGACCAGCGCGAGCTATGACCAGCACGTGGATGGCCTGAATGGCGGTCTCGGGCTCTTGGTCACGCACGACCAAGCTGGTAAGGGCACCCTGAATACCACCCAAGTCAGCGGTATTTACAGCTACCAACAGGCCATTTCGCGGAAATTTTCCATCAAAGTCGGGTTCCAAGCCACTTACTTCCAGAAATCGCTGGACTGGAGTAAGCTCACGTTCGGCGACCAGATCGATCCGCGCCGCGGATTCATTTATAACACCAACGATGTTCCCCGTGGTGGCAGCGTGGGCAACGCCGACTTCAGCGCGGGTGTCTTGGGCTATAGCGACATCTTCTTCGTCGGGTTCGCAGCGCACCACTTGACCGAGCCGAACGAATCGCTGATCGTGGGCACAAGCAAGTTGCCCATGAAGTTGACCGGACATGCTGGAGCAGCCATCCCGATCGGGATGCAGGGTAAGTATGGTGAGGCCCGCACTCGGATCTCGCCCAACGTACTATACCAGCAGCAGGCTGCGTTCCGTCAATTGAACTTGGGCTTGTACGTGGATCATGGTCCGATCACCGCAGGGGTATGGTACCGCACCCGCGATGCCTTCATCGCCTTGATCGGGTTCCACACGGAAAAGTTCAAGTTCGGCTACAGCTACGACGTGACCACCTCGAAACTGACCACTGCTACCGCTGGCTCCCACGAGATCAGCCTGCAGATGCAATTCAACTGCAAACCCAAGAAGAGAAGGTTCCGGGTCGTAGCATGCCCCACTTTTTGAACCAGTACCTGCAAATCCACAAGACCATGAGCCTTGTTAGGAAGATCGCCCTGCTCTCCACCGGAGCCGCCCTGTTCAGCGGATGCCAGTTCGAGAAGAGCGGAGCCACCGGTTGGAACTATAACGATTCCAAGAACGGCGGCTTCGAGAAGACCGAATTCGGCGACCAAGAGACGGGCCCCGGCCTGATCCTGGTTGAAGGTGGCCAGTTCACCATGGGCCGGACCACGGACGACCTGCGGCATGAGTGGGACAACATCCCGCGAACGGTCACTGTATCATCCTTCTATATGGATGAAGTGGAAGTGACCAACTTCTACTGGTTGGAATACCTCTACTGGCTGGACCGCGTGTTCGTAGCCGATTATCCTGAGATCTACAAGAAAGCCCTGCCCGACACCTTGGTGTGGCGCAGCAAGTTGGCCTTCAACGAGCCCTATGTGGAGTACTACCTGCGTCACCCCGCGTACCGCGATTACCCTGTGGTGGGTGTTAGCTGGCTTCAGGCCAACGATTATTGCGCGTGGCGCTCGGACCGTGTGAACGAGGTGATCCTGATCCGCGAAGGTCTTTTCGAGCACTATCCCAATCAGATCAACGAAGATCACTTCACCACCGATTCCTACTTGGCGGGCCAATACGAAAGTGGTAAAAAGGTGGATGGTGTAACGGACTTCAACCCGAACCGCGACACGCGCAACGTCCGTATGGAGGATGGTATCCTGCTGCCACGCTATCGACTGCCAACAGAGGCGGAATGGGAATTCGCCGCCTACGGTCTCTTGGGGGAAACGGTGGATGAACGCGTTGTTCAGCGCCGCATCTATCCATGGAACGGCCACTGGGTGCGTTACGACAGTCGCAAGAAAGGCGGCGCGTTCTACGGTGACTTCCGTGGCAACTTCATGCGCGGCCGCGGTGACTATATGGGTGTTGCAGGCAGCCTGAACGACAATGCCGATGTAACTTCTCCCGTGTTCAGCTACTGGCCGAACGATTATGGCTTGTACAACATGGCTGGCAACGTCAGCGAGTGGGTCATGGACGTCTATCGTCCGCTCAGCGCAGAGGACAAGGATGACTTCCGTCCGTTCCGCGGCAATGTGTTCAAGACCAAAGTGCTGAACAGCGATGGTGCGGTGCAGGACAAGCACGATCTCGTGATCTACGATGTGGACGGTATCAAATACTACCTCACCGAGTTCCAAACCACCATGCAGGGCCGGGCCACGGATGAAGAGGCAGCGCTCATCGATGAGCTGTTGACCACGATCGACCAAGCCATCGAATTCAACAACACCCGTAAACAGGACGCTGCCATGCAACGTGTGCAGGATATGGTGGACAACATCAAGGGCAAGGACCTGGAGATCTGTCCGAAGTTGTTGAGCGGCATCAGCGATTACCAAGCCGACCAACCGGGTGATGTGCGCGTACGCAACGTGACCGTGGAAGAGAACATCGACCGTCGCAACTACCGCACGAGCGACAATATCGACTTCCGTGATGGCGATGTGGAAAGCAGCATCTACTATGAGCAGCCCGACTTCGAGGGAAATCCGATGTACGACTGGGGTAAGACCACCTTGGTGAACGACCGCAGCCGCGTTTACAAAGGCGCTTCATGGGCCGATCGCATCTACTGGGCGAATCCCGGTACACGCCGCCACTTGGACGAGCGTCAAAGCACCTCCACCATCGGCTTCCGTTGCGCCATGACCCGCGTAGGCAGCCCGAAAGGCATGGGCGATGACAAACGCAACAAGAAGATCGAGGAGAAACGCTGATCTCTCTTAACCACTCCTATTTTGGACCCCCGGCGAGCCGCCGGGGGTCTTTTCTTTCATGAGCACACCGATCAGCATACCGGATCTTCATCATGCGTTCCTCACTTGCACGGGAACCAGCACGGATACGCGTTCCATCCTTTCGGGAAGCCTGTTCTTCGCACTGAAGGGTCCCAACTTCAACGCCAACGCATTCGCTGCTGAAGCCCTTCAAAAAGGTGCTCGATACGCTGTGGTGGACGATCCCATCGTCGCCGTTGACGAGCGCTTCCTGCTTGTTCCCGATGTTCTCAAGGCCTTGCAGGGCCTAGCATGCCATCACCGCCGCACATTCAACATCCCGGTGGTCGCAATTACCGGCACCAATGGAAAGACAACGACCAAGGAACTCGTCCACGCTGTGCTCTCTGCGGACCGGCCCACGCTGGCCACGAGCGGCAACCTGAATAACCACATCGGTGTACCGCTGACGCTGCTGCGCATGATCACTGACCAGCGCATCGCGATCATCGAGATGGGCGCGAACAGACCGGGCGACATCGCCGAACTGATGAGCATCGCGGAACCCACCCACGGGTTGATCACCAATGTGGGCAAAGCACACCTCGAAGGGTTCGGTAGCTTCATGGGCGTGATCGCCACCAAGACGGAACTGTATGCCTTCATCAAGGCCAACGATGGAGCGCTATTCGTGAATGCGGACGATACGCTTCTTATTGACCAAAGCACCGGGCAGAAGCGCATCCTCTATGGTCGCGGAGCAGAAACGGACACTTCTGGGGACATTACTGGAACGGGCCCGTTCTTGGAGATGGCCTTCGCAGGGAGGGACCAACTCGCCTATCAGGTCGCCACGCGACTGATCGGTGGCTACAACCTTCCGAACGTGTTGGCCGCAGTGGCGATCGGACAACATTTCGGTGTCCCGGACCAACGGATCGCCGAAGCTTTGACGAACTACACACCAAGCAACAACCGATCCCAGTTCACTGATACGGGCCGGAACCAATTAGTATTGGATGCTTACAACGCCAATCCCACGAGCATGGCGGCTGCGCTGGAGAATTTCGCCGCCATGCAGAGCGATCGGCCGAAACTGGTGATCGTCGGTGATATGCTGGAGCTTGGCGCCGAAAGCGAGAAGGAGCACAAGGCGATCGTCGCATTGGTGGATCGATTGCAATTGGACGCGCGGTACGTCGGCAAGGAATTCGCGAAGGCCACGGATAAGGCGTTCAACGCGGCGAGCGAGTTGATCGAACGCATTAATGCCGATCCGATACACGGCAGATTCATCCTCGTAAAAGGATCGCGCGGCATCAAATTGGAAACGGTGGTACCAGTATTGTAGCCTGACGACCTGATGGATCGACGCTACGGGTGCGGTCCAAAAGCGTTCTGCACGCTGTTACCCGCTTACCCCTTCAGCACGTTCCGGCTGATCACGATCCGCTGCACCTCACTTGTGCCTTCGTAGATCTGGGTGATCTTCGCATCGCGCATCAGCCGCTCCACGTGGTACTCCTTCACGTAACCATAGCCGCCATGCACTTGCACGGCTTCAACCGTTGTGCGCATGGCTACTTCACTGCTGAACACTTTCGCCATGGCACTGGCCTGGTCATAGTTCAGGTGCTGGTCCTTCAACCACGCCGCTTTCAAACACAACAAACGCGCGGCTTCGATCTCCGTGGCCATGTCCGCCAACTTGAATGCGATGGCTTGGTGCTCGCTGATGGCTTTGCCGAACGCTTTGCGCTCCTTGCTGTACGCGAGGGCCAACTCATACGCACCGCTGGCAATACCGAGCGCTTGTGAAGCGATGCCGATACGGCCGCCGCTCAAGGTCTTCATGGCGAAGGTGAAGCCGAATCCATCCTCACCAACGCGATTGGCCTTGGGAACCTTCACATCCTGGAACATCAAGGTGTGCGTATCGCTACCCCGGATACCAAGCTTGTCCTCCTTCGCGCCTACAACGAAACCGGGCATATCCTTCTCCACAATGAGGCAGTTGATCCCTTTGTGCCCTTTCGCCGCATCGGTCTGCGCCATCACCAAGTAGGTGCTCGCCGTACCACCATTGGTGATCCAGTTCTTTGTTCCGTTGAGCAGGTAGTGATCGCCCATGTCGATCGCTGTGGTGCGCTGGCTGGTGGCATCGCTGCCGGCCTCTGGTTCACTCAGGCAGAACGCCCCGATCTTCTCCCCTTTCGCCAACGGCACCAAATACTTCTGCTTCTGCTCTTCGTTCGCGAATTGCTCCAGACCCCAACAAACGAGCGAGTTGTTCACGCTCATCACCACACTGGTACTGGCGTCGATCTTGCTGATCTCCTCCATCGCCAGCACGTAACTGATCGTGTCCATGCCACCGCCGCCGTATTTGGGGTCGACCATCATACCCAAGAAACCGAGATCTCCCAGCTGCTTGATCTCCTCCGTAGGGAACCGTTGTTCGCGATCGCGGTCGATCACCCCGGGCTTCAGCACGTTCTGTGCGAAGTCGCGGGCGGCGTCGCGCACGGCGATCTGTTCTTCGCTCAAGTCAAAATTCAATCCGGCGAGGGTGGCGGTGTCTTGCATGGGTCTGGTGTGCTGGGCAAAAGTAGCGGATACCTTCGCGCGATGGCAGGTGAAAAAGAGCTTCGTTACACGGCGATCGGAGTGATGAGCGGCAGTTCGCTGGATGGCTTGGACATTGCTCTTTGCGAGTTCTGTCTCGGCCCTTCCGGCTGGACCTTCAACATTCGCGAGGCCCGAACGGTTCCGTACGACCCCGAATTCCAGTCCCGTTTACTGTCCGTTATGAGCGGTAGTGCCTTGGAACTGGCCCGACTGGACCGCGACCTGGGCGACCTGATCGGGCGGTCCTGTGCCGAGCTGCTTGGCGGTAGAAAAGTGGATCTGATCGCCTCGCATGGCCACACGATCTTCCACAAACCCGACGAAGGGCTCACGGTACAGATCGGCCACGGCGCCCGCATAGCGACAAAGTCCGGCGCACCGACCATCACCGACTTCCGCACGCTGGACGTTGCCTTCGGCGGACAAGGGGCTCCATTGGTACCGCTGGGGGAACAGCGGCTATTCCCCTCGTATCATGCTTTCCTCAACATCGGCGGCATTTGTAACATCTCCCTTCACGGTACGCAGCATGCGGTCGGCTACGACGTGTGCATCGGCAACCAAGCGCTGAATTTCCTAGCCGGTGAAGCAGGCCTCTTATATGACGCGGCTGGCGGGATAGCGCGATCAGGAAGCCTCAACAAAGGGCTTCTTGAACGACTGAACTCGCTTCCGTTCCACCAGCGAACACCACCCCGCTCGCTGGGTCGCGAATGGTTCGACGAAGCGTTGCGTCCATTGATCGCCGATGCTACCCTCTCCTTACCGGACCGGCTCTCCACAACTGTGGAACACATCGCCTCGATGGTCTCGAATTCCATTTCCATCGCTTCGGGTGATGTGCTGACCACTGGCGGTGGCGCCCGCAATACATTCCTCGTTGAACGCATCCGCGCGCTTAGCGGTAGTGCGATCCGTGTTCCCGATGTGCTGACGGTGGACTTCAAGGAAGCATTGATCTTCGCGTTCCTTGGCGTGTTGCATCTCAGGAACGAGGCTACGGCATTGGCCAGTGTTACTGGGGCTACCAAGGATAGTGTTGGCGGGACGTTGTATCGTGGCTGAACCTTATTGGCAACTATCTTGGAGGTCATTGGGGTAGAATGCATCATCAAAACCAGGAACATATGAGATCGGCCTTCTTCGTTCTCGCCACGGCACTATCATACATCGGTTCTGCGTGCTGTGGTCATATCCAAGCGGATATCAGGTATGCATCGGTCGTGGGGAACACCTATCGCGTTGAGGTGATCGTGTACACCTGCTTGAGCGCTCCGAACGAACACCCCGAGATCCAGGTCTCTATTGACCAGGGCGTCGCCATTGTTGTACCACGGACCAGTATCACGGACGATCCGGCCCAGGATATCAGGCGCAGCGAATACAGCTTCGAACACGACTTCGCAGAGAACGGCATGCATACCGTAAATGCCACCGTCGGCATGCGCGGCGGTGGGGTGCTCAACATTCCGAATTCCATCTCCGAGCCGTTGTGCGTTCAGGCGGATCTCCTTGTTGGTCCCATGGCGATCGCCAACAGCTCCATCCGTTTCAGCACACCGCCGACCGAGGTGGTCCAGAACTGGAACACATTCATCCATACTCCAGCGCCTTTCGATGCGGACGGCGATAGCGTGGCCTTCGAATGGATCTCTCCGAGTGGGGCCTTCTGCACACCGATCAACGGATATGCTTTCCCGAACGGGATCAACATCGCTTATCTGGATCCTGTGTATGGCACGTTCACATGGGACTACCCACCGTACAATGGAGAGACGAACCTCACGATCCGTGGCTCCGAATACCGCGACGGCCAATTGATCGGCCGGGTAACTCGGGACATGATCATTTGTGTGTTCGGATTTGTTGCAGGACTTGATGTTGGGGGAACCATCCAACAACTTCACCTATCACCAAGCATCACCAATGATATTGTTCGGGTCGACAATCCTACGGCATTACCACTCCCTATGTCGATCAGGGACGCACGCGGAAGACTTCTCGTTACGCTTACACTCAGGGCCGGTCGGTCGTCGATCGATCTAAGCCCGCTACCATCCGGAGCCTATTTCATCTCGGCAACGACCGTGGCTGGCCTTCGTTTCAGCGGTCGTGTGATGAAGCAATAGGGCCTGAGCCAATTAACACCGCAACGGGATAACCTTCCGACACACTACCGAGGGTGCCTCAACAGTCAGGTTACTTTCGCACCACTTGACCGGAACCGTGATGCGTGAAGCCCTGCGCCGCTTTGAAGAGCGAGCACCCGAGATCGTTTTTGAATGGAACGATGCGCCGACCGGTGCCAAGGGTTGGGTAGTGATCAACAGTTTGCGCGGTGGTGCGGCCGGTGGTGGCACCCGCATGCGCAAAGGGTTGGACCGCCGCGAGGTGGAGAGCCTCGCGAAAACGATGGAGGTGAAGTTCAGCGTCTGCGGTCCGCCGATCGGGGGGGCCAAGAGCGGCATCGATCTCGACCCTGCCGACCCACGCAAGAAAGAGGTGTTGGACCGCTGGTACAAGGCCGTGATGCCCTTGCTGAAGACTTATTACGGCACGGGCGGCGACATGAACGTTGACGAGCTGCACGAGGTGATCCCCATCACCGAGCGCTACGGATTGCGCCACCCGCAGGAGGGTGTGGTCAACGGGTACATCGGTACTGCGGAAGGACCTAAGATGCAGGCGATCGGCCAGTTGCGCACGGGTGTGAGCATGAAGGTGGATGACACCGCCTATGTTCCGAAGCCTGACACCTATGCCGTGGCCGATATGATCACCGGATGGGGCGTAGCCGAGAGCGTTCGTCATTATTACCGGGTGTATGGCGGGGAGCTAAAAGACAAGCGCGTCATCATCCAAGGCTGGGGTAATGTGGCCGCAGCTGCGGGCTATTACTTAGCCCGTCGTGGTGCCAAGATCACCGGTATCATCGATCGCGCTGGTGGGGTCCTCGCACCCGAGGGCCTATCGGAGCCTGAGGTGGCCGAGTTATTCGTGAAGAAGGAAGGCAATCAATTGATCTCGTCCCGCCTGTTGTCTTATGATGAAGTGAACAAGAAAGTGTGGGACATCGGGGCCGAGATCTTCCTGCCTTGTGCTGCCAGCCGTCTCGTGACCCAGGACCAAGTGGACCGTATGTCCGCCGCAGGATTGCAGGTGATCAGCAGCGGAGCCAACGTGCCCTTCGCCGATCCACAGATCTTCTACGGCCCCATCGCAGAACACGCCGACGGACAGGTGAGCGTGATCCCGGATTTCATAGCCAACTGTGGTATGGCGCGCGTGTTCGCTTATTGCATGCAGCCGGGGGTAGACCTAAGCGAAAAAGCCGTCTTCGAGGACGTGAGCAACGTGATCAGCACAGCCTTGGAGGCCACGCACGCCCGCAATGCTTCTCCCGTCCATCTGACCCGCACCGCTTTCGAGATCGCTCTCGCCAAACTGAACGCATAAAATTTCACGGGACCTGTTTCCGTTCCCATTCCAACCCGCCAGCCGATGCACCTTCCCCTTTTCGCCCAGATCCAGGAAACCACCACACAGGCCGCTCGCGATGCGGTGGCGGCTGCCCAGCAAGGGCTCGATGTGCCCACAACTCCACCGGATACCATCACGGTATGGGAACTTCTCTCCTATGGCGGCTGGGGCATCATGCTTCCACTGGGCATCATGTCCGTGCTGGTCGTGTACATCACCATTGAACGATTGCTCGCCTTGAGCAAAGCATTGAAAAGCGACAAGGACCTGTTGGCCCGCGTGCGCGACTACGTTCACGAAGGCAAGGTGGATTCTGCGCTCAACGCCTGCGCACAGAATGGCACTCCTTCCGCTCGCGTGATCGAGAAGGGCCTGCAACGGATCGGCAAGCCCAACAAGGAGATCGAGAGCGCGATGGAAAGTGTGGGCCAGTTGGAAATGGCGCGTTTGGAGCGTGGTGTGGGCGTGTTGAGCCTCGTGGCCAAACTGGCACCCATGTTCGGTTTCATCGGTACCATCATCGGTGTTATCAAGATCTTCTACGACATCTCGCTTACGGACAACATCAGTATCGGTGTCATCTCCAGCGGTCTCTACCAGAAGATGGTGACCTCCGCAGCTGGCCTTGTGGTCGGTATCATCGGCTTTGCGTGCTATTTCATCGTAAGCTCCATGCTGGATCGCCTGGAGACTAAGCTGAACGGCAGTTCGCTCGCGTTCATGGACATCCTGCAGGAACCCCTGAAAAAGTAAGCCATGCGTTTGCGCAAACACCGGCGGGAACACGCGGAGGTGAGCACGGAGTCGTTGAACGACATCATGTTCTTCTTGCTGCTGTTCTTCCTCATCGTAAGCACACTGGCGAACCCCAACGTGGTGAAGCTCACCTTGCCCAAAAGCAAGCAGAGCACCGAAATGACCAAACAACCGGTCACGGTCTCGGTCACCAAGGAACGCACCTATTCCATTGACAAAGAGCCTGTGTCCTTCGAAGGATTGGAGGCGGCGCTTCAAGCCAAACTCGCCGGATTCGATCAACCTACTGTGGTTTTGCGCTTTGACCAGGAGTTGAGTGTACAGGACCTTGTGGACGTGCTCACCATTGGCAACAGGTTGAAGGTGAAAATGGTGCTCGCCACGCAAATGCCCAGCGGAGCATAGACCATGGTGTTCGCACAGGACAATCCGGCAAAACGCAGGGGAATGGCCCTTACGGCGACCGTCCTCTTCCACGGCCTGTTGTTCCTGATGTTCATCTTTTGGAAACTGATCACACCCATCCCACCCTTCCCCGAAGCGGGCGGCGGTGGCGGTATGACGGTCGACCTCGGCTTCAGCGATGTGGGCATGGGCGACAACAACGAAAGCATGGAACCGGAGCAGACCAACGTGGCCCCGGCGCCTGTGGATGACAGCGAGGACAACCTGCTGACCGAGGAAGATCCGGAATCACCGGTGGCTGTTCCAAAAGCGGAAGACCCGAAGGTGAAACCCAAGCCCAAACCGGACGCACCGAAACCAGTGAAGCCGAAGCCTACGGCAGAGGAACTGGCGCAGGCCGCGAAGGACAAGATGAACGCATTGTTCAACACGAAGGGCAAACCCGGTCAAGGCAACGATGGCAAACCCGGCAATGTCGGCCGTCCGGATGGTACTCCCGGTGGTGATGGCAACGGAACTGGCGGAACCGGTGGGGGAACGGGCACAGGGACCGGTTCCGGGGCAGGCCCTGGCGCGGATGGCATGGGCTTTAGTCTAGAAGGCCGATCAGTGAAGTACAAGCCTGTGATCAATGAAAAGCCCGGCGTGGCGGGCAAAGTTGTGTTGGACATCGTGGTGGACGCCGATGGCAATGTGCTGCGCACTAACCAGAACTTGAAACTGAGCACAACGTTGAGACCCGAACATCTCCGGATCGCCACCGAAGCAGCCATGAAGTGGAAGTTCGATAAGCGAACTGCAGGCGCGCCCGAACAGCGGGGCACGATCACGTTCATATTCCGGGTAAGCTGAGCAGATCCAGGTGAATTACCAAGAGACGCTGGAGTATCTGTACGCTCAGCTTCCGATGTTCCAACGCATTGGCAAGGCCGCCTACAAAGCCGACCTATCCAATACCCACGCCCTGATGGACCTTACAGGCCATCCGGAACGAGGCTTACGATGCGTGCATGTGGCGGGTACCAATGGCAAAGGCAGCACTAGCCATTTGTTGGCAAGCGTTCTGCAGGAAGCCGGATACAAGGTCGGTCTGCACACCTCTCCACATTTGAAGGATTTCCGGGAGCGCTTTCGGATCAATGGCGTCATGATATCAGAAGTCGAGGTCGTACGTTTCGTTGCGGAATTCCGCAGCGGTTTCGAGCCGATCCAAGCATCCTTCTTCGAGTGGGGCGTGGCGCTCGCATTGTGGTGGTTCCGTGAAGAAAAAGTGGATATCGCGATCATCGAGACCGGTATGGGCGGCCGCTTGGACAGTACGAACGTGATATTACCGGACGTGAGCGTGATCACTAACATCGGCTGGGACCACATGGATCTTCTGGGCAGTTCGTTGGAAGCGATAGCTGGCGAAAAGGCAGGGATCATCAAGCCTGGTGTGCCGGTCATCGTTGGCGAAGCCGCGGGATCCGTTGCGGAACTATTCAGGCAAAAGTCCGCGGAGGTTGGTTCCCCGTTATCGGTCGTCGATCAGCAAACGGCACTGCCCTACCCTAGTGCGCTCGCCGGAAGTCACCAAGAGAGGAATGCACGTACCGCGTTGCGGGCGATCCGCTCCCTACAACAACACGGGTGGCTGATCGAAGAATCCCATATCCGTGCGGGTTTCGCCAAGGTGGTCGAAAATACCGGTCTACTGGGCCGCTGGCAGACCCTGTCCGAACCACCGCTCACCATCGCGGACGTAGCCCACAATGTGGACGGGCTGCGGGCAGTGAAAGAAATGCTCCATCGCATCCCGTACGAGGAATTGCATATCGTATTCGGTGCAGTGAATGACAAAGACCTTTTCGGCGTGCTGGCCGAACTTCCCACCAGCGCGACATACTACTTCTGCAAGGCGGATATCCCGCGAGGTTTGGATGCCGACACCCTTGCCACACAAGCCTCGGCCTATGGGCTCAGTGGAACGTCCTTTACTTCTGTCCAAGCGGCATACAAAGCGGCAACCAAAGCTGCGGCTTTGAACGACCTGGTGTTGGTGACGGGCAGTGTATTCGTAGTGGCGGAGGTGGTGTGAATGTCAAAGCCCCTCGGGCGAGGGGCTTTGATGGTCTCCTAGAATGGCTACCGATGTGGGACGTACTGGATTCGAACCAGTGACCTCGTACGTGTGAAGCACGCGCTCTAAACCAGCTGAGCTAACATCCCAAGATGTCATACCGCCGCAATGCATTTTGCCCTGCGGCGGTGAGGGTGGAGGCAGCCGGATTCGAACCAGCGACCCTCTGCTTGTAAGGCAGATGCTCTAAACCAGCTGAGCTATGCCTCCATATTAACTTCCCAAAGAACGGATCTGGACAGGTGAACGATGCCTGCGGAAGGGCGGCAAATATAGCCTTTGGACCAATCCGCACTTCAGAGACGAGCAAAGTGTCTTCCGAACGCTCTTTCTTATGAGGGCGGACCGGGGGCTGCCCTGATCGTTCAAAACAATTTGTTCAACTATTTGCATTAATGATGAAACAATACATTTACTTTGTTCAATCAAACACGTTGTTCGATTAAACACTTTAATCATGTCCGCTCTCGAATTCCAGCAACAGTTACTCGGCCTACGCCAGCAGCTCTATTACTTCGCTCTAAGCCTGACCAAGGACCGGGACGACGCTCTGGACCTGTTGCAGGAGAGTTCCATCCGGGCATTGACCTACCGGGACAAATTCCGCGACAACACCAACTTCAAGGCGTGGGTGTACACGATCATGAAGAACACGTTCATCAACGACCACCGCCGAGCCAAGCGGACGAAGGCGCTGATGGATAGTGTGGACCGAGAGAACGATCAGGTCCGGTTGGTGCAAATGCCGAGTAGTCCCGATGGTCGAGTACGGATGGCCGAGATACAGCGTAGCTTGGAGCGCTTGGACCCTGCATTTCGCACACCATTCAACTTGCATCATGAAGGCTTCAAGTACCATGAGATCGCCGAGCAGTTGAACATCCCGATCGGTACGGTGAAGAGCAGGATATTCCAGGCGCGGCAGCGCTTGATGGAAATGTTGACGGATAAGAACGTAGCCAATTGAAAAAAAGCGCCATTGTCATCGGTTCCGGTTTCTCCGGCCTTTCCGCTGCCGCATCGTTGGCGCAGAAAGGGTATGCCGTAACGGTGGTGGAGAAGAATGACCACCCAGGAGGCCGCGCACGCGTGTTTCGTGCGCAGGGTTTCACGTTCGACATGGGCCCTAGCTGGTATTGGATGCCGGAGATCTTTGAGCAATGGTTCCAGAGCTTCGGAAGTTCGGTAAAGGAACATTACGACCTGAAGCGCTTGGACCCTTCTTACCAAGTCATCTTCTCCGAAGCCGACCGCTGGAACCTTCCCGCCTCCATGGACGCGTTGCAGGCCCTCTTCGAGCGTATCGAACTTGGCGCTGGGGCGAAACTGGATAGGTTCCTTGCAGAGGCCAAGTTCAAGTACGACTTGGGTATGGCCGATCTTGTTCGTGGCCCTGCACTCTCATGGTTCGAATACACGAGACCAAGGGTTCTCAAAGGCTTGTTGAGCACTACGGTGTTCCGCTCGTTGCGCGATCACGTTGCCGATTCTTTTTCCGATCCACGGTTACGCATGTTGTTGGAGTTCCCGGTGCTCTTCTTGGGCGCAGCACCGGCCCGCACCCCTGCACTATACAGTCTGATGAACTACGCCGACATGGCGTTGGGCACTTGGTATCCGATGGGCGGTATGGGGCGCATCATAGATGGTATGGTCGGGGTGGCGAAGGAATATGGCGTTGACTTCCTTATGGGATCGCCCGTGAACAGGATCCTGGTCGAAGGTGGTGAAGCGGTTGGCGTTCAGGTATGTGGAACAACTCTACGCGCAGATGTGGTCATTGCCTCAGCGGACTACCATCACGTGGACAACGACCTGCTTTCATCGAAGGAGCGCAATTATAGCGAGGGGTATTGGAACGAACGCGTCATGGCTCCGTCCTCGCTCCTATTCTACTTCGGAGCCAACAAGCGCTTGGACGGATTGGAACACCACAACCTCTTCTTCGATCGATCGCTGGACCAGCACGTCCACGAGATCTACACCGATCCGCAGTGGCCGAGCAAGCCATTGATGTACGTTTGTGCGCCATCCATCACCGACCCCAGCGTTGCACCGGATGGGCATGAGAACCTGTTCGTGCTGATCCCGATCGCTGCCGGATTGACCGATACACCCGAGGTGCGTGAACGATACCGGACACAGGTACTGGATCGGTTGAGCGTGCGGTGTGGGACCGATGTGGCACAACACCTAGTGTACGAACGCAGCTATTGCATCAATGATTTCAAAACGGATTACAACGCTTTCCGTGGCAATGCCTACGGCTTGGCGAACACCTTGCGGCAGACGGCTGTTCTGAGACCGAGTATGAAGAACCGCCATGTACGCGGTCTTTACTACACCGGGCAACTTACGGTCCCTGGTCCTGGAGTTCCTCCGTCGTTGATCAGTGGACAAGTGGTGGCCGAACTTATCGTGAAGGAACAAGCACCGATCCCTCAACGCGCATGAACACGATAGCGCTATACGATACCGTATGCCAAAAGGCGAGCCGGAACACCACGAACAGCTACAGCACATCGTTCTCGCTGGGCATACGTTCATTGGAGCGTCCGCTGCGCGATCCCATCCACGCGATCTACGGGTTCGTGCGTTTCGCGGATGAGATCGTGGACACCTTCCATGGCCACGACAAAGTGGCGTTGTTGGCTCGATTCCGCGAAGACACCTATACTGCGATCCGTGAAGGCATCAGCCTGAATCCCATCCTGCATAGCTTCCAACGCGTGGTGCACCACTACGGCATAGAGCCCGAACTATACAACACGTTCCTGGACAGTATGGCGATGGACCTCACGGATACCACCCATGATCAACGGTCCTATGAAACGTACATCCTGGGCAGTGCGGAGGTCGTTGGCTTGATGTGCCTGCGCGCTTTCTGCAATGGCGATGATGCACGCTATCAACGCCTGAAGCCCCCTGCGATGAAACTGGGTTCCGCCTTCCAAAAGGTGAATTTTCTACGGGACCTGAAGGACGATCACCAGAACTTGGGACGCTGCTACTTCCCCGGCGTCGACGTACGTTCCATGGACCGCGATACGAAGCAGCGCATCGAAGCGGACATCCAAGCGGACTTCGATGCGGCTTTGATGGGCATCCGTCAACTGCCGCGCGGATCGCGTTTCGGCGTGTATATGGCCTACGTTTACTACGTCGCGCTCTTTAACAAGATCAAGGCGCTACCGTGCGATCGCATCCTTACCGAGCGCATCCGCGTGCGCAACCGCCGAAAGATCGCGTTGCTTACCACGAGCTACTTGCGCCACAGCTTCGGCATGCTTTAAGTCCGATGGAGGCCAGTACCACGACCCAAGAACACGTTGTGCTCGTGAACGAGCAGGATGACGTGTTGGGTACCATGGAAAAGCTGGAGGCACACCGCCAAGGCGCGTTACACCGTGCATTCTCCGTTTTCCTGTTCGACGATCAAGGCCGCTTGCTCATGCAACAGCGCGCTGCCACCAAGTATCATTCGGCGCTGCTGTGGACCAACACGTGTTGCAGCCATCCGCGACCGGGCGAGTCCTTGGAGGCTGGTGCAAAGCGTCGATTGGTGGAGGAAATGGGGATGGATGCGGATGTGCGGCATCGTTTCCGTTTCATCTACAACGCGCGGTTCGAGAATGGCCTCCAAGAGCACGAACTCGACCACGTCTTCTTCGGTCATGCGATAGGCACGCCATCACCGGATCCCGATGAAGTATGCGATTGGCGCTTCGTGGAGATGGCCGCGCTTCAGCTGGAAATGGAACGACACCCCGAGCAATTCACCGCTTGGCTGCACCACTGCTGGCCCTTGCTGCTCGATGCGCTTCGGGCCGAACGGGCATGAAGAAGCCTGTTGTCAGTATCCATTGGTTCCGCAGGGATCTTCGCCTCACGGACAACCATGGTCTGTACTTGGCCCTTAAGGAGCATGGCAATGTGGTCCCGCTTTTCATTTTCGACACCGCGATCCTCGACAAGCTTGAGAACAAGCAGGACCGCCGCGTCGACTTCATCCATCGCACCCTCGCTGATCTCCAGCAGCAACTGAACAGCGCAGGTAGCAGTTTGATCGTGGAACATGGAGAACCGGAAGTCGCATGGAGGAATATCCTCGATCGATACGACGTCAAGGCCGTTACGGTGAACCATGACCACGAGCCTTACGCAGTTGCACGTGACGCTCGTATCGCCGCATACTTAGCCACCCACAACATCCCCTTCCGATCGTTCAAGGACATCAGCATCTTCGAACGGAACGAGGTGGTTAAGGACGATAGCAAGCCCTACACCGTCTTCACGCCGTATATGAAGAAATGGCGTTCCCTGTTCACGGCGGACATGATGAATGCCTTCCCCAGCGAAGATCACCTGAGCGGTTTCTGGCGCACCCCTCCATTGCCGCTGCTTACGTTGGGAGCGATCGGTTTTCAGCGGACCGACCTAGTGATACCATCAACGGAACTGAACGAAGCCTTACTGAACAATTACCCCGAGACCCGGAATTTTCCAGCCGTGAACGGCACCAGCCGGATGAGCACCCACCTGCGTTTCGGAACGGTGAGCGTGCGGGAATTGGTGCGGAGGAGCTTTAGAACCAGCCCGGTGTACCTGAACGAACTGATCTGGCGGGAATTCTTCATGCAGGTCCTCTGGCACTTCCCCCATACGGACCGCGCTTTTAAGCCAGCCTACGACCATATTCCATGGAGGGACGACGAGCTGGGATTCCAGGCCTGGTGCGAGGGACGAACGGGCTACCCGTTGGTGGATGCAGGAATGCGCGAACTGAACGCTACCGGACTGATGCACAACCGGGTACGTATGGTTGTAGCGAGCTTCCTTACCAAACACCTGCTCCTCGATTGGCGTTGGGGAGAAGCCTACTTCGCGGAACACCTGTTGGACTTCGAATTGAGTAGCAATAATGGGGGGTGGCAATGGGCCTCGGGTTCCGGTTGCGACGCTGCGCCGTACTTTCGCGTCTTCAACCCGGAATTGCAGCAGAAGCGCTTCGATCCTGAGTTAAACTATGTGAAGAATTGGGTGTATGAGTATGGATCTGCAAACTATGCACCGCCGTTGGTCGTTCATGAAGTGGCCCGTAAGCGAGCCATCGAGACTTACAAGCTCGGACTCGCCGCTCAGGTCAAGAGCAACGAACGACAAACGCAACTTTTCACTTAGTCATGCCACGCAAACGCAAGAACCTCATCCTCACCCAACCGGTGAAGGCAGGATTGAAAGCCATCAAGGTCCGCTTGGACGCCCGTACCGTTATAACGCTCGCCAGCCAAAAGGCACTGGAATTCTGGCGCCAGCGCTACCCAAAATTGGAAGTGATCGGTTGATCGCCTCCTGAACGAACACAACGACAATGCCACGCAAAAAGCCCGCGCTCATTCTGGAACGTCCGATCAAAGCAGGTGTGAAGGAGATCAAGGTCCGTCTGGATGCCCGTACGGTGATCACCGTCTCCAGCCAGAAGGCCCTCGCCGCCTGGAAGCTCCGCTACCCGAAGTTGGAGGTGATCAACTGACCCATGGCTGCGCATGTTCTCGAGCGATCGCAATTCCTGCCGATCACGCTGGAACAGGCATGGGCCTTTTTCAGTAGTCCGAGGAATCTGGCGGTGATAACACCGCCTGAAATGGGGTTCGTGATCCACGCGCCGTTCGATGATACTCCCACCCATACGGGTCAGCGGATCAACTACACGGTAAAGCCCGTGCTGGGGATACCGCTGAAATGGACTACATTGATCAACGACGTCGAGAAACCCTTTCGATTCGTGGACACACAGATATCAGGCCCGTACAAGCGCTGGTGGCACCAACACACCTTCGAAGTTGTGGACGGAGGGGTGATGATGCACGATCGCGTGGAATACGAGTTGCCTTTGGGTCCGCTCGGCGAACTGGCCCATACTATCTTCGTGAAGAGCAAGCTGGAGGGCATCTTCTCGTTCCGGAACACCGCCTTAAAGAGCCTTTTTCCGGTTGCGCAGAACTGAAGCACACCTTCTGCTGTTCATGGCGTGATGAGCATGTGGACCATCATCGGGATCGTTCTCGGCACCTTCCTCGCGATGGAGATAGTGGCATGGGCCACGCACAAGTATGTGATGCATGGCTTGCTCTGGTCGTTGCATTCGGATCATCACAAGAAGGACCACTACGGCTTTTTGGAACGCAACGATGCCTTCTTCCTGATCTTTGCCGTGCCTTCGATGCTGCTCTTCGTCATCGGTAGTTGGAAGGGGCTGCACACACCTTACCTCTGGATCGGCCTGGGGATCCTGGTCTATGGTATTGCGTACTTCATCGTACATGAGGTGTTCATCCACCAGCGCATCAAATGGCTGAAACGGACGAACAACGCCTACTTTTTAGGTATCCGAAAAGCACACAAGGTCCACCACAAACGGTTGGGCAAAGAGGATGGTGAGTGCTTCGGGATGCTCTGGGTGCCATTGAAGTTTTTCCGTGAAGCCCGCAAGGCGCTCGCGAGCCGGAACGGGTAAGACCGATCGTGCTCGCGCCAACAGCATGGTGTTCATCCACAAGCCATCTGAAAGCGTTCGGTGGTATCCCCACGCCTACTTTTGACCGCTGCGCCAGTGTGGCGTTCGATGAAACTTGGAATGAGCGACCAACTGCGGCAGATCGGTAGCTACCTGGGCCACTTGGTGAAAGCCCGGAACAGGCACGGTGTTCACAGCCCGTTCGTCTACGAGTTGATCTCGCAGGTCCTACGTCCTTCCGTCGGACTTCCGGAATTCGAGACCATCGAAGCGCTGCGCAACGATCTGTTGGACAGTGAGCAGACCATCCGTGTGAACGACTTGGGCGCTGGTTCCCGCGTGTTCGACCTGCCCGTCCGTCGTGTGGCCGATACCGCGCGTACTGCGTTGAAGACCCCGCAGCAAGCGCAAATGCTCTTCCGCCTTGCCCGTTACTTCCAAGCGCGGAACGTGTTGGAGCTGGGCACATCGTTCGGGATCACGACGCTCTATCTGGCCATCGGTGCCGACGAAGGCACTGTGTACACCATGGAAGGCTGCCCGCAAACGATGCGGATCGCTCAGCACCACTTCGATCAGTTGAAGCAACGCAACATCGTGCCCGTGCTGGGAAGTTTCCGCAGCAAATTGCCCGAGACCTTGCAACGCATGTTCGAAGCCGACCTGGTCTTCATCGATGGGCACCACGACAAAGGACCGACGCTGGACTACTTTGAGCAGTGCCTTTTAAAAGCACACAACGGCACCGTGTTCGTGTTCGACGATATCCACTGGAGCCGCGGCATGGAGCAGGCCTGGGAGGCGGTGAAGTCGCATACGCGCGTAACCGTCACCATCGACCTCTACAACATGGGGTTGGTGTTCCTGCGCAGTGAACAGGAAAAGGAGCATTTCACGCTGCGTTATTGAACTACCGTCGGCATTCCGCACACCGATGAAGATCTACACCCGCACCGGCGACTCAGGACAAACGAGCCTTCTTGGCGGCACTCGCGTACCCAAGGACAGTCTGCGCATCGAAGCCTACGGCACAGTGGACGAGCTGAACAGCCACCTCGGACTCTTGCGCGACCATGCTGCCGGGACCTTGGACGAGCTGGTGGTCCCGATCCAGGAAATGCTCTTCAGCCTGGGTTCGCGGTTGGCCAGCGGGACCGAAGAGCAAGCCGAGAAATTCAAGGTTCCGCACATCACCGATGCGGACATCACGGCGCTGGAGAACGAGATGGACCGCATGGAACGCGAGCTTCCGGAGATGCGGAACTTCATCCTTCCGGGTGGCCATGTGGCGGCCTCGCAGGCCCATGTATGCCGCACGGTGTGCCGTCGCGCCGAGCGTTTGGTGGTCCATCTGGCAAGCCAGGAGCCCGTTGCCGAGATCGTCGTGCGGTATTTGAACCGCCTGAGTGACCTGCTTTTTGTGCTGGCCCGGCATGTCGCCCACCGCAATGGAGTAGCCGACACCCCCTGGAAGCCGCGTGGATAAAGGGTTTCCCATCAGTTGATAAGTCATCGCCCGCCGCATCGTGATCCGGCTATATTTGCGGCCGATTTCATAGACCCTAACACGTCGGCTCGTTATGTATTGGACACTGGAACTGGCTTCATACTTGGAGGACGCGCCCTGGCCGGCGACGAAGGACGAGCTCATCGACTTCGCAATGCGCACCGGCGCACCGTTGGAAGTGGTAGAGAATCTGCAAGGCATCGAGGATGACGAAGAGGTCTTCGAGACCATCGAGGACATCTGGCCGGACTATCCGTCGAAGGAGGACTTCTTCTTCAACGAGGACGAGTACTGAGCCTTCGCACGCATTACTTGGCCCCGGCTACTTGGACATACTACGGACAGGGCCGGGGCTTCTTCGTTCGAACCATCTTGGCTTGGGGCCGAATTGCTTTGTAGCAGGAACTCGACTACCGGGAAGAAGACCAACGCGCGTATCGAAGTATTCGAACCGGTCGTACATTCATCATCCCCATCCATCAAGATCTGCCCCATGGAACACCTTCTACTATTGGCAGCTTTCGCTTTGAGCGCTGGAGCTTGAATGTCGCAATATGTGCCGCAGGATTTCTACGGAGAGCAGTATTTGAAGAGTATTGGTTTCTGGGCGAACCATGGCCAAGTGATCGGCACGGATGGAAGTCTTCAGGAAGAGATCAAATTCTATTCAGAAGGTGGCTTTCCGCGGATCTACGCGAAGGACAAGTCGAAGGTCTCTTTCGTGATCGCGAAAGTGGACACCAACAGCTCAACGGTGGACACCTTGCACCGGCTGGACCTGAGGCCTTTCGGGCCGCATGCACGTGAGGTAGCGCCTACAGGCTGGGCCGTGAAGGATTGGATCCAAAATTTTTACATGCGTCACTGTGGTACCAGCGGTGTTGAGGAAGTTGGTGGCTTCAGCCGCATCCTCTACACGGATATTTTTCCGAGCATCGATATGCATTTCTACAGCGGCAGTATGGGCCAGAAGATGGCCTTGGTGATGCGGCCGGGCTGTAACATCAGCGACCTGAAACTCGCCTTCAATGGGCAGGATAGCATGAAGGTGGACCTATGGGGCAACTTGAAACTCTTTTATAATGGGAAAGAGTTCGTGATCCCGTTTGTCCAAGCCTATCAGATCAATTCCGCCAGCGATATCGTACCACTAAGTGGACAGCGTCCTACGACATTTTAGACGGAACCGGTGTGGTCGGGTTCGATTGGAGTAGTTATAACCCGGCATGGCCCTTGGTTTTCCAGATCGGAATTCCACCGTTCGGCCCTGCGATGTACAATGAAGACGGATTGTGCTGGAGCACTTTCATGGGCGGTGGAGAACGTGACGATGTGTACGAAAGCGTAGAGGACGAGAATGGGAACTACTACATCGTTGGCACCACCGGATCCACCTTCATGAGTTTTCCTGAAGCGCCGGGAACAAATTACTCCAGCGCTGGAACTGTGGCCTATATGATGCGCTTCAATACCGATGACCGTGTAGAATGGAAAACCTTCTTCGGAGGGAATGCTGCCAATGAAGTGACACGCGGCACAGGCATTGGCCATAAGGTGGATGGGGAGGTATATATGGCTGGGTATTCGGACTCAGAAGCCCTCTCGGTTTACCAAAATGTGAACGGCCTTGATTTCTATCAAGGAACGGCTACTGGTCCGTCTTTCAAAGGATTCGTTTGCCGGTTGGATAAGGTCCTTGGTGAACGCGAATGGGCGACCTACTATGGCCAGAACAATGTGATGATCAATGGCATGGTAGGCTTGGGCGGGAAGAAGATCTTCATCGTTGGCAGCACACAGAGCACCACACCAGATCTCGATGTATCACCACCAACGAATTCCACCTATTGGCCATACAGTAGTTCTGCAGATGGTTTCATCTCCATGTTCGGCGACAACGACCAGCACGCATGGCGCACGCACATACCTGGCACCGCCAACGATCCCGTGTATGATGTGGACGCCACTGGGACCAGAGTGGTGGTCATGGGCAATACACACAGCGAAGACCTGATCATTCCCGCACTATCCACTACGCCCTATGTACACGGACATTTCGGGGCGGTGGGTGGGGAGGATCGCTACCTCTACGAATTCACGGATGTTGGGGCTTGGCAATGGAGTACGTATGTGGGCAGTTCAGGATCCGAACAGAGCACCCACAACGGAGTTTCCATAGATCCCACGACAAAAGATATCGCACTGGTCGGTTCAGGTCCATTGAATTTGGACGTGGTGCAAGGCCCTGGTTGGTATCAGAATACGTATCCTTCTTCAGGTAGTCCAGGGTTCATTGCACGCTTCTCGGGCACGGATCGATCCCGGACATGGCACACCTACCTGCACAATGGCGATGGATCAGTGGTTTATCCAACCGTGTGCACCTTCGACCCGACCGGGAAACTTCTTGTTTCTGCATATGTGCGTGATGGTGATGGGTCCTTGCTTCAAGCTCTTCCTGGCCTTTACCAGCAGAAAGAATTCAATGCTGATGTAAGCGGTGGCAACATCGAACACAAGGACCCGATCGTCTTGGCCTTCGGGACCAGTAACCAACACTTCTACGGCAGCTTATTGGCCGGGGAGGCGAACCCGGGCTATCCCGAGTACATCTATGCGCTGCTCCATCGCCGGTTGAACGGCAACATATACGTGGGTGGCGTTACAAGCCGGGCCAACAACGTGGCCAGCTACTTCCCGTTGGACGATGGTGGGGGCGTACCCTACTTTGAAGCGTTATGGCACGGTGGCATGAATGAGGGTTTTCTCGCTTCCATTTGTGCTGAAGCATTGAACCAAGTTGGCATTGAAGAAGCACATGTCACAGGCGTCACTTTGCTTTCGGCAAATTGGGCAGAGGGGCGACTAGCCGTGTTTGGCCTACCCGCTGGCTCGCATCGGTTGCAGGTGGTGGATGCCGCAGGCCGGGTGATCTTGAATGATGCTGGGAGAAGTGATGGTATGAAACTCCTAACAGAATTACCCGCATTGGCGGAAACGACGTATCTGTTCCGTACCACAGAACACGTTGCGCGGTTCGTTGTTATCCGTTAGGCGCGCCATGTTACGTATGTTCTTGATGGCCACGGCCGTCATTGCATCTCTTCAGGGCTTTGCACAATGGACTGCCGCAGGCGTTCCGTTTCGGATAACGGAAATGGGCAATATCCATAAGGACAACGTTGCCGATGCGCTCTATTTCTGCGGAGAATCCTCACTGAACAATGACTTCGATATGAGCGATGGTGCCGTTCCTGTTTACACCAATGGGCAATGGGACACTTTGGGTGTGTTCGGTGGGCGTGTGCAGACCATCGTGCATTGGAATGATACATTGATCATTGGTGGACCATTCTCCGGCTACAATGGCGTTCCTAACCCGAGAAGAGTTGCATTTTGGAATGGAGCAACTTGGATGCCTTACGGAGACTTTGACAATTCGATCTACCGCTTCAGGGTGATCAATGATGAACTCTACGCCATCGGAGGCTTTGAAGTCGTGAATGGCCAACCTGCCCAAGGTATAGTCAAGCGCCAAGGTGGGCAATGGGTGCCTGTGGGGCATTTCAATGTGATCAATACACCATACATCCAGGACCTTGTTTCTTGGAACGGCACGTTGTACGCCACGGGTGGCATTCGATATGGGTCGCCGAACCCACAGGATATCGCGTACTTATCAGAAAGCGGCGAATGGCTTGCCGTTGGTCCAGGCATACAAGGGGGCTTCGGTTACGGCCGCTCCTTGGCCGTCTACGACGATGAACTTTATGTGGGCGGTGCCATTCAGGTGAACGCGGGCAATGCCGGGCATGGGATCATGCGTTGGGGAGCAATTCCATCCGGTATGCACGGGTTTCCAAGGTCTTGATGGAACCACCAACGGATACGGAGGAGCCTTGGAACTGGAAGTCTACGACGGCAAGCTCTGGGCCTGCGGCACCTTCAGCTATGCTGGCAACGTGCCTTGCCCAGGCATAGCCTATTGGGATGGAGTTCGGTGGTGTGGCCTGCCCTTGGGACCCGAGCCGGAGATCAACACCATCGAGTTCTTCCATGACACGCTCTTCGCCAGTTGCCATGTGAACTTATATGGCGAGCCGGTCAACTGCGCTGTGCGCTTCGTGGGCGATGTATATTCCGACACCTGTTCAATGGCCTTGGGCGTGGAACAGAACTCAGCCCTGCCCCGCTCCACCCTGCGCGCTTATCGCCGCAGCGATGGCATGGTGGAGGTGATCGGCCTGCCCGCAGGAACGCACACCGTGGAAGTGCTGGATCCGGCTGGGCGGCTGGTTTTCACCACCACAGCAACCGCCACGGGTAACGCACCTGTGAACTGGGCCATGCCACCACTGGGAGGTGGGGTGCATGTCATCAAACTGGATAAGCAAAGCGTTCGCTTCATCGGTCCGTGAACACCGTCCGGGCAACTCTGCATGGCCGTGAGGCTTGCTTTCTTCCCGCACCTGACGCGATGACAGGCCAATACTATGCGGCAAGGTCTCTGCAAGGTGCGGCCTGCTACCTTTGCGATCCTAAAATAGGAATGTGAAAATGTGAGGATGTTGGAAGGTGATCAACGCGTCCGTCAATTGGTTCGGACGGGATCATCTCCTTGTGCTCTCGGACCCATGTTCCAACTCCCTACACCATGATCGGTTCCCTGACCAAGGCCCTCAAGAAAGTATTCGGCGACAAGGCACAACGTGACCTCAAGGAGGTGATGCCCTTGGTGGAAAAGTGCAATGAGGCCTACGCCAAGCTGGCCGGGCTAAGCAACGACGAACTGCGCGAGCGGACCGTCGCCCTTAAAGCGAAGATCACCGACCGGACGAAAGCGAACGATGAGCGTGTAGAAGCGTTACGCGCCGAGATCGAAGCCGACCAGCATATGGCCATCCACGAACGCGAGCAGCGTTACCAAGAGGTGGACAAGTTGCAGGAGGACAGCGTGAAGCTGATGGAGGAAGTGCTGATCGAGATCCTGCCGGAAGCCTTCGCCGTAGTGAAGGAGACCGCCAAGCGGTTCAAAGAGAACAGCGAGCTGCGCGTTCGTGCCACCGATCTTGATAAACAACTGGCCATCTCGCGTCCGGATGCGATCCGCATCGAAGGTGACCAGGCCATATGGAAGAACACGTGGGTGGCCGCAGGCAACGCGGTGAAGTGGGACATGCTCCACTACGATGTACAGCTGATCGGTGGTATCGCGCTGCACAAGGGGAAGATCGCGGAGATGGGCACCGGTGAAGGAAAGACCTTGGTCAGCACCTTACCGATCTACCTGAACGCCCTGACGGGACGTGGCGTCCACTTGGTAACGGTGAACGACTACCTCGCCAAGCGAGATGCCGAATGGATGGGCCCCCTGCACGAATTCCACGGCCTTCGTGTGGATTGCATCGACAAGCACCAGCCCAACAGCCCAGAGCGCCGCAACGCCTATATGGCCGACATCACCTACGGCACCAACAACGAGTTCGGTTTCGACTACCTGCGCGACAACATGGCCCATGCGCCCAGCGCGTTGGTACAACGCAAACACCACTTCGCCATCGTGGATGAGGTGGACAGCGTGCTCGTGGATGATGCCCGTACCCCATTGATCATCAGCGGTCCGACACCGAAAGGTGAGATCCACCAGTTCGATGAGTACAAACCGCGTGTGGAACGGTTGTATAGCGCACAGAAACAACTTGTCACCAAGCTGATCACCGAGGCGAAGGAACACCTCAAGGGCTTGGGTGACGGCCATACTTCCAAAGAACAATTGGAGAAAGGCGGTATGGCGCTGCTTCGCGCCTACCGTGGTCTTCCTAAGAACGGTGCACTGATCAAGCTGTTGAGCGAGAATGGAGTACGCGCGCACCTGCTGAGGACGGAGAATTTCTACATGCAGGACCAAGGCAAGGACATGCCCAAGGTGGACATCGACTTGTACTTCACCATCGACGAGAAACAGCACGGCATCGAACTCACCGAGAAAGGTGTGGACCTGATCAGCGGTGATGTGAACGACCCGACCTTCTTCATCATGCCCGATGTAGGCGGCAGCATCGCCGAGATCGAAAAGGGCGCAGCGGCGACGGAAGAGAAAGCGAAGCGCAAAGATGAACTGCTCCGCGATTTCGCGATCAAGAGCGAGCGCATCCACACGGTGAACCAGTTGATCCGCGCTTACGCCCTCTACGAAATGGACGTGGAGTACGTGGTGATGGACGGCAAGGTGAAGATCGTGGACGAGCAGACCGGTCGTATCCTGGAAGGACGTCGTTACAGCGACGGCTTGCACCAAGCGATCGAGAGCAAGGAGAAGGTGAAGGTCGAGGCCAGCACCCAGACCTATGCTACTGTGACGCTGCAGAACTACTTCCGCATGTACCACAAGCTGGCCGGCATGACCGGTACGGCGGAAACGGAAGCACAGGAATTGTGGGACATCTACAAGCTCGACGTGATGGTGATCCCGACCAACCGCCCGGTGGTACGGAAGGATGCGGAGGACATGGTCTTCAAGACCAAACGCGAGAAGTACACGGCGGTGATCGACGAGATCGCGGCATTGCGCGAAGCGAACCGACCTGTCCTCGTGGGTACGACCAGTGTGGAAGTGAGCGAACTGATGAGCAAGATGCTCAAGATGCGCAACATCCCGCACAATGTATTGAACGCGAAGCAGCACCAACGCGAAGCCGAGATCGTGCTGCAGGCGGGCCTTCCGGGTACTGTGACCATCGCCACTAACATGGCGGGCCGAGGTACGGACATCAAACTCGGACCCGGCGTGAAAGAGGCCGGTGGTCTCGCGATCATCGGTACGGAGAAGCACGAAAGCCGTCGCGTGGATCGTCAGTTGCGCGGTCGTGCCGGTCGCCAAGGTGATCCCGGTAGCTCACAGTTCTATGTCTCGTTGGAAGATGATCTGATGCGCCTCTTCAACAGCGAGCGTATCGCCAAGTTGATGGATCGCATGGGCCTGAAGGAAGGAGAGGTGATCCAGCACAGCATGGTAACGGCGAGCATCGAGCGAGCGCAGAAGAAGGTGGAGGAGAACAACTTCGGCATCCGGAAACGGTTGCTGGAGTATGATGACGTGATGAACAGCCAGCGGACGGTGATATACAAGCGCCGACACCACGCCTTGTTCGGCGAGCGTTTGAAGCTGGACGTGCTCAACATGTACTACGATGTCTCCGCGCAGATCGTGAACGAGTACCAGGCCACGAACGACTTCACAGGGTTCCAATTGGAACTCTTCCGAAAGTTGAGCACCGAAAGTCCGGTGAGCGAAGAAGCCTTCGGCAGCGCGAAGCCCGAGGAGTTGACGGAATTGGTGTATGAAGCGGGAATGTCATCCTACGAGCGGCACGGGAAGATCACTGCGGACCAAGCTATGCCGGTCATCACCGATGTGTTCCTGAACCAAGGGCAGCAGTACGAGAACATCGTGGTGCCGATCACCGATGGCATGAAGACCATGCAGGTGGTGACCAACTTGCAGAAGACCTATAAGACACAAGGCCAGGAGTTGATCAGTAGCATCGAGAAGTACATCACGCTGGCGATCATCGACAATGAATGGAAGGAACACCTGCGCGAAATGGACGAACTGCGCCGCAGCGTGCAGAACGCCTCCATCGAACAGAAGGACCCGCTGCTGATCTACAAGCTGGAGAGCTTCAACCTGTTCAAGGCGATGATCGAACGCATCAACGGCGATGTGGTCGGCTTCTTGGCCAAAGCAGGTCTACCCACTGCCCAACCGCAAGTGCGCGAAGCGCAGGCACCACGTCCTCCACAGCAGCGTGTTGAGACCAGCCGAACAGAGGTTCCGCAGTTCGCCGGTGGCGGCAACACCGGAGCAGCAGCGGCACCACGACCCACCACGGGCCCTGCAGTACCGGGCCGGGGCGCTATGCCACCTCCCCTGCCGCGTGCGCCAGCAATGCCTGTTCGCGTAGAGAAAGCACCGGGCCGCAACGACGCTTGCCCCTGCGGAAGTGGTAAGAAGTACAAGCAGTGCCACGGGAAGGAGGCGTGAGGTCCAGGCACTGACCCTGCCTTATCTTGAGAGGCCGAACGTCCAAGAAGGTTGATCACGCTATTTCATCCCTTGCGCTTATCAGCGTCGCTATTAGTTGCGGTCCCGCATCTTGTCTTCACGCAAGCAGAAATAGGTATTGGCCTAATTGGAGGCCGCTCAAGAGTGTCACAACTAGAGGCATCCGACAGTCAGCGGAAGATCGAAGCCTCCGCCAAGAATTGGTTTGCATTTACCGTCAGCTATTATGACCGCATCGCCTCGGGTAAGAATGGATGGATGCGATTCGACTTGGGTTATGCTCATTACGACGTTTCACTCGAGGAGTCGGACGATCGAGGTTTCCTAGCCAGCCGTGATAGCGCCTCCATTTCCGTCGGATTAGCGTACATACAAATAGCACCGGAGTTCGAGGTCGGGAAGAACACACGCATTTATATTCCAGTTCGATTCGATTGGCCCATTTCTTCAACAGAAACTGGGAAGACCGTTAACTATAATCCACCGGGAGTAAGTGTATACAACAAAGCGCCCTCTGACTATGGCAAGTTCAACCTGAACCTAGGCGTTGGCCTGTCCTATCGCATGATGGTCGGCCCTACGTATGGTGTTATGCTTGGCCCGGTGATCTGTTGGGGGCTGTTGGATCAAACCGCAAGCCCGAACAGCCTCCAGGTGATGAACTATGTACTAAGTCTGTCGCTCTACAGACGTGTGGTCCTTACGAAGCCGCTGATCGACTAGTCCGAAAAGCCGAAGGCCCCGTTATCCGGGGCCTTCCTGCTTATGGTGTATGGAGTTGGGTTCTAGAATTGGACCGGCAGGCGCATTTGCACCCGCACTGGCACACCTTTGTCTTCCCCCGGTGTCCAGGGTGAGGTGGACTTGATCATATCCACCACTTGGTCATCGATCGCGGCGTTCTTGCCTTCGATCACCTTAACATCGGTGAGTTCACCGTTCTTCTCTACAATGAAACTTGCTGTAACAGAGCCTTTCACATTCTTTCCGGATGGGTCGGCCACCTTCTCTTTGATCGTGCGCACCAATAACTTCTCGCCGCCTGCAACCTGAGGCATGGTCTGGGCGCGGGTGTAGATGATGTTCGCGAGCGGCTCCGGGTTGTAGACCTTTTCGGCCAACGGGTGTCCCAGTACGTCATAGCGTTCCCAAATGCCGCTCTTGTTGCCCATAGCGTAGATACCCTTGCTCTCCACCTTGCCGTTGGTGTAATAGAAAATGAACGGGCCTTCCTCCACCGTAAGCGCTTCGTCCTTGAAGCGGCCTTCGGCCTTCAGTTTGCCATCGAGCGTGTAGATCTTGCCGATGAACAGTTCACCATCCTTACCCTCGGTCTGTAGGTAGTATGCGGCGTTCCGTTTGGAGGTCGGTTCAAGAACCTCGCTCAAGAACAAGCGAGCTTGTTTCGGATCCTGGGCGTCCGCCGTGAATGCGATGCCGCCAAGGATGAGGGCTATTCGGAGGGAAGTGGGGAAGAGTCTCACGGCGGCCTGGAGAGGATGGTTGTGTCACCTCCTACGGGCCGTCTTTCGGGAAGGTTACGATATTTTTCAACTGGCCCATCCTTCCCGGTCCAAGCTTCGGTACTGAATGGCTTCCGCCAAGTGCTCTGTTCGGATATCCGGGCTGGCGGCCATATCCGCGATGGTACGGCTCACTTTCAGGATACGATCATAAGCGCGCGCACTGAGCCCCAAACGCTCCATGGCTTTCTCCAGCAAGGCCGTGCCTGCTGGTTCGACGCGGCAGATCTCGCGCAGCTCCTTACTTCCCATTTGGGCATTGCAATGGATCTGCTTTCCGGCGTAGCGTTGTTGCTGGATGCCACGCGCGGCGATCACGCGCTCACGTATCTCGGCACTGCGTTCGCTGGGTCGTTCGGTGCTGAGTTCGCTGAAGGGCACCGGCGTTACTTCGATGTGGATGTCGATCCGATCCAACAACGGTCCACTCACCTTGTTCAGATACTTCTGCACCACACCCGGGGCGCACACACACGCTTTGTCCGGATGGTTGTAATACCCGCACGGGCACGGGTTCATTGCGGCAACGAGCATGAAACTGGCGGGATACTCCACGGTGAACTTGGCGCGACTGATGGTGATCACTCGATCCTCAAGTGGCTGGCGAAGGACTTCGAGCACCTGGCGCTTGAATTCAGGCAACTCGTCCAAGAAGAGCACACCGTTGTGGGCAAGGCTGATCTCTCCGGGTTGCGGAAATGAACCACCACCGACTAGGGCGACGTCACTGATCGTGTGGTGCGGAGCCCTGTAGGGCCGAACGCTGAGCAGACTATCCTCCTTCCGCAACTTGCCCGAAACGCTGTGGATCTTGGTGGTCTCCAGCGCTTCATCGATCGTCAACGGCGGCAGGATGGTCGGCAGTCGCTTGGCCAACATGGTCTTGCCCGCACCGGGTGGGCCGATCAGGATCAGATTATGCCCACCGGCGGCAGCGATCTCAAAGGCACGCTTGATGTTCTCCTGCCCTTTCACGTCGGCGATATCCACCGGATAACTGCGGCTACTGTTCGCGAACTCTTCCTCGATATCGACCACCGTCGGTTGGATAGTGGGTCTACCGTGCAGCAGGTCGACCACTTCGCGAAGTTGCTCCACACCATACACCGTAAGCCCGGTAACGATCGCCGCTTCTCGCGCATTCGCAGCCGGGAGAATGATGCCTTTGAATCCTTGTCGCTTTGCTTCCAACGCGATGGGCAAAGCGCCCTTGATCGGGCGCACCCCGCCATCCAACGAAAGCTCTCCCATCACCAAGTGCGTCTCCAACATTTCTGCAGGCACCTGTTCGGTAGCTGCCAGAAGTCCAACTGCCAAGGGCAAGTCGTAAGCTGTGCCCTCCTTGCGGATATCGGCCGGTGCCAAATTGATGGTAACACCTTTGCCGCGCGGGAAATAGAGGCCGTTGTTGCGCAAGGCCGCGTCCATGCGCTGTTGGCTTTCTTTCACGGCGCTATCAGGCAGACCAACAAGGAAGAAGAACGCGCCGTTCTCCACGTTCACCTCGGCGGTGACGATGGTGGCGTTGATGCCGAACACGGCGCTACCGAAGACCTTGACGAGCATGCGTTACCTAGGGCTGTTCGGCGCGGCGCGGCAGAGCGAAGTCGCGTTCGATGTGATCGATGAAAGCGTGGATGATCTTGATGTGGACCTCTTGGATACGATCGGCATAACCCATGTGCGGCACACGCACTTCCACGGTACTCAGTTCTGCGAGGCGGCCACCATCCTTTCCGGTGAGGCCGATGACGTGCATGTCCTTGCTACGGGCCATCTCGGCGGCGCGCAACACGTTAGGGCTGTTGCCGCTGGTGCTGATGGCGAGCAGGACATCGCCTTCGCGGCCATGCGCTTGAACGAAGCGAGAGAACACGTGCTCGAACCCATGGTCGTTACCCACACAGGTCAAGTGGCTCGGGTCACTGATGCTGAGGGCAGCGATGGGGTCCCGATCATCTCGGAACTTACCGGTGAGCTCTTCGGCGAAATGCATGGCATCGCACATGCTGCCACCGTTGCCGCAACTGATCACTTTGGCGCCCTGTTTCAGGCAGTAGCTCATGAATGCTGCGGCCTGTTCCACGGCGATCACGTTCGCCGGATCGGCAAGGAAGCCTTGCAATACATCGGCCGCTTCTGAGAAGTGTGCTCGGATCCGCTCGGTGCTCATTGTCCCAAAGATGCGGCAGATCGCTCAACTCCCAGCGATCCTTCCAGCCTTCAGAGACTGGCTTGCAGGCCGAGCTTCTTCATAGCGTCCAAGCCACGCTGCAGGAAACCTTGATACTCCAGTTTATTCGGGGTGAAACCCACGGGGTCGGTAAGCAGCTGGCCATCCGGGCTTAGCAGCACATAAAGGGGCTGGCTGGCACTCACGAAATTCTCCGATTGGAGTGTAGCCCACTTGTTCCCTTGGGTGATGATCGGCTTCTTTGTACCGTTGGTGGTCTCGTGGATGAACTGCTCTTCCTTTGGCAACTCCCGTCTATCGTCCACATAGAGTGAAACAAGGACGTACTCGTTCTCGATCACCTCTTTGATCCCTTGCTCGGGCCAGATGATCTGCTCCATCTTCCTACAGTTCACACAGGCCCATCCGGTGAAATCGATCATCACCGGCTTGTTCACCTTACGGGCCTCGGCCAACCCCTCCTTCAGATCATGGAACGCTTCGGACCTCTTCGGCAGGATCCAACTGTAACCCGCCGGTGGCGCAAGACCGCTCATCAACGCTACGGGCTTGAACGTCATTTCCTCCCGGTCCACACGAAAGCCAAAAGCCAGATAGATGGTGGCGGTCGTGAACAAGGCGATGAAGCTCCAACGCACGGTGGAGCGCGACTTCACCGGGCTATCGTGCGGGAAGCGGATGAGTCCGAAAAGATAGAGAACGATGCCCAGTGCGCAAAGCACCCAGATCACCATGAAGAGTTCGTAGGGAACAAGGGACCATTGCTTCACCAAGTCGGCGTTGCTCAGGAACTTGAACGCGAGGGCGATCTCCGCGAAGCCGAGCACCACTTTCACGCTGTTCAACCAACTTCCGCTGCGGGGCAATGAATTGAGCCAGCTTGGAAAAAGGGCGAAGAGGGCGAAGGGTAACGCGAGCGCAAGGCCGAAGCCGCCCAGACCAGCTGTCAGCTGCCATGCACCACCATCAGCAGTAAGTGCACCGGCGAGCAATGACCCGAGGATCGGACCCGTGCAACTAAAACTTACCAACGCCAGAGTCAGGGCCATGAAGAAGATACCGATGAGCCCACCGAACTTGGACGCTTTCTGGTCCATGCTGTTGACCCAACTGCTGGGCAGGGTGATCTCGAAGTAGCCGAAGAACGAAACGGCGAAGACCAGGAAGATCACGAAGAAGAAGATGTTAAGCCATGGGTTGGTGCTGATCTCGTTGAAGATCTCCGGATTCACGGAACCCAATAAGTGGAACGGCAAGCTGAAGAGCAAGTAGATGCCGAGGATGAATCCGCCATAGGTCAACGCGTTCTTCAACCCTTTCCCCTTGTCCTCACTTCCCTTTGTGAAGAAGCTTACCGTGAGCGGGATCATGGGGAACACACATGGCGTCAGCAGCGCCACCAACCCTCCAAGGAACCCGAGGAAGAAGATCTTCCACAAGGTGTTCGACTCCTTAATGGGTGCTTCTCCACTGCGGATGACGGGAGCTTCCAGATCAACGTTGGCGAGCTTCAATTCAGCAGAACCGGAGCGGATCTTCAGTCCGGCGAATTTCGGATCGTTCGGGTTCAGTGCAACACTGCCCAGTTCGAAGGCACCGGTCTCCAAGAAGTAAACGAAGTAAATAGTCTTCGGCGGCAGGCATTGCGAATCGTCGCAGGTGCCGAAATCGAAATAACCCGTTATACCAGCCGTTGGATCCGCTACGTTCAACCGTTGTGTGAAGACGGCCATCTCCTTGAACTTCTTCACGTTCATGGCGAACATCTCGTCCATACCCTCGATCACCTTGGGGCCGGTCTCTTTCAACTCACCTTCCAGGACAACACCGGGTAATGGGTCGATCTTCACCGAAGTGGGCCACGGACCCATATCGCCATAGTTGATGGTGGAGTAGACGTACCACCCTTTCTCGATCGCAGCATTGAAATTCAGGTCCCACGCATGACCATTCTTGGCCGATGTCATGGTCAACTTCACAGGATCCGCGACCTCACCAACACCTGGTGGCTGCGCCATAGTGGTGGCGATCACATAGAAGGAAAAGAACAGGCTTAGAAAGGTCTTCATCGATCAGGGCTTCACATCCGCGGTGGGAAGGTCGAGGGAAAAGGTCACTACCTCCGGTGGCAGGCAGGTCTTGTCGTTACACGCCATGAATTCCACTTCGCCGGTCACCCGTGCTTTACCATTGGCTCTCACCAATTGCGTGAAGAGAGGGTCACCGGAGTGATAGCGCACCTGCATCTCGAAATTGGGATCGAACACTTCCTCGGGAACAGGTTCGGACACGGGTCCTATCAACGTGTAGGACCCCGAGGGTGTGAAGCGGATCGTTGTGGGGATGGGACCCAGATCATTCTCCAATTTGGTGGCATAGATGTGCCAACCTTCACCCACATGAGCGGTCATTTCAACCAAGGCCGTTCCATTTGCAGCAGGCTTGTATGTGAAACTCCAAGTGACCACCTTACCGGTATCCGGTGAGAGGGCGAGCGCGGCACAGAGAACGAGCGGAAGCATGGCGGTGAGGTGGTCGCAAAAATAGGCCCACCCTTACGCAGGGAGTACAAGCCGTTAACAAGATACTAGGGATCCTAAGCCACGCGACCGATCAAGGGATATCCACGCTAACGACACGTGCCACGGGAATGGTCATGCCGTATTTCAGCACGATGTTCTCGGGATCGAATGTCCAGATGGTAGTTTCCACGGCCTTCAGGCCTTCATCATCCTGAAAAACGATGCGGCACTTTCCGTGCTCGGTATTGCCCAAGCGCGTGGCTTCTTCCATATTCAGCAGGATTCCGGTCCGTTCGCTTTGGCTGAGCATGAGCGGTTGGCGGGGGAACCGCAACGAGGAGATCTGTTCTTTGGGGATGATCTGGGCGGTCGTTGGGAGCATGGCGTTGGGTTTGAGGAGCGAAAAGTTATGTTCCTGAAATGCCGATCCCGACGGCACGTTGAAAATTCTCTTCGGCCCGGTCAGGCTCCGGTCCACTCGAAGCGCAGGGCATTAGTGCTGTCGGGTGCAGACCTGATACCCTCGGCAAGGCGGTGGCCACAGAGCCAAATGATGCGATCTTGTTGCACAAGTACATACGTTCGTTGCTTGCGGTCGAGAGGCACCTTGGCATCGATCAAGATATCGCTGATCAGCTTGCTACCGCCTAACCCTGCGGGTCGCATGCGGTCGCCTTCGCGCCATGGACGAAGTGCCAATGGGAACACCAACGCGTCAGGATCAAGACGCACCACCTTGGCCTCATTTGCCACATCACTGTCGGCGATCGCTCCGGTGGTGATAAGCATGGGTAGATCGCGCGGAACATTGGTCAAGGAACCAATGAGCCAAGCGGGCAACTGACCCGGCACACTGCCGATCACCAGTTCAGTGCGATCGACTGCGACCTGATGACCACCTCTCAGGAAGACGGCACCCGTCCGCTTTTGATCGACGGCTTGGAGAATGCTTTCCAATTGGTCAGGATGGAAATCCTTGGCGCGAAGCAGATGATGGAGCGTGAGCAACGGAGCACCATGCAGACGAAGTCGATCGAAGGGTACGCGCAAGGTCCCGTCAGAACCGGGCACTAGGCCATGTATCGCGGCATTTACAGCCTCTTGGGCAAGTTGGTCCAGTTCACGGAACAAGTGGACGTTGCGGGTCAAGTTGTGATGCGTGCCGGGCCGCCACTCTTCCAATTGTGGCAATAGCTCATGGCGGATCCTATTGCGCAGGTAGTGGGTATCCGCGTTGCTGGCATCCTCGCGCCATGGGATATGATTAGCGCGAGCGTAGTCCAAGATCTCTTCGCGCCGACACCCGAGCAGTGGCCTGATGAACGATCCGCTCCGCAAGGGTATAGTCTCCCATCCATGCAAGCCCATGCCCTGCATCATTCCCATGAAGAAGGTCTCTACGGCATCATCGGCATGGTGCGCCAAGGCCATCCTATCCGGTCCGTTCCTCACCAAGGCGTTGAACCACGCATAGCGGAGGGTGCGTGCGGCCATTTGTGTGCTTGTTCCGGTAAGCGCGGTATGCGACATCACATCCACACGGTGGGCAACGAATGGGATCCTTTGCGCGTGACAGTAGTCTTGCACGAAAGCGCGGTCTGCGTCGCTCTCCGCTCCACGCAGGCCGTGATCCACATGCGCCACATGGCAAGGGTACCCCAGCTCACGCAGCACGTGCAGCAAGACCATGCTGTCCGCGCCACCGCTTACGGCGACCCATGTGGGTCCGCCGGGTGCGAGCAGTCGGTTCTTGTGCAGGAAGGCGCGAACACTATCCAGCATGGGCGATGGTATTGATCACGGAACGGGCCTTCAACTGGCATTCCTCCCATTCGCGATCGGGGTCGCAAAGAGCGGTGATCGCACTACCGGTGGTCAACGACACCGCTCCTGAAGCAGCGTTGTAGAGCAGGGTGCGTATCACCACGTTGAAATCGGCGGTGCCGTCCGGAGCGAAGAAACCGAGGCTTCCGCTGAACAATCCGCGCTCCACACCTTCCACTTCTTGGATCAACTGCATGGCACGCACCTTCGGCGCACCGGTCATGCTGGCCATGGGGAAGGTCGCGCGTATCGCATCCAAAGGTGTCATGCCATTGCGCAAGCGGGCAGAGACCACACTGATCATCTGGTGTACCTGCGGCAGCGAAACCACCGTGCAGAGCCGATCGACCGTGACCGAGCGGCTGGCAGCGATGCGGGAAAGATCGTGCCGCATCACATCCAAGGCCATGATGTTCTCGCTCCGCTCCTTGGGATCAGCTGCGAGTTCAATGGCCAAGCGCGCATCTTCTTGCGGGTCCGCTGCGCGGGGACGTGTGCCTTTCATCGGTTGACCCATCACGGTATCCCTATCGAATGCCAGAAAGCGTTCCGGGCTGGCGCATAAGGCGAACTCGTTACGATCCCGATAGAAACCAGCGAACGGGGCTGCCGAGCGCTGCCAGAGCCTGTCGAAAGCTGCGTACGGATCAAAGTCCTTGCACGTTGCTGTTCGCCCTGTGCAGTAGTTGACTTCATAGATATCGCCGCGACGGATGTGGGCCAGGAGCTTGCGCACATTGGAAACATAGTCCTCGCGTGAGCAATGCTCGGTCCACGCCAGATCGACCAATGGCACATTCCCGGTGGCAGGCCGAAAGAACGAACGCGCCCATTCCACTGCGGCTTGTTCCCCTCCTTCGTGAACATGCATCCGTACGGTCGGCCCGTTCCACTCCACAACATAGCGCGGGATGGACCACGAACAGTACTCCGTTTCAGGATCGGTCCCAAGGCCGAATACCGATGGCTCCAATGCATTCCTCCATTCATAACGTAGCGCTCCAAAGATCCAATCGTTCACCCGACCATCGGGTCCGAACTCGGGCACGGGAAGATCCTTGAGGACACCGACCGCCAGCACCGCACGGTCTTGGTCCGCTATCCGTCGATAAAGGAAGCGGTCCTCACCACGAAGGAAGTTCCAATCGATAGCTTCGGTATCCTTGATGTCTATCGTTGTACGCATGCCGAAGAAACCCGAACTACTTCGCAACGCGCGGCTGCCGGACCCGTTGCACCAAGAGAACAACAAAGACCAACAACGAAGACCCGACCGCGAGACGGCCGATCAGATCACCATGGCGCACGAAGAAGGTGATCTCGTCGTTCATGTACACGCGTCGTCGCTCAGCGATGGGCACCCACCAATTGGTAGGCTGTTGGATAACGCCCCTTCGATCCACGAAGCAGGAGATGCCCGTATTCGCAGAGCGTACCACGGCACGGCGGGTTTCAATGGCGCGAATGGAAGAGAAGGTGAGATGCTGACGGTATCCGGGTGAATCACCCCACCATCCGTCATTGGTGATCACAGCGATCAAGTTACCGCCATTGCGAACGTGCGCAGCGACATGCTCACCGAACACCGACTCGTAGCAGATCGCCGGGATCACGTGCAAACCACTTCCCTGATCATACAGGACTTCCCTTTCCACTTGCTTTCCCAGGCTTGCTGAAGTACCACCGAGATGCACGGCGACATCGCCCATCGCGCCCAGCACACGTTCGAACGGCATGGCTTCCACACCAGCGACGAGCTTGGACTTGTTGTAGTGCTCCACTGGCCCGACCGAGGGTATGAAAAGCGCCGCGTTATAGGCTTCGTACCAACGTTGTTCGGCAGGCGGGACCTCATCATGCGGTTGGAACAACGGCCGTGCAGAGGCAGGAACATCGACCCCCTTCGGCAAAAGGAATTCTGCGGACATTCCCGTCAGCAATGCAGCGCGCGGATGCCGGTCCTGGAATGCTTTCATGCGTTGCGTGCTTCGTGCAGCAGGAAGATCGTTCTCCCAGAGCCCACGCAGGATCAGGGAAGACCCGTCCATGTCCACGAAAGCGCCTTCCTGCAATGCGGTCTCGGGCATAACGACCAGCGCGGTGCTATCTGTCATCGCAGCTTCCGCCAAGGCGAGCATACGGTCCAGTTGTTCCATGGGATCCATGCCACCGAACTTTTCGGTGTATGGGTCCACGCAGGGCTGAACGATCACGGCCTCGATCGAAGGACCACTCGCCGCGCTATAGGTAGTGAAGCGCCAAATGGACCAGAGGCAAGGGACGATAACGAGACCGGTGGCCAACGAGAACGGAACGATGGACCTCCGCGATCCAACTCGCCACCGTTGGATACCATGGTCTACGAAGAACGTGATGAGCAGGACCCAAAGGCTTCCGCCCAGCATTCCGGTGTGCTCATACCACTGTATCCATGCGGGATGCATGCCGAAGACATTGCCGATGGAGAACCACGGCCATTGCATGTCCCAGTCGTGGTGTAACCTCTCGAAGGTGATCCAGAATGCGATGAAAGCAAAGGCGGCGATGCGAGCACCGCACCGACGATTGACGACACGCTTCAGCCACCACGGCAAGATCATCAGGAGCGAGTTGACGACCATCGGAGAGAAACCGCTGAGCAGCCGTGTGCCGAGGGGTTCGCTGACGCAGAAGAACCACCACGAACTGGCCGCATTCCAGATGAAGACAGCGAGCAGGACATATGGAACGAACGCACGAGGTTGCCCAGCGGTGCGGAGGTCGTGCAGGCGCTCGGCATGCAACAAAGGCAGCCAAGCGAAGAAGGCCAGAGCCGAGAACCCACCTATAGCTGGCCAAGCCAGCGCCCACAGCACCCCGCTGGCAGCGGCCCAAAGGAGAATACGGGAACGTGAAGGGGCCATGGGCGTGGCGAAAGTAAGCGCTGCCCTCGGGGTCCCTTCTTACAGTTTGTACATCTTGCCGAAGCCCTTGGTGAAGTAGCTCGCGGCGTCTGTGGAGCGGTATTCGATATCCTCACCGTTCATCTGCGCGATCACGCGGTACAGGTATACACCACGTGCCAAGCGATCACCGAACTCATCCGTGCCATCCCATGCGAACTCGGTGAGGTTGCGGCCCACACGCAACGGACCCAGTTCATGCATCCTGATCTCGCGCACCACCTTTCCGGTGATGGTCATGATCTGGATCTTCATATACGTGGGTATGGCAGTACCCGTGAGGGTGAACACGAAGCGGGTGCTGGTGGTGAAAGGGTTCGGGTAGTTGAGCACCTCGGTGATCGTGGTGCGGTTGATCACCTCAAAGGCCACCTTGTAATCGTAATCGCCGGAAGCATTCGCGCTCAGATCCGATGCCCGCACAGTGAGCATGTACTTGCCATCGGTGGGGAACGCCGGGCGGAAAAAGATCCGCGCTTCGTTCTCCGGCCCGTCCGCAGGGATGAACTGCAAATTCTCATGGCCTGTGCCATCACGGAAATAGATCCGTTGCTCGGCGTTGTCCGGCCGTTTCAACACCACGATGAACTGTGCAGTATCGGCAGGCGAGTCCAACAGGAGCACAGTGTTCTCATCATTCAACGAGATCTCGATCTCCGGCCGTGCGGATACGATGTCTCCGTCCAAGATATGCACACCGTCGAAGGTCACGTCAAGCAAGGGGTTCTCCCGATCCACCGCCACATCGAAACGCCATTGGGCGATGTTGTTGAAGTGGTATTGCTCGGATTGGTCGTAGGCCTCCGTGATGGTATCGATCGGATTCGCCTCGATGACGAAAGTATTGGCACCACCCAGACCGAGCGTGCTGAATCGGATGGTGTCCACTTGCGTGGCACCTGCCAGCAATGGCGCGTTCCGTCGATAGTGGACCACATGCCGTTCATTGTGCCGATCGATCACCCATGCGGCCATCAGCAGACTGTCCATATCGAACTCGCTGATGTTGTGTACCGCCACCGCCACGGCCGCTTGCTGTCCTTGGAACCAGCCATCCAGTGCTTGGTAATACCCGAGCGGTGGATCGATGGCGCATTCCGGCACCGGCTGCGACAGAAGCTGCCAGCGCTTCATTTGCGCAGGCTTGGGCTCCGTGGAACCGATATCGTGGAACTTACCGTGGATGCGGAGCTTGGGATATACCTGTGCATCCACAATACTGCTGAGATCGAGGACGGAATCCTGTGCGGATGGGAATTCAGCAAGGTCCACGACGGTACCGGAAGCCGTGATCCCCTTCAATTGTATCCTCGTGCTGTCATTCTCATTGCTCGGCACTTCATCCCAATACAACGCGGACCATGCTGCGGCAGGTCCGGCGTCCATGGTGGTGATGAAGCCTTGATCCCCCGCACTGGCGATCTGGGTGAGGAGGCTTAAGCGCGCGTCGATGGTGGCACCCACCGTGTCCACGAAGGTCTCGGGGTATCCCTTGCGCACGTAGAAGATGTACGGCACACTGTCCGGCATGGAACTGAGCGGCACACCCAAGCCTTCTTCCATGGTCGTCAGCAATCCGGGTGCAGCACCCATGCCGTTCTGGTCCATGTAGAACCAAGTGTACATCATGATGTGGTGCCCATCAGGAATAGTATTCAACATGTTCTCCAGCCCGGCCATTTGCGCCGCGTCGTTCTGTTTGAACGCGAAGGACTTCATGACGCGGTTTCGGCATTGCGAGAGATCGTTCTGGTTACCGAAGGCATGATCCGGATTGTAGGTCACCGAAGGAGTGACCGAATTGTCCGTCCATCGGGTACCCCATGCCTCGAAGGAATAGGGATCCACTACGGCAACGTGCCATGAAGCGAAATAAGTGCAACCACCGTAATCCTCGTTGGTGAGGTCGAAACGCCACCCGAATGGTTCACCGTAGTTGGTCCCGGCCGTCCAAGCTGCTATCTCATGGGGTGCAGTGGTGAACTCGAACTCACGGTCCGGACGGTCATAGACGGTGGATGAATAGTCATCATCCTTGAACTGGAAATAATGGGCCTGCCCCCAGCCGCGCTTGTTCGGGATGAACTGGAAGGAGCGCTCGTACCACGTATACCCGCCATTGCCAGTGCTATCGATGCTGCAGCGCCAGAAGTAGACGACACTGTCCTGCGATGCATCCACATTGTACACCGAGACCGGTTGCCACGACACGACGCCTCCGGGAGCGGTGACGGTGGTCGTTTCCAGCACCGGGCTGTTGAAGAGGTCCGTGGTATCGATCTGGAAGACGTAGGTGCGGGGTGGGGCCAGTGGATCGCCCGTGCTCGCTTTCAACAGGGGTCCGGAGTCCGGCACGATCGCGTAGTTATACGGATAGGTCGGGACGAGATCACCGGATGTGATGAAGAGGGTGGTCGATGCCTCGTTGTTCGCACTCTCCACCATCTCTTCAATGAAATCCGGATCAAGATCGACCCGTACATTGAACTGGTTCACGCCTTGACCACCGGCGAAGGCCAATGTGGGTACACGGAAGATCGCGGTGTCCTGGTAACCCATTGTATCGAGTACCAGCGCGAATATGCCAGGTGCCGCAAGCCCCGCATTGGCCCGCGTAAGTTGAACACCGACGGGATCCGGGACAATGCGACCGATGTTGCGCACCACGACCTTCACATCGAAGGTGTCGAGATCGGCGTTGACTGTTCGCGGGAAAATGATATCGGCAGCGGTCACCTCATAATCCGGTTCGGCCGGGGAGTTCAACACCAGCAAAGGGTCGCCTTGCAGGGTCATGGTGTGCGCGGTATAGGTCTGGTACATATCGCCGTTGCCCAGCATATTGTATGCTGCCAAGCGCATGTGCTCGCCGATCCCTTTACCGTAGTTGGTACTCCCGAAGCTTTTGTAGAACCAAGAGGAATATGTGCCCAAGGGCCATGCAAAACCTTGGTCCGTTGCCGCCAGGAAAGCAATGGGGCCAGCGTTGGCGCGCATCACCCAATCCTCGCTGGTGCTGGCGAGCTCGGCGTTCAGATGCACGTTCCCGATATAGCACGAGTTACCGATCACCATCGGGTAGCGCCCGTTCCAATCGTAGTTGTCGGGATCGTCGATGGTGATGTCGAAACTCTCCGAATAGGCATGTGCGAAGAAGTTCATCACGGTAACTCCGTTCTCGATCAAGGTTCGCACCGAATCCGCTGATGCGGTGGAGAAGATGTTGGAATTATTCTTGCGAAAAGCCGTCACCTGGCCACCGAACGGATTGGTCTCGTCGACCAGAGGTTCCAAACCGCTGAGATACCCGGCCAGCACGTTCTGTTCGCTGGCGTTGAACCCACCGCTGAGGTGAACGATGTTCTTCATCCATGCCGCGGGAGGATCATTGTTGTCCTCGAACGTGGTCACCTTGTCCAAGTAGTCGAATACTTGCTGATCGCTGTTGGCGCTCAACCGACCGACGGGGATCGTCAGTCTCCGCGGATCGGAATTCAGGCCGAGGGTGAAGCATTGGTCGCAGGCCGGATAGCCGTACGACGGCACCAAACATCGAGCGTAGGCCCCGTTCGCGTCGGGTCTGTAGCCCTGTTGGTAGACCAAGGTGGTGGGTGTGATCACCGATTTACCGATCAGGAACAAGCCGGATGGATCGGTGGACCATGTATCCAACAGGAACTTGCTCCACATCCGGATGGCGATGGAACTCTTGGGGACCCCACCACCGAACTGATCGTAGAGTTCGTCCACATCGGCCAGCACGGTGGGAGTGGTTTGCGGCGCAGCCCCGGACCGGTAGTTCGCATAGGCCGTTGCACCGTTCCACAGCGACCTATGCGCCACGATCAGGAAGGCCGAATCCGGATCCATTTCACCATAGTCGATGAAATACCCGTTCCCATTCACACGCACAAGGCTTGAAATGCTGCGGACCGCACTTTCTGCACAGATAAAGGCATGCGTGGTGGTACTATCGGTGTGCGCTGGTACCAACGCATGCTCCGGAACGACCAAGGAGGGTGTAATACGCCGGACGGTGTCGCCGTCGGCGTAGATGATCGGCGTACCGCTATTGCCCCAGATGTTCAAACGGGCGATATCCTCCCCGGGGTTGTTCGGTACCCAGATATCGAACGGGGTAGCACCGATGGCGAACAGGTCGCGCGGATAGCGCACGGTGATCGCAGCCGGCACTTGCCAATCCAGGTAGTTGGCGGGCAGACCATTTCCCGCGAGATCGTGGGGCACGAAGAAGCGGGCCGTAAAACTGTTCGGCATAGTCACGGTGGAAACCTCGAACGCTGTGCGAATGACACGCGAGCCACTGAAAATGGTATCCACAAAGAGTGTGGACAATCCGCCGCCAGCATAGATCCTGAGGTGATGGTCGTCCCAGTTACCGCCACCATCCCTGTTCTGGGCCGCCGTCGTGATGTTGATCCGGGCCAATGGCGCCAAGGATGAAATGAAGGCTCTCGGCGTGGGCGCGGTAACGTTCAGCTCTACCGGTGCTGATGTGGTATACAGGGCGCCCCCACCCCATCCTTCACTTTCCAGCATTAAGCCGCTGGTGGGGTTGTACGGCCGTTCCACGTAACCGGGCCAGTAGAAGTCACTGCACGAACGAATGGAATAACCCCACACCCATGGTCGCGGAACGTAGCTGGCGACATCATCGTTCACGTAGGGTACCACACGCTTCTTGGCCACTCCGGGGTCGGGGTCCCACGTGATGAAATAGCGGATGGTATCGTTGAACTGGCTGTAGTACGGGTTGGCGTGTTGCTCCGCATTCCCATACATCCGTGTATCGATCCAGCCATCGTTCTGCCGCCCGATGAACTCGATGAAATCACCGGTGTTCAACTGGCCGTCCTCTCCACCTTGGATGTACAATGGCACCTCCTTCTCCTGGCCGAAGAGCATCAGGTCCTTGGGGTCCACCGAAGCGATGGGGAAGCCGGAAGCAGCGAGGGTAGCGGAATCCAGCCGGTGCAGACCAGTGCTGTAGACCTCGAAACGCCAGTACTGTCTATCGTGGTCGATCCACTCGTTCCCATAGGTGATCTGCCCGAACGAGCAGGCTACCTTGAGGAGAGCGAGAACGAACAATAACGGTCGCATCATGAGGGCTTCTTGAAAAGATCGAACTTCAGTGAGAAGATGTTGGAATACAAGGCCACGCTGTTGTCACCGATATCCGTGAGGGCATAGTCCAGCGACACGCTCTTGATCTTCAACCCCAATCCGATGTTCGGCTGAATGCTCAATTGCTTGTTGTCGGAGATGTCCGTTACGTACTGCATGTTGCTGGCTCCGGCGCGGATGAAGACCACGCCAGCATAGCCCAATTCGATGCCCACACGGGGGTCGGTGCTGGCGAGATCGGACCTGATCAAGGTATTCCGTTTCCCGTCGAAGGTGTTCTCAAGATCCACGGCGGCGAGCAGGTTGAACTTCGCACCGAACTTGAAGGAGCGTGCGATACCGAGCGTCAAACGCGGCAAGGTCACCTCCACGCTGTTGGCCGGGATATCGTTGCCTGTTTGGGTAAAGACATCGATGGTGCGTTCATCCAACGTGTAACTCCACGCATTGAAAGTACCCGTAACGTCGCGGGCTGTGGCACTGAAGCGCCATTGGTCCTTCTGGTAGATGGCACCGGCATCGAGTCCGAAGCCCCATGCTCTGCCGAAGCTTCCTACACGGCGGTAGATGATCTTGGCATTGCCCCCGATGCTCAGACCGGGCACACCCATCTTGCGGGCATAGGAAATGATGAAGGCATGATCGGCCGAGCTGAACGAGGTGATCCGGTCGTAATCGATATTGCCGGAGGGGTCGATGAGGTCGATGGTATTGGGAATGTTGTCGATCCCGAAGCGCACGAAGGTGAAGCCGATGGTGCTCATGGAATCGATCGGCTTGGCCAGGCCGATGTAATCGTACTTGGCAATGCCCGCGAAATACTCGCTGTGCATCACGCCCACTTGCAGGTCGCCCTTCACGCCCAGCAATCCGGCAGGGTTCCAGTAGCCACTGGTCACATCGTTCACGGCGGCGGTATAGGCGCTACCCATGCCCAAGGCGCGGGCACCCACGCCCACGGCCAAGAACTCGTTACTGTACTTGGGCGCGTCCTGCGCGCGAAGGGTGCCGAACGCTCCCACCACCATCACGGCCATGAATGCGCTGCGCATTCCCTTCGTCTTCAAGGTCTTCATTCGCTATCTGGTTGACGCAGCTTCCAACGGAAGGTGGCCTCGATCATTGCCCGAATTTATCCCAACTTCGGCACCGAATGGCACAACTCCCCCGCCTTCCGGACCTACTTACCACCGCGAACCTAGCCTGTGGCGTGGGATCCATCCTATTAGCCTCTCAAGGACAGCTAACACTTGCGTGTTGGCTGGTGTTCGCTGGGGCCTTCTTCGATGTGCTGGACGGGTTGGCCGCGCGGGCCTTGGGCGGGGGCACGCCGTTAGGGGCGCAACTGGACAGTCTGGCGGATATGGTGACGTTCGGGGTGGCGCCGGCGTTCCTTGTCCTTTGTCTCGGCCCGATAGCGGGGCTCTCCGACCTGGGCGTGTTGCACATCGGCCCGCTGCTGATGACCATCGCCTCCGCCTGGCGACTGGCCAAGTTCAACGTGGACGAACGACAGGCTTCCTCTTTTCTCGGCCTGCCCACTCCCGCCAACGCCCTGTTGTGGGCTTCCATGATGCTCGCCGTTGTGAGCCACGGCCCGAACGGGATATTGGGCATCGAGGGCAACCTGTCCCTGAGAGCCGGTATTGTCCTCCTGCTGAACAAACCCCTCACCATCCTGTTCGCCAGCCTCGCATGCTCGTTCCTCTTGCTCTCCTCCATCCCCCTCCCCTCCCTCAAGTTCAAGCACATGAAGTGGAAGGGCAACGAGGTGATCTACTGCCTACTGGCAACTGGCCTCTGCCTACTTGTTCTCTACGGCATCCTCGCTGTTCCCCTGATCCTACTTTTGTACCTGCTCAGCCCGCTTTGGGGCAAGCTCTTTCCGAAACAACCCGCCTGAATTGAACCGCAACGTCGCAACGAACGCAACGAATGCCGCCATGCAACACAACGTTGCGATGCCGTGGCGTCCGTGGCGCCGTGGCGGTGAAGGCATTCGCATTCAACCATGAAGAACTACCGCGCCTCCATCGATGTGATGCCCCACGATAACCTGCTCGATCCGCAAGGCAAGGCGGTGAGCGGCAGCATGCAGAACCTCGGCCTGCCGGAGATCAGCGGGGTGCGCATCGGCAAACACATCACCCTGCACGTGGAGGCCAAGGACAAGAAAGGCGCCGAAGCCAAGGTGGACGAGGCGTGCAAGAAGTTGTTGGCGAACCAGATCATGGAGAAGTACAGCTTCGCCATCGAAGAGATCTGAGGACGTGCCGCTCCTTGCGGGCTGTTGTATCGGTCCTGACCGCGCACCTCAATAACGCTGTCGCGACCGCGTATCGGCATTCGTCAGAATGACCGCCCGGAATGACGTCAGATCTTCCGCCGCAACTCGAAGTTCTTCCCGAGATACACGCGCCGCACGGTCTCATCCGCGGCCAGTTCTTCGGCGGTGCCTTGCTTCAGGATCTTGCCTTCGAAGAGCAGATACGCGCGGTCGGTGATGCTGAGCGTTTCCTGCACGTTGTGATCAGTGATCAGGATCCCGATATTCTTCTGCTTCAACTTGGCCACGATGCCTTGTATGTCCTCCACGGCGATGGGATCCACGCCCGCGAACGGCTCATCCAACAGGATGAAACGCGGTTCGGTGGCCAACGCGCGAGCGATCTCGGTGCGGCGCCGTTCGCCACCGCTGAGCACATCACCCATGTTCTTGCGCACATGCTGAAGGCCGAACTCGTTCAACAGTTCCTCCAGCTTCGCGGCTTGCTCGGCCTTGGTCTTACCGCTCACTTCGAGGATCGCCTTGATGTTATCCTCCACGGACAACTTGCGGAATACGCTGGCTTCCTGCGGCAGGTAGCCGATGCCTTTTTGGGCGCGCTTGTACATCGCCAAGTCGGTGATCTCCTCCTCGTCCAAGAAGATCTTTCCTTCATTCGGTTTCACCAACCCCACGATCATGTAGAAGCTCGTGGTCTTACCTGCACCATTGGGACCGAGCAGGCCCACGATCTCGCCTTGCTCCACCTGCACGCTCACGCCGTTCACCACCGTGCGGCGCTTGTAGCGTTTATAGATATTGACGGCGCGGAGCATCAGAAGTTGAAGTACAGCTTGGCCCTGATAGCGAAGGGGATGGTGTTCGGATGCTCGTTGTAGCGCAAGCGCCAAATAAAGTCGAAACGGAGGATCTTGAAGATATTCTCAACACCGGCGCTCACCTCCATGAAAGGGCCGTTGCGCAGTGAGTACATACCGGGCAGCAGGAGTATTTCCGAATAGTGCTTGGGGTCCAATCGACCGACAACGCCCTTGAACGTCAACACTTCCCGCCATTTCATGCGGCGCATCAGAGGGATCCTGTTCAGGAACAGGCCCTCGAAATGGTGCTCAGCATTGATCTGCACGTATCGGTCACTGAGGAACTCGAAGAAGTTCATGGTATTGAACGCGGCATCGTCCAAGTAATAGGTCTCGTTCCCACTGTGGATGAAGAGCAACGGATAGGGCAATGTTCCGAAGATCTTACCAACCTCGACGGTGGTGCGCGACCAGCCGAACGTCCCTAACTGCCAGCGCCGATAGATGCGGCCCACGATCTTGGCGTACTCGTAATCGCTGTTCAGGAAGTTCGGCATGCCGTAGGCGAGATGCAACTCCAGCGTGGGGTACTTATTGATGCCCACCGCAACACGGTCGAACTCGCCGCTCACGTACTTCTCGCCATACGCCAACCGCGTATTCAGGCTGATCTCGGCCGTGCGCAAGCTGCCGACGTCGGTGATCGTTGGTTCAGGCTCCGATAGGATGCGCAAGTACCGCAGATCACCCAGCGCTTGCAGCGTTCGGTAACGCAGCAATAGCTCGGTGGTGAAGCCGGAGAACCATTCGCGTTCCAAGCTGGCCTTCCACTCCTCAACGTCGGTGAGCTTATTGTTGGGGTTGCGACGGAATAAGCTGCCCAACAGATTGTCGTTGCGGAAAGCGCTCAGGCTTTGGCCAAGTTGTTCCACATCATGCTTGTATCCGGCACGATACAGCAGGCGGGGGTGCTTGCTGATGAACCCACGGGTGGCCAGTCCGAACTTGAACCGTTCGTCGAGCAGGCCGTATGCGGTGTAGCCTTCGAACTCCACCCATGTGCTGAAATCGTTGCTCGTGCGACCGCCGATCCTGAAGCGAGCGCCTTCCACGGGATTGTAGCTGAGCGTAGTGAAATACGGCCCCAGTTCCACCTTGCCCTTCACGTAATAACCGGTAACGACCGTGCTGATGATGTCCACGTACGTATTGAATCGGGGGATGGACTTCATGGTATCCACCATGTGGTAGATCGCACTCTCCTTGGCGGTCAGCTGGACATGGCGGTTCTGGTCCCAATAGTCGGCACCCAAGCTGAGCGGATCGATCTCCACCACTACCTGGTCCACACCCTCGTAGATCTTGTCCTCGTGGGGTTTGTTGATCACGAAATCCTTGTAGGTCGCTGTTCGCCTTCCGTAGAACCCCTGCACGGCGTTCTTGTTCTTCTCGCCGGTGTCTCGGACCACGTTCAGGTCGACCACGAGCTCATCGCGCGTCAGCATCCACACCTCGTTCTGCACCTGCTCGTACCGTTGCTTCACCCAAAAACCTTGCACGAAATTGAGGTTGGCCCCGCTCGCGATACCGGCTTCCAAGCGATGCACGGCGTAAGTGGTATCGTTGATCCACATCTCGCCTTGGAACGCCAGCTCCTGCACGCGCTTAGGCTTGAACTCCAACTTGTAGCACCAGTACTTCCCGACGAACGCACTGTCGGTGAGGTAATAATCATAGTACCCCTTGCCACCATCGGCGATAGGGCTCACGAAATTCTTCCCGAAGATCACCAGGAAGTTGTCGTAGATATTGATGTTCTGGTACATGTCGCCCATGAACTGGGAGACGCTCTCGTTCTCGATACCGCTCACCTTCGTGCCCCGGATGAACTCCCGCTGCGCCTTCGGCTTCTGCCGGTAGAACACTTCGGAGAGGCTCTCCGTCATGAAGATCGGCAGATAGGGTTTCGCGTCGGTACTATCGATGTTGTCGAAGATGAACGCGAAAGGCTTGAATAGCTTCTTCTGGGTGAACTCCTCGGTGATGTTGTTCAAGTCGAATTCGATCTTGTTGTAGGCATCGTATTCGTACGCCTCCAGCTTCTCGCGGTTGTTCACCGGTTTATGGTGGATCACGCGTCTCAGGATGGTGAAGGCGGGATTCTCGTCCGCTGGCTTGATCACCACCTCGGCAAGCTCCTGACTGCTTTCGACCATCGGCAGATCGATGACCTGCGCTTTATCCTTCCTCACCGCACGGGTAATGGAGCTGTAGCCCATCGCGGAAGCACGGATCGAATCCGTCGCGTAGTAGGTGTCCAGCACATACTTGCCATCGAAGTCCGTGACCGTCGCAATGCGGCTGTCGAGGAACGCGATGTTCACGAAGGGCAACGGTCCACCGGTCTTGGCATCGGTCACGATACCGGTGATGCGGGTGGTCTGGGCGACCAAGGCGGCGCTCAGCATAAAGCACGCGAATAACGCGTGCGCGCGGTATATCGTTCCAAAACGCATCACGCGGTCGTACGCGGTTGCACGGCATGGATAACGGTCTTGCCTTGCTCCATACGGCGACGCATGCGTGCGGACATCAGGATGCTGACCTCGTACAACAGCATCAGCGGCATGGAGACGATCAATTGGCTCACCACATCCGGAGGAGTGAGGATGGCCGCGATGATCAGGATCCCAACGAAGGCGTGTTTTCGATACGTGCGCAGGATCTCTGGTCCTACGATACCGGCTTTCGTAAGGAAGAGTATCACCAAAGGCAGTTCGAAGATGACCCCGGTCCATAGGGTCACGGACGTCACCATCGCGATATAGCTGTCCAATGCCACAGTATTCTCCACGGAAGAACTGACCTGATAGGTGCCGAAGAACTGGATACTGAGCGGTGCGAGCATATAGTATCCAAAGGCCACACCGAGTAGGAAGAGTATGGTAGCGAATGCGACCATGCCCCGCATGGACCCTTTCTCGGATTCATGCAGCCCCGGTGCCACGAAACGCCATACCTCCCAGAGCACATAGGGGAAAGCCACGATCAACCCAACGACGAAGGAGACCATGAGGTGGGTGAAGAACTGCCCGCTCATGCTGATGTTCTGTAAGGTGAACACCATGTCGCCGGTACAAAGCGTGTCGCCCATGCCTATGGCGCGACCCAACGCACAGAAGGCACGGTAGGTGATGAAGTCGGCGTTCTTTGGCGCCAAGATGATCCGGTCGAACACGAAATCCTTGGCGACGAACGCCGCGATCATACCGATGGCGATGGCGATCGCCGAGCGCATGAGGGTCCACCGGAGCTCTTCAAGATGCTCCAGGAAGGTCATTTCCGGACTTGTTCGGGGAGTGGCCAAAGTGAGGAGCCGCGTGCGCCAAAGATAGCCTTGGGCAAGCGCACGAGGGGGGACTTCGCCTTCACTTATCAACGATACTGCCCGCGGTGAACAGCATTCCCACACGCTGTTGAAATGATGGGGGGCTTGTGGTATCCGTTGATCCTTGGATGTGTTACATTTAAGCGTTCAAATCAGCGGTCCTGCTCAGACCGTACATCATAATGACCAAAGTAGATCTCTCACCACGCGAAGCGCTCGAACAATTCTTCGGATTCAGCCAGTTCAAAGGCGAACAAGAAGCAATTATCCAAAGTGTCCTGGACGGCAAGAACACATTCGTGATCATGCCCACTGGAGGCGGAAAAAGTCTCTGTTATCAACTTCCGGCGCTGATGAGCGAAGGGACAGCGATCGTGGTAAGCCCGCTCATCGCGTTGATGAAGAACCAGGTGGATGCCATGCGGGGCTTCAGTGATGACGAGGGCGTAGCCCACTTCCTCAACAGCTCGCTCACCCGCAACGAATCCATCAAAGTGAAGGAGGACATCAAGTCCGGCCGCACCAAGCTGCTCTATGTTGCCCCTGAATCCTTGACCAAGAAGGAGAACGTCGAATTCCTGAGCGAGATCAAGATCAGCTTCTTCGCCATTGATGAAGCGCACTGTATCAGCGAATGGGGGCATGATTTCCGTCCGGAATACCGCCGTCTTCGTACCATCTTCGACGAGATCAAGCGGGTGCCTGTGATCGCACTCACCGCGACCGCAACAGGGAAGGTGCAGGAGGACATCCTGAAGAACCTCGACATTCCAAGTGCGGTCACTTACAAAGCCTCGTTCAACAGGCCGAACCTATACTACGAAGTGCGTCCGAAGCGCGACGTGAACCGCGAGATCACGCGATTCGTGAAGCAGCACGCTGGGCGCAGCGGGATCATCTACTGCCTCAGCCGCAAGAAGGTGGAGGAAGTAGCGCAGACCTTGTCGGTGAACGGGATCAAGGCACTGCCCTACCACGCGGGCATGGACGCTGGACAGCGCGCCGATCATCAGGACCGATTCCTCATGGAGGATGTGGATGTGATCGTCGCCACGATCGCTTTCGGTATGGGCATCGACAAGCCCGATGTGCGCTTCGTGATACACCATGACATTCCGAAGAGCCTAGAGAGCTACTACCAGGAAACAGGACGTGGCGGACGCGACGGTGGCGAAGGCAAATGCGTGGCCTTCTACAGCTACAAGGACATCGAGAAGTTGGAGAAGTTCCTGCAAGGCAAGCCCGTTGCGGAACAGGAGATCGGCAAGCAATTGCTACAGGACACCGTGGGTTACGCCGAGACGAGCATGTGCCGGCGCAAATACCTGTTGCACTATTTCGGCGAAGAGATGCCGGGTGACACCTGCGGCTCATGCGACAACTGCACACATCCGCAAGAGACCTTCGAAGCAAAAGACGACGTGGCCTTGCTGTTGGATGCCGTGATCGAAAGCAAAGAGCGGCATCGCGCGAAGTACATCTGCGACCTGCTCACCGGAAGCGAGACCAGCGAAAGCAAGACGTACAAGGGTGATGCATTGGAGGTGTATGGCAAAGGCTCCGAAAAGGAAGGACAGCACTGGATGGCCGTTCTTCGACAGGCATTGGTACAAGGCTTCCTGCACAAGGACATCGAGAGCTACGGCAACCTCAGCCTGACGGCACAGGGTAAGAAGTTCCGCAAGAAGCCATGGTCGCTCACGTACGTCAAAGAGCGCGACTACACCGACGGTGATCCGGACGATGAAGAAGGTGCTGGCGGTCGTGGGGCTGCGGATGAACGCTTGATGAAGATGCTGAAGGACCTGCGCAAACAAGTGGCCAACAAGCACAAGCTGCCACCGTACGTGATCTTCCAAGACCCGTCGTTGGAAGAGATGACGATGCGTTATCCAGTGACGATGGAGGACCTCACGCAGGTCACGGGAGTTGGTCCGGGGAAGGCGCAGAAATATGGCAAACCGTTCGTGGAGTTGATCGCTGCGTACGTTCAGGAACACGACATACAGCGCGAAGAGGAAGTGACCGTGCGTTCCGTGGTGAACAAGAGCGGGAACAAGGTGCACATCATCCAGAACATCGATAAGCGCCTGCCGCTTGACGCGATCGCCCGGGGGAAAGGACTTACCATGACCGACCTGCTCACCGAACTGGAGAGCATTGTGACCAGTGGCACCAAGCTGGACATCAACTACTACATCAACGACCTGCTCGAAGGCGATTCCCAAGAGGAGATCATGGACTACTTCCGTGGTAGCGAGACCGATGACATCGAGACCGCAGTGAACGAGTTGGACGGTTCGTTCAGCGAAGAGGAACTCCGGTTGATACGATTGAAATTCATGAGCGAGGTGGCGAACTAGTTGCTGGTCCATAGTTGTCCCTAGTGATCCTTCGCAATGCACGAGCCCCTTGTTTGCTTTGAATGGGCAAGAGCCCCCGACGGCAGGACCAGCAAGCCGTTGTTCATGGGCACTTTCTCGCTTGCGCGCAGCCGATATAGTTGAGCTATGGGTCCGAATGAACTAGGCCTGGTCGCGAAGCATGTGATGAAGTTGCTGGTTGAACGCCGCTTCGATGAGCTCGAGAAAGCCACCGGCGGCAAGCAACTGAGCGCCGATGACATGGAAGGCGCGGTGGATGATATCGGCGCTCCGTTGGTGATGCCGTCGGAGCCGAGTTGGAAAGACCTTCGTGTGGCAGCAGTGCGCAACTGGCCCGGTGCTTTCTCCGTTCAGCTGAACTTGTGGACTTCCCGTGGCCGCACGCCGCATACCGTTGAACTGACCATCCACGAGCACAACGGCAAGCCGGTCATCGAGGTGGATAATATCAACGTTGGCTAAAGAGCGGAAACGCTTAGCGACCCAGTTCCCGGATCGCGCCCCAGGCCATCATCCAGTGTGTCGGTCGATGTCACGCCTATCAGCCCCAGCAGGCCTGCATCACCGAAGTGCCGTTCACAGACCATGAAAGGATGCCGCACTTCGCAGTTTCCACGCACTCTATTGTGAAATCAATCCTATCCATGGAGGTTGAATACCTCAAACCCGTGTGAGTGGTGAACAGGTGTCGATTTCGTTCACGTTTGTTGAATTTCAGATCGACTAGTCCGGCTTGTGAGAGGGCCGATTCGCTCAGATAGGAACCGAATTCCTCCTTCGAAACGGCAATATCGAAAACACTGCCTCTCACACATTCAAGAGCAATCCTGAAGGTAAGGTCGAGAGAGTCTGGTCTCCGACTTGCGCAACGAATATTCAGCTGGTATATGACGCCGTCTATCTCAAGGTCATTCACCGATGTAACGACATGATCGAGATTCGCTTTCACACTCGGGCTGGCGAGCGAATCGGACAACTCATTCGTACCAGTCTTAGCAAATGGCAGTGGGGGCGATTCCCGCTCGGGTGCGGCCGATCCAAGTCCGCAACCAAGGAGGATGCACGCGAGAAGTGAAGTCCGATCCCCGATCTTGATCATCGCAGTTCGCTGATCGCTCCCCAGGCCATCATCCCCGCTCCTATCGAGAGTGCATCCTCGTCGATGTCGAACTCCGCGCGGTGCAGGCCGGACGTAGTGCCCGGCTTCGATGGATTACCCGTTCCAAGTCGGAAGAAGCAGCCCAGCATAACATGCGTGTAGTAGGCGAAATCCTCGGCGCCCATCCGGATGTCCATATCCACGATGTTGTCTTCGCCCATGAATTCCACAGCTGCTGATCGGATGCGCGCCGTGAGTTCGGGATCGTTCTTCACCACCGGTGAGCCTTTGACGATGGTGAGATCCACATCGCCACCGAGACCCTTGCAAATACCTTTCGCAAGTTCGGGCAGCATGGTATGGAGTTCCTCTCTCCACGCTTCATCGAAGGTGCGCATGGTGCCCTCGATGCGCACTTCATCTGGGATGATGTTGGTAGCACCGTTGGCGATCACCTTGCCGAGCGAGAGCACCATGGGCCTTCCCGGTCTGTTGTTACGGCTGACGACCTGCTGTAGCGCAAGGATCAAGTGCGCTGCGATCACCACGGGATCCACGCACATGTGCGGCGAGCCGGCGTGACCACCGCGGCCTTTCACCGTGATGTATAACTCGTCCGCCGCAGCCATGAAGGCTCCGGATCGGAATCCCAACTTCCCGATCGGCAGCTCTGGTGTCACGTGTTGGCCCAGGATACCTGAGGGCTTCGGGTCGTTCAGCACACCTTCCTTCACCAGCAGCGAAGCGCCGCCGGGTTCCTTCTCTTCCCCGGGTTGGAACACCAACATCACCGTGCCCGACCATTCGGCCCGCATGCGATGGAGCGCGATGCCCGCACCGAGCACCATCGCCGTGTGCGCGTCATGGCCACATGCATGCATCACACCGGGGGTCAAGGAACAATAGGCTTCCTTCCCTACTTCGGTGATCGGCAAGGCGTCAAGATCCGCGCGCAAGGCGATGCACTTGTCGGAAGGACTCTTGCTTCCTTGGACCAAAGCGATCGCACCTGTTCCGGGAGCATCCGGCGTCAGTTTCCCAACACCACCACGGACCTCGATCCCTTCCGCCTCCAATCGCTCGATGACGAATGCCACCGTGTTGAGTTCTTGGAACGACAATTCCGGGTTGCGATGCAAATGACGACGCCACTCCATCATGTTCGCATGGAGGCTGCCGATGATCTTCTTGAGTTGTTCGATCACTTGCCGAAGATGAGCTTGAGGGCGATCAGCAACGTGATGCCGCCGAATATCTTACGAACGGTCTCCATCGGCAAGGCCAGCGACCACTTGCTGCCGAAGTAGGAACCGGCAACGAAAGCGATAGCGATCACGGCCACCACCTTGGGCTCGATGAACCCGGCCTTGTAGTAGTTGCGCACCGCGAGGAACACAACAGGCAGGACCAACACCGCCAAGCTGGTGCCCTGCGCCTGATGCTGTGAATATCCGAGCAACCACACCATTGCAGGCACCATGATGATGCCGCCACCAACACCCACGAAACCACTGAGAATGCCTGCAGAAATGCCAACGACCAGCAACAGTAGAAAGGTGCTCGTATCCATCCCCATCAGATATCCAGGCTCAGCGAGAAATGGAAGACCTGCGGCATGACCACGCCATCATCGACGCCCCACGCCCAATCGGCACGAACGAAGTAACCCAACAAACGGGTACGCAGGCCGAAACCGTAGGAAGCAACGATGGGTTCACGTTTGTTCACAAGGGTAATGGTGAGCGGATTGCGATCGATCACTACGCGGTTGAAGGAGTTGTCCTCTGAATAGGGATCTCTACCGGTCCATGCCGCACCGACATCGGTGAAGCCGATGACCTGGAAGTTGTGCAGGAAGTCCGAGCGGATAGGTCTGTTGACGAGATATCGGAACAGAGGCAAGCGTACCTCGGAGTTGAATACACCGAAGCTGCTACCGTTGCGTGCATTGTAGAAGAAGCCCCGCATCGGCACGGCCATCGATTGGAAGAAGTAGTTCTGCGAAAGATCGATCGGGATCGAGTTGTCCACCTTCGCGAAGAGCCAATTGTCCACGCCGCCCAGGAAGTAGGCCACTTTGCGGCTACCGAATGAACTGCTTCCGGCGAGGCGCGTCACCCAGATCATCTCACGATGGATCCGCAAGGAATGGCGCAGGTCCAAACCCACCACCTCCATATCGCTCTTGTCCTTGGGTTGCTGGTAGTACTCAGCGAAGAGCTTCAATTTCCATCCCGTCCACAGGTTCAGGCCACGTGGCATGGAGCTGTCGTAGATGTACTCCAACTTGCCGCCGGCCATGTGGTCGTACTGGTTCGCCGTGCGCAGGCTGAGGGGATCGATGCTCTGAAGCACATAGCGATCATTGCGGTACATCACCGACGCGCGCAGGCTGGCCAACTCGCTGAATGGCCAACTCAGTTGATAGCGCGCGTTGTGGGTATGCACCTTCACCACCCCGAAGTCGCTGAACCCTTGGTAGGCTTGCCGTTGGAAGGAAACGCGCTTGTCCATCCGCCGCTTCAGGTTCTCATAGGCCAGCAGGTAGTCGTTGTTGTTCAGGTCCAGCGCCAAGCGGAAACCACCTACGATCTTGTGGTCTTCGAACAGGTCGCTGACCCCCATGCGCGTCAAGGCGCTAAGGCCGGGGTTCAATGCATTGGGTCCTGTGAAGGGTTGGTAGAACTGGGAGGAGAAGCTGTTGTCCACCTGAGTCACCACACCGTCGATCGCGAAATTCAGGTTGTAGTTGCGCTGGTCCGGGTAGGTGAACGACTTCACCGCAGCAGTGTCCGCGACCATGGTGGCACTGGTGGTCCGGGTACCGGTCTTGGTCGTTGGCTTATCCGGTTTCGCGGCCACGCCCACCTCATCCAAGAAGACATAGTTCCGCACATCGATCGCACCATCACCTTTCGGTCGAGGGAACTGCGGGTCGATCTTCACCACCGGGCTCATGTCGTTGGAGAGGGAAGAGGGGTTCGCGGCATCACGGGTCTGGGGATCCTCCCCTTCAATACCACCACCGTTGGCGCTCCGCTCGTCGAACGTGCGAGCCGCATAGAAGTGGTAACGCCCGTCGCGGTATTGCAGCTGTGTGTAGCGGCCGTACTTGGCATTCACGTCCTGTTCCATGATCGAACGGCGCAGATCCGTCTTCCTTTCCTGCACGGTGAAGTAGCGGTAATGCACCACCGTATCGATCCGGCTCACTGCGCTATCGTAACGCACTAGGAAACGGTTCCGGATGCCATCGGCCTCGCTCAGATAGGCGTAGTTCGCACTGTCGTACTGGGTAGGTTGGACCTCGTTCACGCCCGGCGTGTTGGTCAAGCGCGTCAACAACCGTGAACGGTCCTCCACATCCAACAGGAAGATGTCCTTGGTACCGTTCAACAAGGCAACATCAGCGTTGGTACGCAGCGTATCATCGGGCCGGTCGCTGCTGAAGATGATCCGCCGACCACCATCCACGAAGTGTGGATCGAGGTCGTCGAACTGGTCATCCGTCAATTGTTCCTGCCGATTACCGATCACGTAGTAGTAGTAAAGATCGGTCCGCCCCTCGCGCACGGCGCTGAAGACGATGTTCCGGCCATCATCGCTGTAGGCCATGCTGAGGATCTTCTTCAACATGATCACCGGCTTCTCGGTGGTCTTGTTATCGTCCAGCGTGTAGGTGCGCAGGAATAGTTCACCATGGCGTTCGAGGGCATAGCTCAAGGCTTGGCTGGTAGGATGCCATGCGAGGACCGGGAAACTGCGGTCCACGATGCGGTCCAACTTCTTCTCGCCTTTCACGATCCGCCGGAGCTTCTTGGTGGCGATCTCGTACACCCAGACCTTATACTGGCCCAGTTCATTGCTCACCCACGCGAGATAGCGTCCGTTCGGGCTTTGCTTGAATTCGCTGTAAGTGCGCGACTTCTTCGTTCTGATCGGCAATGCATCGAAAGGTATGTCCTTCCGGAACCGATCCTCCTCCGTGAATCGCCCCCGGTTATAGGCCAGGCATTCCTGCGTAAGCGTCTTCAGCGAAACGCCGAGAACGAAGAGGAACCCGCTTTCCGGATTGCGGCTCACCCGCGTCATGTAAAGGATGTTGGGGATAACACCCGGACCATAGACATCGGCCACGTACTTCCAGATCATGTGTCCGGCGTACTTCTGATCATCCCCCTCCAAGCGATTGAACTTGTCGTAACGGCCGCTCATCACACCATCGCGGATGCGGTTGTTGAGTGCGGCATCCCACGGCTGGCTGTGGTAGGACATGATGCCATCGGTATACCACGCGGGCAGGCTCATGAACGTGGAGCTCTTGAGCATGTCGCGCCAGTTGCCACCGAACATCATCTGATCGATGATCACGTGCGCAATGCCCGAACGGATCTGGCGATCGAGCAACGCATGATCACCCTCGAAGTACACGAAGATCTTGGTACCTACGATGCGCGTGAGCCCACCGATGTTCTGTTGCCCATCGACACCGGCGATGTCGATGTTGCTCTGCCGGAAATCGGTCAGTGAGTTGTAGACGATGAACTGCAGGCGCTCATCGATGGAGAAATCGAACTCCTTCTCGAGTTCCTTCAAATGGACCGTCGCGGCTTGGGCGGTGTACTTAGCCAGATCACGGCCTTCCTTGTAGAAGAAGACCTCCATGTCCTTGAACCGGTACTGCTGCCAAAGGAATTCTTGGTACTGGACCCGGTTCTTGCCGTATTCCTGCCGGGAGCCGGAATAGAACTGTGCACTTCCCGCCATGGAGATGACCAGTGCCAATAAGAAGCCCGATAGGCGCGGTGTAAAGAGGCGGAACGATGCGAGCACGCGATGGTTTGCTACTTTGGGTCGCCCGAACGCGTCCCTATGGTACGAATTTCGGGCTTTTCCCGCCATGCTGCGCATTGCTAAGTTCACCTTCAACCCGTTCCAAGAGAACACCTACGTCCTGCATGATGCAAAGCAGGCCATCGTGATAGACCCCGGCTGCTGGAACGGCCAGGAGGAGCACGAATTAGAGACCTACCTCTCCGACAACGCGCTTACACCGGTCCGTCTTGTGCTCACCCATGGCCACATCGACCATATCCTCGGCTGTGCTTGGATGCACAAGCAGTACGGCCTGCTTCCGCAGATCCACAAAAAAGACCTCCCCACGCTGAAGTCCGGAGAACGTGCAGCGAACCTGTACGGCATCCCGTATGATGTTTCACCCGACCCGGAGGTGTACCTCATCGAAGGGGAAACGATCCAGCTGGGCGATGACCGGTTGGACATACTGTTCGTTCCCGGCCATGCTCCCGGCCACATCGCTCTGCATTGCGCTGCACAGAAGTTCGTAGTGGCGGGTGATGTCCTGTTCATGAACAGCATTGGCCGGACGGACCTTCCCGGTGGCGATACGGACGCCCTACTGCGCAGCATTCGCGAGCAGCTCTTTCCGCTGGGCGATGACGTTACGGTGTATTGCGGGCACGGGCCTGAGACCACGATCGGCAAGGAGAAGCGTAGCAATCCGTTCCTCCGCCCCCGGACCTGACCCGACACTACTTCTGTGGTTCGTAGCCGTCCTGCCTGTAGCTCTTCATTTGCCCATGGTGCTTGATGGGCGGCGGGCAATCGAATCCTTTGCGGGGACGCAGAAAGAGGAAGCGCACACTGAGGACCAGGGGGCGATAGTCGCTGCTGAACCAGTGCAAGGCACCGATACGACCATCATCCTCGGGGAGGAAGCTGAACACCGGTGTTTCGATGGCTGGAATGATAAGCAGCTTTCCGGTCACCTTGAGACCATACCCTAATTTGAAATGCACTTGGCCCCAGAGATCGGGCGGGAAGCTGTGCGCGTTCAATACCGAGTCGCCCGTGTGGCTACGATCACTGCCGAGCCGAAGATCGGCGTTCGCGCCAAGGGACAATTGTATGAACTGGTAGCGCCAGGTCTGAATGAACTTGTTCGCATTGAAATGCAGTGTCAGCAGTCGTTCCGCGAACTCACCTTCAGCTACAAGGTCGGCGATGCTATCCGCCTGCATATAGCGGCCGGCATAGTTCTCAGCACCGCGCAGGTTCTTGTAGGCGATCCCCATGTCGAGATAGTCGAAGATCACAGGATCGCGCATGTACCAAGAGACCCCAGCCTCCAAATAGAGACCGAACCGTCCGTTGGGATCATAGGTGGTGGTATAGGATGTATCGCCGCGCTGGAACACCTGCTCTTCAGCATCCTTGAAGCGTGGCAAAGTGTAGGTCAGCCCTGGCGCGAAGTAGAACCCGATCCTGCGCACTTGGCCGTCCAAGGGGACGATGTCCGGCCGTTTGCGCTGCATCAACCCCTGCGTCCACCCCGGAAAGGCAGCAAGAAGGAACGAGAAGGTCATCAGCGCGCGCATCATGGCCCTAAAGTCGGTGCAGGTCCGGAGGTTGAACGTGTTCCTTGCCCCAAAAGTGTCAACGACAGCGTGTGCGTTGCGAAAGGCAAGGGCGTACTTTTCCACCTGCGATGCGCGACCGCTTGATCACTTTTCTGCGAACGAGTTTCCTCGGCCGTGTTTGGCTGAAGGACAGACGGCTGGGTCTATTCTTCATCGGCTTCACTTCCATCCAACTGCTCGCCCAACTGATGACAGCGGATGTAACGCCGTTCTTCCTCTATGGGATGTATTCGGATGTGCTGCATCCCGAGCCCACATACGTGCGCGTTGCTTGTCACGTGGATGGAGAACCGTTGGTGCAGGAGGATATGCCCAGGTACGCCGGTGAATTGTTCTTCAGCACGTTGTACCGGTTCGAGCAACTCGACGCGAACGGGAACGAGGACCTCTTCAAACCCTTTCTCGACAAGCGTTTCGGGTGGCTGCCCGAAAACACACGGCACGTATTGGCAGCGCGCATGTCCTACAGGACCGAACAACGGCCTGCGCTGGAAAGTTGGATGCATCGCTACTTGGAACGCGCTCTTGGGAGGTCGATCGGAACGGTACGGATCGATCGCGAGATCTACCGGTATGAAGAACAACGGCCCGTTCTTATCAAGCGCACCACCCTGATTACCGCCACACGATGAACACGGTATTCGATGGCGAACAAAGGAAGATCCTCGTCCGGATCTTCTTCGGTTGGGTCCTTTTGGCGCTTCTGTGGAGGTGGATGGATGCTTCCATGCTCTCACAATTAGAGTCGCCGGTGCTCGGCAACGTGTATAAGGACCTCACCTTTTGGCTCTTCCAACTGCTCGGCGTCCAAGAGGCCCTGACCACAGGGCATGGCCTTGCGCTGGCTTTCGACCTGTTGCTGACCGGTAGCGTTGTTCTCGCGTTGGTACGTCCGGCCGGCGTGTGGTCCCCACGTATCTACTGCACGGCCATCCTCTTCTATTTCGTTACACACACCACGTACGCGAACCATCACTACCGCCCGATCATAGGGCTCTTGGTCGCGGGTCTTCCGTTCGTTTTCCGATCGCTCGATCGCTTCGGTCGGTCATTCCAAGCGTTGCGGTACTACGTGCTCTTCCTCTATACCAGCGCCGGGCTTTATAAGGTGTTCCGCGGTTCGTGGCTGAACATGGACCAGATGACGAACATCATCGAGAACACCCAATTGGAATTGTTGTTGACACATGGTGACGGCTGGCACGCACAACTCTTCACCTGGCTGCTGGTCCACGAATGGGCGGGCTGGGCATTGTTCTTCGCCTGCACGGTAATGGAGACCCTGTTCATCATCGGCTTTTTCACGAAGCGGTGGGATGTCGCCCTCTATTTCACAGCCATGATCCTGCACATCGGGTTCTACTTCACCATGGACTTTTTCGCTTTCGAATTGATCGTACTGGACCTTACGTTGCTTCCATGGAACAAATTCCTCGCAGCGCGGGGTCGTACCTTCAGGTCCTTCGAGGATGAGGCGAACGGGCAATTTGAGATCACCGGAAGAGCTTGATGGAAGACCTCGGCTCCGTGCTACCAAGCAACTACTGCGTTGGTCCGCGTTGTTCGTGATCCTTCTAAGCACCTCTTCCACGGCAGCTTTTGCCCAAGAGGACAGTACCGCGCTCTACCGCAAGATCTACGACTATTCGCAAAAGCGGAAGGTGACACGGTGGATCTACGAGGCCATATTCGAAGAACCAGAGGATGGCAATAAGCCACCTGCGCCGAATACCCCTGCACGACGGGTCAACCCTGCCGACCGCTACACCGGAAAGGTGGTCCGGGCCATCCACATCACCGTAACGGACCCGTTCGGATATTCTGTTCAGGATACGGCACAGGCCCCAACGGCGTGGGTCCAAAAAGCGGGCAATAAGCTACACCGTCGCACACGCGGCTATGTGATCCGGGAACTTTTGCTGGTACACAAGAACGACACATTGGACCCCTTGAAGTTGGCCGAATCGGAGCGGCTCCTGCGGGCAAGTCCGATCGTGAACGATGCGAGCATCACTGTCGTTAAAGTACATGGAAGCAAGGACAGTGTTGATGTCCATGTGGTGGTACACGACAAGTGGAACTTCACTGTTTTCGGCACCGCAGACCTGAATTCGTTCAATGGCACCTTTCGCGACCGGAACCTGCTGGGGTTGGGCCAGGAACTGGAACAACGTATCGCTTACGGCCTTGGTTTCGAACGGGTGGAATTGAGCGGTCAGCACCGTGTGTACAACATCGAGGACAGCTATATCAGCTCATTGCTGCAGTATAGCATCACAGCATCGACCGATCGGCTTGGCCTCACGTTCGACAGGCCTTTCTATTCGCCATTGGCGCGCATGGCCGGGGCGTTGAGCCTCGTTAAGACCTGGAACCGCATCGCGATCAGCGACAACCTCGGCGAAAGGATCGGCACTACTCGCTTGGACCCGATCAACTTCAACACTTGGGTGGGTCGCAGCTTCTTGGTCGCCAATGATGGGACGGACCCGGGACGCAGCAGCAGCATCATCGGTGCTTTGCGCTACACGCAAGTGCGCTACGATCGCAGGCCATCGTTCGACGAGGACACCTTGCGTTTGAACAGCAAGACATCAGCATGGCTGGCATCAGGCGGTATCAGTGTCCGGCAGTACTACAAGGAGCGCTTCCTGTTCCGGTTCGGCGCCACCGAGGATGTCCCGGAAGGCTTGTTGCTGAAAGCCACCGTCGGCGTGCAACAACGCGAGGGTGTGCGCAACCTGCTCTACAGCGGCGTAGAGGCATCGCGCGGAAGACACTTCACGGATCTAGGCTATACGAGCATCTCCGTAGCCTATGGTACACTTTGGGCCAACAACGAAAGTGCGGACGCCACGCTACGCATGGGCTTCCTGTACTTCAGTGATCTGATCACAAAAGGCCGTTGGCATTTCCGTGGCTTCGTGCGTGGGTCCGCGGTGATGGGGTTCGCCAAACCCAGCTACAGCCGCATCAACTTGAACGGGGACCAGTTGTACGGTTTCAGGAGTGCAGCAGTAAGTGGCACGCACAAGGAAGTACTGGCATTCGAAGCTGTCGCGTATGCGCCCTACAACATCCTAGGGTTCCGTTTCGCTCCAGTACTGTTATATGGCCTGGGCACCATCGGAAATGAAGAGGATGCCTTGTTCAGTGGCCGCGTGTACCACGCGATCATCCCGGGCATACTGATCCGCAATGAGAACCTGTTGGTGAGCACGTTCGAGGTCGCCCTCAGCATTTTCCCTTACGTGCCCGAGCAAGGCGGTGCGGTCTTCGAGGTGGGCCGATATAACAACTTTTCCGTGAAGGCACCGGACTTCAGCTTCACCCAGCCGGATGTGGTGGGGTACTATTGAAGCTGGCCGGCCTTTTTAAGCAGAAATTCGATCGGCCGACCTTGATGCGTTCGAACGTGGTACGCTCGACCTCCTCACTCTTCCACTTCTCCTGGATCCCCGGCATGGCCAGAACCTCCACCATGTTACGGTCTTGCCGCAATGTCTGGCGCCGCGCATCCTTGCCGACGGGGAGGTGAGATCCCTCACCCCTGAAATAACCTTCCGCACAAGGCTATCAGCGCGCCACCAAAACCTTCATGGACCTAGCGTCTGGGCCAGTTCCGAGCTTGAGGAAATACTCCCCATCATAAAGCGTGCGCACATCCAAGTACCAAATGGTGCTGCCTTGTGGGATCAGAGCTCTACGTACCTCACGACCCTGCAGATCGAGCAACGCCATGGACAGGTCTGAGCGGAGGAGGCCCTCCACTTGCACCGCGATCAAGTCGCCGGCCGGATTGGGATAAACATTCACCCGAGCATCACGGGAAAGCACATCGTTGAGACCAGTGGTGAGGGGCGTGTAGGTCACCACCTGTTCAGTAATGGAAGGGACCTTAACCGCGGTCTTTAGACCGTAGAATGTCGGACCAACAACGTACGGGTAAGCCGAATTCCAGTTGACATCCACCGTGCAGAAGTAGGCATAGGTGCCTCCTGGAAATTCCGGCGAAACGCACTGGCGACCATTGTGCTCATCGAGGTAGGTAGCATCACCCGGATGTTCGAGGAACTCGTAGTCCTCGCGGAAGTAGCCCAATGGATACGTAGTGCCCACCACCGGGCCATCGGCAACATCTGTACCATCGGCGTAGGTTGTTCGCACCGTGATGCTACGCAACTGATAGCCGCTCTTGATCCGGGTGGGGCCGCCGGTGCCGTCCACATTCGCGTAACCGTAAGCTCCGTAGATGGGGTAACCATCATAAGCAAAGCCCAACAGCGGCGAATGCTGTGCAGCGTCGATCGCGTAAAGACCATCCGATGCGTAGAGGTCGCAAACGCTGGAGATCACGTTCAGGTCAAGGTTGAAAGCGCTCGGGTTCTGGTGGTGGTGGTAGTTGCCCATGGCGGGGTGCGCCTTGGAACAATCGAAGCCTGCACGTTCAGCAGGAATAGCGTCCCGGTTCCATGCTTGCGTTGCGCCCATGCCACCGGGACAAGGAGGATTTCCAGGACCACCGCACAAAGCGCTCGTTGTTGTATTCCATGCCACACCATCGCGGTAATCGAACAGCGCCACGCCGTTGATGAAGACACCGATGTTGCCGCCGGTGGTGGCTGTTGGAGTGCCCGTATTCGGCCGAGGTACGCGCGGGAACTTGAAGATCGCGTTCTGGTCCGTGGCCAAGGACGGATTCCCATCTTGGAAAGGCCCGGTGATGTAAGAGGGTATGCCGTGGGTGTGTATGTAGGACCAATCCGTTGAATAGTCCACTTGCTGCACGTTCGCCAACACGGCATCCAGGATCGGGGTGCTGTTGCCATCGACATAGTGCTGGCCCATGATACCGGTTGTATTGAACAACCATTGGGTGATGACCGGATCGGTCTGCGCCAACGATGGAAGTGTGATCACCACGGCAAGTGCAGCTAGAGCGAGCTTCATTGGTTCTGGGTTTCGTGCATTTGGTTGGACGACGTTGGGACTTCGACCCTTCGCTTGGCCGCTGGTTCAGTTCATCGGAGTCGCATGAGCGGGATTCAGCAGGAAATCACGGTCGGTGAGCGTGAGCAGAAATGCGAGCAGATCCGTGCGTTCGTTGGAGGTGAGTACGATCGGTTTCTCCAGCTCCTTGGCAAGCGTGTTGGAGCGGTGAATACCGCCCATGTAATGCGCGATAACATCTCGCAGGTTCTTGAAGCGACCGTCGTGCATGTAGGGGTAGCTGAATTCCACATTGCGCAGGGACGGGACTTTGAAGCAGAGCGAATCCTTGGCCTCGTGTGTGATGCGGATGCGACCACCATCGCGCAGCACGCTATCAGGAGCCAGGCCATTGTTGCGAAAGGAGCCATCGGTGAAGAGCGGCTCGGCATGGCAGCTGGAGCAATTCGCTACGAACAACCGATATCCGTTGGCTTCTTGATCGGTGAACGCCTCGGCTGAGTTCATCACTCGGTCGTACTTGGATCCGATGCATATCAAGGTCAACTGGAATTGTGCGAGTGCTTTCAACAGGTGCTCGCCAGTGACTGGTCCATCGCCGAAAGCCGAGCGGAATAAGAGTCGATATCGCTCATTGCGTTGCAACTTCATCACCACATGCGAGAGCTCCTCTCCCATCTCGGCCTTGTGCTCGATCGGCGCCAGTGCTTGGACATCCAGGTGGTTCACGGCACCATCCCACATAAAGGTCCTGTTCCATGCTAGGTTCATCAAGGCTGGCGCATTGCGCGTGCCTATGCTATCGCGAATGCCGTGGCTGAGCTTGTGGTCCACGTGGCTGAAGGCCGTGTAGGACAAGTGACAACTGCTGCAAGAAATAGTGCTGTCCTTCGAGAGGATCGGGTCGTGGAACAATCTCCGGCCTAGGTCGATGCCTTCACGCGTGAGCGCACCCTCCTTCAACTCATAGACCGGCGTGGGCCATCCTTTCGGCACGTTCAACTTCACCGGTTCGGTGCTCAAGGGCAGAGCAGCTACGAGCACTGTTACGCAAACAACACCCATGACGATGACTTTAGCGCTGCGCATGGAATATAAACATGGACGCCCCAGCCCGCGACAAGCGCACTGCTTCCTCCCCGGGTGACATCACATTGCATCGCGAGGCAAGGTCCACCTGCTGGAGAAATGCTTGCGCATCAACGTGTACTTCGATCACATGCGCATTGCTCGTCCTCAGTTCGATGCGCTGCGCCGTTGCGTTCGGCGCCGCATAGCCTCCTAGATGTAACTCGAACTCGTGCTTCGGGTAAGGCGACGCCGAACAAGTGCCTTCGACCTTCAAGTTGATGTAGCCGCTGTTCCATGCCCAGTACATGCCCTTGGTGGGGTCGAGGTCGCCGCCGAGAACACCGGCAACGTTCGTGAGGCTATCCACGCCGAGCATGAAATGATCCGCGCTGGTCGGAAAGGCCACTATCCAAGACGTGCTGTCCTCCCCATCGAACAAGTGGTATTCGTATGGCAACCGATACGCTTCCCCAAGGAGAACGGCCGCCGGTACCCCAACATAGAACCGCAGCCTATTGATGCACACCTCACTACTGTCCAGCGTTCGCTGAGCCGCGCCTAGCACAAGTGTATGGTCGCCCCAGGTTGGAATGAACCGCACTTCATTCATCGGGACCTGCCCAGAACAGAAGGCCGCAGAGCAGGCCAGCAACACCCCGGCCAACAGCCCCATCATGGCCTTGGGCCTTCAGGTCTGCGTTTCCCGAAGAAGCTTGCCAACTCACCGATCATCGCATCGAAACGAGGGAGTTGGTCAGGCTTGCACAACGCGCGCACCTCGGCGAAGTGCGCATGGTTGATCATCTCCACCTGTGCCTGTAGCGCCGCGATCCTCTGCACGATGGAATCTCGGCGCACGGGATCGGCAGCTCTTAGATCGTTGAACAGATCGCGGCGTGCGTAACCCAGTGCTTCATCTTGCGAAAGGATCGCCGCGCGATGGCGATCGATCAGCGCTTCGTATGCCCGCACCTGATCGGTATCGAAACCGGTGCGTTCCATCACCATCATCTTCGGACGATCACGTGGTGGCACACCATCGTTCGGCCCCTGATGATCGACGAGCATGAACAGCGTGATGCCATTCAGTACGAGCAGTAACACCAACGCGATGGAAAGGATGCGAACCTTGCTCATCGGTACAGCTGATTGGAGTTGTCCAGGCCCATTCCCTCCGCCAAGGCAGCGACGTTCTCACGCCCTGCGCTCGCCTGACCGCTCAGCAAGACCACGTTCACCGCGATGATGGCACACAGGGCCAGCACCGAGGTCAGCACCCAAGAGCGCGGCGCCGGAAGCGCTTGTTCCAACCGTGCCTCGATCCGCGTTAGGAGGAAGGGCGGCGGATCTACCTTCTGAATGCTGTTCAGCAGTTCGATGGCTTCGTTGTTCTGCATGGTCGAGTGGTTGGACGATCTTCTGCGGTTCAATCCTTCGTTGGTCGACGAAAGTCCTTCAGCCCCGCGCGGGCACGGGATAGCAATGACTCCACTGCCTTGGGGGAAATGTTCAATACGGCGGCGATCTCCTCCATGCTCAACCCTTCCGTAGTCTTGAGCAAAAGGGCGGTGCGCTGGGTCTCCGGCAGCCGGTCCATTGCCGCGAAGAGTTGTTGCATCGCTTCCTTCTGCTCCAGTTCCACGCCAGGGTGATCGAAGACCGGTATCTCGGGAACCTGCGCATCTGCTAGGATGATCGTGATCCCGAGGAAGGATCGCTTCTTCCGCTTTGCCGCCTTGAGGCGATCCAAACAGGTGTTGATCGCGATGCGATGGATCCAGCTGGTCAGCGTGGAATCGCCCTTGAACTCCGACAGCTTCGCATGCACCTTGATGAAGACATCCTGGGTGGCTTCGGCAGCATCATCGGTGTTCCGCAGATAGTTCAAGCAGAGGTTGTACACCATGCGCGCATGGCGCGCATAGACCTCCTTGAACTCGTTCGTCGCCATTGCAGATGGCGCAAAGGTCGATGGAACATTATCTCCTCACCTTGTCAAACCTTTCGCCGACCCGATGGTCAAAGCCCCCGACCAACGCTATCCACAACAGACATGAGAACAGCACTCCTCGGTTTCTGCCTTGTACTCGCGACAGCAGGAGTTCATGCGCAACGCAACGTCGTGCTGATCATCGCAGACGACCTCGGCACGGACTACTTCGGCTTTTATGAAGACCACGTTGACACTGTGGATGTGCCCAACATTCGCGGTCTATTGAGCAGAGGGGTCCGTTTCACGAATGCGATGTCTAATCCGGTTTGCTCATCCACCCGCTCTGGGATCCTGACCGGTCGCTACAGCTTCCGAACAGGTGTGGGCAACGTGGTTGGAGGCATCGGTGGCTCCGGTCAGTTGGCCACTTCGGAGATGACCATACCGCGAATGCTGGAGCTGTATGATCCGACCATCGCAAAGGCGGACCTTGGAAAATGGCACTTGCACCAGCCCGCTCCTGCGACCAACCTTCTGAACCCCAACATCATTGGTTACGATCATTTCGAAGGACCGTTCATTGGTGCGCTCCCGAGTTATACCAATTGGACGAAGTTCACGAACGGCGTGGCATCGCCCGTGACCACTTATGCCACATCGGAGAACGTGAACAACGCTGTAGCCTGGCTCCGCACACAGGAACAAAGCCGGTTCTTTCTCTGGTTGGCTTTCAACGCGCCACACGAACCGCTTCACCTGCCGCCCGCCGCCCTGCACTCTTACAACATGCTGACAGGGGTACAGGCCGATATCAATGCGAACCCGAAGCCCTACTTCAAGGCGATGATCCAAGCAATGGACCATGAGATCGGAAGGTTGGCGGATTCATTGGAAGTGATGGGTCGGTTGGACAGCACCGATCTCATCTTCATCGGCGACAACGGCAACACGCGACGCACCGCGCAGATCGCAGAACTCAATAGAGCGAAAGGCACCGTATACCAATACGGAGTGCATGTACCCATGATCATTGCGGGTCCTTCGGTGATCAACCCAGGACGCGTATGCGATGCGTTGGTGAACACTGCGGACATCTTCGCCACCGTGCTGGAGCTGTTCGGCTTCGCTGATTGGCAGAGCTCCATTCCTGCGGGCAGCCCAGTGGACAGCCGTAGTATCCTGCCGATCATGATCGATCAGGGAACGGAAATCCGCCCGTGGTCCTTCTGCGAGATCTTCAAGCTCACAACGGATTCCGCAGATGGAAAAGCGATGCGGAACATGGACTACAAGCTGATCCGGTTCGACCACGGTACTGAAGAATTCTACGACCTGGCGAACGATCCGCAGGAGTCGATCAACTTACTCGATGGCACATTGGATCCCGGTCAGCTGACCAATTACAACTACCTGTGTACCGAGATGACGGTGCTCGTTGGCACGGGCGTGTTCTGCAACACCAGTGTTGGGATCACCATCTCCTCTTACTTGTCCGACCCACTAGTCGCGTTTCCCAACCCGTTCACCTCTGTGCTGCAGCTGCCGAATGCTTCAAGGAACGAAATATTCGAACTGATGGATCGCCAAGGACAGCTGGTCTTCAGCGGCCCGCTCGCCTACGGGCAGGACCTCGCCAACATTTCAAAGGGCATGTACTTTCTAAGGTCCAGCAATCGCGCTCGTACACCGATCAAAGTGATCAAGGAATAACCGCCGATAGTTCCTGCCGACCAGTTCTTTTCCTCCCGCAGGAAGATCCGGCCGCCGAACGACTCCGTGACCGATAGCGAAACCGGCTTCCCGCCAATAGATCGTTCACAGTGGGCCAACTCTCGCTCAGGGTCTACGCTCGGCCGCCGATGTGCTTCGCAAAGGCTGCTTGGTACCCTGAGGCATCCATGGTACCCCAGGGTAATTTGAACGGACCGTCACAAACCGAACGCAGCTATCGTGGTTCTAAAGTTCCTTGTGCATGACTTTGGAAACATGCAGAACCTCATCGCCATTCTTGCTCTACTCCTAAGCATGAACACTACCGCACAACAAAAGCTACAGCGCAACGCATCAACTACGGCCGAGCACGCCCTCGACTTCTGGCTCGGCGAATGGGATCTCACGTGGAACGACACGTTGCATGGCACCAACTCCATCACCCGTGAGATGGATGGCAAGGTGATCGCGGAGCACTTCGACGATCCCAAGAACAAGTACCGAGGCGGATCATGGACCGTTTAGAACGCGAAGACCGCCATCTGGAACCAGACTTGGGTGGATACGCAAGGGGACTACATCGCCCTTACCGGCGGACCCGCGGAAGACCGCTTCGAACTGAGCACCGCGCGACGTCAAAGGAGTGATGACCAAGCATCGCATGGTCTTCTCGAATATCCTGAAAGACTCCTTCGATTGGGTTTGGCAACAGACCACCGACGATGGAAAGACCTGGAGTTCACAGTGAAAGATCCGGTATCAGCGAAGGGAGCTCAGGGTGCGATCTTCGATCAGTGTCACCGTTCCTTGGCTGCAGAAGCACTTAGCGTAGGCTGCTCGGTACCTCAAGCATCATCGTGCCAAAGGTTCACGCTTATTGGTTGAGCGCACGATCGGTTTCGGAGACCTTGAGGGAACCACAAGGGTCAATACTCGAACACCTTTAGTACATTATCGACAGCCGAGTAGTTGCTGATCATTCGACGATACGCAGCGCTGTCAAGGTCGGATGGCGATGAAACCAAGATCTCAAGGTCCTCTGAATCCAACACCTTGTGAAACATGCCTGCAACCTTCACCTCTCGTGCATCCAGCGAATAGCTCAACTGATACCTCAAGGTATCGAGAACCCGAAACCTGATCGGGCGCTCGACAAGACGCTTGTCCATTCGGCTGACCGACACATCGAATGTCGTCTTCCTGACGCGCGAGGTCTTGTACCGGCCGACTATGTAGGTCGCCACATAATACCCATGCTCACCGGCAGCGGCCAAGGAGTCCGTCACCTGAACGATACGCATTGCATCCGCCTGTTGCTCTTTGACCTCGGGACTCACGCATGAGACCGCACCCGCCAAGATGCCGCATAAAACCAACGCCATGGTCCACATACCGATGGAATGATCTCCACTCTTGTTTCGCTTCTTCATTGTGTCTTGAACCCCTGAGATGGGTACGTTTCTTGGTGGAGCGTAGTATCGGTTTCGGAGACTCCGAGGAGAGAGTTAGAAGTCGATGTATTCCACCGACCGTCCAGAAGCAAGCGATCTGACGAACAGGCGATCGGTTCCTGCGTACTTGTGATAGGCATACTCGACGATGGCTATGGGCGATCCCTTGACGAAAACAGTATCACGCAGCATGGTAGCCGTTCCGCTCCGAAAAAACAGAAACTCCGCAGGCTCGCCCAATGATGCCTCGTCAGCATACTTCCAATCCGAAGCAACGATCTCCTCATCTCGCAAAACGTATGATCTGTACGACTGAGCCAGCCCAACGGCCAAAACTCCGAGCAAGATCGCTGGCCTCTTGGTGAGCATACCACTAGACGTTCGTATCCGCCAACAACCCCATCGCCCTCCTCTCCACCTCCTCGCTCTCCCACTTCTCCTCGATCCCAGGCATCGCCAGGACCTCCTCCATGATCCGGTCGTGCCGCAGACCTTCACGCCACGCGTCCTTGTATTCGATATCGCTGAACTTCACCTGGCTGTAGAGCGGCAGCCATTGGTCCGGGTGCTTCGCTTGCAGATGTCCTTCGATCTTCTTCCGCAAGAGGAACTTGGGGTCAGCCACCAGGTCGCGCATCTCCACGAAGTTGCGCAGCGACAGGTCAGCGATGGCGTCGCCGTTCGGCTTGCGCTTCGCAGCGTAGCTTGTGAGCACTTCGGGCCAGCTGTCGTCGCCGTGCTCGTTCAACAGGTCGTTGAGCACTTTGCAATCCTCGTAGCCAGCGTTCATGCCTTCGCCATAGAACGGAATGATGGCGTGCGCCGCATCACCGATCAGGGCCACTTTGCCATTGACCTGCCATGGATCGCAGCGGATGATGACCAACGAGCTCTGCGGATTACGGAGATACTGTTGCACAAGGTCGGGAACGATGGGCATGGCATCGGCGAAATGCTCCTTGAAGAACGCGGTGACCTCGGCTTCGGTGCGGATGGTATCGAAGCCGGGATAGACAGCATGGCCGGAGCTTCTGTGAGATTCCGGATGGCCGGGTCCCGCGATCTTCGATCGCCCGGCCTCCGGAATGACGGCTGAAGCCGTGTGGGGCATGAAGAGCGTGCCGGTAAAACCGCCGTCCTGATTGGCGAGGCCCATCATCATGTAGTAGCGACGTGGCCAGATGTGCAAACACTGCGGATCCATCTTCGGTGTGCCGTCGGCGTTGGCGGGGAACGCCACTTCCTTGTAGTCATGCTCGATGTATTCCTGGCTGTACGTGAAGCGGCCGAGCATCATCTTGGCCCGCACGGCGCTGAAGGCTCCATCGCTTCCGAAGACCACGTCGGCTTTCACACTCACAGGTTCATCGTTGCGCTCGAAAACGCACTGGGCCGTACCAAGGTCCACATCCAGGCACTTGTGATCGAAGTGCAACGCAACGTTGGGCAGCTTCTCGGCTTCGGTGAGCAAGCGCCGGTTCAGCTCGCCACGCGACACGGAATGGATCGCCTTGTTGTCGATGCTGTACGGAACACGATTCAGCTTGCCATCGCGATCGTGCATCATCCGTGCATACACCGGAACAACGATCTGCTTCACAACCTCTTCCACGCCTGCGGCGCGCAAGGCTGTCCACCCACGTTGGCTAACGACCAAATTGATGCTTCGCCCAGCATACACATCGGTCTTGCGCGGATCACTTCGGCGCTCGTACACGTTCACCGCATGGCCACGCTTCGCGAGGAATACAGCCAGCAAACTCCCGACCAGACCTCCGCCGACGATGGTGATGTTGCTCATAAAGGAAGGGTGAGAGCGTGGAAGAGTAAGAGAGTTTCTGATGTAATACGGTTCATTGCTATTTCATCCTTTTACCCTTTCACACATTCACTCAATGCAACAGCGAACCTGTGTACATCCTCGAAGCTGTTGTACATCGGCACTGGGGCCATGCGCAATACGTCGGGTTCGCGCCAATCGCAGAACACGCCACGTTCCGTGAGACGCTTGAAAATGGCCCGTCCGTCCCCGCTGACGAGGATGGAAAGCTGAGCGCCGTTCTGTGCCGTATCCTGCGGTGTGATGATGTTGAAGATGTTGCCGTGGGCTTGCGAAATACCTTCGACCGACCAACGCAAATAACCGGTGAGTGCGATGCTCTTCGCACGCAAGCGGTCCATACCAGCACGATCGAATTGTTCCAACGCCACGCGATGCACCGCCATGGCCAGAACAGGCGCGTTGCTTACCTGCCAAGCTTCAGCAGTGGCCATCGGCTTGAACGCACGGTCCATCTTGAAACGCTCCTTCTTATCGTGGCCCCACCAGCCAGCGAGCCGCGGTATTTCCTTACCCAAATGCCGTTGATGCACAAATGCCCCAGCAACACCACCAGGCCCACTATTGAGGTACTTGTAACTGCACCAACACGCGAAGTCAGGGCCATCATCGTGCAACTTCAAGTGGAGATTACCGGCAGCATGTGCGAGATCGAAACCTACAAAAGCGCCGACCTTGTGTGCCGCCGTTGTGATGGCTTTGATGTCGAACGCCTGACCGGTCAGGAAGTTCACGCCACCGAAACAAACGAGGGCGAGTTCCTCACCCAGTTCCACGATCTTACCAAGGATGTCTTCTTGCCGCAGGACATGCTCTCCTTGGCGCGGCTCCACCTCCACCAAACACATGTCCGGATCAAGGCCGTGGAACTGGATCTGCGAGGCGAATGCATACGTGTCACTCGGGAACGGCCTCTTCTCCGTAAGGATCTTGACGCGCTTTCCATGGGGCCGATAAAAGGAGACGAGCAGGAAATGCAGGTTGCTCGTGAGCTGGTTCATCACCACCACTTCTTCCGGCAAGGCACCCACCAATCGCGCCGTGCTGGCGGTAAGTTCCTCGTGATAGCTGTACCATGGATGCTTCGCGTGGAAATGTCCTTCCACACCGAAGGTCGCCCAGTCCGCCAGTTCCTGATGTAGCGCTGCGGAAGCGGCTTTGGGTTGCAGGCCCAGTGAGTTTCCGGCAAAATAGATCACCGGCCTCCCATTGATCTGTGGGAAATGGAACTCTTCGCGGAAGCCGCGCAACGGATCCGCTGCGTCCTGCGCTAAGGCGAAAGCCAGTGTATTCTCGTTGGTGTTCATCCGTGTTCCCAAAAGTAACGGCCGCATCACATTCGGCCACCAAGCCACGCCAGGAGCGGAAGAACGAGCAACAGGCCATCAAGAAGCACCGCGAAATACCAATGTGGTCGTTTGGGGTTCGTTTTGGCGATGACGAAGCCGATGATCACCATGCCCGACAATGGAAGCAAAAGCCCCATGTCCCATCGCGGTTCGCGCCATCCGGGTTCAAAAGGGTGATACGATATTACGAGCCTCATGATCAGGAATCCGCACCACGGCAGCAGGAACAGAAGTGCCAGCACTTTGGCCCCGCGAGTGCCGAGCAGTTGTGGAACGGTGCGCAACCCCGGCCTATCGTAGCGGATGTCCCCAATGTCGAAAGCGATGGCCATGGCGAGGAAAAAGCCGAATTGGAGGACCGCCATCCACGCGTTCATTTCCCGGCGGTAGCCCCAAGGCTCAACATCGGTAATGCCGCAGGTGATGAAAGTCCATGCCAGCGCGACCACGACGATCTTCATGCCCGGCACTTCGCGCAGTCCGAAAGATGTCCCCGAAGCACTCCGGATCGGCAACAAGTAGAACGCACAAAGCGCAAGTACAAACCAACTCCAGTTGCCGAACACCAGATGCTGCCCCCAGAACAAGAAGGCCGATGCAGCAGCGGACACACAGACAAGCACCACCATCGCACTGCGGTGTTGGCGTACCCAAAGGATATGATCGGATGGTATCGGGTCCGGCTCCGAGGCCCGCACGATGCGCAGGTAGCCGTACCCTGCTATCACCGACGCCGCAGTACCAACAATGCCTTTCCAGTTTGCCGACGGCCCCACTTCACCCATCCACCAACGCTGTGCGGCAGCACCCAACGCGAGCCAGACATGCGGATACAGGAGCACATTGCGAAGACGGACCCAAGAAGCGTTGGAACGAAGATCGGCGGGTGGCGCTCCCGTGTCCATCGGACTACTCGTAGTCCAGGTTCGGGTTGATGATCAACTGCCGCACCGCAAGTCCGGTAGCCACACCTGCGAAGGCGGCGATCAACGAGCGGACAACGCGTTTGGAACGACCGACACGGGCGTATCCCGTGGCGTAGTATTCATCGCCTTCCATTAGTGGGTCGGTAATGGACCCACGGGTCACATTTACGCGCGGCAGCGACATCACTCCCGCCATGACCGGTGGTATGAAGAGCGCGTTCGTTTCAAGATTCAGACCGATGGTGAGACCGGCACCCACGGCGAAGGAGGTCACCATGGGCCATAGCGGTTTGTAACCAACGCGCGCATCTTGCTCCCCTTTCAGGAACCAACGCATCTGGTCGATGTTGAGATCGTTGCCGAAGACCGTATCGTAGAAATACCAAACGCGTTCGTGGCCGAGGCTGTCCGTAACGGAGAACACCTCCTCGGTGGGCTCCGCGCGTTCTTTCACCTTGCCATTCTTGCGTGTTTCCAAGTAACGCACCTCCAGCGTGCTTTGGCCCAGCACCTTGGCCTGGATAAGCTCGCCATTCATCAGCAGGATCTTGTCCTGTGCACGCACCACCTGCGCGGTCGCGATCAGTAGCAGACAGAACAAGGCGCGGCCGAGGAATTTCATCCGTTGATGGGTGGCCAAAGATAGAAGGACTTGGCGCGGCTTGGAGACGTTCAGCGCAGCACCACGAACCGTTGCTGCAAGTCGGCTGTGCGGAACAAATGGACGCCCTCTGCAAGCCCTGTCATGTCCAAAACATTTTCGCCTGTTAACAGTATGCCCGACCGCACCAACTTCCCATCCGCCGTAAACACTTGGAATGCCGTGTTCCCCTGTCCCGAATAGCGCACACGAAGAACGTCCTGCACAAGAGAACCAAGCATGGTGACCCCGGCCACACCACTCGGCTCATCCACACCAACGCCATGGCAAGCCACCAGGCGGATATCATCAACGAAATAACGGGCCATGTCTCCAAGGATGGGGAAGAAATGCCCAATGAAGACCGTATCGATCTCGCTGCCGAATTGGAAGGCCCCTAACGTGAGGCTGTTCTCACCACCTTCCGCAACGAAGTCTTGCTCCAGAATGGTCCAGCCGGACGTGTCCACTTCACTGATATCGAAGGTGACTTGGGCGTAATCATCCCAAAGTGTGTCGTTCGAGGTGCATCGACTGGTTGTTCCGTACCAAAAGAATGCGTTCAGTTGGCTCGTTCGGTAACACGAAGAATCCACCAGACTTACACCCAACCGCAAGCAATAGTGTTCGTCGGCGACGAGCGGCTCGGTCAACAGCACGTGGGCATAAGTGAGTGGATTGTTTCCTGGCGAAAACGGCCCCTCGAACTCCACGAACGTATTCAGAATGATGAAAGCCAGTCCGTCCAATGCCTCTTGATAGCCGACAGAAGACTGAGGCACTTCATCATCGTAACAGGCTGCAAGAAGGCCCGGTGTAAAGGCACAGGAAGTACTGATCCAATCGTTGAGGAATTGATAATCCGACCCTTTGGAACAGGGGTTCCAGAACTCCTCGAAGCTTCCGTTCGGGATCAGGTTCTGTGCCATGGTGCAAACGCAGGTACCCAAGCCAATAACACCAAGCATGGCACTACGCCGCATGCGGCTGTACAGGGTGTTGGTCGTTCCTATCATCGTGCGATCAAGATCTTGGTCTGGAATTCTTCCGTATCCATACGCACATGCAAAATGTAAACGCCTGGTGCCAGCCCGGCCACAGTGAACTGAGGTGGTCGGGGAGATCAGGACAGGCGAAGATCGGAACTTTGCCAGACCATGACCACGAAAAAGAACTACCGGAAACACACTGCCACGTTCAAGACCAGGGTAGTGCTCGATGCGCTCAAA